>Ga0181532_10003476_pt1 | contig 14128 bp, 14 predicted proteins | sample PEATcosm2014_Bin_33_FD_119768 | JGI IMG/M metagenome (GOLD analysis project Ga0181532, IMG submission 119768) | Peatland microbial communities from MTU Mesocosm Facility, Houghton, MI, USA - PEATcosm2014_Bin11_30_metaG | ecosystem: Environmental > Terrestrial > Soil > Wetlands > Peat | place...
CGGCCCCAAGAAGCGTGCTCTGGAGGCTCTGGATCCTCTTGTTATTGGAGAAGCCGGCATCGCCGTAGAATTCCCACGTGCGTCCGAGCGGGCGTTTATAGCCGAGTCGAGCCGCCTGGGTATCGGCTCCGGCGAGAAACCCCGATCCCGCAGAAGTGAATTTTTCGTAAGTCGCAATGATCGACGCATGGCCTATCTTGTAGCGCAGTAGAACGCGCGCGCTCACCGACCAATGCTTGTAGTAGCCGCCTTCTTCCAAGTCGGTGTACTGCGGACCGGCTCCGGCAATGAGGCTCAGCCTGCCGGTGATGGTGTGGCTCCAGCGGACATTGACGATGTGGTTATAGATCTCGCCGCCGCTGGACTGCGGGAATTGAAAGAGCTGAAAAGCGTAGACGGCTCCAACCTGATCGCGGCGGGAAACCAGATGGCTATATCCGCCTTCCAATGTGACCTGGTCGCTGTTGATCAGGCAGGTATTCCCTGGCATCGCGCACTCCGCGGAATCGTAGAAATGAGCGTTGCTGAATCCGCCTGCCACGGTAATCGCGGAGCGTGGATTGAGAGCCTGAACCGCATCGAGAATCGCCGTGTTCGCGAGCCGGGGAATATCTCCTATCGAACCGAACTGAGCGTTGGTAACGGTTCCGGGCAAACTACCACCTTGCATGCCGATGCCCATGGAGCCGCTCGCGAGACCCAACCCGGGGGCGCCGCCATACGTGCCGATGAAGAAGGAACCGTCGGGCAGGTAGCTGAAGGCGTCGCGCAGCGTCAACTGGCCGGTTCGCCAGCGCGTCACAGCCTCCAGGCCAGCGGCTTGCAGTTGCTTCGCCTGATAAGGATTGCCGTAAAACGCCCCGCCCCCGAGGTACTCGAGAAAGAGATCGCTCTTGGGCCAGAATTGCTGGAGGTCGAAGGCTCCGAGAACACGGGTGATGGACTGTAAGTCGGAACCGCCGATCGCGTTACTCCCGTTCGTGTCCGCCGCTTCACTCACCTGCAAAGCTGGCGAGATGAAGCTGCGGCTGGCCATACGCAGTTCTAGTCCCGGCTCGTCCAAACCCGTCACCGGCGGATTTTCCGGGTCCAGCACGGGCGCGTTCTGGCCAAAGGCCGGGGCAGGAGTTGGAGTGGGACTTTGTGGCTGGGACTGAGAGCTGTCTTGCGCGGCTGCGCAGATGCTCATGCCGAAAACCAGCAGCGCCAACCGGATTGTTCGCATTCTTAACATGCTTTTCACCCGTGGATCCGTGATGAGGACCGCTTTAGGGAACGACAATTGTATCCCCCGCCTGCAGTGGATAGTTCTGTCCGATATCGCCTTTAATCAGCTTGCGATAGTTCACCGGCAATTTCTCCTGCTTGCCGTTCTCGGTGCGCAGAACGTATATGCCCTTGGTCCGGGCAAACTGGTTCAATCCGGCGCTGGACAACGCCTGCAGGATCGTCATGTTCGGCAGCATCGGCATGGGCCCGGAGTGCAGCACCTCGCCGTTTACGTAAATCCGCTTGCTGTTGATCGCCGTCACCACCACGGTGACGCGCGGGTCGGCAACGTACTTCTTCAGCTTAACCGTCAACGATTCCGACAGTTGCTGGGGCGTCATGCCGGCGGCCTGCACATCGTTGAGCAGAGGAAGAGAGATTTTGCCGTCCGGACGCACTGGCAAAGTTGCGGTAAGATCGGCTTCCTTCCATACGGCTACGTGGAGCACATCCTCTGGGCCGATGACATATTCGGGTCCGCCCCGGCTATCAGGAACGACAGTGGTTTGCTTGTCGGAAGCGGCCTTGTCAGAAGCGGGACTGGCAGGCTCGGGAGCCGCGGCGGCCTGGGCAGGCGAATCCTGCGCCAGCGCCATACTGCTGATCAAGAGTAGCGCCATAATGACCGCGTTCCATGTTGATTTCATATCGATTCCTCTCAGTTTCAATGTTTCACTGTTTTACGCCCCGTACTCCTCGTACCCGATCTGCTTCAGCTTGTAGAGAAGCGCCTTATAGCTGATCTGCAACTCTTGCGCGGCCCGGCGCCGGTTCCAGCGGGTGCGCGTCAAAACCTGGAGGATGATTTCCCTCTCGGCTTCGCGGGAGGCGGCACGCGCCGCGTCTTTCAGAGAAATTTTCTCGCCGTTGGCGCCGACGCGCCGCAAAAGAGAGCGCAATCCCCCCATCGCTAGTGTTTCATCGCCGAGCGCGACAATGGCTCGCGCGGCATCTTTCAGTTCCCGAATATTGCCCGGCCAGTTGTATTCCAGGAAGAAGTTTTGGGTTTCGGGACTGAGCGCTGGCACAGCACGGCAAAAATCACGGGCCGCGGCCGAGAGAAACCAGTCGCGCAGCACTGGAATATCCTCTTTCCGCTGGCGCAAAGGAGGCAGCCGCAAACAAACCCCGCTAATCCCATAATAGAGATCCTCGCGGAACTTGCCCGCCTTGACCTCGGGTTCCAATTCCCGCGAGGTTCCGCAGATGAAACGAGGCACGCGGCGCTCCTCGGCGCCATGCAAACCGATCTGGCGAACCAGTTCCTTCTGGACTGCCTTCGTGAGGTCCCCGACTTCCTGCAAATAGACCGTTCCACCATCACTATCGCGAGCCGCCAGAATCTGTTCACTGGCTTCACGACCCTGATAGACGTGAAACGGTTCCGCAGCGCGACTGGACAGTACATGAATGCGCGCCGCCGCCGCCGCTTTGCCGGAACCACGCTCCGCCACCACCAGCACGGGAACATCATTCTGCGACAGTTCGCGGATCACGGCTTCGACGGTACGCATGCCCGCACTAATGCTTTCGACCCAGACACGGACACTGCCGTTGTTCGGCGAGGTTGTGTCAGTTGCCAGGAATTCGGTTCTGTCGAGGCCCATACTGTCTGTTCTGCTTCGCTGTTACGCTGTTACTTGGCCCAAGGCAGCGGGGGGAGTGACGTCTTGGGAAAAAGTCGCACCCGGTCTGGAGCACACTCGCTGCCAATCCGGTCAAAATAATGTCCAAGTTACTAAAATAATATACCCTACTCCGTCAATCACTTGCGAATGAAACCCTGCGTCGCGACGTAGCTCATACCTTACCACATTGCGGACAAATGGGAAATTTATTGCCCATCACTTTGGTAATGTTTGGGCACTACTTCCCACTTGCCTTTGGGACAAAGTCCTCTAAGCCTCTGCAAGCACTAGCAAACTTGGAGTCGACCCAAAGGCCGAGTACCTACTTCGATTGGTGGAGATGAATGGGGAAATCTTTTCCTTGTCCCCACGGCACGCGGCCGACTCGCGGCGCTCGTTGCTCGCATGTCCGCGTGGCGGCAGCTGCCCCGGAGGTTCACTCCTGCTCGTGCCCGGAAGTTCCGGATTTACTTGATGGTTACTTGGCGCGACGAACCGCTTTCGCATATTCTCCAATCCAAGCGCGCGCTATGGATAACTCGGTACAGCTAGCTCCGCCGTCCCGCTTGCCCCAGTGGCAAGCCGTGGCGCTCCTGCTGCTGATTGCCTGGCTTTACGCCTCCATTCTCGCCCACCTTTTCCTGCAGTGGGTCGGACCCCACAGCGATCCGAACTTCGAACACGGCATCTTTGTCCCCCTATTCGCTTTGTTTGTTCTCTGGCAGGACCGCAAGAAGCTGGCAGCCATCCCGTCATCTCCATCATGGACTGGTCTCCCGCTAGTGGTACTAAGCCTGCTCATGCTGGTTCTGGGAGTCCTGGGAGCAGAATTATTTTTCTCGCGAGTATCGCTGTTGATCTTGCTGGCGGGCCTGATCGTCTTATTTCAAGGGTGGACGTTCTTTCGCACCGTCCTCTTCCCCTGGGCTTTTCTGATCCTGATGATCCCGATCCCGAACCTGCTCCTGCAGCAGATCACCTTTCCCCTTCAGTTGCTGGCCTCAAAGCTGGCCACCGTACTGCTGGAACTGGTCGGAGTTCCTGTGTTGCGCGAGGGGAATGTGATCAGGCTTGCTGCCATGCCGCTGGACGTCGCCGAAGCCTGTAGTGGAATCCGGTCCCTTCTCACCTTGGTGACGCTGGCCATCATCTACGGGTACCTGATGGAGACGCGGATGTGGGTGCGGGTGGTGCTGGTATGCTCAGCCGTGCCCATCGCCGTGGCCGCCAACAGCTTTCGCATTTTTGGCACCGGCCTGTTGGTGCAGTACTGGGATCCCGATAAGGCAGAGGGGTTTTACCATGCCCTGGGGGGATGGCTGATCTTCGTGGTGGCACTGTTGATGCTGTTCGCCGTCCACCGCGCGATCTCGCTCATCTGGAAGAACAGCCCGGCGAAGACCGGCCCGGAGGTGAAATCCGCATGAAGACCGGGTCACTTCGCTTCGGGATTGCGGCCATACTCATGCTGGCCACGGCGCTCGTTCTCCAGGCGCATTCGCGCACCGAGTACTTTCCGCCCCGAGCGTCTCTCAATTCCCTGCCCTTGCAGATTGATGATTGGACGGGAAGCGACGAAACTCTCGACCAGCAGACCCTCGACATCCTCGGGCCGGGCGAGTTTCTTGTCCGCGATTACGAAAATACCAGTCAACCCCAATCTCAACCCTGGATCAATCTCTATATCGCTTACTTCCCGTCGCAAAAGGCCGGCGATACCATCCATTCGCCGAACCACTGCCTGCCCGGTGCGGGATGGGTTCCCACTTCGCGGGAGATTGTGCAGATTACGCGTCCCGACGGTTCTTCGCTCCCGGTCAACCGCTATGTGGTTGCAAAAGGGGAGGACCGGCAACTGGTGCTCTACTGGTTTCAGGCGCATGGCCGCGCCGTCGCCAGCGAGTACTGGGCCAAGTACTATCTGATCGCCGATTCGATTCGCATGAATCGCAGCGATGGCGCCCTGGTGCGCCTGATGACTCCGATGCTCAACGGCGAGTCTCCCGAGGCCGCCCAGGGGCGACTGATGAAGCTGGGGTCGCAGTTCCTTCCACTGCTCGACAATTACATTCCGCGCTGATCAGGCGTGAATCCGAATCTCCTCAGCTTTCCAATTCCGCATCGCTGCGAACGCCTTCGGCAGAAAGCGCACCAGGTCGGTCGCCACCAGAGAATTCTCTCCGACGGATTCGCTGGCCAGGTCCCCCGCCAGTCCATGAAGGTAGACGGCGAGAGCAGTAGCTTCGAGCGCTTGCCGCGGATGTTGCACGATCAGGCCGGCGACCATTCCGGTGAGAACGTCCCCCGTGCCGCCGGTGGCCATGCCCGGATTGCCGGTGGGATTCACCCAGACGGTGCCATTGGGCGCAGCGGTCGTCGGTCCTACAATCAAGGTGCGATGTCCCTTGAGCACGACAATCAACTCGTGCTCGCGAGCGAAGTTTCGCGCGACTTCCAGGCGGTTCGATTGAATTTCCGGAATGCTCAAGCCGGTCAGGCGCGCCATTTCTCCCGGGTGCGGGGTGATGGTGACGGTTCGCCCGCGCCCGTTCAGCTTGTCGGCCGCTCCTTCAAAGGCGTTCAGCCCGTCCGCATCCACAACTAGCGATTCGCTGCCGCGGGTCACGATTGTGCGCACGAATTCGGCGGTCTCGGAATTACGCGAGATGCCCGGGCCAATGGCGAGCGTCTTGTGTTCCCGCAGCGCATCCAGGCCAAGTCCAAGCGCTCGCAATGAGATCGTGCCCTGCTCGGTTTCCGCAAGCGGCGCGGTCATCAGTTCTGGGTGAAAAGCCGCTACGGTCGCAAGCGCTGATTTGGGCGTGGCTACTGTCGAAAGACCGGCGCCCGCTCGCAGTGCGGAAAATCCCGCCATCGCCGCTGCGCCCGGTTTGCCGAGCGATCCGCCGATCACCAACACATGTCCGTAGCTTCCCTTATTCGCGTCACGCGCTCGGGGCACAAGCAGCGAAGCGAAATCGAAAGGAGTGCTCAGATGCAGTCCGAGTTGCGAGACGATTGCCTCTGGCGGTGAACCGATGGGCGCAATCACCGTGGGCCCGCCGGTGAGCGCGGCGAAAACGTGCGCCGGACGCGGAGCCGTGAAGGTCACGATGGCATCGGCACGCGCTTCTGCACGAACTCCGTCGCGAGAGCCAGTCGCGCTTTGTGGCCGCATGGCGTCAGCGTCGGCACCTGAGGGAATGTCGACGGCGACAACTGGAGCCGCAGCTGCATTCATCTTGCCGATCGCCGCCGCATAAAGCGGGCTCACCGGCGGACGAAAACCGGTGCCGAGAATTGCATCCACGATTACGTCTGCGGCAAAAATCTCCGCCGCCTCCGATGAATCGAGTCCGCTGCCCTCGCGGACGATGAAGGGCGCTATGTTTAGTGGCCGAAGAGTCCCCAGCATCTTCTGAAACATCGCCGCCGCATCCCCGCGTACTTCTCCGGGATCGCACAATAACAGAACGCGGACGGCACGGCCCGCTTCGACCAGCTTGCGGGCCACGACGAATCCATCGCCGCCGTTGTTGCCTTTGCCGCAGACAATACCGACACGTTCCGCTTGCGGGTAATCGGAGAGAACGAAGCGGGCGACGGACGAGCCGGCGTTTTCCATCAGCCTCAGGGAAGGGACGCCGAAGCGCTCCGAGGTGGCGCGATCGATCTCCCGCATTTCCGCCGCGCTCACGATTCTCATGGTTGCGACCCCGCCGTCTGTTCGAGTTCGCGTAGTTGTTGCGGCTCCCCCATGGCAATCAGAAAATCGCCGGCTTCGATGCGATCGTCGGGCGCAGGGTTGAAGCGCATGCCCGCCGCGCGCTTGATGGCGAGAATAATGACACCGCGGTCCTGGCGGATGCGCGAGTTCTCGATGGTCTTACCGGCAAACGGACTGCGCGGAGTAATCGGCACTTCGCCGATCTCGAGGTCCATGCCGAGATGGGTGGTGGCGGTGTCCAGGAAACTGACCACGTGCGGACGCATGAAGGAATGGGCGATTCGCTGTCCGGCAAAAACGTAGGGACAGACCACCGCATCGGCGCCCGCACTGCGCAGGTGCTTCTCCGCCATCTCTTCGCTGGCGCGCGCGATGATGCGAAGGCTTGGGTTCAGACTGCGGGCGGTCAGCACGATATAAAGATTGGTGGCGTCGGTGGTGGTGGCCGCGACCAGGCCGCGTGCGCGTTCGATCTGCGCGTCGCGCAGAGTCTGCTCCTGAGTCGCATCGCCGGCGAGCACGAGCCAGTTCTCACTGGCGAGTTTCTGCGCCTTGGACTCGTTGTTTTCGACGATCACGAACTGAGCGGGACGACGAGCCAGCTCGCGGGCGGCGCTGCGCCCGACGCGTCCGGCGCCGCAGATGATGTAGTGGCCGTTGAGACGGCCTATGTCGCGCTCCATGCGGCGCCTTCCAAAGAAGCTCTGCAGCTCGAATTCTAGCAAAGCCTGGGTGAGGGACCCGATGACCAGAAACAAGAGTGAGACCCCACCGAGGATGATGATGACGTTGAACACGCGCCCGGCATGCGACAGGGGATGTACTTCCTGATACCCGATGGTGGTCAGGGTCGTGATGACCATGTAGAAGCCATCGAACCAAGGCCATCCTTCGATGTAGTGAAAGCCCATCGTGCCGAGACCGACCACGAAGGCCAGCACGGCAGCGAGGAACTTGAGATTGCGGGAGGTCCTCATCATTCCTACGTTCGAAGGTTCCGTGACGGGCGAGATGTGATCCAGTTCCCGCGCGACAGGCGAGTATAGCTCTGGCCGCGATGGAGTGCAGTGGCGTCGGCTTGTACCGCGCTGCTCCGGTTGTTACCATGCTGCACCATCATGCCGACACTGATCCCGCATCCTACGCGCATCGAATCCGCCGGAAGTAAACCGAAGATCATTGAAGAGTACGTCGGGCGCGTCAACACCTCGACCGCCGGCATTAGCGTGGCCCACATGCGCAGCCCGGAAGGCTGGGAGGAGCCGGGACAGACTCCGGAATTTGATGAGTACACGGTGGTCTTGCGGGGCAAGATGCGGGTGCAGCATAAATCCGGCGAACTGGATGTGGCCGCTGGGCAAGCTGTCATCGCGCACCGCGGTGAATGGGTCCGTTATTCGACTCCATTCGCGGGCGGCGCCGAGTACGTGGCGCTTTGCCTGCCGGCGTTCTCGCCTCAGACGGTGCATCGCGACCGGTAGAACCCAGCTCACGAATCCGCACCGCGGTTGCTGCGAAATGGTCAATCACGCCGCAGTGGCCGCAGTTTGGACCTTCGGCTCGGCGGCTTTGGGGAGTTCGAATTTGAGCAGTCCCCCCTGCCATTCGACCACTGCGGTCTCTGCCGTCACGTCGGTTGCAAGATCGATGACGTGCAGGATTTGGTCGGGATGGCTAGCAACGGGCTGCGTTTTCCCTCCCCCAGTTTTCGCTGTCCCCGGCTCTTTTTCCCCAAGAATCGTGATGCGTCGCGGCTCGATGCTGACTTTGAGTTCATTCGCCTCGAAGCCCAGCACGTTGGCGCGAACACTGATCCGATCCTCTGACTCTGACATGGTGACGGAAACTGGGCGCAGCAGTTCTGATTCCGCGCGGAACCAGTCTTCCAAGTCGTGGCCGTGTTCACAGCTGCGAGCTTCAAATAACTCGTAGGCGCGACGGGCGATCGCAAGCTCGACCTGTTGCATCTCCCAGCGGAGATCCTCGGGATTGCGTCGGCTTAACAATGTAGGGAGTGGCTCAGATTGTTTCTGGCGGGACACTCTTGGAGTTTTCATAACACCCTCCTTCGGACGTTGCGCTGAAGGAGCATCGCTCGCGCTTTTGTCGCTGTTGGCAGATGCGAGGGCGAGCCGTCATAGAGGCTTGAGAAATGACACTTAGGCAGCTAAATCTTATCACTGCTGGTTCGCCGCGCAGTGACATGCATCATCAAGGCATGTGTCAGTACTCACCAACGATATCGCCACCTTCGGGGCTCGAATTCTCGGGATCCTACGCCGCCGACATCCGGCGGTCGCACGTCTGGGCACGCTCTTGCGGGTCCCCCTCAATGATCCACCGCGGCACTCCGCCCACGATGGCGCCGATCAGCAGTGCCCCCAGAAAGGTATACCCGCCCTCAATCCAGAGCAATCCGGGCGCCACCGGCGACGATGTCACTGCCATTAGCGCTACGAGAATCGCTGCGAAGATCGCCAACCAAAGCGCTGCAGCCACTTCGAGACCGTGCGTTAACGTACGCGAACCAAGCGAACGCAGCAATCCCGCAACGCCGTAAGCGAACAGTATGCAGGCACCCAGGCTCAGCAGATGCGGCGCCATCGTTCGCGCCAATGCTAGAGTCTGTGGGTCGCTCAATCCGAGCGCCATCGCCCATCGTGGACGCAGCAAGTATTGGGAGTGCCAAGCCACGCCCAGCACCCACGCCGCCGCGCCTGCCAGCAGTACGGGTAAATGCACGACTCTTCTCGTTCGCCACGGAACGTGATCCACTCCAGGTTCGGGATTGGCCCGCACCGCATCCGGAATGCACTCCTGCCCGCAATCAGCACGCTCCGGCCAGCGCGTGCAATCGGCCAGTCGCAGTTTCGGAGCGCCGGACAGGCTGCTCCACGCTGCCCGCAACGCGTTGAACCGCACCGACACGGGCGCATGCGTTTCCGGACAATTCACCGTCCGCCCCTCGCGATACGTATGGTAAGTCTGCTCGGCCCAAAGCGCCGGCAGCAGAAGAAGCAGGCAAGTCCCCACCAGGAAGAGTAACAACAGGAACAGCAGCAGCATGACGTGCCTCCTTATCCTTGCCCGAAGAACTCGTGCCAGGCGGAAGGTCCTACCGAATGTCCTACCAAAGAGCTGAGCAATCTCAAACGTACAGCATCAGACGAGCGTCGGATGCTGCCTCAAGGCTATTCGCCACGTAACCCTCGCGCAGTGATCAAAATCACCGTAGCTTGTGACGCACGCGGACAAAAACCGGGATCCAGCAACTCTCGAATGATGCGACCAGGCGTGGCTGTTGAGAAACTCCCTGTCGCGAAATCCGCAGAAACAAATCCATCAGGATGCGCTAGATTCCCTGGTTTCGGTTCTTCCTGGAAGGGAAGCAACTTTTTCAACAGCCAACCCTTTCTACAGCAATAACTTATGCGCGGCCCACCAATTCGCGGCCAAACACCCGTCAAAAAAGCGGATAATAAATGAAGAGGGATGGGGATCCTTCACAAACTCCCAAAGTTGAAATACCGTGTCTGGTTAGGCACGGGGGAAGGAGGGAGCGATGTTCGTTCGCAAGGTCTTTTCACTTGTTGTTCTCTTCCTTTGTCTTGCCGCATTTGGTGAATCTCAGCCAAGGCAGATCAAGTATGTGCCGGTGAAGCCGACATCGCCTGCGTTGGGTCAAGAGATGTACACCGCATATTGCGCCGTCTGTCACGGCAAGGATGGCAAAGGAAACGGTCCGGCTGCTGAGGCGCTAAAAATTCCACCGCCGGATCTCACGATTCTTGCCAAAAAGAACCGCAGCAGTTATCCATCCGATCGCGTTAGAAGCGCGATAGCGGGCGACGTACGCTCGCCGGCACACGGCTCGAAGGAGATGCCGGTTTGGGGCGAGCTCTTTTGGCGTATGAGCCAAGGACACTCCTCCGAAGTACAGTTGCGCATCAGCAACCTCAACAAGCACATCGAATCGATGCAGCGAAATAACTAAAACCTGTTCTGGGCGGCTCTGATTCTGGCGAGCCGCCTATCTAGGACTTCTTGAAGGTCTGGAGCGACACCGACATCCCTATCCCGAGGGGAGCGAAGGCAGAGTACGCGATGCTGCAGGGGCGGGGAAAGACCTTCCGCTGTCCGCCCAACTTCGGATAGTTGAAAAAATCAGGGCGATTTTACGGCTATTCCTCGGATATACCCTGCCGGGGATATCCTGCCGGCCAATCACAAGATAGCCAAGCTTGCAATACCCAGCCGGGAGTGCGCGATTTACAATCGTGATGGATTTGGGAGGAGTCTCGCTCGACAGTCGGGTCCGCCATGAAACTCTCCGTTGTAATGCCGGTATATAACGAACACGCCACACTCCGGGAGGTGGTGCAGAAGGTTCTGTCCGTTCCCTTGGAGATCGAGCTGATCTGCGTGGACGACGGCTCGCGGGATGGCTCGCGCGAGATCCTGACCGAACTGCAGTCTGCACATCCGCAAATTCGCGCCGTTCTTCAGCCGTATAACATGGGTAAAGGAGCAGCGCTCCGCCGCGGCATTCAGGAAGCCACCGGCGACTTCGTCATCATTCAGGACGCCGATCTGGAATACGATCCGGCGGAGTATCCGCTGATGATCGAGCCCTTGATCCAAGGCAAGGCCGACGTCGTTTTTGGTTCACGCTTCCTGGGCGGCGCACCGCATCGCGTGTTGTATTTCTGGCATTCGGTCGGCAACCGCGCGCTCACCCTGCTTTCTAATTGCCTCACCAATATCAATCTTTCCGACATGGAAACCTGCTACAAGGTTTTCCGGCGCGAAGTGATTCAGTCGATTCCGATCGAGGAGAATCGTTTCGGATTCGAGCCCGAGATCACGGTGAAAGTTGCGCGGCGAAACCTGCGCATTTACGAAGTGGGTATCAGTTATTGGGGACGAACATACGAGGAAGGCAAAAAGATCGGATGGAAAGACGGAGTGCGAGCCTTGTATTGTCTGCTAAAGTACTCCTTCAAGGAGCGCCAGACAAAAGTAGTGCCTCAAGCAGCCCCGGCCCCGGATCGCTCGACCGTTCCGCGATAAATCTCGCGTGCAGCGGGCTTTTACCTCGTGATCTATTGGTGAGAGTGTTTTTGCTTCAGCCGCCCCTTGTAGGGGTTCGAACCTTGGCTGGTCGTTCCCGGACTCTTAGTGCCACCCGTTCCACCGAAATTGATTGGCGGATTGGGCTTATCCTTCACGGGCTTCAGCGCGGACGCCTTTGCCGGCGCTTTCGTTCCGGCCGCTCGAGGCGACGTAGTGGTCTTAGCGGTCTGGCGCTCGATGGTTTGCAAATCCTTGGCGTTAGCAGAGGAAGCCGTTGCCGACTTCGCCGTCTTGCCAACGGGCGCGCTCGATTTTGCGGCCTTTTCGGGGGGTGATTTCTTGACCCTGAAGGTGCCGCTTTGCTGAGCCATGCCACTCAGGCTGACACCCAGCATTACAACCACAACCGCCAACGAAAATCTCATCATTAATAATCCTTGCTTAATCCCTGTGTCCGGAATCCTGCTCCCGACTTTCGAGCTACCTGTCATTAGATGCACGCGCCCTGCCATCCAGGGGTCCCCGCCTCATCTATGTTAAACCCGCCAGCACCAGAAAGCACTCGCGAGAACAGAAACAAAGGTAACGGTTTAGTCGGGGCAACGGTTCGATTGCAACCCGACACAATAAGCCAGGGTAACGTGAGACATGCAATATCCTGCACATTGCGGTCGAGACCCCTGGTTTTCTGCACATGACTAAGACTCAATCGGACCGTCCCTCGGTCAAAGCTGCATCAGATTGGGTTGCAGCTTGGTGTAGCCCTGCTTCTGCGCCCATAGGTCGAGCGGGATCGCCGCCATCTCATCCACGATCGGTTCGCCGCGCCCGCTCTTTGTCAGGTCCACGGTCTTGATGTAGCTCCGGCAACTGTCGCAACCTTCCACGCGGACGTGCTTCAATTCCTCCGCCGTATAAACCGGAAGCTTCGCGTAATTCTCTTCCCCGCATCCCGGACAAACAATCCGTCGGAACTCCCACTCCGCCAGACAAAATGAACACACCAGGGAACGCTGCCCGCCATCTCCCAGCGGCCGCAGAACGCCCAAACCCGGTTTCCGTTTGCAAAACGGACACAGAAACGGCGTGGGTCCGCTCCAGCGCAAGTTTGATCGTGAGCGAAGGGCCACCGCAAAAGGCTGAAGAAAAGCGCGCGCAAAGAAGTCGCTAGGCCCCGGCTGCAGCGCTCCGGTCTCGGTGTCATTCCAGAAAACCGTCAGCAATTGGGAATGTGAATCGTCGCCGCCGTCCCCCAACTCGTGCGCCGCGCCCCTAAGCGGACCAGGCCCATTCTGTTCGACCACCGACAGAAACGCCCTGAATCGCCCGGCCAGTTCTGGTGGGAGCGGCCGCGCAAATGCCTCCAGGTCGGACGCACCAGCCTCAGCCTTCGATCTTTCGGGCGATCGTCCGACGAACGATCGTTGGAGTTCCCCGTAGAACTTCTCCTGAAAGCGCGCGATGGCCACATAAAAACGCAGAATTTCCGACGCAAAGTTGTACTGGGAGCCAAGTTCCTCCGCGCGTGCAATCTGCCGCTGCCATTGGTTCAGCGGCGTGGTTGGACTAGACATGGTGCGATTATCAGTCCCCGTCTCCGGCGGCGCAATGCCGGATGCGGAAAGATAGACTCAGTACATTTTGTGTGATATGACGCGCAAGGGTTTTTCCCGATTGACGGCCCAGTCCCACCGGAGGTATAGTTTTCCGCATTAACGCAGCACAGGCTGGACGCTGTCGTGGGCGCCCGCAAGATGTACCTCCGTAAATTCTGGAAAGCGCAGTCCCGGGGGCAACAAAATGGAGTTCTCTCGTAGGACTTTTCTCAAGGGCACCGTGCTTGGCGGAGCCGGTTTCTCCGCCCTCGGCTTTGATCTGACCCCGGTTTACGCCCAGACTTCGTCCCTCAAGATTTCCCGAGCTAGCGAAACGCGCAGCACTTGTCCTTATTGCGCCGTCAGTTGTGGCGTGATTATTTACACCTTGGGTGATAAGGCCAAGAACGCCATCCCGCAGGTGGTGCACGTGGAGGGCGATCCCGACCACCCCATCAACCGCGGCACGCTCTGTCCCAAAGGATCGTCGCTGGAGCAGGACATTCTCAACGACCGCCGGTTGCTGAAACCCCAAGTAAGGCGTCCCGGAGGCACGGACTGGGAAGACATCACCTGGGATCAGGCCTACGCCGAGATCGCGCAAAAGGTGAAGAAGACGCGCGACGACACGTTCCTGGAAACCGACGCGAACGGCCACACCGTCAATCGCTGCGAAGGCATCGCCTTCACCGGCGGATGCACCGACACTAACGAGTTCAACTATCTCGCCGTTAAAAGTATGCGCAGCCTGGGGGTCTGCTACCTGGAAAACCAGGCCCGCGTTTGACACGGCCCCACGGTCTCCAGTTTGGGGCCCACCTTCGGACGCGGCGCAA
>Ga0181532_10003478_pt1 | contig 14120 bp, 18 predicted proteins | sample PEATcosm2014_Bin_33_FD_119768 | JGI IMG/M metagenome (GOLD analysis project Ga0181532, IMG submission 119768) | Peatland microbial communities from MTU Mesocosm Facility, Houghton, MI, USA - PEATcosm2014_Bin11_30_metaG | ecosystem: Environmental > Terrestrial > Soil > Wetlands > Peat | place...
CACCAAGAAGGTGACCGAGGAAGTGGATGCCCTGAGAACAATGGCCTTCGATCCAGTTGCCTTCCTGGTCGCGCCGAAGTTCCTGGCCATGCTGGTGATGATGCCTTGCCTCACAATCTGGGCTGATTTCATGGGGGTAGTGGGCGGAAGTGTCTTCGGTGTCGCCGGCGCCAATTTTACGTTCGGCTCGTATTTTCAGGCGACTCGAGACGCAATCGTGTTGCGCGACATGTACACAGGCCTCATCAAAAGCGTGTTGTTCGCTCTTGTCATCACGGCTGTCGGATGCAAAGAAGGCTTCTCGACCGGGGCGGGCGCCGAGGAGGTTGGACGATCGACGACGGCGGCCGTCGTCACCTCGATTGCACTCGTGATAGTCGTCGATCTAGTGTTTACAGGTTTGTTCTATCTTATTAACCCGACCTAGCACATGAGTTCGCAAGTGATGTCACAGTATCGGCTGACCCTACAATCCGAATCGCCTGGAGTCCCGGGTCTGGTCTGCAGATCTTCCGCTGTCGGAGGTCCCGAAAATGAGTGACTCCGCCGCCGGCAACCCAGCGATTTCGGTGGTGAACCTCCGCGTGAGCTACGGCGAGCGCGAGATCCTTCACGGCATTAGCTTTGACGTGCAGCGAGGCGAAACGATGGTGATCCTGGGCGGGTCAGGGTCAGGAAAGAGCACTCTATTGCGGACACTGGTCGGTCTGGAGAAGCCGACCAAGGGCGAGGTGTGGATTACAGGCATAAACACCGCGCAGATTTCCGAGCCTGAAATGGACACCATTCGCAAGAAGATTGGCATGTCGTTCCAAGGTTCAGCTCTGTTTGGCTCCATGACCGTAGGCGAAAACGTTGCGTTGCCCTTGCGCGAGCATACCGAACTCGAAGACTCCACTATCGAGGTCATGGTGCGGATCAAGCTCGGACAAGTTGGGCTAAGCAATTTTCAAGACTACATGCCTTCGGAACTCAGCGGAGGAATGAAAAAGCGTGCAGCCGTGGCGCGTGCCTTGGCCATGGACCCGGAGATTCTGTTTTTCGATGAGCCCTCAGCGGGACTTGACCCCATCATCGCAGCGGGACTCGACGAACTGATCCTGAACCTCAAAAAGGCCTATGCCATAACGATGGTTGTAGTGACCCACGAATTGGCCAGCGCTTTTCTGATCGCTGACCGTATGGTTTTGATCGACCGAGGTCACATCGTGGCGCTGGGAACCAAGGAGGAACTCCAAGCGAGCACTCATCCGCGTGTGCGCCAGTTCCTGGACCGGGTACCGGAGGCTGAAGTTATCGAGGAACTCGACTATCTGCAGATGCTTACCGGCGACCGGACGGCCGCGAAGAGTTGAGAGAGTGGAGCCTTTGAAATGAGGATGTCATGAATAGTAAGCGCGAGCAGGCTTGGGTAGGATTCTTTGTACTGATTGCGGCGGCTCTCCTGATTGGAACTGTCTTGGCCGTAGCCGGCACTTTCAGTGTGAGTGGGGTTTCCCACCATGCATACTTCAAGTCCGCTGGCGGTCTCTTGCCTGGCGCCACGGTCCGCTACGCAGGCATGAAAGCCGGCAGGGTCGAGACTGTGCGCGTGGATCCTCAGGACTCGACCCGCATCGAGGTCGCTTTCACTGTGGGACATGCTATTCCCGTGAAAACCGACAGCGTGGCTAAGATTACCAGTCTCGGACCTCTCGACGAGAACTATTTGGAATTGGGAACCGGGACCAGGGGTGCTCCATTGGCTCCGCCGGGCAGCGAAGTAAAGTCCGCTGCGACGGTCGGAATTGCGGATCTCGGCGATATGATTGGCAACCTCGCCCCGGTTGCCCAGCAGGTTCTGCAAAACCTGAACCAGCGCCTCACAGAACTACAAGTTACGGTGGCCCGCGTCGACGATCTCCTGAACGACCGGAACCGCGCGAATATCAGCGAGGGGCTGGGAAACCTGAACGCGATGCTTGCTGAGGACCGCCCGAAGGTTTCGGCGACCTTAAGCACTGTGCAAGCTGCGAGCGCCAAAATCGGACCATTGCTGGACGACCTCAAGATAACCATGAAGCAAGCGAACGACGCCTTGTCGCACGTTGATTCTGTTGTGGTGGAGAATCGCCAAGACATCCGTGCCGCAGTCGTCGAGTTGAAGCAGACGCTGCTCACGGCTTCGTCGCTCATGGAGCAGCTTAAGAATACGATGGACCGCAACACCGACAACATCGACGAAATACTGGTGAATCTCCGCGTCACAACCGAAAACACGAAACAGCTGACGGACTCGTTGAAGAACAGGCCTTCAGTGCTAATTCGTGGAGACACTGTTAAGGATCGCAAACCCGGCGAGAAACAAAACTAAAGCCCTGCGCCGGCAAGTGATCCAAGCCGCTTCGAGCGACTTAATGCCAAGGGAGAGCGGCGAGAAAGTTTTGGCCCACGGAGTCGATCAAGTTCACGACCTCTGAGTCAGTTTCGGAGGCACACGGAAGAGGTTTTCTATGCACCGAGCAACCCGTCCTACTCTAATCTTTCTGCTCGCTTTGGGTCTCAGCGGGTGTGGAGCTAGCCGGCCCATTAGGTATTACACGGTCCGGCTTCCGCTGGCCCCCACACATTCGACTAACACCTACCCGGTTTCTCTGCTGGTTGCAAGCATTAACGGACCGCAGATCTTTCAGGACACGCCGATCGCGTATCGCATCGGCACCAATGAAATTGGCACGTACCAATACAGTCGGTGGGTGGAGCCGCCCGTCGAAATGCTTAAGGGCAAATTGATTCGCGTGCTTGGTACCTCAGGTGACTATCAGTCCGTAGCCAGTCTCGGGAGCACGTCGGAAGGGCAATTTGTGGTCCGAGGCAGACTCTACGACTTCGAGGAAGTTGACAGCGGGAGTGTCGCCGGACTCGTGTCCATGGAGTTTGAACTCTATGACCAAAAGTCAGGCAAAGTCGTCTGGTCACATTTCTATTCCCAGTCCGAACCGGTGCAAGGTAAGGAGATTTCCGCGGTAGTTACCGCGTTGGATGTCAATCTTGACCGCGGACTGAAAGAGGTTGCCGCTGGACTCAACCAATATTTTTCGGCAAACCTCGCCAGGAAGTCTTGAGGGTATTTGATTTGAATCGTTCCGGGTCTCAACGGACTCGGCAGAGTCCCTGATCCATGTGCGTATGGCCCAAGGTCGCCGACCGCGCCACCCGAAGACCCTGCCATAAAGGCAGATGTGGCTGAGCAGAGGCTGTCCCGAAGTCCTGTTGTGGGCCACCACCCGGTCAGGTGCCTTCTAGTTCAAGTCCGAGGTTGTCGTTCACCGCTTGGCTGAGTTTCTGTTTGCAGCCGAGGTAGCGTTCCGTCGTCTGAGCCGAGGCGTGGCCGAGCAGAAACTGAATCTGTTCAAGTTCTCCGCCCGCCAAATGGCATAACCGTGCATAGGTGCGGCGCAAGTCATGGGGAGCAAGGTCCTTGATGCCGGCACGCTTCGCAGCTGCCTTCACGATGTGCCAAATCGCTTTGGGCGTGATTCTCTCGCCCCAAATTCTCTCCGACCGACTTACTCGCCGGAAGATCGGGCCACCATCAATGGCAGCCGCCGTGGTCCACTCATCGACGGCGCGTTTCGCCCACACTGGAACCGGAACTGTCCGGATGTGTTTTCCTTTGCCGATCAGGTCAGCGATCACCGAATGCTCCTCGCGAACCTGGAGATCTTCCATTCTGAGTCCAACCAGTTCGGCTCGTCGCAAGCCGCATCCGATGAGCAGCGCCAGAATCGCGTGATCACGTTTGCCTCGAAGGCTGCCTGATGGTAATCCGCCGAGCAAGGTCTTGGACTGCTCGACGGTCAACCAGTTGCCAATACGAACGCCGAGACGCTTTGCCCCTTTGACGCGGCGGATTCCCGCAGCCAGTTCAGGGCTCAGAAGGCCTGTGTCGGACGCTTCATAGGCGAGCCGCCTCACGGCGGCCAAGCGCACGTTGATGGTCGAGGGTGCGAGATTTTTCTGTTCGAGGAAGAACCGATATCGCAGCACCACAGTTCGGTTAAAGGCCAGACGCGGTTCCGAACAGTACCAGCCGATGAATTCGTCGATGGCATGACCGTACGATTCTTGCGAACTGGCCGCTGCGAGCGAGTGAAGCACAGCATCCGAGCAGAATCATGCCAGATGAAGCAAATTGTCCGTCTCTCTGCGTCTGGTGAATGACCTACTGCGTGATTGCGCGGACAGCCAAGACCTGTTGCACTGCATTCGACAAATCGGCGACGCTGAAGGGTTTTTGTAGGAACGGGCTGCCTTTCAGCAGGATCTCGCGGCGGGCGGCGCTATCTTCCGTGTAGCCTGACATGAAAAGCATCTTCACTTCCGGATGGCGCCGGGCAAGCTCCTCCGCCAGGTCATGTCCGCCCATGCCCGGCATAACGAGGTCGGCCAGCACAAGATCGATCTTGCCGCGGTGCTCTTCGCAGATTTTCAAAGCCATTTCCCCGCTCTCAGCCGCCAGCGCCTCGTAGCCCAGTTGCTGCAAACATTCCTGAACGTTGCTTCGAATGATGGCTTCATCTTCCACCACGAGTACCGTCTGTCCAGCTGGCCGGGAGGTTATTTCGCTGCGTAAAGGCGGACTTTCGAGGGCTGCCGCGGTAGCGGGGAAGTAGAGTTTGAAGGTTGTCCCATGCCCGGGTTCGCTGTACACCCAAATGTACCCCCCGCTTTGCTTCACAATTCCGTACACGATCGAAAGTCCCAGTCCCGTGCCTTTGCCAAGCTCCTTGGTGGTGAAGAAGGGATCGAAGATGCGCGGCAGAATCGCTTTGTCGATACCTGTGCCGGTGTCGCTGATGGCCAGCATTACATAACGGCCGGGCTGCACCGGAGGGTGCTCCGCGGTGTATGCGCCATCCAGCTCCACATTGGCAGTCTCTATATGCAAGGTGCCGCCTTTGGGCATAGCGTCGCGCGCGTTGACCGCCAGGTTCAGAATTACCTGTGTCACTTGATCGGGATCAAGCTGTGAGTTCTCCGCCGAATCGGAGAGTTTCGTGACCAGGTGAATATCTTCGCCGATCACGCGGCGCAGCATGTGTGAGGTTTCACTCACAACGGAATTCAAGTTGATGATGCGCGTCTGCATCATTTGCTGGCGTCCGAAGGCCAGCATTTGCTTTGTCAACGCGGCTGCGCGGTCGGCCGCATCGGAAACCTGCAGTAGCGTTTTGCTGAGCGGATTGTCGGGGGTGATCTGGCGAAGCATCAACTCGGTCGATAACTTGATGACCACCAGAATGTTGTTGAAGTCGTGGGCCATGCCTCCGGCTAGCCTGCCGACCGCTTCCAGCTTTTGCACCTGCCGCACCTGCTGCTCCAACGTGCTTTGCTGGGTCATGTCCTCGACATAGCCTTCGAAGTGCTCGGCCCCGCTCTCTGGGTCTCGCGCCAGCGAACCTGAAATGCGCACCGGAATGATGCTTCCATCGCGCCGCCGGAAGGTCGTCTCAAATCCCTTTATGCGGAAGTTTCGCCGGAGGATTTCGATCGTACGGTCGCGGTCTTTGGGATCGGCCCAGAGTTGTTCTGAGATCTTCAGCTGCAAGGCTTCGTCTGCGTTGTATCCCCCAAGCATTTCCCGGAAAGTGGAATTCACAGTTTCGTAGCAGTCTTTCTCGATGGAAGTCCGGCAGATGCCGAAGGGCGCATTGTCCACCAGCGACTGCAGAGAAGCTTGCGATCGCTGAAGGGCTTCTTCGACCAGACGGCGCTGGGTCACGTCCTGCTTAATGGCTATGAAGTGCGTGATGCCTCCACGCTCATCGCATACGGGAGTGATGGTCATTTCCTCCGTGTAGAGCTTGCCATCCTTGCGCCGATTGACCACCTCGCCACGCCAGATATGCCCCTGCTGGAGGGTGTCCCACATGGCTTTGTAGAAAGACTGGGGGTGAGTTCCGGACTTGAGGATTCTAGGATTCTGACCGAGCGCTTCCTCAGCCGTATACCCGGTCATCGTGGTAAAGGCGGCATTTACCCAGATGATGCTGCCCGAAGGATCGGTAAGAACAATAGCATTTGCTGCCGACTCCAGGGCTGTGGTTTGTAGGCGCAATCGCTTTTCCACCTGCCTGCGCGCGGTGATATCTCGAATGTTGCATTGGATGACCTTATCGCCATTCACTGCATACACATTGCTCACGAACTCTACGGCCACGAAAGTCCCGTGTCGGGTTTCGAGTGGGAGGTCCTCGTAACGGATGTACTCGTTGTTTTGCAGTTCCTCAAAGGCGACCTTAGTTTTCTCTGTATTCTTAAATGCGCCAATCTCCCAGAGACGCTTGCCAAGAAGTTCCTCGCGTGAATAACCTAGAAGAAGCACTAGGAACGGATTCGCATCAATTATTTGGCCCGTGCTTGCATCCAGAATCAAAATTCCGTCTTTGGCTGTTTCAAATAGGCGACGGTATCTGATCTCAGAAGCTATTAGCTCCCTTTGCAGGCGAGCCCTTTCCCTATCTTCCACGGTGGCGCACATAATCGCTTATACCTCCTTGTCAGTTCGTAACTGGAACGACCAAAATACGCGAAAATCGTTCATGGACGCCGCATCAGAAAGGGCCCAGGGTGTTCATAGACAGGGTCAAGACGGTCATTCGTCGGATTTTGCGGCTTGCTGAGCAGCTCGCGAAATAACATCGCTATGACTTGTGACGTCTCTCCGTCGAGAGAGTTGCTGTAGCAGACAGCATCAATGCCTGACGATGGCGCCATCGTTTCCAATCCCGTAGAGATCAAAACGACAGGCGTATTGGGAAACAGCGGCTTCATGCCGCAGGCGATGGTGCTGCCGAGTCGAACGTCGTCGTGATAAATCAGAACGCCATCAACAGGTTCATTGTAAGAGCACAAAACCGCACTCTCTGTGTTATGCACAGCATGCACTCGAAGACCTGTCTCGCGCAGATCATCACAGAAAACAGAACGCGCTGCAGCGTTATCGCACACAAACACAAGGCTAAAGCGTGTACTCATGCCGCCACCGCCTTTCGAACCTCAACGCGATTTCCGAAAAGGACTCTCCATCGCAGGCGTCTTCAGCGGAATGACGCCTGAAGCAGCGCGGCTCCATGACCCTGACGGGGCAAGCGCTTCCCACTCAATTGAAGATCCTTACAAATTGTCGAAATCACGCGTGAAGTTCTGCTTTGCGCCACAACCAGCTTCATAGTTGCGGCACCATGCTCGCACAACCAGAAATGCTCGAGTTTTTGTGGCCCCTCATCTGTGGCATTTCCCGGCTGTGGGTCTGAGCGCACATCCACGAGGAACAGCTTCCCGCCCCGGGAAAAAAGAAACGGTTGGCCACACATCTGGTTGGCACATTTCGTAATCATGTCGATTCCCTCATATTCGACCAGCCTGATCTTTGGTATTTGGTGGGAACCTCTGCCGCAGCGCACTGGCTAAAGCTGCAACCGCTTTCGGCAGCTCTGCCATACAAGTGCTCTATTTCGCATGAATCTCAGCTTCGCGGACGGGGACCCGATTACTTTAGGTTTTAGCTGGCAGCATAAGAGGATCAGAGGTTGGCCGATACGCCGCCACGCCTCACATCAAAAGTAACTAGTCCGATGTATCACATTTCTGTGCCCTTAACAAGTAGATTCGTAATACTTAAGATTGGTATTGTAAGCGGCACTTTTGATTGAGGATGACTACACATGAATATGCCTTACGATGCGCTGTTTCTCCCCGTCCTGCAACTGCGACCCCGATCTTCCCAAAATGAAACCTGTCCAACATCTGTGGCCGTTAGATCGCACTGAAAACTATCGTGACAGCAAATCTTGGCATGCCAATTGGGACTTCGAACCTGACCGCAGCAAACCGTGAGGCATGAGTGCAGGCAAGCAGGACGATTCGCTGGAGAACCATCCACCCAGCACATTCGTGGTGCGATCGGGGAAAAGGTAGCAAGCGCTTATGAGCACTGAATCCGAGATACGGGAACGTCACAACAACCTGCGGGCAAGAAGGCTTTGCCGAATTTGAGCGTGTGGGGGGCTTGGAGAAATCTCCACTTCCCGAATGCTTGGGAAGAAATGCACTGGGCTTTGCAGGAAATTGACCTGTTTCCAATCCGGTTCCCAACAAGAAGGTAATGGCCGTGGTTTCCAGTTATCACACAGAACCCACCGACGTGATTCCTTCAATTCCACACAAGGCAGACGCCAACGATCCGGTCCTGTTGCCAACTGCCAACACGATTCCGGTCGTGCGGTCAGCAAGCCGGAAATTGGTCCGAAACCATTTCGTTTCGGCACGTATCCGCCAGCACGACGATTTGCAATCGCAGAACTTCAACCAGAAGGTCTCGATGGCACCTCGCTATGCTGGGGAATCCGGTGGAAGGTGAACGCGATTCCGCTCTGAAGCCGAACACGATTCCGTTGTGATTCCGAACAGCATTCCGGTCTGAAGGTGAACGCCGATTCCGGTGGAAAGGCGAACAGTTCTTGTCGCCTGGCGGAATGGCGTTCGGCTTGGAGCGGAATGTTTTCCACAGACGAGCAGCAGGAGGTGAAGCGACGTTGGACAATCACCCGGCATTGAAACTCCATCAATGAAGGAGGAAGGGGTGACGGCCAGGAGAAAGTCCATGCGAAAAGTCAAAGAGATCCTGCGGTTGAGGTTCGAGTTGGGGTTGGGGCAGCGCCAGATCGCACGCAGTTGCGGAATGGGGCTGGGTACGGTTCACGAGTATCTGGAAAGGGCGGTGGCAGCCGGGATCGGTTGGCCGTTGCCGGAAGGCTTGGGCGAAGAAGAACTGGAAGCCAGGCTGTTTGGGAACCAGCCCGCCCAGTCGGTCGAATTTCTGAGGGTCGTTGTGGGCCGGTAGCGGACAAGAGCCGCTAGTGTTATGCCGGGATGACGGCATAGGGTTGGTGGGCAGGAGTAGTGCGAGAGTTGAAGAAATGCGACCGATTTCAAATGGGGTTTTTTCCTCTATCGGTTGCCGGCAATGTCGGGGGTTGGTGGTCGCCGTCCCTGAGCTGCTGAAACACGACTGTCTAAGCCGAGCAGCGATGGACCCATACGTGGAAATGGCCATCAGCTCGACGTTGACGGCTAAGGTGCCTGATTCAGTCCAGAACAGAAGGACCGATCCAATGTCTGACGCTCAGATTCTGAATCTGCATTGGCGAAGAGCACTCCCTTTGCCCTTATCACTCTGCTTTCGTTGTCGCCGACATTGCCAGGTATTTCGCCACGGCCATCTCGACATTGAAATGCATCGCCTCTTGTCCAAGAGACGCCCCGAGCGGCGATCTCTGGACCATCTGCAGCACTCCCGGGTTGAGACCCACCAGCCACAGCCACACTCCACGCTCACGCTGCTTCTCCTCGGCTTCGGTCAAAATCTTGAGCGCTGTGTATTCCAAGTCGGGTACACCGCTTAGGTCGACCGCAACGATCTTCGGCTTCGCTTCATCAATCAGCGGCTTGATTTTCCGGGCGATGTGGCTGGCGTTGGCAAAGAACATGCGGCCCTCCAGCCGCAGCAGCAACAAGCCCGGAAATGTCTCGTCCTCAGGGTGTTCGTCTGAGCGTGGCCGGAAGACATTGGTTCCAGGCTTTCGTCCCAGCACGTACACGGGGGGTCGGCTACCTGGTACGCAAGCCCCACCAAGGACACGACGATGGCAACGACGATTCCCTTCAATGTCCCCAGCATAACCACGCCGGCGAAGGCGGTCAGGGCCCATATGAACTCTGTTCTCCGGATTCCGAGGATCGACGTGAAATCGGCTGGCTTGATCACGCTACAAAACCGACTACACTGCTTGAGGCGAATAAAAGACGAACACGCGGAGCCGCTTTGTAAGAGAGTGCCTAAGGTGTCCTTGTTCGCGGTCAGTAAAATTCCGGGAGGACTAGTCGCTCGCAGCCCTTAAACCTACTTTAGGTTCGATCCAACCGCCGGGCGGCGCCAACATGTCTGCTTCACGCGGCCCCCAAGTACCAGGGCTGTACGGGTAAACCATGGTCGTATTGTCCAGAACAGGATCTACGATCCGCCATGCCTCTTCCACATAATCCTGTCGCGCAAAACGAGTTGAGTTCCCGGCCAACGCATCTCCTAGCAGTTCTTCGTAGGCTTGCATCTCGTACGGGTCCGAACTCTGCGAGACCACAAGCTCTACTTCGTGGCCGAGCAACGTATCGCCCGGATGTTTGACGTGAGAACCGATCGCGATTACAAGGTCCGGAGCCAGCAGAAATCGGACATAATTTGCTGGAAGCGGATTTTCCAGGAAAATGTCTGGAGGCTGGCGTAGAGTGACGATCACCTCCGTGGCGGTGATCGGGAGACACTTACCTGTACGAATATAGAACGGCACGTCTTTCCAACGCCAGGAATTGATGAAGAGACGCAGCGCGACGTATGTTTCCACTTGCGAATCCAACTTCACGCCAGGCTCATCGAGGTAGCCCTTGAACTGTCCGCGAACGATGTCCTTTGACTGAAGCGGCCGAATCCCCCTTAGCACCTGGACTCGCTCATCCCGAACAGTTTCGACCGCTAACCCAGGCGGAGGTTCCATGGCGATGTTGCTCAAAACTTGCAAAAGGTGATTCTGGACTACGTCGCGGATAGCGCCCGTGCTGTCGTAAAACAAACCTCGGCCTTGTACCCCGAAGTTCTCCGCCATCGTAATTTGCACACCTTGCACATACTGACGATTCCAAATCGGCTCAAGATAAAGAGTTTGCAAAGCGAAAATATAACAAGTTTTGTACGGCATTCTTTCCGAGAAAGTGGTCGATCCGAAAGACATTCTCTTCGGCGAACGCGGTGTGAACCACCTCGTTCAGCACACGAGCCGATGCGAGGTCGTGTCCGAACGGTTTCTCGATGACCACGCGCCCACCAGCCGCACATCCCGACGCATGCAGCTGCGTCAAAACACCTGGAAACAAGAACGGTGGAACTGCCAGGTAGTGCAATGGATGTCGGGAAGGACCGAGCTCCTGACGCAACTTGGCGAACGTTGCGGGATCGCCGTAATCGCCGTCGATATACTTCAGGCTTGAGATCAGTTTAGAAAAGCCTTTCGGATCTACCCCCCCGTATTTTTCAACGCTGTTCTTCGCGCGATCTTTGAGTTGTTCTAGGTTCCATCCGGATTTGGCAACTCCGATCACAGGGATTCCCAACCTATCTCTTTGGGCAAGTTTTTGCAGGGCGGGGAATATCTTCTTGTGCGCTAGGTCGCCAGTGGCTCCGAAGAATACGAGTGCATCCGATGAAATCTGGGCCACTTTCGCTCCTGGACTATGAGCCGCGGGCCGGTTGGCGTTTGGCTGTGAACTAAGCTTAGACCTGTGGCTGTTGAACGGTCTACTTAAACGTTCGCGTGGTTCACAAACCTCGAGTTGAAATCGAATGCGCTAAGTGCAGCAAAGCAGGTTGCCGGAAGCTGAATCGAGTTCTATCCGTGCCCGCAGCGCCCGTCGGTCCAGGCGTCCCGGGATGACGCGCGAAAAGTGGAGGACCGCTTGAGCTCCAACTGGAAGATCGTGGACACCGGCTGGAAGAATCAGGATCGCGATCACGCCTGGAATCACGGGCGGGGACGGGGTTTCCCCCCGTCGAGCTCTGGTTCAGCCCTGCAAATCAGCAGTAGAGGTTCCTCGTCCATTCTTAGGCGTGGCTCCCAAGGAGAGGCTACACCCAAGCGCGATCTGGTTTGCCGACAGCTTGGGGCCAACGCTTACGGACAATAGAATCGTATCCACTGTCGGCCCGATTCAACTTCCAGAAAGCCGGAATCTCGCAGTTTCTACCGTGCGGCCTTGTCCAGCCGGATCACTTTCCCGGTATCCAACTGATACTCCGCTTCGAATACCGCCAACTTGCCTTGTTCTTTGGCATGCCGCAGAACTTCGCTGTGCGTCAGCACATTCATTGCGCTCTCATGTACGTTTTCTTTAATAGCAGCTTCGATCAGAGCGTCTCCTTTAGCGGAATCCTTCGCCTTCATTACCGCAGGATTAATCTGGTCTACCATGGCCTGCAGGTTCGCCGTCGGCATCTTCTCGCCGGAGCAGGCGGCCGTGACTGCGCCGCATTTGGTGTGTCCCAGCACCACCAACACCGTGCTGCCCAGGTGATCAAAGGCATACTCCATGCTGGCGAGCCCCAACGGACCAGCGATATTTCCGGCTGCGCGCACTACGAACAGGTCACCCAAAGTCTGGTCAAAAACCAACTCGGGAGGCACGCGGCTGTCTGAGCAACTCAGCACGATGGCTTTGGGATGTTGTGACTTTGCCAGCGATTCGCGAGTGCTGACCACGTCGCGCGGCCTTAATTTGCCGGCTACGAAGCGCTGGTTGCCGTCCATGAGGTCCGACCAGATCCTGTCCGCTGACGGTCGCGGCTGGGCCTCGTGTGCGTGGTGCGCCGCAGGCGGCTCAGAAGTAGCGGGCTGCTGTGCGACCGCGAGTGTCGCTAAAAAGATGACGCCGACGTAAGCAAGTTTGCGTTGCATGCCGCCTCCTGACAAGGGCGCGACTATATCACAGGGGAGCTACTTCAGGACGAACAAGCTTGTCCAGCCGATTGTGTCTGGATTGTCCGGTAAGCCCTCTGGTTTTTCCGCTACAGCAATGTAGTCGATTTGCAGATGGTGCTGCACTGTCCGACAAGCACGCAGTGCAGTATTCATGCGGTTCAGCATACTAGAGCACCTGGGCCAAAACCAGGTGGTCGTTTTCCAGTGGTTCGCGGCACCGCTAAGTTGTTGGAACTAATTGGTCGGGGAGAGAGGATTTGAACCTCCGACGCCCCTGGTCCCGAACCAGATTCAGCACGTTATGGAAATCTGTTGAAATTTGTAGTTTGTAATTGATTGATATTGAACCTGTTGCACGCTCCTTGTCGAAAATTGTTGTTTCGCGTTGAACGTGGAGGCTCTGACCGTCACAAAATCGTCTACAGTGCCCCCCCTGCATTTTCGCGGCAATTTCGAGGCGTCCCCGATAGTGGCCTGGAGGGCGGGCTTTTAGCCCGCGCGAGGCTTCAGCCCCGCGTGTGTCTCATGCGATAGGTCCTCCCCTTCGCAATGTTGCGTCCAACTGCACCAACTGCCATCGCGGACCAGCCGGGTTCGCGACATCTCCAGGTTCAGCCAGCCTTCGCGCTTCACGAAGTAGAGCAGTCTGCCCGGTTGAACTTGAGGATTGATCTGCCCACAGTCGTTGGTGGTGAGCAAACCGGTTTGCACTATGTCATTGATCAAGTAATCCTCAGACGGCCTCACTGCGGGAAACGGTGCGCCACGATTCCCTGTTTCTGAGGCCGTGAGTCGCGGTTACCTCCGACATGGGGATTTGTACTAAACCCGCTTCGCGGGTAGGCGTCAGCGTAGTACCGTTGGGCAGGACAAATTGGCATGCTGCACATCGCCGCACTCACGGCAGGTCACGCAGGTTCAGCACAAAATTGCTGCGATGCAATGAATCCCCATAAAGCAATTGTCCCGCCAAATCCCCGCCGGGTTTACTACAAATCGCCAGCTATCCCCGGGCGGTTCCGTGTAGCTGGCAAAAAGGTAGTTGACCCGATTACGAAAGAGTCTTCGTCGGAGATTGGTTTGGCCCCGAACACGCGATTGCTTATCTCACTTGTTTTCCGCACTACTGCTGGTCGTCACATCAGCTTGTAGCGGTTTCGTGCCTGCAACCGGATGGCCGGTGCGGCTTGCGTCGAAGCGAGCCTTGGTCTTCCAGACCTCCTCACTCCAATCATTGCCGATGCGCGCGAAGAGCTGTTGTGCGGTGTCGTTGTCGCCGGCGCGCAGCGCCAGCCAAGCCATGACATTGCGTTCGCGGCTGGTGGTGCCATATTGCTTATCGAGCGCCGCGAAGCCCTGTTTGACTCGGGACCAAGACAGCGCGGGAGCCTGGGTCTTATGGCAGCAGTTGATGGCGGCGACAATCAAAAAGTATTCGATATTGCCATCGTCGCCCCCGGTTCGATCGGAAACCTGCTCGGCATATCGCTCGGTCTCGCCGGGTTGGCCGTACCACTTGGGAAGCAGGAAGTTCGCTTGCGCGATTGCGAC
>Ga0181532_10003479_pt1 | contig 14116 bp, 7 predicted proteins | sample PEATcosm2014_Bin_33_FD_119768 | JGI IMG/M metagenome (GOLD analysis project Ga0181532, IMG submission 119768) | Peatland microbial communities from MTU Mesocosm Facility, Houghton, MI, USA - PEATcosm2014_Bin11_30_metaG | ecosystem: Environmental > Terrestrial > Soil > Wetlands > Peat | place...
AAATTGTCGTGATACTGTATGGGCCGCCGGGAGCTGGAAAGGGGACGCAGGCAAATCTGCTGGCGAGCAAACTGGACATTGTGCATTTTGATACGGGGAGGTTTCTGGAGGGGATTGTACATAACTCGCGCCGGCAGAAAGAAGCTGTCGTGCGCCGGGAGCGAAAGCTTTTTGATGGCGGCCAGCATCGCTTCGCAAGTCACGCTGGACGGCAAAGCGCGGTTTGAAGAACGAGGCGATCCGGAGGTTATCCTTCGTCTGGCTTACCGCAATACACCGCAAAACGAATGGAAGGAGTTGACGCAGGAAATCTCTTCCCGCATGGGCTATGGCGGAACTGTGAGCCAAGTTGCCGCTGCGCAGCCGGAGAAAACGGCCGACCCGTTCTGGCTTAGCTACACCTACCATCGTACGGATTACTCCGACTGGAAGGAACACCGCATCACCCTGCCATTTCCTCCGATGTTTCTGCAGGAACTGAACGAGGCGCAGAAGAAATCCAAAGATCCGCTGCCGCTCGGTTCTCCTCAAGAAGTAGTTCATGAGACGTCGTTGAAGCTTCCAGAAGGGATTCAGCCTCTCGTTCCTTCCAATGTCGAGGAGAAGAGCGAGTTCGGCGAGTATAAGGCGACTTATTCGTTTGAAAATGGAGTGCTTCACGGTACCCGGCGGCTCTCGTTGAATCTTCGTGAAGTGCCTGGGGCACAGAGGGCTAGCTACAGCGTTTTCCTGAAGGCTATGCAGGATGACACGCAACGCTGGGTCATCTTGATTGGGAACTTTGACCAGGACTCTCCCTTACGCAAAGGACAGGCGCTGCTGCGAGAAGGAAAGAACGCCGATGCCATCGCGGTACTGGAGAAAGCATCCGAAGCGAATACCGACGATAAGCAGATCGCCTTCGCACTGGGAACCGCTTACCTTCGGCTTCCGGACGAAACCAAAGCCGCCGCGCAATTCGATAAGCTTCTGGCGGACAAGCCGAATGCCGCGACGCTGAATGGCATTGCCTATGAATACGCAAATGCCAATCGCCGCTTGAAGGACGCGCAGGATTATGCGGCACGCGCGGTCGCCGACACCTCAGCAGCGACTATGAAGATCGATCTGGACTCCGCCGGCCCGGAGAATTTCCTTCACATGGGATCGTTGGCTGCGCAGTGGGACACGCTCGGCTGGGTGAAGTTTCGCGCCGGCGACGTCCAGGCCGCCGAAAAAGCCATTATATCGGCGTGGGCATTGTGGCCGCGTGCGGTCATTGGCGAGCACCTGGTGGAAATTTACGAAAAACTTGGAAATAAACGCGAAGCAGATCGCATCTGCCGCCTGGCTCTTTCCGCGCCCGGGTTGAACGACGAACCCGATACGAAGGAAAAACTACAGGCGGCGCAACTGCGCATCGGCATCACAAAACCGGAGACTGGAACTGTCAACGCGAAGTCTTATCATCCGCCCGGCAATGCCCAAGTGGAGCTTTCGGAAATGCGCACGATTAAGCTTCCTGGAAAAGTAGCGCTGCACGGCAAATCGATGACCGCTCTATTTGCTATTGTGATCGAGAACGGCAACAGGACGTCGAAAGCGCGGTACATCAGCGGAGACAGGGATTTGATTTCCGCAGGCAAGGCTCTGGCTTCTGCCAACTATCACCAGCCATTTCCGGACGATGCCCCGGCAAGAGTCTTTCGCGCGGGCTGGGTGAGCTGTTCGAAATACACCAGTGAGTGCACTATGATTCTATTCCTTGTGGACGACAAGCCGAGTCTTGGCATGGTGAAACCGCACGAACAGTGAAATGATCATCTAATAAGGATCTGCGGTGAGCCGAAGTGAGGTGCTACCACTTTCGAGCGAGCACTTCCACGATTTTCCCGAGTGCGTCGAGGTCTTTGGTGTCGATCACTTCGCCGGGTGAATGCGCATAGCGCAACGGCCAGCCCAGCGCAACATCAACAGAGCCGTAGCGCAAGAACACTGCGCCATCGTTTCCCCCGCCGGTCACACCGTACTGCACCGGAATGGAGTTTTCTTTAGCGAGGGACACGACGCGGTCGACGTATTCCAGAGGCACGATGTTGGAGTTGTCCACCGCGCGGATCACGAAGCCTTCGCCTAGCTTGGCATCGGCGAAGCGCTTTGATTCCAGAGGTGAATCGGAACTCACGAAGGTATCAATCGCAAACACGAAGTCGGGTACACGGTTTTCCTTCGCGGCTTGCTCCGCGAATGCCGCCGCTCCCTTCAACCCCACTTCTTCTTCGGTGGACCACACAAAGGTCACGTCGCGCCCGGGCAATTCCGGGCCGAGCGCGCGCACTGCTGTGATCAACGCGGCGCAGCCTACGCGATCGTCAAAGCTTCGAGCGTTCGCCCTTGTTCCTAGCAGAGGGCGATACTCTTTCGGAATGGTGACGAAATCGTTCGCCGCAATGCCGAGCTTTTCGGTCTCTTCTTTTGATTTCGTTCCCACATACACGTGGGCCGGCTCGTCCATGGACCTCGCGCCGGTGGGCCATTCGAATCCCGGCTTGTCCCAGCCCCCCGGCAGTTCCAGCACGCCGCCGACGTGGGTTCCATCCTTCTTGTGCACCAGCACGACATGCCCTAGGAAATATTGTGGATAGCCGCCGCCCAACACGCCTACTTGCAAACGCCCATCGTCCTCGATCTTTTTTACTTCGTAGCCGATCTCGTCCAGGTGCGCGACAAAGGCAATTCGCGGTGTGTTCGCATCCCTCTTCCCATCCCCGATGCGGAGCACCAGGTTTCCTGCCGCGTCGGTCGTCACTTTTTTCTGCGCCCATTCCGGCAGAAGCTTCGTGACTTGGTCGCGCACCGCTGACTCATGACCGCTCGCGCCGTATGCCTCTGTCAGGCTGGGAAGTGGCGGCAGCGTGGACGGACATGGCGTCTCAATTCTGCAGCCTGGTACCCCTCCCATGATTCTCTTTCTGTCCGGAGTTGAAACCCCTAGGTAGCCCTCAAGTAATCTTTCAAGTCTCGCAAGGTCACGGGCAGAGGCGGTCTCAGCAGGTGTTCCGGCCCAAAGTGTCTCAACACCTAGATGAACAAAATCCTCCGGAAAATCACTCGTGTTCGCATAGCCAGAAATACGCGGTTTTTGTATCTGCTCAACATTCAAAGGGATTCCATTCTTGGCTGCGATATCCTGTAATGATTTTGCTGTGCCGGTTAGTGGCTGATTCCCTGAGCTAGCAGCCATGATCAGACCTCGGTCAAACAGCGAGCCTTTTTGCGGCGTGCCCGAAGCCGTCGGGACGTCGCGGGTAACTCTTCCAATGTAGATTGTTTGGTCCGCGTGTATTTCCTCAAGGAGCCTGTTCAACCCACGTCCACCCTCCCAAGACTGAGTCACAAAGGCCACCGTTGTAGTTCCATTTCCGAGGACCGCTTTCCCTTCAAGTGGTGCTTGCACGAATCGTTTAATCAACAATTCCCATAAAACCAAAGCCCCAAATCGATCTCCCACTCCCGGACCAGATGCGTATTTGCCGTTCTCGCCCGTTGTCCTCGGAGGTCCAGTCAATTCGACTCCGTCCAATAAATCAATACCCGCAGAGTGAACTTCAGGGGCACTTTTTGCGCCAATGTCGACGAACAACTCTTCTGGGTGGTTCATCTTCGGCGTATTGACACGTCCCGGTTGCAAATGCACGCTCAACCCGGCAAACACTCCGTGCACAAGTTTGCCTTCGCGGGTCTCCACCCAAATTGGTTGTGCAAAGCTCAAAGCGTCGAAAACGGAGTTGGGGGACGCTTGAGGCAACCTCTGTACACGCAAATACCCATCCTCCGTAATGCCACTAACAATATATTTGGGCGCATCAAGAGGAGCAACGAGCAGACGATGTGGCCCACCTGCTCCAAAAGTCAAGATGATATTCCCCACATTGTCAGTCTTTTCTTTATGACCGCCTGATTCCAGTACTAACCGTAAAACTCTTTCGCTATCGACCACATAAAACTGACCTGAATAGGAAGATACTTCGTCATCGCTCTGGGCTAATAGACGCGATCCGAAGGTCAGAAGAGTTCCAACCAATATGAGTATTCGGAAGATTGTTCTCATTCGCGCCTCACTTCTGCTCAGCGGCATAGGGTTTCGATCAGCAATTCTTTCTTTCTTTCCGCCAGGCGGCTCAACGCCGCAAGCGACGCGACGTAGCCGGCCACGGCGGCTGCCGTTAGCCCCGCAAAGGCGATCGCCGGCATCCACGGTTCGCTGAGCCATCTGCCAGCGAGGATAATTACCGCGCAGACTCCGCCCAGCACGATTTGCACGCCAAATGCGGTCCAAACCGCGACGCCCGAATTCCGCTGGCCCTTCATTTTGCCGATCTCCATCTTTTTGGGGAAGCTTAACGAGGACCAGTTCGCAATCGTCAATTGGCCCAAGACGGCAAACGCTCCGCCGGCGATCGTGGTTGCGAACATGGATGGGCTCGGCCAGCCAACGCGCCACATCAGCAACGCCAGGGAGAGCCCCAGCTCAAAAGAGACCAGGGTCACCAGGAACAGATTCTTCCCCATGAGCACATCCTGAAATCGCAATGGCGCCATGAAGTACGTCTGTATGCCTTTGCCCTCAAACGCAAACGAGTTATACGCCGGCATGATGAGGATGAGGATCAGATAGGCCATGATGCCTGGGAAGAACTTCTCTGAATTGAACGCATGTTCGCGCAATGCCGAGCCTTTTCCAAATTGCATCGTGAAAAATACGACCATGATGGGCGGCAAGAGTAGCGTGAGGAACGCCATGCCGTTCCGCGTCATGTAGCGGAACTCTTTTAGCGCGACGGCGGCAACCGTCACGGGAACCATCGGGAGCCATTCTTCGTTCGAACTGCCGGCTTTCGCCGCTTCCAGGGAAGCAACGGAACCGTTCGTTTTCTTTTTCGCTGGTGCGGGTGCGGCGCTCTCGCTGATTTCTTCGCCGCGGTATTGCGCCGCGAACCGTTGCCACAGAAATCCGCTGGTCACACCGAGCCACACAACGAGTCCCGCGACACCTAACAGAGTCGCGCGCATATCTCCATGCACCGAACCTGCCACGGCTCTTCCCGCAAGCGAACCCGGTAGCCACGCCAGGTACGGCAAATAGTGGAGAACTTTCGGGCGCGCCGCCATGCCGTACCGCTGCATCATGGGATTCAGAAAATTCAGAGACACCATGGAGAGCACGAACAATCCGATAAACAGCTCGCGCGTCTTGCGCTTCGCCATGATCCTTTCCAGCCACGAACCGATCAGCCGCTCCAGCGTCACGTTCATCAATACAAAAAGGACGCTTACGGCCAGCATCACGGGGAGCACTTCCGGGCGTGCCATGGCTGCTCCCAGATTCATGGCCGCAACCCAGCAGACAGCGGCCACGGCGGCGAAGTCCGCGAATCCGTAGCCCAGACCCAGCAAATAGAACGCGCGCTGGCTCAGCGGAAAACGCAGCAGCGTCTTGAACTCAAAATTCGCGCCGAAGCCGGCCACAAAGATGGGAAACACCTGCCACCACAAAAAAACGGCCCAAAACAAGAGCGCCATCCAACCAGCGCGGTTTTTCGCCAGAATTGCATAAGCACCGGCACAGAAGGCGGCGCTCAGTCCCACCACCAAAATCCCAGCGAACACGCCAGCAAGAATAATTCCCACCAGGTCCCAGCGATTATTCTTCCGCTGCAGGCCGTTTCTGAGCAGGGTCCAGCGCAGCCCGGCGATCAGCCGTAATTGCGCCAGCACTCCCGGCAATGGCACTACGTCAGCCACGTGAGCTCCTCCAGCCGTGACTGTTCTGCCCCGCTTTGCCCGACAATCGAGAGGAATATCTGCTCGAGCGTTTTCGTTTCGCCCGCGGAGCCGGCAACTCCTGCGCGGAGTTCTTCCAACGAACCTTGGGCCACCAGCCGTCCCTGATGAATAATGGCCACGTGGCTGCACAAGCGCTCGACAATCTCCAGCACATGCGAGGTCAGGAAAATCGTTACGCCGCGTTCCGTCATCCGTCCCAGCAACGCCTTCAGCGCACCCGCGGCCAGTGCGTCCACGCCTTCGAAGGGCTCATCCAAAAACAAAATGCGCGGCCCGTGGATCACAGCCGCGGCCAGCGCCAGCTTTTTCTGCATGCCATGGGAATAATCGGCGATGAGCGTCTTCTTTCGATCGGCCAATTGCATAAACTCCAGCAATTCTTCACTTCGTTTTTCCGTGGTGGAGCGGTCCAGCCCATACATTCTGCCGACAAAGCGCAGATATTCCCCTCCCGTCAATCTTTCGAAGAGCCCCATGCCCTCCGGCACGACGCCAATCTGGCGCTTCACCTCGATGGAATGCTGCTGAAAATCGAGCCCCAACAACTCCATGCGCCCGGAGGTCGGCGCCAGCAGGCCCGTCAACATTTTGATCGTCGTTGATTTCCCCGCGCCGTTCGGCCCCAGAAAACCGAAGAAATGGCCCGCCTGCACTTGCAGGTCGATGCCATCCACGGCGGTCAGCGCCCCGAACGTCCGAGTCAGTTTTTGTGTCGCAATCGCGATTTCGCCCATGTTTTTCGCCTAATTTGGCACACTCGTGCACGCCACTCTATCACCAGGTATTCGCAAACGGCTGCCGAAAATTTCATGCCATTGAGAAAAGAAGAAGTTTCACTGAGAACTGCTGGGAACCGGAGTCGCTCCGGGCACCTGGGGCCCACGCCCCGGCAAGGCAGCGAGCACCGCTGGAAGTTCCACGCGAAAGACGGCGCCACCCGTTTGGGCGTTGTAGCACATGATTCTTCCGCCATGCTCCTGCAAGATTCCGTAGCAGATGCTGAGGCCAAGCCCGGTTCCCTTGCCCACGGGTTTTGTGGTGTAGAAGGGATCGAAGACGCGGTGCGGCTCCTTGATTCCCGGCCCGGTATCGGAAAAGAGGATGACGACGTTGGCGCGATCGCGAAGGGTGCGGATGGTCAGCACGCCGCCGCCGGTTTCGCCCATAGCGTCCAAGCCATTATTAATAATGTTGAAGAAGACTTGCATGAGCTGGTTGTTATCGCCGCGCACGCCAGGCAGAACGGATTCCAGTTGCATGTCAATGCGCGAGCCACCGCTATGAAGATCGAGGGCGCGCAATTGCACCGCGCTGGTGACGACGGAATTGATGTCCAAGAGGGTGCGTTCCGGCGGCACCTGGCGCGCGAAACTCAACAGGTTCTGCACCAGATTCTTCGTGCGCCTTGCCTGCTCGCGGATTTTCGCGGCGGTGGCCCGCGTGCGGTCGGGGAGTGCCGGGTCGTCCGCCAGCAAATCGGAATAACCCAGAATTGCGGTTAAGGGATTGTTGATTTCGTGCGCGGCGCCGGCAGCCAATTGTCCAAGCGACACTAGTTTTTCCGATTGCACCAACTGGGCCTGGAGCCGCTGCAGGCTTTCGATGGACGATTCCGATCTCGCCAGGAGCCGGGCACGGTCAATGTCTGCCAAGTGGGTGCGCAGAAATACGAGCAACGCCAGGGGCAGGGAGGCAATCAGCGTCACTGTCAGCCGGAATTCCCTGACTGCTTGGGTGTCCCGTTCCATACGCAGCGCGTATAAAGCAAACACGGGAAGCGAGAGCACCGCGGCCATTGCCAATCGGCTGGCCCAAACGCTGTCACCCATCGCCGTCTCAATTTCGCCAATTGAGTTGCTCTCCGAGGGTGCGTCCAGTTCCGCACGTTTTCTGTGCGCCACCCAGCCCGCATACGCATACCAGAAAAAGGATGAAATCAAGGGAAGGTCGTACACGCTCCCCGTGTAATACAGCTTGTGGGGAATGGCCACGTTCACGGCGAGCGACGTGAGCGTGTAAAGCGCCGAGGCCCCGCAAAGGTGAAAATAGACGCTACGCCACGCTCCCTGGGTGCGCAACCACATCCAGCCGAACCCCGCAATGATCACCATGTGCTGGACATAGACCAGGACGTTGTAATTGTAGTTGTAGACGGCGGGAGTCGGGGTCGCGTACATCCACGGCAGAACTACGAATACGTAGAGGAATGTCCACCAGGTCAAGAGCAAGGCAAAATCCATGTAGCCAAGCCCGATGCGAATTTCCCCGCGCTTCAGGTGCGGGCGCATCGCCAGCGCCGCGATCAGAGGAATATCCCGCAGGAAGAAAATGATATCCCCTGCGTATGGATCCGGCACCGACTTGTGCAGGTAGACTTCGTAGTAGGTCCACTGGAATTGCCCGATCATCCAAAAAGTGCAGCTGAGCGCCAGCAACATCCAGAAGATATTTCGCCGCCAGTGCGGGGTGCCTGCATTCATGAGCAAGCCCGCATTGGCAAGCAGCGGCACAAAGCACTGCGTGATATCTCCGAAAGCGTTGAGTCTGGTCCCGGGACCCAAGACGTGCGACATCAGCGCATAGAAGCCCAGGAACATCACCCAAGCCGCCACAAACCACGCAGTTGTGCGGGACGTCGTCATATTGGTGCTGCAACCCATTTTAGGCGTTTCCCCCGAACGTCCGGGCCGCCGCGTCTTAAATGGGTGGCGTAAGCATCATCGCACGGCCCGCCGCGCCGCGGTAAACGCTATAAATGGCTTCGTTTGGAGGCATTGCGGCATGGTGACAGCAGTTGCAGCCGAGGCACTGAGCCGCGAATGTCGGCAAACAACCAAAGGCAACTCCTGACACCCCGGGCGATTCTAAGAACACAAAGATTGCCACGCGAGTTGAATGCATGCATGAGCAATACGTGGTTCACTCCTTTCGGCAATGTTTTCAAGTGAGGTGTCCTCATGGGGATTCGAGACCAGCGCCTGACGCTTCTGGTTTTTTCAGCCTGCCTCACGTTTCCAATCCATTCCATCGCTCAAGAACAGCCCGCTGCGCAAGTTAACCCAGCCAGTTCCACAAACAAGAAAGATTCTCAAAGGCGAGAAAAGATATTGGCAAAAGAGATGGGGCCTGCCTATGGCTCCTGGTTGAGAGACGAGGTCCCCGACATCATCACCGACGACGAGCGCCGCGCGTTTCTTGGACTCTCCACAAATGAAGAGCGTGAGCAATTCATCGAGGTCTTCTGGAACCGGCGTAATCCCGAACCGGAGTCACCCACCAATTCCGTAAGAGAGGAACACTATCGCCGTCTTGCCTACGCCGACGAGCGCTTTGCTTCGGGCATTCCCGGCCGAAAAACCGACCGCGGGCGCATCTACATCATTTGGGGTCCGCCCGACGAAATCGAATCTCATCCGACGGGCGGTACTTACGAGCGTCCGCTCGAACAGGGTGGGGGCAGCTCCAACGCGTATGCCTGGGAATTGTGGCGTTACCGTCATTTGGAAGACGTTGGCGAAAACGTTGAGATCGAATTTGTAGATCCTTCCGGATCTGGCGAATACCACATCACCAGAGATCCCTGCGAAAAAGATGCGCTTGCCCACGTCCCTGGGGCGGGCCCGAGTCTCTCCGAGTTGATGGGGCAAGCCACCCGAGCGGATCGCTTTACGAACAGCAAGGGCACCACTTGCCCGATGGCCGCAGGCGGGATGGCGGCAGGCACAAACGAATTCGATAACCTGGACCGTTATTTCCGGGTGCAGCACGCGCCAGAGCATTTGAAAGACCTGGCGGAAAAAGTCAGTTCTCGCATGGTCGCCAACCAACTCCCTTTCCAGTACCGCGCGGACTTCTTGCGAGCGACCAGCAACACGGTGTTGGTCCCCATTACCGTGCAACTGCACAATCGCGATATCAGTTACCAGAGCAAACAAGGCGTGGAATCGGCGACTCTGGACCTTTACGCCCGAATCAGCGATCCCGGTGGCCGCGTCGTTCAGACCTTTGAGGACGTTATCTCTCGCGATATTCCGGATTCTCTTTTCGCGTCATCGCGCGATCTCTACTCGATCTATCAAAAATCCTTGCCGCTGCGCTCAGGGCTCTACCGTTTGGACATCGTGATCAAGGACAACCAGAGCGGCAACATCGGCATTCTGGGCACCGCGCTTCGCGTGCCGCATTTCGAAGAGGATAAACTCGACGCAAGTTCCCTGATTCTTGCCGATCAGATCGAGCCCGTTGCTTCCAACCAGATCGGCACGGGCCAGTTCGTACTGAATTCCTACAAAGTGCGTCCGAGTTTAAGCCAGGAGTTTTCAGCCTCCGATAAACTGGGCATCTATCTCCAGATTTACAATCTGAAGCTCGACGAAATCTCACATAAAACGAACGTGACCGTGGCTTACCGCATCACCAAGGATCTGCAGGAAGTGTGGCACGCCGTGGAGACGCCTGAGCATCTTCGCCAGGGGGGCGAACAGCTCACGATCGAGCGATTCATCCCCGTGAGCTCCCTTACGCCGGGCCGCTATACCATCGAAGTCACCGGCATCGATCTCCTTACGAACGAGACCGTAATCCGCTCGGCGGATTTCACGCTGAAACCCGCACCGGCGAAATCCAATGCGCCGGTTCCCGCTTCGTAACATATCCAGCACGATAGACCAGACCGAGAGGCAAATGAATTGCCTTGTTCCGGGTGGTTAGAGTTGTGTGCTAGGACCACGGACTTAGGTCGGCCACCCCCATCACCGTTTAGGGGCCGCGACCTCATGATTGACTTTTGAGTAGGCGAGGATACGGGAGTTGATTGGTTCGGCCAACACTACAGGATCTATCGTTCACTGTTGACTTCGACCCGAGACGCCATCGCGATGTACGTCGCCGCGATGAAGGCCAATTTAGAACAAGAAAGGGACGAGGCGTCGCGTCCGGCGCATATATTGCTTGTAAGGTTCGCCTAGAGCTGCGACGAGCGCGGCTTCTTCAATGGAGATGCGGTATGCATAGGCAGCCCCCATGCAGACAAGAAGCGCGAGAAGCCCGGCCCAGTTCCCGAGTGCCAGACCCAGTCCAACGAGAGTGATGAGAGCGCCGGTATAAGAGGGATGGCGGATGTAGCGATAAGGTCCGACTTCAATGACGGTTTGGCCAGCGTGAACCGCAACATCGTAGGTAAAAAATCGGCCCAAAACTGACATCGCGTAGAAACGAAAGACCATTCCCGCGAGCATGAGCGTGATTCCGATGAAGAAAAGCGAAGTCCGCTTCCACAGAATGGTGGCTTGTGGAAGGTAAAAGGAGAGTGCAAAGTCCAATCCCAAGGCGAGCCAAAGGAGCAGCATGATTAGCCTGAACGAGCCTCGATCGCGCGCCTTTGAGGTGCCGCGGGATCGTTTGGTTCCACACCCAATGGTTTCCAGTACCATCCACAATGCATAAGTAACCCAGAAGAGAATCGCGTAGACGGGTCCACCGGAAAAGGGCAAAGGATGCAATCTAGAGTCTCCCAATAAAAGACAAGCAATTGTACGCTTCAAGGCATGGACCGGGGTAAATCGTTGGCGGCTGCATTCTGCTCAATTGAGACATCGTTATTTCGGTGAACAGGGATTGATCGTAACTTCCTGTGTTGTATTGACCGGAGCTTCGGCCGACAAAATCCGCCATTGTGATCGGTTGACGGCGCACTGCCCCGGGTTGCAGGTCTGAGATGCTGTCCCGTTGGGGGAAATGCGCTGTTAAGGGACACTGCTTGCGCTCCAATCTCCGTGAACGCCGTTTCAAGCCAACTTCCGGATTGCCTACCGTTGGCGAAGTGACTTGCCGATTTTTGGGTTGTGAGTGCAAAGGCGATTTTTCAACAACAACCCTCTAAACGTGATGTCAACTCCACGGCTTTGATTGACTTGCGCGTTTTGCGGACATAAGATTCGCGCCAGTGGAGGGAGAAAGGGACCGTTCCTGCGCCGGGACGCTTGCAGTAAGCCCTCGTCTCAATTATTCTTGCGCGTGTTCAGGTTTTCGAGTACGCGCTTCAACTCTTCCAGCTTCTGCCCCGCCTCGCCGAGCTTGCCTTCCGCCGTCAGACGCTGGTAGTCGGCAAGGTCTTTGGCGGCTTCCGCGATGAGAGCGTGCAGATCCGCAGGAGCTTGGGTCGAAGCGGCGGATGCCGGTGCGCGTCCCGCCGGCTCTGCGGGGGCTGCCGCGGCGCTCACTGACGAGGCTGCTCCGCCGAAAAGGGCTGCCATCGCCGATTCGAAGGTCGGGCCATACGCCAGCCGATCTTGCAGCGCGAGCACGACCAGCCGCAACTCCGGCATGGGGCTGCGATCGGCCTGCAGGTAAATGGGTTCGGCATACAACAGCGCACGTCCGCAGGGAATCACCAGCAGGGCTCCGCGGCGCACGTGCGAGCCTTGTTGGTTCCACAGCGTTAATTGTCCGGAAAGCTGGGCGTTCTGATCGATGCGCGCTTCGATTTGCAGGGGTCCGTCAACCAGTTTAGTTTTAGGAAAGTTATAGACCACAGAGGTTCCGTATTTTGCGCCATCACTGCGCCCGGCAATCCACCCAATAAGATTATTCCGATTGGCTGGGGTGAAGGGGAGAATCCCGACAAACTCCACTCCAGTTTCGCCAGGCAGTTTCATCAGTACGAAATTCGGCGGCATTACCTGTGTCGCTTGCTCACCGCCTTCGCTCATGCCGACTTCGGTGGCCACCGTCCACAGATCCTCTCGGTTGTAGAACACTTCCGGATCTGTCATGTGATAGAGGCCGTAGACTTCCGCCTGGAGTTTCAGCAACAGCTCCGGGTAGCGCACGTGCTTGCGCAGTTCCGGAGGCATCGCGGAGGCATCTTTGAACAGGTCCGGAAAGATGCGGCGATACGCCGCGATGATCGGATCCTCCGGATCAAACACGTAAAACGTGGTCGTGCCATCGTAAGCGTCGAATACCACCTTGACGCTGTTCCGCATGTAGTTAATGGGGTTGTCCCCGAGACGGTAGTGGGTGGAGTACGGATAGTTGTCAGAAATAGTGAACGCATCCATGATCCAAGATAGCCGGCCATTGTCGCCGAGGACGATGTACGGATCCGGATCGTAGGTGAGAAAGGGAGCCAAGGTGGAGACGCGGTCGCGCAGGTTGCGGCGCATCAGCAGGCGGCTATCCTGGTTGACATCATCGCTGAAAGGCAGCTTGGCGATGTCACCACGGTCGAGAGCGATGACCAGGCGGCGCAGGAAACCGCCGAGCACGATGCCACCGTTACCCTCGTAGGACGTTAAGTTGTTGTTCTGGCCTTGCGGGTAGTTGAATTCCTTCTGCCGTGTCTTCACGTAGACGTCCGTATTGGTCAACTCACCGAAATAGACTTCCGGGCGGGTAACGGTCAGAGTGTGCACGGTGCTCTGGACGGGCATGTTGCTAAGAATGAGTGTGGGCAGCCCTTCCGTGGTGAAGCCATTGACTGGGTTCATAGTGATGCCGTAGCCGTGGGTGTATATGAGCTTCTCGTTAATCCAGTTGCGGCTGCTTTCCGGGAGCTTTTCGACGTTCAACTCGCGGGTGGCAAGCATGACCTCGCGAGTGGTGCCATCGATTTCGTAGCGGTCAATATCGATATCGGGAAAGTCGTAGTAGGTGCGTATTTCCTGAATCTGGCGGAGCGTGTCCTGGAGTGCGTGCCAATCCCAGAGCCGGATGTTCTGAAGAGTAGGCTGATTGTTCGACGCATCGGCCGCCTCGACGGTCGTCTCAGCGGGAAACTCGCGCTGCGAAACGCGGTCCAATCCGTAGGCCTGCCGGGTCATATCAATGTTGTGGCTGATAAAGGGCTGCTCGCGGACCAATTCGTTCGGTTTGACGATGAAGGTGTTGTTGTACCAGCCGACGAGCTGGACGGCGACATAACATACCGCGGCCGGAAGGATCGCCGCGGCAAGCCAGCGTGCGCGGCGCTTCCACACGGTATGGAAGACTGCGATCATCGTGCCGAGAACTAATGCCGCGCTCACGATGAGCATTCCGGTGAGCGTGACGTGTGCATCCGTGTAGGTCACTCCGCCGAAGATCGTATGATCATCGAACAATCGCTCGAATCGCCCGAGATACACACGCATGGCAAGGATCAATAGCAGGAACGCAAAGGTGATCGAAAATCCGCCCCAGGACAAGCGAATGCCCCCGCCGCGACGGCCGTCGAGCGCCCGGGCTCCACCAGTGATGAGGATAAAGAAAAGTGCAACTACACAGGTAATGAAGGCGAGCGTAAGCAACC
>Ga0181532_10003480_pt1 | contig 14112 bp, 10 predicted proteins | sample PEATcosm2014_Bin_33_FD_119768 | JGI IMG/M metagenome (GOLD analysis project Ga0181532, IMG submission 119768) | Peatland microbial communities from MTU Mesocosm Facility, Houghton, MI, USA - PEATcosm2014_Bin11_30_metaG | ecosystem: Environmental > Terrestrial > Soil > Wetlands > Peat | place...
CTGCCCGAGGCGATGCTCGGACGAGTGCGCAACATTTGTAGTTTCGCCGGAATTCTCGCCCTCGATAAGTGGACGTGCAACGCCGATGGCCGCCAGGTAGCTTTCTGGAGGCGCCCGCGCGAACGCAAGTTCACCGCCAGCTTCATCGATCAGGGATACTTTCTTAACGCCGGGGAGTGGAGCTTCCCCGACGCGCCATTGCGCGGCGTCTTCGGGCGTAACGACGTTTATGCCGGCATTACAGAGTGGGACAGCTTCGAGCCGTGGCTGAGCAGGATCGAAAGCTTTCCGGAGAGTGCACTCTGGCCGCTCATTAATCAGATTCCGCCCGAGTGGTACGGCTCTGCCGCGGACGAACTCGAGCGGTTGCTCGCCCAATTGCTGGAGCGCCGCTCCCGGGTGCGCGAGTTGATTCTGTCCTTCAAGGATTCATCTCGGAACCCGTTCCCAAACTGGCGGGAGGTTGCAGCTGCAACCCCACTTTGCTCAGGAGGACAAGGATAGGACGTTTCCCGTGTCCCCGACGACACGGCCGGAAATCTAATTCGCTCCCACAGCCCGTTTGGGCCAGTGTACGAGTCGCCGACTATACGACCAACTGTGGATTCCCGACACTGGGGACGTTTCTCGTTCCTAATCCGGCCAGATCTCCCGTGAGCCAGCTTCTGGACAATATCGGGAATTCAGACTCGCCGATTCGGTTGTGCTCAGGGTTACTTGTGCAATGGGGATGTTACGCCAACTGAGAATGCAGATGCGGTTAACCTCCGGTTAGCCGACCAACCGGGAGCGATCGCATCATGACTCGAATCGAAATGCCGTACGGTGGCCCCTACTACGAGTTGTGCGACAAGTGAGTGGCCCTCCTGTGCTTAGGCTGCTAAACTTGGCTGCCGATTTGCATCTTCCCAGTGAGGCAAGAGTGAGCGACCCGACAGCCAAGTCAACCCTTCACAACTCAGGCCCCGGATTCAATCCCGAAGCCACGCTTCACTCCGCCGATGCTCCGCTGGGCGTGTCTGCACTCGATTTGGGCTCGATTGGGCCCTATCGGCTGATCAGACAACTCGGGGAAGGAGGGATGGGGCAAGTGTGGCTGGCCGAACAGTCCGCGCCCGTCAAGCGGCAGGTTGCGCTGAAAATCATCAAAGGCGGGCGCTACGACGAGTCCGCTTTGCTGCGCTTCAACGTAGAACGGCAGACGCTGGCGATCATGGATCACCCTGCCATCGCCAAGGTCTTCGATGCGGGCTCGACGGCCGAAGGTCAGCCTTACTTCGTAATGGAGTACGTGCCGGGCCGTCCCATCACCGACTACTGCGACGAGAAGCGCCTCTCGGTCCAAGAGCGCCTAGCGCTGTTCATCAGGGTTTGTGATGGCGTGCAACATGCGCATCAAAAAGCGATCATGCATCGCGACCTGAAGCCCTCCAACATTTTGGTCGTTGAAGTCGATGGCAAGCCGATGCCGCGCATTATTGACTTCGGCATCGCCAAAGCCATCTCGCAGCAAGCTGAGGACGAGACGATGGTAACGCGTGCCGGAGGAATGGTGGGCACACTGGGATATATGAGCCCAGAGCAAGCGGACCCCACCGTGCTCGATGTAGATACTCGCACAGACGTTTATTCGCTAGGCGTGGTGCTCTATGAACTTCTTACCGGTGTGTTGCCCTTTGATGCCAGCCAGTGGCGAACCAAACCTTTCCATGTGATGTTGCGCCGGCTGCATGAAGAGGATCCGCCGAGTCCCAGCATAAGACTCAGCGGAGACTTTACGTCGACGACCACTGCGCAATGCCGGAACACGGATCCACGGCAACTGGAAAGTCTGCTGCGAGGTGATCTGGATTGGATTACGTTAAGGGCTTTGGAAAAAGACCGCGCCCGCCGGTATGCCAGCCCTTCGGAACTGGGCGCCGATGTCGGCCGCTATCTGCGGAACGAGCCTGTAGTGGCGCGCCCGGCAAGCACGGCATACCGGACGAAAAAGTACGTTCAGCGCCACAAATTTGGAGTGGCGGCGGCAACTGCCATGGCGCTGCTGCTGATCGCGTTCGCGGTGATGCAAACGATCCAATTGCGGCGGATTACGCGAGAGCGCGATCGCGCCGATCGCGTCACCGCCTTTATGACCGGCATGTTCAAGGTGTCGAACCCGAGCGAAGCACGCGGCAACGACATCCGGGCACGCGAGATTTTGGATAAGTCCTCCAAAGAGATCGACACCGGACTGGCGCACGACCCGGAGCTGCAGGCGCAGATGATGAACGTCATGGGCACCGTGTATCAAGGCCTGGGGCTTACCTCAAAGGCCGAGCCTCTGCTCCGGCGCGCGGTGGAAATCCGGCAGCGTATTCTCGGCCCCCGAAACCCGGACACCTTGCAATCGCAGAATGATCTCGCCTTAGCAGTGCTGGCGGAGAGTCACTACCCCGAGGCGGAGAGGTTGTCCCGGGAGACCATGGAGACTCGTCGGCAGGTTCTTGGCATCGAGCATCATGACACCGTTGATTCCATGGTGCAGTTGGCCAGGATTCTTGGGTTTGAATCGCGATACGACGAAGCGGAAAAATTGAACCGTGAGGCGCTCGAAATAGCGAGGCGAAAGTGGCCGCAAGACAGGTTGACGGCGACGGCGCTGTCGCTTCTGGCTGATACTCTCACTCATGAGCAAAAATATCCGGAAGCAGAGAAGGCAGTTCGAGAGGCGCTCGAAACGGATCGCCGGACGCTGGGCTCCGATCATCCGTCAGTGTTGAGAGATATGTTTAATCTCGCCTCGATTCTGCTCGACGAGCAGCGTTACGCCGACGCGGAAGCAATGTATAAAGAGTTGATTGAGTCCGCCCGGCGAGTGCTGGGGCCGCAGCATCCCGGCACGTTGGCGGCCATGGGTAACCTGGCTACGCTTCTGGAGAAGGAAAAACGCTTCGCCGACGCGGAGAAGTTGAACCGCCAGGTGCTCGCCGCGCAACGGCAGACCCTGGGTCCGGAACATGCCTCCACCTTGCTCACCATGACTAATTTGGGTTCCGACTTGATCGCAGAGAAGAATTACTCGGAAGCGGAGAAGGTTCTGCGGGACGCGCTGGCTGGCCTGCGCCGGGTTCTCGGCCCCGCGCATGAATTCACCGCAAGCGCAGCCCAGAACTTGGCTCGCGTCCTGGCGCTGGAGGGCAAGCGGGATGAGGCCTTTGTCCCCTTGCGTGCCTATGCGGAGGGCATTAGTACGGTCGACGACTTTGATCGCCTGGAAAATGACGACCAGTTCCAGTCCCTGCATGGAGACCCGCGCTTCGACGCGCTCCTGGCCGCAACACGCCAGCGCATCGCCGCGTCGCAAAAGCAGCCGGCGACCAGATAGACGGCGTTCGTCCTTCAATCACACCAAGGGGGCCGCAAAAGCCACATGTGAACTTCGTGGAAACGAAGCAGGGCGAGCGGTCTGCGCAGGACCCGGTCTTCGCCCTCGGATCACGGGCAAACCGGAAATTAAATCATCAACTATTGCAATCAGGCCATTACACAAGTTACCCCGAAACGGTACACCCGATTCGGTAACTTGTGACATGGGGATTTGTCACTACTTATCCACTCCCCCCTGCGCATTATTCCCGATTAGCTGACCAACTGGGAGCGAGCTGCTTCGCCACATTCCAGAGCCGACTGTGCGGCGCAGCACGGACCGGGAATTGCTACTGTAGTCTGGCGTACTCCGCTTTGGCTTGGATGAGGATGGGGATGTCGGGGTCGGAATCTTTCCAGAGGGTGAGGAAATCCTGATACGCGACACGTGCTTTCACCGTGTTCCCCTGTATCGCGTAAGCACGCGCCAAGCCGAGGCGGGCCAACGCTCCCCATGGAAAGTTCACCACAAGGCCATAGTGGTCGATGAACTTCTGAAACTCCGCCGCCGCCCGGTTGCCGTCGTGGAGCATGAGATACGCTTCCCCACGCAAATAGACTGGACACAGGAATATCGTGATGTCTGTTGGCTCGCTAAGTTCGATCATGCTCCCCACCTTCAATAGTTCGATTGCCCGGTTCGGGTCTTTGCGTTCTAGGGCAACCCCGGCCCGTATCGTGGGCAGCCAATACCTCTGAACCATCGTGTCCAGCGGTAAGTTCCGGTCGAGTTCGGCCACCAGTTTCTCCGCTGCTGCCGTATCGCCTGCCCGCGCCAGGGCCAGCGCCGCCATGGCTCGCACATTGCGGTTCGGAGCCAGCTTCAACGCCGCATTGGCCTCGGCACGCGCCTGCTCCCGATTTCCCGATTCCACCTCGCGCAACGCTGCCGCTGCCTGATACATTGCAGCACTCTCTTTGGCGTCGTTGCGCTGGGCGGAATCCATCGCCTGCCGAGTCAGTTCGTGAGCGTTCTTCAGCCTGCCGTACCAACCTTCCGTGTCCGCTTGGGTGGCCAGCAGCAGGTCTTCCGAGCCGGGCTTTCCCATGGCAGCCGACAGTAACTGTGTCATCTGCGCCGCATTGCCCTTCAGAAACGCCAACTGGTAGTGGTTCTGGAGCAGGAGCTCGTTCTGCAGCTTGCGCTCCTCCGCCTGCTTGTACACCGCCTCTGCTTCATCCAGCCGATTCAGGCTCATGTAGGCATAGGCGAGGTTGGGATAGGAGCCCTGATCGTTCGGCTGTAGGCGCTGCCACTCGCGCTGCTCCTCCAATAACATTTCCCAGTTTCCTAAGAAGGCGGAAATAGCCCCCAGACTGCCGTAAGGCGCGGCGTCTCTTGGGTAGGTTTGCCGCCACAGTTCGTAGGTCTGCGCCGCCTTCTCCAGTTCCCCGGTCACCGCCACTGAGTAGGAGCCCTCTATGCCGAAACGTTCCCGTTCGCTTACCTTCTCCCGCAGGTCGTAAGCCTTGCGCATATTCTCCGCTCCTCGCGCCACCTCGTTGAGCTCGAAATAAACCCCAGCTATCGATGCGTAGGCCGTGGCAAAATTCGGGTCGAGTTCCACCGCCCGTTTATAAAAGGGCAGCGCCGCGGTGCTCCCTCTTATTAACCTCGTCTTGTGTCCCAGGCTGTAGGCTTCGAGCGCTTCCAGTGATGGGGTGGTCGCTTCCACCAACGGCGTGGCATATTTCTTCACCGAGCTGAGCGACTCGCCCAGCTTGCTCCGCATACTGACTGCTCCACTGTCCAGCGCGTTGAGCACCGCTTCCTTGCCTGCCGCCTGCTCCTGTACCTCGGCCAGCACGCCGCCCGTGTTGCAGTCCATTGCTTTTAGGCCAATCACGTACTGGCTGCCTAGCGCAGCAATCGAGCCCGTCAGCATCGCCTTGCTGCCCGTGCGCTGGCAGACCTCGTGTGCGACCCCCGGCGTTAACCGGTCACCGGCAGGACGGCCCATCAGCTTCAAGGTTTCGTTTACCCTGCGCTCGGACACCAGGGCAAGAAAGGGCGATTGCTCCAGCTGTACTGAGATGCCCTGCTTCAGCGTGTCGTCGAATACGCTGTCACCGGTCTTGTTGTCGAAATCGGACAGCACGATGGTGTCCTTGTCGGTCAGGCGATTGCTTTGCTGATGCGAACGATAGTAAAGCCCGCCCGCTACGAGCAAGGCGACGAGCAGGACGGGAACCGTAATTTTCCAGAGCCTCGAGACACGAGCCACAGGAGCTTCTGCCACCGCACTACGCCCGCTCTCGGAGTCCCGCTTCAGCCGTTGCAAATCCGTTCGCATGTCGGCGGCGTGCTGGTAGCGCAGATTGCTGTCTTTCTCCAGAGCCTTGTTGATGATCCGCTCCAGTTCGGCTGGCACGTTGCGATTCAGCCGCACGGGAGGAACGGGTGCTCGATTCAAGATCGAATCGAACATTGCGCCCGAGGTGTCGCCTCGAAACGGCAACGTGCCCGTACACATCTCGTACAGCACCGCGCCGAAGGAGAACAGGTCAGTACGGGCGTCGAGTTCCTTCCCTCGAACCTGCTCCGGGGACATATAAGCCACGGTGCCCAGCGCAATGCCGGGGCTCGTGAGATGTTCCTCGGACTCGACGGTCGGGGCACTCATGGCAATGCTCTGCGGCTTGAGAGTGACCTTCGCCAGCCCAAAATCGAGAACCTTCGCCTGACCTCCATTCGTGACGAAGATGTTGGCAGGCTTGATGTCGCGGTGGACTATGCCTTTGGCGTGCGCAGCGTCCAACGCATTGGCAATCTCGATGCACAGATCAAGCACCGTCTTGATCTCCAGCGGCTTGCCATTGATCTGCTGCCGGAGCGTCTGCCCCTCCAGCAGTTCCATGGCGATGAAGGTTTGCCCATCGGCCTCGTCAATTTCGTAGATCGTGCAAATGTTCGGGTGGTTCAAAGAGGACGCCGTCTTGGCTTCCCGCTGGAAACGGCTGAGGGCTTGTGCGTCGTTGGCGAGGTCGTCGGGGAGGAACTTCAGGGCGACGTGACGACCGAGCTTGAGGTCTTCCGCTTCGTACACTACTCCCATGCCCCCGCCTCCGATTTTGCTCAGAATGTGGTAGTGGTCAATTACAATTTCCGCTAGGCCCGATTGTGAATTCGACGTTCCCTGGTTGATGCGATAGCGTTGGGGCGCACCCGCCTTGGCCGCAAATGCCGGCGTTTCGATGAAGTCTCTGGCTTTATCGTCATGCGCCAGAAGCGATTCAACTTCGTGGCGGAGTTCGTCATCCCCGGTACATGCCTGCCTGACGAAATCGGTCCGGCCGCTCCCCTTCACTTGCAGCGCGGCGTGAAAAAGTTCCTCGACTTGTCCCCAGCGTTCACGATTCATCGAGTTTCTCTCTGTTGAGTTCGCGCAACAACCAGGCTTTGGCCAACCTCCAATCCCGCATCACCGTTTCCGGCGATACTTTTAGCACCTCTGCGCTTTCCTCGACGCTCAGGCCGCCAAAGAACCGCATCTCGACGACACGGCTCTTGCGATCGTCCAGCTGCGCCAGGCGACTGAGAGCGTCATCCACGGCAACCAAATCTGCGCTGGCCTCGGGAGCAACTGCGGGGACGACATCCAGCGAAACTCGTGGGGCTCCTCCACCGCGCTTATTCGACAACCGGGCTTTGGCATGGTCGATGAGAATGCGCCGCATCTGCCGGGCGCACAGGGCAAAGAAATGCGCGCGGTTCTGCCAATCAATCAGTTTCAGATCCGAGAGGCGCAAGTAGAGCTCATTAATCAGCTCCGTAGTTTGGAGAGTGTGTCCCTCGCGTTCTCGCGCCATACAGCGCTGAGCCGCTCGATGCAGCTCGCGATAAACCTGAGGCGTCAGCTTCTCCAGAGCCTGCTCATCGCCCTGGCGCCATGCCTGAAGCAGTTCGGTGATGTCGTGTCCGAGGGCCTCGGTCATTCGAAGCCGCCTCTGCACTGCAAAGGAGAAAAGGGCGGTTACGCGAAAAGTAGCCGGGACATGCTGCGCACTTCAGGTCCCGTTCCTTAGATCTTGGAGGATGACGCGCCCTCGGTTTCGATTGTCACCCCCCCTCCCTAGAAAGGCAAGAGCAGAGGATTGCACTTCGGAAATTCTTCTTTCTCCGTTGCAGGTTTTGACCGCAGTTTTCGCTATAGGAAGTGAGGGCAAGAAAAACCTCGGCAAGATCGCGATTTCAGATCTGCTGATACTCCCTGGCGGGGAAGTGGGATCTGCGAGCTTCTCCCCCGCCCCTCACTATGAGAAAGGAGTGGTATATGAAATCCCGCACATGGATGTTCAGTGCGGCAATGTTTCTATTCGCCGCACTGGCGATTACAGTTCAACTCTCAGCACAGAAAAGCCAAATCACCACATTCGACGTTCCAGGCGCTGGCCAAGGCACCTTTGCTTGGAACATTGTCCAAGGGGGTTGGATCGCGGGAAATTACATTGACAGCAGCGGTGTCTATCACGGTTTCCTGCGGGATCCTGATGGCAAGAATCTTGCCCGCTCGGCAAGCACCTCTCTCTCGTTGAGACACACACCCCGTGAGGCAAGAGTACCCACAACTTTCCCCAAGCGCAGTTCTAGTTCGAGTTATTTCGTGGAGGCAACATGAAACTCAAAATATTGAAGAGCGTTACTGCGGTGACAATCTTGGCTATACTCGCGCTGCCCACACCGTGCCTTGCGCAGAAGCCCAATCACAAACTCCCTCACTACACCGTCCTTGATCTCGGCACGCTCGGCGGGACGTTCAGCGGGGCCCAGGATGATGCCCCCAACCAGAGCGGTCAGGCGGACGGTTATTCGACCTTACCCGGCGACACTGTATTCCATGCGTTTCTTTGGGGCCGGAGCGGGATGATCGACCTGGGCACGCTCGGAGGACCCAACAGCAATGCCATCTGGCAGCTCAACGATTGGGGTGCAGTTCCGGCCGTTTCCGACACTACCACTCCAGACCCCAATGACGAAGACTATTGCAGCCTCGGCACCAATCTCATCTGTCGTGCGTTTGTTTGGTATCAGGGCTTGAGGATCACTCTGCCCACGCTCGGCGGCAATAACACTTACGGTGCTCAAATCAACAACTGGGGGCAAATGGTCGGGGCATCAGAGATTGATGTGCGTAACCCAACCTGTCCACCTCCTCAGGTCCTTATCGAGAGACCTGTGATCTGGGAACAAGGTCGAGTCCGTGAACTCCCGATTCTTCAAGGCGATACGTCAGGAGCGGCCTTCGTAATTAATGATCTAGGCCAAATTGGGGGACTCTCTTCCCCCGATTGCGCCACCAGCATTTGGCACGCCTTGCTTTATAAACACGGGGCTCCGATCTATCTTGGTACCCTCGGGGGGCAGGCGCTCAACATCCCCCAAGCGATCAACAACAAAACGCAGGTGGTTGGCGCGTCAGACTTGCTGGGCGACAGCGTCAACCACGCCTTCCTTTGGGAGAACGGTGTAATGACCGATCTCGGCACACTGTCCGGCTATCCCAACAGCATTGCCGAAGGCATTAACGACGCGGGGCAGGTGGTGGGAGGGGCCTCCGACCAGCCGTTTCTTGGCGGCAACTCCAGCGCTTTCCTCTGGCAAGACGGCGTGATGACTGACCTGAATACTCTCATTCCACCCGGGTCGCCGTTGTTCCTGTGGTACGCAACAGGAATCAATTCTCGTGGGCAAATCGCGGGCCAAGCGGTGGTCGTCAGTACCGGCGAATGGCACGCTTTTCTGGCGACCCCCGTTGAGAACGAGAGCGACGCGGCTTTCGCTTCAGGTGTGACGAGGGAACGCCCGAAGGTCACTCAGCCGGAGAATGTTCGCAAGATGTTGCAACGGCGCTTTGGCTTGGGCCGATTCGGAAGTGAGGCGGTCAGACCGCAGTAGCGTATGGGGGAATCACCTTCGACCGGGCAGTTCAACGCAGTTCAACACGAGTTCATTTCCTGGAGGCAGTCATGAAAGGCATCAGCATTCTGATGTTGCTACTTGTCACCTGCTTTGTTGCAGCCGCGTGGCCGCAAGCGCAACCACAACCACAATGGAGGCAACAAAACATCACCTTCGATGTTCCCGGCGCAGGCGCAGCCTCCGGCCAGGGCACTATGCCGGTTGGCATCGTGCAAGGAGGCTGGATCATGGGGACATACGTCGACGCCAACAACGTCTATCACGGTTTCTTGCGCACTCCCGATGGCACCATCATTCCGTTCGATCCTCCAAAGGCGGGTAAGGGGGCTGGACAGGGCACGATTGAGGTTCACGGAATGAACTCGGCCTTGGAGATCGTGGGAACCTACCAAGACGCCGGCAATGTGTATCACGGATTCATCCGGTCACGCTTCGGGCAGTTCAGGTCATACGATTGTCCGGGAGCAGGTACCGGTGCATATCAAGGTACGGCAGGTCACAGTGTGAATCCGGCGGGATTGATCTCGGCGGGGTATGCGGATTCGAACTATGCGTGGCACGGATGCATACGTGACCGTGACGGCAATATGTTCTCGTACGATCCGCCCGACGCCGGGAACGGTGCTTACCAGGGCACGTACCCCGCGATCTTCTCAGGCATTACTCCTGAAGGGGCAACGATAGGAGAATACCTGGACGCCAATAATGTGTGGCATGGTTATCTGCGGGCCCCTCAAGGCGCCATCACAGAGTTCGACTACCCCAATGCAGGCACTGGCGCTGGCCAAGGCACCGGCACTTCCGGCATCGACCCGGCTGGGGAGATAGTTGGTTGGTACATCGACGCAAACAATGTGTTTCACGGCTTCCTTCGTGCCCCCGATGGTACTATGACGCCGGTTGACGTGGCCGGTTCCGGCACTGGCACTTATCAGGGCACCTACGCTGCCGAATTCATGGACGCTTTCGGTGGCATCAACCCGGCGGGCACGATCACAGGGTTCTACGCAGATGACAACAGCGTGTATCACAGCTTCCTGCGCACGGCTCGCGGCATGATCACCACCTTCGACGTTCCCGGAGCAGGCATAGGCAATTGGCAGGGCACGCTGTCTGTGAACATCACCCCCGACGGGGCTACTACGGGCTGGTACATCGACGGGAACGGGGTGTACCACGGCTTCCTGCGGATGCCATAAGAACGACTCGCAACTAACACCAAGCCGCCCGATGTCTGGGCGGCTTTCCTTTTGCGTCACGCGGGAGGTAGGAGCAGCAACTTCTGTTATCAGGCCATAGCGTAAACGATGCCCGGCAGCCGTCAGTGAGTGTAACGGGGATTTTGCGACAATGATCGCAGCTCATCGTACAGTGCGGAGTTGAACGAGTTGTGGATATAACAGCCCTTTTCCTTACGCCGAAGTCGCAACGCCAGGTGTCCTTCCAACTCCGCAGGCATTTGCATTCAATGTATTTTCCCCACGGTGACCGCTGTGCAGATGTTAAGCTCTCTCCGCTATGTTTTCGCTAAAACAACAGTTAATTAAGCAAACGCCATGAAACTCTCGCGTTTCGATGGATTCAGAAGAGGATACTCCGCGTTTAATAAGGCGACTTCACCCAGCGCGAAGCTCTTTCTCATACTTTTGTTGCTTGGCGCTGTCGTGGTCGGGTATGCCCTGTATGAGGACTACCAGTTCAATCGTGTTTCCGCTGCCGAGCACCTGATCCTCGTCCTCGTGCCCATAGTGGTGTTTTTCGCGGTGTATTGTTTTGTCACAAGGACACGTAGCCCATTTATCGAAAGGGCGCTGCACTTGCCGAACAGCGAGGCATCGAATAGCAACTTCAGCCACTACCAGCCCCTGAGTTCTGCAGACTACCCGCGCACCTATCGCACGTCTCTGGTCTGGAGAGCTTTTCACCTGATACTTGGGTTCGCTTTCATCAGCTTCGGAGTCTCCACTTTACGGTCCGCGCTTGCGGGGCCTCAAGTGGATGTGTTCCGGCTTATGTGGGGCATCTTCTTCCCGCTTGTCGGGATATTGGCGATGCTGTACGACCTCAAATATCGTGTAGTCCTGTTTGCCGACCGCATTGAAGTTCAGAGGCTGCTGGTCTCTACCCGAGTGTTGCGGCGTGACGAGATTCTAGGCCGGCGTTTGCTGCAGCACATGAAAGGTCCTCCAAGCATACTGCTGGTGCCGCGAGGCGCGCAGCGGCCACTGGGAGTAACTCTTGACCTGAAGACCGACTCAGCGTTCTGGAAGTGGATGAACACGGTACCTGATCTGGACGTGCCGTAACGTTTAGGTCTACGGTTTCAACATCCATGCCACTGGCCTCGGCCCATTTATTGATTCTCCGTTGTCTGCGTGTTGTGCAAGCAGCGATGAAACGAGCGACAAGGTTAGGACGAAGCGCCTGGGAGCACTATCCAACCAACTGACAACTAAGGGTAACTGTTGCAATCAGGTGTGGCTGTTGAAAAAGTACCTGACTTGATGCTTGTTCTTGAACTGCAATCGGATTATAAGCAGGCCAGAGTTCGTGATGCTGTGGTTGCTTCTCACGCTCGGAGGCTTGCTGCTCATGATGGGACATCACTCCCGCTCGGAGTCGCTGTTCTACTATTTCCGGATCGAAGATCAGGTTCCTGAGAACCATCTTTTACGCCTGGTTGACCGCTATGTCAGCTTCGACTTCGTACGAACCAAGTTGAAGGACAGCTACAGTGACACCGGACGGCCATCCATCGATCCTGAACTTCTGCTGCGCATCCTGCTGATCGGCTACCTGTACGGCATTACCAGTGAGCGCAAGCTGGTGGAAGAGCTGCGCATGCACCTGGCGTGGCGATGGTTCACCGGCCTGGGGTTCGACGAGAAGTTCCGCATCACTCGACCTTCTCCAAGAACCGTCACGGGCGTTTCCTGGAATCGAACCTGTTCCAGGAACTGTTCGAAGAGATCGTGACGCGATGCATGCAAACCGGGTTGGTGAAGGGCGAGCACATGTCGGTGGATGGCAGCTTCATTCAAGCCAATGCCGATCATCACAGCCGCGTTCCCCGCGAGCAGTTGGCTGAAGTTGGCCAAGTCAATCGCACGGTGCGCGAGTATTTGGCTGAGTTGGAGCAGGAGAACCCGGTCGAGCCGCCCGTCCCACAACAAGATCAAGTATCGACGACCGATCCCGATTCGACGTATGCGACCAAGGGTGGTCCCGCCCGGCTGGGCTATTACAACAACTATCTGATCGATAACAGCAGCTGCGTGATTGTGGGCGTGCAGGCCACGCCAGCGCGACTGAGTCATGAGAGCCTGGCCGCTCGCCAGATGATCGAGCGCCATCAGCAGCGTTACGGATCGGGGCCGCGTACGCTTGCGGCGGATAACACATACGGCAACGGTGAACTGCTGCAATGGCTGGACGATCGGGGTATCACCCCCTACATCCGAGTCAAAGAGAATCCCCTGGGGAAAGGTGATCTCTACGGGATCGAACAGTTCACCTATGTTCCCGAGCACAACTGTTACCTCTGTCCGGCAGGTAAGCAACTGAAGTACGTCGGCATCAACCAGCGGAACCGAACCCACCTCTACCACGCGACGGCAAAACGTTGCCGAGGCTGTTCCCAGAAAGAACAGTGCACACGGGGAAAATATCGTGTGGTGCAGATACACACCTGTGAGGCAGCACGCCAGCGAGCCTATGCGCTGGCGAAAACGCCGACTTTCGCCATCGCGCAACGTGCACGTCGCAAGGTGGAAGCCTTGTTCGCAGAACTGAAGAACCAGATCGGGTTGCGGCGTCTACGGCTGCGTCGGATGCGGTTCGTACGTGAGCAGTTTTACTTAGCGGCAACCGTGCAGAACCTGAAACGGCTGGTGCGGTTCCTTAGCCGTAAACCATCTCCGGAGATTGCAACTGCGTAGACCGGAATAACAGAAAAGAGCTGGAGACCAGCCGGTTGTGGTAGGTACAGCAGAACGCACAGCCGACTTTTTCAACAGCCACAGGCGATTGCGTAAGTTACCCCAAAACACGGCACCGAAGCCGGACTACTTGCGCGATGGGGATGTTGCGGCAAGAGGCTCAGCGTCGAAGCCCTTCGGTTACGCCAGCGATCTCCCACACCGTGCCGCAGCCGTTGCCATGGCAGGTCCCCGCTCCCTGGGCCGCTGTGCCATAGAGATTGCCGTCCGCGTCCAGCACCGGGGTACCCAGCGGACTCGCGCCGTCACTACCGCCGCTGAAGCTGTGGAGATTGATCACCGTGCAAGTTTCGCTGCAGTTCGTCAGCTCATATACCCAGCCGTCTCCATCGGCGCCGGGGCCTTGATCACACACCCCAAAGAAATTGCCGGCTGCGTCCATGGCCAGGGCACTCTGCTCCTCGCAAACCGCGTTGAAGGTGTAAATCACAGAGTCGGTGAACCCTCCGCCAGAGGGCGCCAGTTTGTAAACTACGCCAGCCGTGCCATAGAGGTTGCCGGAAGCGTCGATGATTGGGTTGGCTTGCGGGTTATAGCCATTCGTTACGTCGAAGTTAACCAGGACATTCTCCGTCCACCCTCCGCTTGAAGGCACGAGCTGGAAAACCGTTCCGCAGTAGAGCATGCAATATGTTCCTGTTCCGGTTCCTCCGAATTGCGTGGTTCCATACACATTTCCGGCGGTATCCAGGACCACACCCGCCTCTGGGTACGACCCGCCAGCAGGGTAGCCGAAGCTCTGAATGATGTTCTCGGTGTATCCGCCGCCTGAGGGGGTCAGTTCGA
>Ga0181532_10003481_pt1 | contig 14112 bp, 13 predicted proteins | sample PEATcosm2014_Bin_33_FD_119768 | JGI IMG/M metagenome (GOLD analysis project Ga0181532, IMG submission 119768) | Peatland microbial communities from MTU Mesocosm Facility, Houghton, MI, USA - PEATcosm2014_Bin11_30_metaG | ecosystem: Environmental > Terrestrial > Soil > Wetlands > Peat | place...
CGTAAACATCCTCTGTTTTCATCTGTTCCTGGAGCACACGGGATTGCCTCTGGCGTTTGTCGCTGCCATTCTCTGGTTCATTCTTTTTTATTGGCATCGCCAGGCATTCGCCGGCATCTTTGCACAGCGCTCGGCGTAATCAAACACATGAATCCTCTTACCCGCAGGCCCGAGCGTTCGCGGGCGCCCGATTACTTGACGATTTCGACCACCAGGGATTCGGTCATCACCATGTCCACCGTTTCACCTGCCTTTAATTGATCGAGGTTGTTCACCTTCGAACTCAGCTTGATGGTCTTCTTTTTGCCGTCGGGATCGAGAAGGGTCACGCGATGCTTCGCAGTGTCAAGCGCAACGATTTTTGCGCTGATTGCCGACGTTTCGACCATAACGACACCGGGCTTGGCGCCTTTCGGTGCTTCTGCGACTTCACCCGCCCCGGCCGCGCCTGGGGTCTGGTTGGACTTCCCAACCAGAATAATGATCTCTTCCGTGTAGGACATTTTCAGGCGGTCGCCCACCTTTACCTGGTCCAGATTTTGCACGCTCTTGTCGACCTTGAAAGTCTTGGACTTCCCGTTCTCGAGCAGAAGGCTGACCTTGCGTTTTTCCAGGTCAATCTTCTCGACGGTTGCGGTCGCCTTAATCACCTCAACGGCATCTACTCCCTGGTCCGTCACGGTGGTTTGGGTCTGCCCGGCCTTTGAGGGTCCTGCAGTAAACAACAGAATCGCGCCTAGCATTGCCGTAACTACGTTCACGAAAAATTACCTCCTTGTTCCTGACTTCCTGTTTTGTTTACTCCAAGATTTCAGTGCATCGCCTGCATCGTCGCCCATGATGGTCTGCATGCGATCCTCAGAGGAGTAAGCGTGGCTGAATCACTGAAATTGTTTACTTAACGCTGCTGGTAACAATCAGTTCCAGGTCGGAATTCCCGCACATGCCGTAGATAGTTCCGGGGGTGCAGGCGCCAAGGGTGTACCGGTAGCATCCGGCCTTCTTGGCTATAACCGTGATGGGCCGATCGGAGCCGCCCATGATCGTTCCCGCGGGATCGAAGGGAGACGAATCAGCAAAATCAACCATGAGGCCCGTGTTCTTGCCGGATCCCTGCCAGGTCACTTTCGTGCCTGTCTTGATGCAAAGCACTGCATCTTTGGGGAAATTCGCGATGTTCGGCGTTACTGACGCATCACTGCCGCCATCTGTGCGCTTGACCTCCAGAACGCAGGGAGCACCGTTTGCACCGCAGGTATTTGCTGCAGTACAGAGTTGTTCCGGATGCGGATTCGAACAAAACGTCGTTTTGGTCTTCTTATCATTTGCCACGGTGTGACCTGCCACTACCAGTAGCACCACAGCTACCAGACCACACACAATCGCTGGGAACGGCCTGCTCTTCATATGACACCTCAATTCAGATAAAAGTTAAATTCTTTCGAGGCCCAATCCGTCCTCCGAAGTTACGCCGGAGGGATGATTACAAATTGTCCTGAGCGAGCAGAGGAGAGGAAACTCCTCGGGATCACGTCAGTTGACTCCTGGCGTACCTTTCCAATCAAGGACATCCACCAGTTTCCAGGCATTTTGTGTAAGTTGGATCTGGAGCTGACCCTCCTTGTCGATCGCCAGTTGGCACTCCGGATAAAGGACACCGGTGCTCTTGCTCTTGTCCGTATCGTTCAGGTCGAACTCACCCGCCGTCAGGTTGAACGACGTGGACTGTGCATCGGCCCAGACCTCTCCGTACCTCAATTGACGGTTGGTGACGAAGCGAATCTTGCGACCCGTCGGCGTTGGAATCATGCGAACAAAGGCTAGGTCATAGCCGAGTGTTCCGGTGATAGAGATGTGGCCGACGGCGTGCATTTTGGTCAGGGCGTTGACGAGTCCCTGGTTCTGCCCCTTCATAAAAGCATCAACCAGCATCTGTCTTTCTTCCGGCGTTGAATATTCGTAGATTTCGACGGAAATCCCAATGTTCTGCCCTAATTGAGTTCCCGTGCCCATGGCCGTAGCTTCGAGGGTTTCGTTTTTGACCCCTTTCGCGGAAAAGGCCGGAAAAACAGCCAAGACGAGCATCCCCGAAACCAATAACCCTATGAGCGCCCACTTGTAGGACCTGCTATCAGTTTGTTTCGTTTGCGGCATAAGAATCTCTCTCCTTAGCGATCATCGAGACTCGATTCTGGACTTTCAAATGGTATCTTTGCGCCGTCCAGCAAGGGAAGGGTATTGTCAAAAGATACAGGGGGTATGAATTTGCCCGCCCTTGGCTTGCCCAACCCTGGATTAGCTCTGTGGCCAGGCCTTCTGCATCACCGTGAACAGAAATGCGGCCGTTAGTCCAAACAGTATCCACCCGTTCAGGGCCTCCAGAGCGCCCATCATGCGCCAATGGGGTTCCAATACGATGTTTTCATGGCCGTATGTCGTTAGCGCACAGATGGAATAGAGCATGGCCGACTTGTTGTCTTGCAAGGCCCCAAGGAGGCGGTAAGCGGTGGCCCAGATCATTCCTTCGAAGCCATGCAACATGGTGGCCCAAAGCGCCGTCCCGCCCATGACCAGGATTGAGACCGAAGAGACACCCCTCTGCTGGCTTTCTTCGTTGAGCGTCGAAGCGAGCTTCTTATTGATGAAGCCAAGGCCATAGGCGTGAATAACGACTGTTAAAACGATGAGCGGGAGGCCCCAGACCCAATCGATGCCCCAGTTAATCACTGGATTCATGGAAGGCTCCTCCCATCTCTGGCGTTTCCTCCGAAGACACCGGTATCATCTCTTCGAGGAAGCCGTCCCCATCCCCTCCGGTGCGCCTGCTCTAGCCTCGGGCCGGGAATCTCAAGTGCCGGCAATGCCCTTGTTCTGAAGAATCCTCACCACGACTCTGCGGTTTTCCGCCTGACCTTCGGTCGTCGCGTTAGGTGCAACCTGATCTGAAGTGCCCATGGCTCCCGGCGCAAGAATGTTCGTCAGGGGAACCTGGCCGTCTTGTTCGAGAATGGCCAGGACGTTATCAGCTCTCTCTAGGCTGAGTTTCTGATTCAGGGCGGCCGAGCCGACGGCGGAAGCGTAGCCCTGCACCTGAATGATGTATGCGGTGATGGTCTTTGCTTTCGTAGCCAGTTCGAGCAGTTGCGGTGTGTACTTCGGGTCAACCGTCACTTTGCCGTTCGCAAAGTACACGGTCACTTCGCCCAAAATGTTGTACTCGCCGAGTTCGCCGAAGCGCTTGTTGGCCGCCGCAATTTCTGCCTTGTTGGCCGCAATTTTCGCCTGATTGGCGGCGATCTCCTGCTGTTGGGCCGCGGTCTGCTTCTCCGTCGCCGCAATCTGTGCCTGGTTTGCTTCCACTTGCTGCTGCGTGGGAGCAAGTCCCGCCTGGATGTCTTGAGCGGCTTTCAGGTCAGAGCCTTTGAATCTGACCGAGTCAGCAACAAACTGGTGCTTGTCGTTCATCGAACCTTTCACTTGCACCGGAAGGCCGGGAATCAACGCTGTCATGCCCAGCTCTTTCTTGCGCATCTTAAATGCCCCTTCAACCTCTTGCACCTGCGTGTCTGTCGTGAGCAAAACAGTTATGTTTTCGGAGTCCTGAGTTTTGACGGTCATCGTCGCGCCGCTGCGCCCCGTGATGAGCCCCTGAATTTGATTGCTCTGCGCTGCCGCGAGACTGCTCAGTGCGAGTACTGCCAGGATCAACCCCAACCCGAACTTGATACTTCCAACGAGAGATCGATTCATTTTTGTGCCCCTCTTTTTCTTTGTGAAATCCAATTATTCGCGCGAGGATGGGATTCGCCTTTAGCGCTCCACTCGCTCTCGGACCTTAGCCCCCGACCGTGGCCGATCTAACGACGGAATCCTCCGCCACCGCCTCCCCAGCTGCGACCACCGCCGCCATAACCGCCATAACTGTGGTTTCCACTATTGTAGTGCTGACTCTGCGCTGAGCCGCTCTCCCGGTTTTGCTTATCGGAATCCATGCTCTGCTGCGAGAAATCGCCAGACGATTTATCCGAATTATAGGTCGATTTATCCGACTGCGCAGTCGCTTGGCTGTTCGGATGAGACTGCTCGTAACTCGACTTATCCTGCTGGCCTTGCGCCTTGGCCGTTTGGCTATTGACGTCCGTCCATCCACCGCTGCCGTTGGATTTTTGCCAGCCGGAGCCGGTGCTCTTGTACACGTTACCGTCATGCCCTGCGTACATGTCGCCATTGGAGCTCTTCCCCGCGTAGGTATCGCCGTATTTGGTGGATGTGCCGTAGGCGTTCCCGCCTTCTGAACCGTGAGCGGACGCAGTCGTTCCGTTTGCGGTCGAATAATGTTGCGTCGTGGCGGACTTGTTCCCCTGCTGCACGTAGGAACTTCCCCATTGTGCTGTCGGGCTCGACCCCTGGTGAGTCGCGCCATATGATCCGGTATAAGGGTTGTACGCTTCGCCCACGCTCTGCTTTCCATAAGCCGTCGAGGTAGAAGCAGTTCGCGTCGATGTGCCGGTGTAGGGGTTGTAGGACGCCGTGCGAGTCGCCGAACCGTACGCGCCATAGGCCGTTTGGGAAACTCCGTAGGCACCCGTGGAAGTGTGGTAATAGGACGCGCCATACGCGCCATAAGCGCCGTAACACGTGGGGTAGGGATGATAGATAGGATATCCGCCGACGGGATACCCGATGAAGGGCGGATAGTAATAGCCGGTGCCGCTGGTCACGATGGCGCCGACAGCAGCGCCCATCACAAACGCTCCGAGGTAACCCGCCGTGTAACTGGACTGTACGTAGCCGTCCGTGGTTATGACCTGAGTTACGTAGGTCACATTGTAAACGGGCGAACTTGGCGGAATTGTATAGATGACCTGCGGGACGGAACTGGCCGTCGTCCACGGGCCACTCGGAGTGGTGGACATGAACCACACGCCTTGCAAGCAGAGATAATAAACATCGCCGACCTGAATCACCTTGTCCGGCGTATTCGTCGCATACTCGAGGCTAGTCCCCTCAATCGGTACAAACTGCGGCTGGCCCACGTAACTGACTTTTGCCTGGGCTGCCGCCGTCACCGGATTGAGCACCATGGTTGTGGGAATTTGTGCGATCAACACCGCGTCTTTTGCCTGGTTTGTACCGGGTACCGAGGCAAGAATCGCGCTGGCCGGATTGGAGAGAGGAATATTGGCAAAGTCGGCCGGCAAATTCAGGGAAGCAAAGGTCCAGGGCCCCGCCAGGTTCTGAGCACTGAACCAGCGTCCTGCCGCGAGGTAATAATACGTCTGCGTCGCTTTGTACAGGAAGACTGGGCTGTCTGTGTTGTTGGCGTACTCGAGTTGGGTGCCGGGAATAGCGATGTAGCCGGGTTGCCCATCAAACAGAATGACTTCCGATGGCACGGTGCTGTAGAAGACTTGCGGAATTACAGGGTTCGTCACCGGCGGAGGCGGAACCATTTTCTTTACGTCCGAGAATCTGCCGGAGTCGGGTAGCTTGCTGAATTCCTTCGAGAGCTTAGTTACGCGCGTCCAAGGTCCGTGCAAATCACTGGCGCTCAGCCAGATGTTGTTCAGCAACAAGTAGTACTGTGTCTTGCTCTTGTCGGTGAATAACGGCCAATTCGTGTTGACCACATACTTCAAATCGGTGTTCGAAATATCGGAGAACACTGGCTCGCCATCGATTCCGAGCAGAATCGCCGGCGTGTAACTCACAAAGATAAAGGGTGGATCATTCTTCAGTGCCACCGTCTTCACCGATTGCGGCTTGGGCATGTAGGCAACGATCCGGTCGAGAGAGGCAGTAAACGTCAGCGGTACAAATGTGCGAAACAGTTGGTCCAGTTGCGCGGTCGTTGCCGGATCCTGGTTGGGGAAATAGGTGTTCAGAACTTGTATGTTGAACATGAAAACCGTGTGCGTGTCGGTATTCACTTCGGTTGTGGCTTCGAAGGTGGCGGCCCCCACAACCTGTTTTCTACCATTCGGAGTCAGCTGAAATGCCGATCGCCACTTGATGTCAGTGAAATTCTGCCATTCGTCCACCTGGGGCTGGTAGATGATGACCGTGCCCCCGGGTTTGACGAGCTTCCGCGGCCAGCCGGGATCCTGCCCCCATGTGGAGGAACCTGCGGTGAGGAGGAGTGCAAGAACTCCGAACCAGATTTTTGTGTTTCGCATACCCAACTCCTTTTGCTTTAAATGCGCATCCAGAGGTTTTCTTTCATTTTCTAGAACGAAAACTGCATCCCAACAATGGCGCCTTTTTGTGACAACTGCAGGCCAAGCCGATTTTGCGTGCCATTGACCGTCAGATGTGATGCAAGTTGGTAACCGGCGTTTACGCTGACGTGCTTGTTGATGGTCACGCCGAGGGCATCGGCTGTCGAAACAAAGCTCCCATAGCCAAAGAAATACATCCCAAACAGATTTCCATCCACGAATACACGGGGGGAATCTGTCAGGTACAACCGGAACTGCGGGCCGGCGACAGGAATGGGAGCAAGCAGCGAGCCACTTGCGCTCGTCGACGCACTCGTGCTGCCGCCACCGGCGACTTGTCCCGTACCGCTGATCTTCGCCGAGGTGTTGAACATATTGATCTGTGCCGCGAGGCCAAGGTGCCCGCGCTTCCGCCGGATAATGTCGTACTGGTAGCCGGGTGCAACGTACCACGCGTGCAGTTGGCTCTTTACCACGGCGCCTACCTCGAAAGTCTGGCCCTGGAAAGTGATGGTCCGATTGAGCGTGGTCGTTTTGTCGGTAAAGAAGGGGCTGAACGCGATGTATAAATGATTCTTATGGGTGAACTTCCAATCCAGCATGCCGCTGAAAGTGGAATAATTGTTGAAGTTCAGGTCCTTTTGAAAGTCGACAGGGACGCTGTCGGCGTGACCTTGGATTGTCCCAGTGGGACTTGAATAGAACCAGAAGGTGTCCAGCCGGAGCTTGTACTGGTCAAACTCTTCTTGTCCCGAAGCGCGCCCGGCGAAAACTGCCGAGAGGGAAGCCAGTACTGCCAGCCCGATAAAAGGCCGCAGGACCCGGCCCGGAGAATCACTTAACCGTCTATTCATGAGCATGTTGCTTCTCCTGTAAGTTCGACGCTGCTGGTTTGATTTGTTTTAGAGTGCATGCAGCGGAACAAGATGATTCCCTCCATTGTATGCCGATTTGGCAGCAAAGCGACGCACCAACAGCACACTCCGAGACACGCAAATTTTGGCGTTGGTTCCCCACCGATGTAATTGTCAAAAGTGACATGTCAGTCGGCCCGGCTCGCCAGAGCGCGCCGAACTTCATTTCTTCTCCACGGAGAGGTACAGATACAGCGCCAGTCCCGCCGAATTCACCTGCTGGTTCGGATGCTTGCCGGTGTTGTTGTCATGCTCGTAGTAGGTGTTGAACTCGACGTGTTTCCCCACCGGGAAAAGGGAACCCGCATACAGAGAGGTGGTGCTCCACTTGTTGTACTGACTCTCGTAAAAAGGTTCGACAGCGACATAGGGAATGAAATGGTAGGAGTGGATCGCAAAAGTCCGCTCGACGGTCAGCTTGTTCCGGTAGCGGTAGGTGAAAATGCCATTTTTCCAATCCAGATCAGCCCGGTTACGGTCAGAAATGCGGAACCCGGCGCCTATTGGGAAATTAAAGGTCACAGCCGTAATCACGCGGTTCTCTGCTGGCTCATTCGGAGCAGTGATATAGCGGTATCCGGCCTCCAGAACCAGGAATCTGGCCTTTGAATCGTCCAGATCAAAGGTGTTCACCTTTTTCAGCTTGATCAATGGTTTCAGATACAGCTGTAGGCTCGGGCCAAATGAGAATTGAGTCGGGTCGCCTCCCTCCCGATCATCTTTAGCCTGGAGGTATGCCCGGAACGTGGAATTCAGATTGAGGTGCGCATCCACTTCCGGAAGAAATTGCGCTTCCTGAGCTCGCGCAGGCAGGCACGCGAAGCCCAACAGAAAAGCCAATCTCCAAACTAGCCTATACGTTCTAGTCATTCCTCAAACTGAGGGGGGAGAGCCCGGCCCAAGCCTCCGTTTTTCATTAGCTTCACTTGCAGATCAAACCGGAAGATCCGTTTCCAGTCGTCCTTCATGCTGATCACGATCCAGCCGCTGCCCTTCGCCTCGGACAGGAGCGCGTCGGAAAATGTGCCGACGTGTCTGGAAGTCCACCGGCCGGGCCATAGGCATATTCGCGCGTCGCATCGTCATGGTGAACCAGCATCATCAGCCGCGCGCCGCCACCTGCCTGAATCCACTCGAGCATCTGCTGATCGCCGCCTGAATTCCCGAAGGCAGCTTGTGGCCTCTTGCCGATAAACAGGTTGATGCCGACCGCCTTGCCCGGCCCGTCATCGATCAGGAATACTTTTGGTTCCCGCATCAACTTCGGCTCACCATTCGCATTATCGTACTTGGTCACAATGCTCGAGCCAACTATCTGCTCCGGGGGCACGCCGTACACCTGTTCGCTGCAGACGCGCACAAACTCCTGCCCGTCCCCCGTCACGATGTAGGTCCTGAAGCCCTTCTCCCGCATATACTTCAACACTTCCAGCGAATCGCGGAGCTTTAGCCGTGGCCAGCCACTGTTTCACCAACCCCTGAAACTCTTCGGTGCTCATTCCGGCGTGAGTCGCGGCGACAATTTCCACCCAATCCTGCTCTGTGAAATTACCCATCGCCTCACTGTCGTGTTCGGGGACCGCCTTGAACGGCAACTGGCCCTTCCATCCCGGGTGCTGCGATGCCACCTGCCCCAGGCGCGCGAACGCAAACATGGCCTGCGCGTAAAGTGGATGTCCCGTCCAGAGCGTCCCGTCCTGATCGAATGTGGCGATGCGGTCCTTCGGTTCGATGTGTTGCGGGCTGGATTTCTCCGTAGTCGCTTTGACGAAGTCGAGTATCGCCTTTTTCGCAGGCCCGTTATTCCACGAAGGCAGCGGATCGAACGACCGCTCAAGCTTTTCATTTTGCGTTCCTTCCCAACGATGAACGGGCTGCGGAGCGGTACGCACCTTTCCCCTTATTTCAGGTTAAATGTGGCGCCAATCACCAGACCGGGCATGTTGACGTCGTAGACGAACTGCTTCGACCCGCTTGGCCTGTAGTCCACGCTCAGGTAGCGAAACCCGGCCAGCAGAACGATATTGTGCGGAACCTGATAGCCCAGAAAACCGCCCACTTGATAGTCCAGCTTGGACCCGCCTGCGCCGGCGTCTCCTGCAATCGTCACCATCGCCTTGGGCGTGAGAAAATACTGGAACCTCATTCCCGCAACCTCGTCGACCCAATTGGCGGAGTCAGAGTAACTCGGCAGTGGTGGGCTTGGATTCAAAGTCAAGGTGCTCCCTACGTGCCAGTAACGAGCGCCAATCAGCACATCGGCCTTGAACTTCTCTTCATCGAAGAACCGGTACCCGATCTTCGGCGCGATCATCGTTTCGTTGAATTTCACCTTAATGGATTCTGCCGATAGTTCATTTACTGGCAGGCCCTTATTGTCAGACAGCTTCATCCATAGGAAATCGACGGGCATGACGATCCGGTTGTACCGAGGTTCCGCGACGCCCATCAAGCCAATATTCAAGTACGAAAAGATGTCGCCGAAACTGGCATGGACCGCGGTGTCATGTCCGAGCACGCCGGCACTTCCATTCACTCCCGCGAACCAAATGTAGGGCGTCAACAGGAAATGAAAGCCGTCATCGTCGCTTGCTTCCTTCGCCTGGGGCGCGTTCGGGGGCGGCGTCGCGGACGACGTCGTTTGCGCGCTAGCCCGGGGCGAAATAACGATTGCCCCAAAGAGGAGAATCAGGAAAAGTTGCTTTGTTGCCTTCGTTAGCCAATTCATTTGGAACGTCCTTTTCTCGAGATGGTGAGTACCTGGATTCCTTACGATGCTACTGAACAATCTCACGTGGGGGGAATTGTTACAAATGACAATGGCATGCCCTGGCCGGGAAGCGGGGGGAGGGGAGGCGAAACCTGGTTTTGAGTCAAACAGCGTCCAAAAAAAGAAAGGGCGGCTTTTGTGAGCCGCCCTTCCTTACGGATGTTCCTGCTAATTGCTGGGGCCTTTGGAGGCGGCTTCTGCCTCAGCCATTCTTTTCCCCATTTCGGCCTTGATTGCGTCAAGGTTGAAGCTCGCTCCCCGCTGCATCGGCGGGAAGTCGAGGAAGGTTTGGATTGCCTTGGCCATTACCTGCTGGACGAAGACGAAGCGCCAGAATTCATACTTAAACCAATCAAAGTATTGCTGCGCCCCGTCCTTCGTTCCATTGCTGGGCCATCCGGTGCGCTCGAACGGATCGAGCCGCAGGTTGGTGATATAAGGCACGTCCGGATGGGTCTTTTCACCCAGCCAGCCTTGGGGTTGGTCGATGAAGCGGAACTTGTAGTCGTCAATGCGCACTGCTCCTACGGTGCTTTCGCCGAGGTAGAAAATCTCGTGACGCGCCGAGGGGCCTTTCCCTGTGATGGCAGCCAACTGGTTGTACCCATCCAGGTGATTCTTGTAAGTCCGGTCACCGATGGTTTTGCCCTTAAGCAACTCTTCAGTGATGTTCGGGTTGCCAGCTGCTGCAACGAAGGTAGGCAGCCAGTCTAGGCCGGAGAATATCCCGTTCTGCACGGAGTCCGCTGGCACATGACCTGGCCAACGAAGGATCGCAGGTACGCGGAAGCCGCCCTCGAGCACTGTTCCCTTGGATTGCGCGAACGGCGTTTGACCGCCATCCGGCCAGGTAAAGAGCTCGGTGCCGTTGTCGGTTGTGAACACGACGATTGTATTGTCGTCTTCCCCAATGTCCTTCAGCTTCTGCATCACGATGCCGATGTCGTCGTCCATCTGCGCCATTCCGGCTTCTTGTATCGACCAGCCATTCTCGGAGTTGCGCAGCGCCTCATACTTCGGCGAGAGGTGCGTGACGATATGCATGCGGGTGGGGTTGATCCAGACAAAGAACGGCTTGTTCTCGCTCTTGGCCTTGTCGATGAATTTGATGGAGAGGTCGCGGATTTCGTCATCCACGGTCTCCATGCGCTTGGGATAGAGCGTGCCGGCGTCCTCAATCCTCTGTTTGCCGATTTTGCCCCAGCGCGGCATGTCGGTCGCGTCGTCCTTGTCGGTGGCCCAGCAATGAACCATGTTGCGCGGCCCGACTACATTCAGCAGATTCTGCGGATAGTTGGGATGCGCGGGGTCTTCCATCGCATCGAGGTGATACAAATAGCCAAAGTATTCGTCGAAGCCGTGGACACATGGAAGAAACTCATTCTTGTCGCCTAGGTGATTCTTGCCGAATTGGCCCGTGGCGTAGCCCATCGACTTCAGGACCGTGGCAATAGTCACCGCTTCGGCGGGCAAGCCGACTGACGCGCCCGCTTGGCCTACCGTGGTCATACCGGTACGAATCGGCAGTTCGCCGGTGATGAAGTTCGCACGGCCCGCCGTGCAACTCGCCTCGGCGTAATAGTCGGTGAACAACATGCCTTCCTTAGCTAGCTTGTCGAGGTTCGGAGTCTTACCGGCCATCAACCCCCGGTGGTAAGCGCCGATGTTCCACATGCCAATATCGTCGCCCATAATGACGACGATGTTGGGTTTCTTCTCCTGCGCCTTGGCAGTAGGTGGTGTTGCCGCGCTGAAAAGCGTGGCCACCGTCGCCAAAGCCAGACTGATCTTTCCACTCCAATTCATAAACGCTCTCCTTTTTTCTTTTACTCGTCTACGGCAAGATCGCTTGTACCCAAGATTTCGCAGAACAATGGGAAGTGCGAAATTTGTGTCGGGAGGGCATGCTGCTACTGTTTCCCATGGGATGTAATTGGCAGAAGTACCAATGGGCTGGATGGGAATTTCGTGCCTATCTATAGCCCTTGGTTAGGGTTTGCTGCTCTCAATTAGCTGCTCGCGATAGTATTCTACCGCCCGGCCGTACTTCGGATTCTCAGGATTCAATTCCGCCGCTTTCTGACAGAGCGCGAGTGCTTCCTTCGGGTTCTCTTTTCCCACGAGGACGGCGAGGTCGTATGCTGCCGCGGCGTTCGACGGGTCCAGGTCTAGAGTCTTACGTAGTTCCTGCTGCGCCATTTCTGTATTACCGGTCTCCGCAAGCAGCAATCCCAGGTTGAAATGTGCTGCTGGTTCCGTTGGATCGGCCGCAATGGCCCGGCGCAACGTTGATTCGGCCTTTGCCATATCGCCGAGTTGGCTATATGCCACCGCCGCATTCACGAGCGGTGGCGCAAACTCCGGGCGCAGCGCCGCCGCTCGCTCATATTCCGCGACTGCGCCATTCAAATCGCCGCGATTTGCATTGAAATTCCCCTTATTCAGGTGCTGGGCGAAGTCATCCTGGCGAATATTCAGCGAGGCGATGTACTCCTCTGTGGCGGGCAGTATGCTGACTTTCATGGCCTCGTCGAATGCCTCGGGAGGCACAGGGCTAAGTGCTGCAGCCGCGCGCAGTCGCATCAGCCGCGATTCGTCCTTGGTATAAGGCACCAACTCTTGAGCCGTCGGCATGTCCAAGTGTTCCGCCAGAAGATCCACTGCGTTGGCCCGCACCAGCGGCGAGGGGTCCTTCAGCGCCGCCTGCATGGCCACAAATTTGCGCGAATCCGGGCATTGTCCCAGCAAGCGAATCAGCGACGCTGCGAAAATCGTGTTGTGACTCGGGTCCTGAATATACGCCAGCATCTGAGGCAATTTGGACCAATCGTGTTTGCGCGCTGAGTCAATCAGAGCAGACTGCGCCATCACCGGAGCTTGCGGCCACAGTACTCCGGGTAGGCCGTGCCGCCTATTGTCAAAACTAACAATCATCCCGCAGATCGTGATTTACGGTCCGCAGTTCGAGCAAGTCTGTGCAGCTCCCGCCATCTGCCTGTCCCTGCAGGAGGAGGTTGCGTAGTTTGGATCCATGACGCTGCACTGGCGCACGTCCCTTTTCGATCACCCGGCTATTGCGGTGCAGTGAAGCTATAGGGCCGGCCTCCAGCCGTCGCTTGGGTCATATTCCGTTATGGCTTGGGCGACTTCCGTCGTCTTTTCGCCCAAGTCCTTCTGGTAGACGACCCCGTCCGTGCCAACCAGGAAGGTCATAATTCCGGAATTGCGGTATTCCGCGGGATAGGCGACCATCGCGAAGCCAGTCAGCTTTCCGTTCACCAGATAGTCTTTCGCGCCGCCTTTGGCATTCGCACCCTGCCTAGTGAGGAATTTGAAGTAGTAGCCGCCAAACGCTTGCGCCTTATCTCCCGAGTTGGTGTATCCGGCAGCCTTGGCAAAGTCGCGCACATCCTCAAGCGGACTCGGCGCCTGGCCCGCCGCAACCGGCCAATACAATCCATTCTGCTTTCCCTCATCACTGATGAATTTCTGCGCGTATTGCTTCTGCTTGCTGAAGTATTTCCTCTGGGCCTCGGCGACCGCGCCACTCGCGGCGATGGCGGTCAGTTCATCCTTGCCAATCCGCCGCGCAAGAATCTCATCCTTGCCAGCTGCGGTATCGAAGACCCACTGTCCGGCAGCGTTTTTCCCCAAAGGAATGGGAAATGGGTAGTTATCCGCCCCGATGTATAGCATCTGCCCACCGACCTTGATTTCCCGCCAGCGGTGCATCTGGTTGTAGGCGGCGACAAAGTCTTCCAAATTGTTCTTGTCCTTCACCGGGTCGCCAGAAAACAGCACGGTCTTTCCATCAGGACCAAAGACTGCCAGCAAGGGAGCCTGGTCGCCAGATTTTGCGGCTTCCAGAAATGCGGCGCCCCCGGCCTCAGGCGAAGCAAAAGCTCTCTGCGCAATCTCTTCCGTGGCCGGTTTTTCCGTTTTGCCACACGAGATGAGCGTGAAGGGCACTGCGACCAGCACCATGAGAGCCCCAAGGCGCCATTTTTTCCAGTTCACGAACCACATACGGATTCCTCCAAACCTACAGTTTGTTCTTCTGGGCCTCACGTGGCCCTGAATCTACCGGCGGAAACCGCCGCCACCGAATCCCCCACCGCCACCGCCGAACCGGCCGCCGCCGAACCCGCTCGAGCCCATGCTTCCCCAACCGCGGCTGCTTTCTGCCCGCGAAGACCACCCATCCGACCCA
>Ga0181532_10003483_pt1 | contig 14109 bp, 11 predicted proteins | sample PEATcosm2014_Bin_33_FD_119768 | JGI IMG/M metagenome (GOLD analysis project Ga0181532, IMG submission 119768) | Peatland microbial communities from MTU Mesocosm Facility, Houghton, MI, USA - PEATcosm2014_Bin11_30_metaG | ecosystem: Environmental > Terrestrial > Soil > Wetlands > Peat | place...
TCGTGGCGCGCCAGCTCGACGGGCGGCGCTGGGTGGCAATCACCGGCGTGGCAGCCACCCCGGTTCTCGTGAAGTCCACGGCCGTCGGCAGCAGCAGCCTTCTCCCATCTGGGGATGGCCCGGCGGCGAGCGATCCGCACGGGATTTCCCGGCTCGAACCGATCGGCGATTTCCGCGGCTCGAGCGAGTACCGCCGAGCCCTGGCACGGATCCTGGCCGCACGCGCCACGGAGGCGATTTCACGATGAGCGAACTCACCGAGGACAAGTGCGCTCCGGACGGGGGGCCGACCCCTCCCCAGCAGCCCGTCATGCTCGAAGTGGACCTGACGATCAACGGTGACCGGTACCGCCTGACCTGCGAGCCCGGCGACACGTTGTTCACCGTCCTACGCCGCCTGGGGCTGTTCAGCGTCCGCTTCGGGTCGGGAACCGGCGAGTCCGGCGCCGCAGCCGTGCTGTTAGACGGCAGGCTCGTCTCCGCCGACGTCATGCTCGCTGGCCAGGCTAGCGGCCACAAGGTGACGACGGTCGAGTCTCTCGACGTCGCGACTGACGAGCTCGACCCTATCCAGCAGGCCTTCGTCGATATCGGGGCCCTGCAGTCCGGATACTCGGCGGGCGCGATGGTGCTGGCTGCTAAGGCGCTGATCGATGCCAACCCCGACCCATCCGAGACAGAGATTCGCGACGCGTTGAGCGGGATACTCGACCGCGAGACGGGCTACGTGAAGGTCGTCGAGGCGATCCGGCGTGCCGCCGCGGTGTGTCGCGGTGAGAAGGTGCCGCCGGTCGAGCCGGTCGTGCTCGAGCCGCTCACCGGCCCAGGTTCGACGGAGCGACGTGTGCCCTCAGCGGAAGCCCTGCAGGCCCCGCTTGCCATGCCTCACGTCGTCCTGTCAAGCGACGTCGCCAGCACGGCTGTGGTCGGAAAGCCCGAGCCCAAGGTCGACGCCTTACGTCTCGCCAAGGGACGACCCGTCTTCACCGACGATATCGACCTGCGCCACATGCTGTATGCCAAGGTGCTGCGCAGCCCTCACGCACACGCTCGTATCCTGGCTATAGACGACAGCGAGGCAAGGGCGCTGGCCGGCGTGCACGCCGTGATCCACTACGGCAACACGCCACGGGTGAAGTACGCCTCGGGCGGTCAGACCTGGCCGAATCCCCCGCCGTGGGACCAGGTCAGCTTCGACAACAAGGTCCGCTTCGTGGGCGACCGCGTGGCGGCCGTGGCGGCCGAGACGCCGGGGATCGCCGAAGAGGCCTGCCGGCGCATCAAGGTCACCTACGAGGTCCTCCCAGGTGTGTTCGACGAGGTCGAGGCGATCACGCCTGGTGCGCCGCTAGTCCACGACGAGACAGACACCGAGGGCATCTACGACGCCGCCCACAACAAGAGCCACCACATCGAAGGTCAGACCGTGACCGACGAGGTGCTCGAGGCCGCGTTCGCCAGCGCCAAGCACGTCTTCCAGCAGACCTTCCATGTCCAGCAGCAGCAACACGCCAACATCGAGCCTCACATCACCATCGGCTGGCTCGACGACGACGATCGCCTCGTGCTCCGTAGCTCGACGCAGGTTCCCTACCACGTCCGCCGCATGGTGGCGCCACTGCTCGGCCTTCCGGTCAAGCGCATCCGCGTGATCAAGCCCCGGATCGGGGGCGGCTTCGGGGGCAAGCAGGAGATGCTGATCGAGGACATCGTGGGCTACCTCGTGCTCGCCACCCGTCGTCCGGTTCGCCTCGAGCTAACGCGGTCGGAGGAGTTTGCTTCCGCCAGGTGCCGGCATGCCATGACGCTGACCCTGCGCACGGGTGTCGACGACGACGGCCATCTGGTCGCCCAGGACATGTATGTCGTCTCGAACACCGGCGCCTACGGCACCCATGGTTTCACGGTCAGCACCGTTGGCGGCATGCACGGGATGTCGATATACAACTGCCCAGCCAAGCGCTTCCGATGCGACGTTGTTTACACGAACCGTCCCGTGTCGGGTGCCTTCCGCGGCTACGGGGCCCCTCAGAACTTCTTCGCGGTCGAGTCGCAGATGGACGACATCGCGCGCGCTCTTGGCATGGACCCCTACGAGCTGCGACGCAAGAACTGGGTGCGGGTCGGCGACCCCCTCGACATCGTCCCACGGCTCGGTGAGCGCGGCGATGTCGTCGAGATCCCACAAGAGGAGCTGCCGCACATCATGAGCTGCGGCCTCCAGGAGTGCGGAGCGCAAGGGACGCGCGCGATCGGCTGGGAACGTCGGAACGACCCGTCCTGGCGACAACCGGCGGACCGCCCGAACATCAGGCGCGGCATCGGCATGGGTTCGGCCATCCAGGGCTCCGGGATTCCCTTCGTCGACATGGGGGCGTGCTCGCTCAAGATCAACGACGACGGCTCGTTCAACCTGCTCGTCGGGGCCACGGACGTGGGCGGGGGATCGGACACCGTGCTCGCCCAGATTGTCGCCGAGGTGCTCGGCGTCGAGCTCAACGACATCATCGTCTGCTCGTCTGACACCGACATCACTCCTTTCGACGTCGGCGCGTACGCCTCGAGCACGACCTACGTCTCGGGCGGAGCAGCTAAGAAGGCGGCCGAAGCCGCCCGGGCCCGCATCGTGACCCGCGCCGCGAGGCTGCTCGATCTCGACGATCCCGGTTCGGTCGAGCTGCACGACCGGCGGGCATGGGGTCCCGACGGGCGCTCGATCTCGCTCGGCGACCTCGCCCTCAACTCGCTGCACACCGAGGATCAGGAGCAGATAATGGGAACAGCGTCGCACTACGGGACGGTCGCGGCGCCTCCCTTCGCAGTCCAGCTTGCCGAGGTCGAAGTGGACGTCGAGACCGGTCAGGTGACCGTGAAGAAGCTAGTCACTGCCATCGACTGCGGGGTCCCGATCAATCCGATCACTGCGAGCGGCCAGGTGGAGGGGGCGATGCTGCAGTCCCTCGGGTACGCGTTGACCGAGGATCTCGTTCTCGACCGTTCGGGCAAGCTGGTCAATGACCGCTTCGGACCGTACTGGATCTTCCGGGCGGACGACGCCCCAGTGTGCGAGGCGATCCTCGTGCAAACGATGGAGCCGTCGGGCCCGTTCGGGGCCAAGGCGGTCGGTGAGGTCCCCATGGACGGGATCGCACCGGCAGTGCGCAACGCCGTCCTCAACGCCACAGGAGTGAAGATCAACCAGCTCCCGTTGCTACCCGAGCGAGTCTGGCGAGCCCTGAACAAGGTCCCGACCAGCGGTTGACAAGACGGGCCCCGTACGGGGCCTGGTGCACTTAGGAAGTTCACCGACTACCCATTGACAGGGGCACCCTTTCCAGGGAGCGGCCTCGCTTTCATACGAACCCGTCGCCGTTGGTTGCTCAATGTGGCGCGGAAGAAGCGGCGCCCGTGCCAACCCGCTCCTTAGCGTGACCATCGGGCCGGGACGATCGACGACGGAAATGACGCCAAACCTAGGAGGGCTCCCAGCCGGCGAAGAGGGTTCGCTGCGCTTCGAGCCTTAGTCCATACCTGCTACCGCGCCAGCATGAGGATGGCTTCCAATACGCCGCCGCCGATTGCTCGGCTCTTGTCCGAGACGGTGAAGCAGTGCTCGCGACCGGCGCGTGGGTCCACGTCTCCTACCTTCATCCCGACATGGACCTGGAATTCAGGCCGGATCAGGCCCCGCAACACACCGTCGATCTCGGCTCGCAGCAGGGTCTCGCCGCCGGCGTCCGCGACGCGCAGCACGGGCGTGCCGACCCGGACCAGGTCTCCGATGGCCGCAAGGTTCTCTGCCACACCCGCAACGGGCGAATGAAGGACCCTCTCGCTGCCTTTTCCCGCGATCTCGCCGGGAACGCCGGTGTTGGGTTCAGCGTGCCCCGTCAGGAAGATTCTGCCCAGATCGTGGCCGCGATTCGTCTCTACTACGGCGTGGGCGTCCACGCCGGCCTCGAATCCCGGCCCGAGGGCCACGACGACCTGGGCCATGTCGATGTTGGTGCCGAGGTTGCGCTTGGCGATTATCGCGTCAACTAGGGCCAATGGCCTGAGGGCCCCCAGCGCCGAGCATCCCGGGTCTGCCAGCAGAGGCACAGGGCCCTCCGGTCCCCAGCGCTCCAAGAGTCCCCGCAGTTCGGCGAGCGTTCCCACGCGCATGGAACGCACTCCTTCCACCTGCGCCTCGCCTTCGTACATGGCCTCGGACAGGCACACGGTGCGCCGGATCGAGCTTGGCCTCGGTTGCTCAAGTGCGGCCACCCGAAACCCGGATCGTACGAGCCGGAGAATTGTGCCGGTAGCCAGATCCCCGGCCCCCCTCACGACAACCAGCTCTCCATTCACCAAGCCCATACTTTTCATTGTGCCCGGTACGGAAGGTCATCGAGCGCAAGATCCTGTTCGCTGGGCCGGCCCGAAGGGCGGGGGCTCGCCCGATCCTCAGATCACGGCGGCGGCCCGCCGAGCGGCGTGGGCCTGCTTCAAGGTGGCCACGGTCTTGGAGTTGTGCCGCACCGCGACGATCTCTGCCAAGATCGATACAGCCAGCTCTGGCGGAGTCTCGGCGTCAATATTCATGCCGACCGGGGTGAACAAGGCGTCTATCCGGGCCGGGTCGAATCCCTCCTGATGCAGTTGTTCGACCATCATCCGCGTCTTCCGGGCACTGCCCATCACTCCGACGTAACGGGACTTCCGCGGCAGCACAGCCCGGACGCAGGTCAGATCCAAGCCGTGGTTTCTCGTGACGATCACGATGTAGGTCGAAGTGTCTAGGGGCAGCTGCGCGATCACCTGGGTGAACTCGCCGTGCATCCTGTCGACCTCAGGGGGGAAACGATCCGGACCGAGGAGTTCGGCCCGGTCGTCCACCACCGTGATCTGGAAGCCGAGCGGCGCTGCCGCGAAGGCCAGGGCCTGTCCCACGTGACCGGCGCCCAAGATCACTAGTTTCTCCTCGGGCACCAAGGGGTCGTAGAAGACGCCGGCATCGCGATCGAACCTGGGTTCGCCGGTGAGGAAGGCACGGGCCGCCACGTCGGCTTTCCAGTCCCGGAAATCACCAGCGATCTGCCTGCCTCCTTCGTCCACCAGGGCGGTGACGACTTCTAGGGACTCCTGTCCATCAAGGATCTTCTTGATCGAGAGAACCCGCTCTCCGCGCGCCAGCCGCTCCTGGATCTGGCGGTAGGTGCCGGGCTCAGTCACGCGCTCGATGAGGACCGTGCTCGTTCCGCCGCATACCCCGCCGGGGTCGAGGATGGTCGCGCCCCGGCTCTCGATGTGCAGCAGGGTCGGCTGGCCACTCGCGAAGCACTCCCAGCAAGCCGCCAGCGCCCGGGCTTCCGGATGTCCGCCTCCGATGCTGCCGGTCGAGCCGCCATCGGGAGTCACCAGCATCTTGGAGCCTGCATGGCGTGGGGCCGAGCCTCTGACGTCAAGGATGGTCGCCAGGACGAGGGGCGCCTGGGCTGTGGCGACAGCCTGGAGTAGATCCCCTCTCACCGTGTCTCCTGGCGCTCGTCGAGCACCGCTGCGGCGGCGTCCTTCCGGAACGACCTCGGGTAGCGGCTACGCCGGCGCGGCTGGTCGGGGCAGGCGTCGTTGCCTGGTGCCATGACACTTTGCTGTTCGGAGTGTGCGGCATGAAACGAACGCATGAGAACACGATCAAGGCCCCTGCAGCCCGACCGGTGAGAAGCGTCACTACTGGGAATCATCAGGCCTCAGGTCGATCGGCTGCGTAAGAAGGCTTTAGCCTCATGGGGAAACGCTCGAGGGCGTAGCTTAGGGCGACAAGACCGTTGAACAAAGGCGCTTCCGCACAGCTCAGGATAGACATAACGTGCGAGGTCGGGCGATGACGGATCAGAGAGGCGGCGTGAGTGAGTGCAGCCACCGCGCCGGAAGGCGCTTTGCCGCAGCGGCGTCGTCCCTCCTCTGCCGCCGGCCCGCCACCGGTGGAGAACTGCCAAGCGCCCTCGTAGCGTGAGGCCGGAGGTGGCGACTCGTCGGAGGTCGATCGCGGCGACGCGAGGCGAGAGTCCGAGCGCGCGCCGCTTCGCCTCGGAAAAGACCCCGGCGGGTCTTGCGGCGTCCGTTAGCCATAAGTATCGGGCGAAGGGACGGAGCGTCGCCTCTGGTAGCTTGGCAGGGCAAGCGGCGTGTGGAACCCGAGCTCGCCAACCGGCGAGCCGGGCCGGGGGGCTGCGAACCGGTCGAGGTGCTAGATGTCAGGTCCGCGGTCGTGAACCGCCCGGAGAGCCACATGAGCATTGGCGATGCCATCCACTTGCTCCTGCCTCTCTCTGGTGCCGTGGTCTCGATCGTGGGAGCGGGCGGCAAGACGACGGTCTTGTTCGAGTTGGGCGAGAGCCTTGCCAATCGCGGTTCGAACATACTCCTCACGACTACCACGAACATCTTCGACCCTCGCGTGGAGCCGGATCGGCAGTTCGATCACGTGCTGTTAGAGGCCGGTCTGGCTGAACCTTTCGAAGAGCCGGGCGTAATCCCCCCCTTCCTTGAGCACGGAACTTCTCCTGAGACACGGGGACGGCTCATCGTCCTGGGCTCTCGCGAGGTGAAAGGCGCGGACAAGCTCCAAGGGATCCATCCCAGTTGGATGGCGAGGCTGAGTCGGGATTGGGCCTACGTGCTTGTGGAAGCAGACGGCGCCAAGGGCCGGTCCATCAAAGCCCCCGGAGATCATGAACCCGTCGTGCCGCCGTCGACAGGAGCCGTGATCGGCGTTGTCGGCTTGGATTGCCTGGGGCGCCCCATGGACGGGGCTACCGTCCACCGCCCGGAGCGCTTCCAGGCGGTGACCGGTTGTCCCATGGGAGCACCGATCCGACCAGCCCATATCGTCGCCTTGGCTCGCGCTCCCGAAGGCCTTTTCAAGAGCGCGCCCCCGGGGTCGCGCACGATCCTCCTGCTCAACAAGGCGGATCGCTGCGTCCTGTCACCTGCCGAGGTGCTCCAGGAAATCCTGGCCGCCGGACCCCTGGAGACAGATCTGACCGCTGTCTGCTCGCACGAGGGATCAAATATTCCGGGACACGTCCTGATGCTCGCATTCGCTTCCGGCTTTGGGACAGGAGATTCGGCCGTGGGGCCAGGCATCGCCGAAGAGCCGCCCGGATCCATGCTGAGGTTCGGGGCCTGCCGATGATCTACCTTGACAACGCGGCGACCAGCCATCCCAAGGCTCCGGGCGTGGCAGAGGCCATGGTGCGCTTCATGACCGACACCGGAGCGAGCCCCGGCAGGGGCACCCATCCCCAGGCCCAGGCGGCGGACCGCCTACTTTTCGCGGTGCGGGAGCGCTGCGCCGCGTTCCTGGGGGTACCCGAACCCGAACGCCTCGTGTTCACCAAGAACGCCACGGAAGCCCTCAACCTGGTGCTCATGGGCCAGGTGCCTGCCGGAGGCTCGGTAATTCTGAGCTCGTTGGAGCACAACGCGGTCATGCGTCCTCTGCACTACCTGGAAGCCCACCGGGGCGTGCGGCTATCTCAGATCCCTTTCGACGCCTGTGGCCGCCCGGATCCCGAGTCCCTCCGCGTGGCGACGGCACGGCCGGCGGACCTCTTCGTCTTGACTGCCGCGAGCAACGTGACCGGCTGCATCACGCCCGTCGCAGAAGTCTCACGCCTCTGTAGACGGGCTGCGATCCCTCTTTGCGTCGACGCCAGCCAGGCTGTGGGCCATGTGACGCTGCCCATGGATGGAGTCAGCTTCCTGTGCTTCTCCGGCCACAAGGGGATGCTCGGGCCCGTTGGCACCGGAGGGCTGTACCTCGCGCCCGGATTTCATCCTGAGCCTCTCCTGCGCGGAGGGACGGGGAGCCAATCCGAAAGCGAAGAGCAGCCCGACTTCCTGCCCGATCGTTACGAGGCTGGAACTCTCAACCTCGTAGGACTGGCGGGTCTGCTTGCGGCCCTGGACTTCCTCGAGGCCCGAGGTCCCGCCAGTATCCGCGAGCGGGAGGCGTCTTTGTGCAAGCGACTGCTCGGCGGCATGCTGGATCTTCCCGGCGTCTCTTCGCCAGGGCCCGAGCCCGGCGCAGCTCGCGTGCCCGTCGTTTCACTGTCGGTTGATGGCCAAGATTTGGGGGAGATTGGCCTTGAATTCAACCGGCGGGACATAGCAGTGCGCGTGGGTCTGCATTGTGCGGCCGCCGCCCATCGCAGCATCGGCACCTTCGGGGCGGGCGGAACCCTGCGGTTCTCACCGGGCTTCGCTACCAGTGAGGAAGAGATCGACGCGGCCATCGAGACCTTGGAGGCGATCCTTAGATGAGCGATTCTCCGGCGTTGACGACCTACACTCGCTTCTCCGGCTGCGGCGCGAAGCTCGGCCCAGGGGTGCTCGACGAGGCGCTGTGCGGACTTGAACAGCCCGCCTACCCGCAGCTTCTGGCTGGGTTCTCCAGCTTCGAGGACGCGGGGCTTTTCCTTTTGGACGACGGTCTCGCACTGGTGCAGACCGTGGACTTCTTCCCACCCATTGTGGACGACCCGTACATGTTCGGGCGCATCGCCGCCGCCAATGCTCTCTCGGACGTGTACGCCATGGGTGCACGTCCCCTCACAGCCCTCTGCCTCGTCTGTTTTCCCCTCAAGAGTCTGGGCCTGGACAGCTTGAAAGCCATGATGGAAGGTGGCCTGGACGCTCTGACCGAGGCTGGTTGCGCCTTGCTAGGGGGGCACAGCGTCGAGGATGCGGAACCGAAACTGGGCTACGCCGTGACCGGGCTGGTCGATCCCGAAAGAGCCTGGCGCAACAACACGCTTCGACCCGGAGCTGCCTTGATCCTCACCAAGCCTCTCGGCACAGGACTCCTGAACATGGCGCTGAGAGCTGAGTGCGCGAGCGAGGAAGCTCTGAACCTCGCTCAGACGTCGATGGCCCTGCTCAACAAGCGAGCAGCGGAGATTCTGGCGGAGGGCGACGTCTGGGCATGCACAGATGTCACGGGCTTCGGCTTGGCCGGTCACGCCGCCGAGATGGTGGACGGCGCGCCTTGCGGGCTGAAGATCCGGTACGCCGATCTGCCGCTGATCCCCGGTGTGGAGGAATGGGCCGCCATGGGACTCGTCCCCGAGGGCACCTTCCGGAACAAGCAGGGCCGCATACGCTGCATCGAGAACGTCGATGCCCTCGATCCGGTCATGCTCGACATCCTCTTCGACCCCCAGACTTCCGGAGGCCTGCTGGCTGCTGTTCCCGTCGATCGGGCGACGCAGCTGCAGAAGGACTTGAGAGCCGAGGGAGTGTCCGCAGCCCTGATCGGCGAGACTGGTGGGTTGCCGGGCACCGTGGAGATCCTCGTCTGATGATGGTTTTGGCGACTTTCCTGTCCACACACGCGGCTCTTCGAGCTGAACAGGAACTGACGGGGGAGTTATCCGTGGAGCTGATCCCCGTGCCTCGCCAAATTCGCAGCGACTGTGGATTTGGTCTCCTTGTTGGCCCGCTGGACCCTCCCGGGGCTGGCCGCGCCGCGGAGATCCTCAAGGGTAAGGGCGCCACAGGCCTCTGGCGCGTCTTCGAACTGGATTCACCGACCTCGCGGCGCAAGGAGAAACGCTATGAGCTCATCCCGTAGGGTCCTAGATGCTCGGGACCTCGCTTGCCCGCAGCCCGTGATTCTGACCCGCAAGGCCCTTGCCGAGGGCGGTTTCAGTGAGCTGGAGGTGATCGTGAACACCATCTCCGCAAGAGAGAACGTCGCTCGCTTCGCCGGCCATGCGGGCTGCACCATCGGCGGCATCGAAGAGTCCGGCGAGGAGACGCGGATCGTGATCCAGCCGGCCGCGGCCAACTGGTCCGACTCGACCTCAACGGAATCCATCACCGACGCCACGGTGCCCCTCGTGGAACCCGGCATCCAGACCGTCTTCCTCTCCAGCCGGACCATCGGGAGAGGCGATGACGAACTAGGCGCCCTGCTCATGCGGGCCTTCCTCTACACCCTTAGCGAGTCCGAAACTGTCCCTCAACGGGTGCTGCTCATGAACAGCGGAGTAACGCTGGCGGCCGAAGCCTCAGAGCATCTCGAGAACTTGCGGCGTCTTGCCGATCTTGGTGTCGAGATCTACGCCTGTGGTGCCTGTCTCGAGTTCTACAAGCTCACGGATCAGCTGGCCGTGGGCCAAGTCTCGAACATGCAGGAGATCACTGAGTTTCTGCTCCAAGGCAAAGCCCTCTGTCTGTAGAGGTATAGACCTGAAGACGCGCCTCACCAATGAAGCGGCCAGGTCCCAGATCGTCTCGCGTGTCGTACGTGGGAAAGGCCCTTTCGACATGCTGCAGGTCTACGCGCCCGTAATGCCGGGAGCGCTGACTCCCAGGGGCACGCCGACCGAGGGTCCGAGAGTATTGGTTGGCACTCAGGACGTGCTTGAGACCTGAAGACGGCGAAGCCGCCGAGCGGATCGAAACACCTACTGTGCCTGCCAACTAGCGAACTGGGATTCGACTGGGTGTCGGATGGGCGAACGCGTACTCACCGATCTCGAGGGTCGCTTGTGCGGATCCCAGGCGTAACGCAGCGCGAGAACGAAGCGTCGACTTCAACGGGGTCGGTTCCAGCCGGCGACCCGCTCGAGCCGGACCCGGTTCGACGTAGCAGACTGGAGACCATGGCTATCACCGCGGTCGACCCCTCAACTGGAGCGGGGCGCACATCTGCGGCGTCAGTTCCGGACGGTGGGGAGAGCGCCCATCTGCCTTTGCTGAAGGTGCGGGGCCTTTCCATGGCCTACGGCGACCTCCGGGTCCTGAGCGACGTCGACTTCGAGGTGGCGACCGGCGCGCTGGTCGCGCTGGCGGGCGAGAACGGTGCCGGCAAATCGACCCTTGTTCGTTGTATAGCCGGGGACACCATCCCCGATGCCGGGGAGGTGGCCCTAGACGGGGTGCGGGTCCGCTCCAATGCCGCGGCCGCCTCCGCCGGACTGGCCGTGGTGTGGCAGGACGCTGCTCTGTGCGACAACCTGGACGTGGCCAGCAACCTGTTCCTGGGCCGCGAGCGGGGCCGGTGGTTCACCGCCGACGCCAAGAACACTCTCGCCACCAAGGCCATCCTCGCTTCGTACGGGATAAAGCTGGACAGCGGCCGCCGGGTTCGCTCGCTGTCCGCCGGCCAGCGCCAGTTGGTCGCCGTGGTCCGGGCCATCCAGGCGCGACCGCGGTTGCTGGTGCTGGACGAGCCCACGGCGTCGCTCGGCGTGCAGGAGGCGCGCCAGGTCGAAGAGCTCATAATGAAATTGAACGCCGAGGGCACCACCATCCTGTTGGTGTCCCATGATGTCGACCAGGTCTTTCACCTGGCTAACCGCATCCTCGTACTCCACGGGGGGCGCATTGTCGCGGACCTGTCCCCCTCGCAGACCCACCCCGAAGACGTCGTGGCCATCATGTCGGGTCACACCCCCGACGCCAGCGCCCGCCGCCAGTTCAACCGTCTGCAGACCCTGGTCGACCAGCTCGCCTCGGCTACGCCCAACTCGACCCTGCCGTTGGTCCTGTCGGCGCTGGCTTCGGTGCTCAGCATCGAACAGCTCTGCCTCCACCTCTCCGAGGAACGCAGCCTGCGCCTGGTGGCCAGCGCCGGCCTGCCACCCCCGCTCGTGCGGGCCTGGGCGTCCGTGCCGATGGGCGCAGAGGGTGGCCCGATGGGCATGGTCGCCGAGAACAAGCGGGTTGTGGTCGTGGAGGACATCGACAGGAGTGACTCCTGGGAGCGCTTCGCAGCTCTGGGGCGAGGCGCCGGCATTCGCAGCAGCTGGTCGGTGCCCCTGATTGGCGCGAGCGGACTTATCGGGGTGATAACCGGGTGCCAGCCGTTCGTGGGGCGGCCGCAGCGTGACCAGATGGACCTAGTGTCGCTGTACGCGGGCTACGCCGCCGGCGCCATCGAGCGTGACCGCCTGTTCGGCGAGGTGACGGCGCGCAACCGCGTGCTCGAGACCATCCGCGAGGTGCTAGAGACGCTGGCGGGTCCCGAACAAGTGTCCAAGGGCCTGGTCCTGGCCCTGCAATCTCTGCAGCGGGGGCTGCGCGCCACGGAGATCGAGCTGTGGTCGCGCGTTTCGGCCGGCCTTCCCCGCTGCACGGCCTGCGTCACTGCCGACAACCTGGGGTACTGGGAACCGCCGCGGCGCGACGCCGCCGACGCCATACGCGCCTTTTCCGGCCCGGCACCCGTCTACAGCCCCCGTATCCTGCGCCCCGGGGCGACGGGTCAGGTGGTGGCCACCGCCTTTGACGTCCCGGGCGGCCGGGCTGCGCTCATTGCCCGATGGGAGGCTCCATTGCCCGACGATGCCCTCGCCCTGCTGGCCGACGGCGCCCACTCGGTGCGGTTGGCCCTGGAACGGGACGAGGCCGAACAGGCTCACCAGCAGACGGCGGCCTTGCGCCGGTCGAACCGGCTGCAGCGCGATTTCCTTTCCCGTCTGAGCCACGAGCTGCGCACGCCGCTCACGGCCATCCGCGGCTACGCCAGCACCCTGCTGGCGCCGGACGTGACCTGGGACGACGAGTCCAAGCTGCGTTTTTTGAGCCGCATCGCGAGCGAGTCGGCCCGCCTAGGCAGGCTGGTGGGCGACCTGCTCGACTTTTCGGCCATAGAGGCCGGACTGCTGCGCCTGCAGCCGGACTGGTGCGACCTCCACTTGGTGCTCGAAGCGGCCGTCTCATGCCTACCGCCCGGCCCGTCCCAAGCCGTCACCATCGAGTGCCCACCGTCGATCGGCCCCGTCTGGGCTGACCATGACCGCCTCGAGCAGGTATTCGTAAACCTGCTGGACAATGCCGTGCGCCACAACGACAGCGACATCTGCATCAGGGTGACGGTATCCCCGGGCGGCAATGAGACGGTGGCGGTCCGGGTGGCCGACAACGGCCGCGGCCTGCCTCCGGAGCTGCGCGCCCGCCTGTTGGACTCTCAGGGGCACGGGGCCATCAGCGACGACGGCGCCGGGCTCGGCCTGTCGATCGCCCGCGGCATCGTGCGGGCGCACGGCGGTCACCTAGGCCTGGAGAGGTCGGAACAAGGGACATGTTTCCTCATCGTGCTCCCCGTCGAGGGCCCCGGAGGATACCTCGCATGAAGCCATGACTTCGACTACAAGACGCACCAAGGCTCTGCTGGTGGAGGACGACCCCAATATCGTCGATCTGATCCGTAGCAACCTCATCGTGCGTGGCTTCGACACCTGCGTCTCGCCCGATGGGTCGCGCGCCCTGCAGATGCTCGAGACCGAGGCGCCCGACATCGTCCTGCTCGACTTGATGCTGCCCGATGCTGACGGCTTCGAGCTGTGCCGGCAGATGCGCGAGCGTTCGGGTGTGGGCATCATCGTCGTGTCCGCCCGGGGCGGCCAGCACGACAAGGTGGCCGCCTTGAACTTTGGCGCCGACGACTACTTGACCAAGCCGTTCAGTATCGAGGAGCTGCTGGCCAGAATCACCGCCACCCTGCGGCGCACCCGTCCCGCCGAGCCGGTCGATGCGTCGCCGTTGTGCATCGAGGTCGGCGACCTCGTAGTCGACTTGGAGAAGCGCCTGGTTACACGGGGTGGCGAAGTCGTGCACTTGACCCCGACCGAATTCTCCCTGCTGCGTGAGCTCGCCGTCGATCGGGGCAAGCTGCTCAGTCACGCCGAGCTCTTGCGGCGGGTCTGGGGGCCGGGCTACGCCACCGAGACGGAGTACGTGCGCGTCTATGTGCGCCGCCTGCGGGCAAAACTGGAAAAAGGTGGTGGTCCTCCGGTGATCATCACCCAGCCCCGCGCCGGGTACCGGTTCGTGCCGGGATAACTCAGAATCGTTACGGATGTTCACGGTTTATTAATGCTCACTCCCTCACGTTCACGTTTCGTTAACAATTACCGGTCTATGTTCCCCTTGCCGGAGCGATTCGACATCACTCCGGCCAGTTCGCAGGGCGCACGCTGTCAAAGACGTGCGGCGGCTCCTCTCGGTGCAAGTGCCGAGGGAACCCGACCTGGGCGGACGCGGACCAATTTGGCAACCAACTCCACAACTTCTGAAGGAAGCAAAAGGGAGAGAGCATGAAAATGTCACACA
>Ga0181532_10003486_pt1 | contig 14106 bp, 12 predicted proteins | sample PEATcosm2014_Bin_33_FD_119768 | JGI IMG/M metagenome (GOLD analysis project Ga0181532, IMG submission 119768) | Peatland microbial communities from MTU Mesocosm Facility, Houghton, MI, USA - PEATcosm2014_Bin11_30_metaG | ecosystem: Environmental > Terrestrial > Soil > Wetlands > Peat | place...
CAGCGTTTCGCCGACAAGCTGAAAGTTACCGACGTGCACAAGGGCTGCCATGATAAAGCGAAGGCGGTCTGCCAGATCGCCAGCCAACAACAGCTCCAGCTCTCGGAGGTCTGCTTCATCGGCGACGATGTGATCGATCTCCCGGCCATGACCGTCGTGGGCTTGGCAGCCGCCCCCGCCGATGCTCAACCCGGCGTCAGGGCCAAGGCTCACTTCGTCACCTCGCGCAACGGAGGACAGGGCGCGGTGCGCGAGGTCGTGGACGCCATTTTGGCACAGCAATCGCCACCATAAAGCACCATGGCCGCGAGCATCAAACTCTCCGATTATGTAATGCGCTTCGTCGCCGAGCAGGGCGTCAAGCACGTGTTCATGCTCGCCGGCGGCGGGGCGATGCACCTGAACGACTCGCTGGGTCGTTGCGCGGGGCTGCGGTATGTCTGCAATCTCCACGAACAGGCCGCCGCCATCGCAGCCGAGGCGTGTGCGCGGGTGACGAACGGCCTGGGCGCGGCGCTGGTGACTACCGGCCCGGGCGGCACGAACGCCGTCACTGGCGTCGCCGGCGCATGGCTCGATGGGACCCCCGTTCTCTTCATCTCCGGCCAGGTCAAACGGGCTGACCTCAAACGCGATTCCGGCGTGCGCATTCTGGGCGTGCAGGAAATTGACATCGTCACAATCGTTTCTTCACTCACCAAGTATGCTGTCACCATCGAGGATCCCGGCAGCATTCGCTACCACCTGGAGAAGGCCGTCTATCTGGCGCGTCAAGGCCGGCGCGGACCGGTGTGGATTGACATCCCGCTGGACGTGCAGGCAGCGATGATTGACGCCGACAACTTGCCTGGCTTCGTCCCACTGTCAGAACCCGACGCGGTGGCCGCCCGGCAACAACTTCGCAAGCAGGTGGCCGAACTCGTCGCTGCCCTCAACCGGGCCGAACGTCCAGTCATCCTGGCGGGCAACGGCATTCGCGCCGCCGGCTCGGAGACGGCCTTCCTGGAAGTGGCGGAAGCCCTGGAGATCCCGGTGTTGACCACCTGGCTCGGTCTCGATCTGATCGCGGACGCGCATCCGCTGTGTTTTGGCCGGCCGGGATCGCTCGCACCGCGGGGCGCCAATTTCGCCCTGCAAAACAGCGACCTTCTGCTGGTGATCGGCTCCCGGCTGGACATGGCTATGACTGCCTACGCCCATGACCGCCTGGCGCGCGGTGCCCGCAAGGCCATGGTGGACATTGACGGGGCGGAAATCCGCAAGATGAAGACGCCGATTCACCTGCCGATCGTAGCCGATGCCGGCGTGTTCCTGGCAGAGTTGAAGTCGCAGGCGGCGGCGGTGCGACCCGGCCGTTGGTCGGCGTGGCGGGAGCGTTGCCGCGGATGGAAGGAGCGCTACCCCATCGTCCTCCAGGAGCATCGGGCATTGCCGGGGCAACTGAGCATGTATCATTTCTCGGAGGCCCTGAGTGACGAGCTGGCGCCTGCCGACATCATCGTGCCAGGAAGTTCCGGTTTTGCCATCGAGATCTTTCTGCTGTGCCTTAAGATCAAAGCCGGCCAGCGGTGCTTCCACAACCGCGGTACCGGTTCAATGGGTCTTGGCCTCCCCGCCGCCATCGGCGCGGCCTTGGCCGGCGGACGCCGGACCATTTGCGTGGACGGCGACGGCGGTTTCCAGATGAACATCCAGGAACTCGCCACCGTGGAGCGGCTTGGATTGCCCATCAAGTTCTTCGTGGTCAACAACCAGGGCTATGCCTCCATCCGGGCCTCTCAAACCGGGTATTTCCACCGGCTCATCGGCGCCGATGCCACCAGCGGCATGACGCTGCCCCCGCTGGAGGGCGTGGCCCGCGCGTACGGTCTGACGTTCGCGCGGATCGAGAACAAGGCGGATTTGAACTCGCAAATCCGGCGAGTGCTCGAGGCGCCCGGACCGACGGTATGTGAGGTAGTCACGGCGCCAGACGAAGAACGCACCCCGCGCGCATCCTCCTACATCAAGCTCGACGGCTCCATGGGTTCAAAGCCCTTGGAAGACTTGTTCCCATTCCTGGATCGCCAGGAATTCCGGCAGAACATGCTCATCCCGACACTGGAAGATTGACCGATGCTCAGAGAGAACACTGATTTAGCAGAGCGGCTGGATGAACTGCTGGCCGAGCCGGTCGCCGCCGCCGAAGCGCGCGAACGGACAGCGTTCGACGCGGAAGTCGAACCGTTCCACGGCCGGTTTATCCTCTTCGGCGCTGGCAATATGGGGCGCCGCGTTCTGGCTCGACTACGACAGGACGGCATCGAACCGCTTGCATTTGCGGACAACCGGCAGGCGCTTTGGGACAAAAGCCTGGACGGTCTGCCGGTGCTGTCGCCCGAGCAAGCCGCCCGACGACATGGACGCGAAGCCGCCATTGTCGTCACCATTTATAATAATCAGCACAGCTTTCCAGATACGCGCCGGCAGTTGTCCGAACTGGGCTGTTCCAAGGTCATATCCGCCGTGCCGCTGCGTTGGAAATATCACGAGACTTTTCTCCCCTACTTCCGCGACGATCTTCCCCACAAGGTGCTGCCGCAGGCCGCGCTGATCTGGCGCGCCTTTGGGCTTTTAGCAGACGAGGCATCGCGCCGGGAATTCATCGCCCAGGTGGCGTGGCGGCTGAACGCGGACTTTGACGTGCTTGCGCCGCCTCTGCTGGGGCAGCAGTACTTCCCGCAAGGCCTCTTCTCCCTCGGGGATGACGAGTTTTTTGTGGACGCCGGAGCCTACACGGGAGATACCGTGGAGGCGTTCCTTGCGGCGCATGGGAACGCCTTTCGGGGCATTCTGGCTCTGGAACCTGACCCCGCCAACTTCCGCAGCCTCTGCGCTTATGTCGGGAGCCTGCCGCCAAACGTGCGCAGCCGGATTGAAGTCCGTCCACTCGCCGTGGGTGGCCAGCCTGGCCGCCTCCGATTCAACGCGGGGGCGGGAACTTCCGCTGGATTCGCCGAATCCGGCTCGATCGAGGTCGAGTGCGTCCGGCTCGACGCCCTCCTGCAGGACCGCCATCCCACCTATATCAAAATGGATATCGAGGGCGCGGAACCGGGTGCGTTGGAGGGCTGCGGCCGTCTGCTCCGCGAGGACAGGCCGCTGCTGGCGGCGTGTGTTTACCATGCCCAAGACCATTTGTGGTCAATCCCGCTAGCCATCGCGGAACGGGCCGAACGGTATCACCTTTTCCTTCGGCCGCACATGCTGGAATGTTGGGAGACCGTCTGCTACGCAGTGCCATCGGAACGGCGTTGACTCTGGAGAAACACAGAATAAGAAAGGACATAAATCGTGACTAGCGAAGAGAAGAAGCAGGCTACGCCTCACGAGGAACAACTAGACTCCCTACTCAAAGAACCCTACGAGCAGGTGATGGTTCGCGAGAATTCTCTCGGGGCAGAACTGCGACGGAGCTTGGGAGGCGCGCCGGTTCTATTCGGCTGTGGGGCTTTGGGCCGCATCGCACTCGCTGGCCTGCGTGGCGCGGGCGTAGAGCCGCTGGCATTTGCGGACAACCATCCCCTGCGGTGGGGCACCGCGCTGGACGGCTTGCCGGTCCTGTCTTTAGCCGAAGCTATCGACCGCTTCGGAGATCGGGTTCCGGTGGTCGTGACGATTTACACTGGAGCCGAGGTCGAGGGGAAGTTGCGGCGTCTCGGTTTGCGAGTGCTGACGTTCCCGCAGTTGGCCTTGATGCACCCGCAGGCGCTTCTGCCATGGTTAGCGCTGGACCTCCCTTCGCGGATGTGCGATCAGGCGGCTCGCGTACGGCAGGCGTTCTCCCTCTGGGCGGATGAGGAATCGCGGCGCGAATACGTCGCCCAAGTGCATTTCCGGAGCACGCTTGCTGGCCCGCTGCCGGCGCACCTGCCCGCTGAGCAGACTTACTTTCCTTCAGAGCTGGTGGAACTGAAGCGCGACGAGGTCTTCGTGGATTGCGGCGCATTTGATGGAGACTCGGTGCTCGCCTTGCTGAGGCGAACCGGCGGTTGGGTGGGAGGCGTGGTCGCCATCGAAGCCGACGCGCAAAACGGCGCTAAGCTCCGTGAACAGATGTCGCGTCTGCCAAAGGCGGTGGCCACCAAGATCGAGATCGTGCAAGCTGCCGTCGGGGCGGAGAATGGGACGCTTCGTTTTCGCTCGACCGGTACAGTAACCTCGACCGCGGCGGAAGGCCAGGGTACTGTAGAGGTGCCGCGCAGGCGGTTGGACGACCTTCTCAACAAGCGTAATGCAACCTACATCAAGATGGACATCGAAGGCGCCGAGCCATCCGCCCTGGAAGGGTGTCGCTTGGTAATCGAGCAACATGCCCCAGTCCTCGCGATCTGCCTTTACCATCGGCAGTCAGACCTTTGGGAAATCCCACTCCAAATCCGCGCGATGACGGACCGTTACCAGTTTTTCCTGCGCCGTTACAGCGACGATTGTTGGGAACAAATCTTGTACGCAATCCCAAAAGATCGGGTGCGGCGATGACTATTCGCGAGACGCGGCTCCGGGATTTACTGTGGGTGCCATGATTACCCGGTTTGAGCCTGCCAGGCCGTGGCGCCGGAGGCTGTGTGAAGGTAGTTCAACTGATCGCCGCTTGGTTCCGCCCAAGGAAGCGACTTATCCCGATGGATTGGTTCGTGGGGGGGTTACGCCGAGCGAGATGTGCCGGTCGGCTACAAGATTCACCACGACAGCATGACCGAGGATTTCTATCTGGCGGTTCCGCTCCCAAAATGCCAGTTGTCCTGCCGTGAAGTGATGAACGGCGAACGATTGACTGCAGTCGTTAAAAATCAAATACCGTGCCTGGAATGGCGCAGGCCTTGTAGACAACACCAGTCTGCCTGATCCGGATTTGTGCGGCGGAAGCCCAATAAAGTAAAAGAACGTTCACTGCATCGAGCGCACGATTGCTCCGCGATTCCGGGACAGTATTATTGACATCCCTGGCCGTGTCTGTGTAAAATACAGCTATACTTATGAGGCTCTATCGAGACTTCCCCGGTGCGAGCATGAGTATGGGGGCAAGTGGACGACTCTGCATGCTGCTTAGAGATACACTCTCGATGGAGAGGATCGACCACGTCATAGAAACAGGCACGTTCAATGGATTGGGTTCGACGAAATTTGTTTCAGAATCGTTCCCCAAAGGGCGCCCCCCACGCCAGTTCGTGACAATAGAGACCAACTGGAGCAGTTGGTGCCAGGCCAAGCGCAACCTTCGTCAGTTTTCTTTTGTGCTTCCCCTTTGGGGCAAAACGGTGCCGTTAGATAGGGCGCTGCAATTCCTGGATACTGACGATGTCTTGCGCAACCATCATAATTATCCAGATATATTCATAGACGACACATCGGACCCGCTTCAGTTTTATCGAGAGGAGGCAAAAGGAAGACTGGGCGGAGTATCTAAGAATCCACGATTGGCAATTCACCGGATGTTCGATCGCATATTGTTTTATGCAGGTGACAATCTCTTGGAAAAGTATCTCCTGAAATTCCGGTCTGCCAACCCACTAGTCATTCTGGATTCTGCCGGCGGAATTGGCTTTCTTGAGTTCTCGATACTGGAGGAAGTGATGAGGAATCACCCCTACCTCATTTGTCTCGACGACGTTCACCATATAAAACATTTCCGCAGCGCCATCCACATCAAGAATGACCCGCATTTCCGACTGTTGGGGGTAGATGAGCTTGAAGGTTGGCTTCTTGCGAAGCATTTACCCTAAGTCAATGAAATCTGATCCTCTGGTTTCCATTTCGATGCCCACCTATCGCCGGCCTGGCTTATTGCGCCAGGCTTTAGCTTCCGCGGTCGGGCAGACCTACGACAATCTACAGATCATTGTGCGCGACAACGCCTCCGGCGACGAAACCGCAGACGTCGTGCGTTCGTTTCGAGATCCGCGCGTCCATTTCTTGCAGAGCACAAAGACGGGAACCGCATGGGAAAATGGCCTCGAGATCTTCAACCGCGTCGAAGGCCAGTATTTTATGCCGCTCTGCGATGATGATGTCCTCGGGACAAACTACGTCGCAACCCTGTTGCGTTATCTGGAGCAGGATAACACCATCAAGGCCGCTTACGGCGCCACCTGCGTCATTGATGAAAACGGCACGATTACGTCCAAGCGAACACCGAATGGAACCTGCCTCTGGCAAGGCAAGGAAACGATCCGGGCCTGGTGTAACGGCGACATCCCACTGGTCAGCGGGATCAATTATGTTTGCCGGACAGCTTTTATTAGGGAGTTGCTGGATGTGATTCAGTTTCCCGAGGGGCATCATTCCGACAATGCCGTTTTCATGGCCGCCGCGATTCAGGGGAAAGTCCTGTTTACGGACGAGTGCATATTCTACTATCGTAAGCACAATCAGAACTCCGAGCGAAGTCTGCCCTGTCAATTACGTGCGCAAGGCGACCGCAGATTTCTCGAGTTCCTGGATGAGCAGGTGCGCTCCGAACGCAATGTGGGGATGCCCAAGGCCGAGTGGCCCGGCCTGCGCGCCGAGTTGTTGCGAATGTTGGCTTACTGGTATTTCGATCACCTGCTTCGGTGTCGGCTGGAGAACGAGAGTCTGCTAAAGACCGCTCGCAACACGATGTTTTACCCGGCCCGAACTTACGGACTCCGCATCACGCTGAGGCTGCTGCGCCGGAGCCGCAAGCGGCTCCAACGGGAGCTGCGCAAAGCGCTGCCAACCCGGCCAGGCAAACTGGGCCAGTTATTCGAGAATTCTGGGATCAACGATTAGCCGCAACCAGATCAGGCATCAGCTCGAATTGATAGTTCTTGGTAGATGTTGAAGCGATTTGCAAAGGCCTTAGCCCGTAGGGGCTTGGCTCCAGTCGGCAATCCGGCGCGGCTGCGGATGTTTGGGGATGTGTTATTCCGGTTGGCGGCGTTTCGTGGTGCCACGGGCCGCATTCAGCCACCGCGCAGCGTGCTGGTCGTGAAACTCGACCGGCTGGGGGACGTCGCCTTGAGTGCCTGTTTTCTCGCCGGCTTACGCGAGGCTTGGCCGGCGAGCCGCATCACGCTGGTGGTTCGCGAGTCTCTGGTGGATTTCGCCCGGCTTTGCCCGGCGGTGGACGAAGTGATCGGGGCCCCAGTGAAGGAGGGGACAATGGTTTGCGACTCGAAGACGGGCACGTACGTTGGCTGGTGGGACCAACTGCTGATTTGGCTCCGGTTTTGCCAGCGGGCAGGTCTTTGGCAGCGGCGTTTTGAAGTCGCCATTGTGCCACGCTGGGGCGTGGACTATTATGGGGCCGTGCCGCTGGCCTATATCAGCGGGGCCGCCGAACGTTGGGCTGTCGGGGAGAAAGCCAGCGCCACCAAGGACCGTCTGAACCGTGGGTTTGACGCACTGCTCACGCATGCGGTGCCGGGTCGGTCCGACCGCCACGAATTGCTATTGAACCATACTCTCCTGGAATTGATTTGCGGCCAGGCCGCGCCGCCGGGACCGATGCCCTGCTGGGCGCCTCTCGAAGGCAGGCAAGCCGCGCGGGACCTGTTGGAACGGGCCGGGATTGACTTTTCGCGACCGGTGCTGGCGCTCTGCTTGGGTGCCGGGCACCCCGCGAGGCAGTGGCCAGCGGGGCGCTACGCCGAGTTATGCAGCCGGGTTTTCCCGCTAGATGGGGTACACCTGGCCACATTCGGAACTGAATCGGAGAAGCCGCTGGGCCGTGAAGTGCGCGCCGCCTTAGGGGAGGCAGTGGTCAATTTGGAAGGCGCGATCCCTCTGAGACTGCTGCCATCGGCCCTGTCACTGTGCGCTCTTTACATCGGCGGCGATACCGGACCCATGCACCTCGCCGCCGCCGCTGGCCTGCCCGTCTTGGAGATTTCCTGCCATCCAACGGATGGTGATCCACTCTGGCCTGAGTCCCCGCGGCTGTTCAGTCCTTGGGGCGTGCCCAGCCGGGTTGTGCAGCCGCCGGCGGCGACGCCGCCCTGCGCCCAGCACTGCGAGCAGCCTCACCCGCACTGCATCCTGGGGGTCACTGTTGAACAGGTCACGCGGCAGCTTCAGGCACTGCTGGCCGAGCTCCATCCTTTAGCGGGTATCGCCGAGACATTGGCGGCTGGTACGAAAACTGGTTAAAACGGGATCGGAGATGTCCTCGGGACTTCGCGCACCGAGGTGGTTGTGCATGCAGACAATGATTAGACCGCATTTCTTACTCTACCGCACGGGTTTGGCCAATACCAATGGGAGCTCTGTAATTTTGAGCCGACTATTGGAGGGCATGGGAGACTCGTTCGTGCATTTGATGTGGGATGGCTCTGAAGCCGGTTGTGAATCCGTCGGTAGAGCAGTGGTGGTTGACGATCGGCTCGCATGGTGGCCTTTGGGCTTTTACCATGGGCCTGGAGCGTATCTCGCACGGGCCGTGTACATGCGCGTGCGTAGACTGTTGGGTTTGAGCTGGTGGAATGGACGCCAATTGAACCTTCGAAAGTTCCATCATAACCTGAAGCGTCTGAACTGCCTGCCCGGGCGCGCATGGATTATCTGTTTGCAGGAGTCCGACGCGGCCAAAATTTGCGCCCTATGGGATGCGCTGGCTAACCCGCCATTCGTGCTCCATGTCATGGATATTTTTCATCACCGGATTTCGGATTCCGAGACGCCGAATTTCAGACGCCTGGTTCGGGAGGCGAGGCATGTGATTTGCATCAGTCAGAATATCGCTGACGAAATGCTGGCCAATGGAGCCAGATCAGTGGGGCTTCTGCCTCCGTGTACCAGCTTCTCGCCTTGCGACCGCAAACCCTACGCCTCCCCTCTGAAATTATTGATGTCCGGAGCAATCTGGCAAAACGGGGGTGGTGCCGATCCAGCCCTTGACCTGCTGGGAAGCTCGTGGAAGGAAATCAAGAGTCAATTCCCTGGCATGGAACTGCATTACGCGGGTTTGCACGCAAGCAGGTTGCCAGAAGTCTTACGAGCTGAACTCAGGGACCACGGGCTGCTAGGCTTCGATGCCTATCAAAGGTTACTGAAAGAATGTCACGTTGCTTATTTGCCAGTCTCCCATTTGAGCCACACCTTTGCCCGCTTTTCCCTGCCGTCGCGCCTGGTGGATTATCTCGCGTGCGGCCTGCCCCTCTTAGGATTCACGGATCGCGGTACGGCAATCCATGCATTCCTCCGCGACCTGCCGCAGGGTTGTGCTGCTATTGTTAGTGACAAGACTGGTTTGTTGGCGGCGCTGGCGAATCTGGCTTGCGACCCCGGACGATGGGCTCTAAGTTCCGCGCGTGCTTCAGAATATGCCCGGCAACATTTCACCGTGTCCAGGGTACGAGCAGAATTGTGGCGTCAACTGGATCAACCGGGATGCTCGGGTGAATAGCGGCCTTAGCCGGTCGGGTGCTTTGACGCTTGCTCCGTAACGAAATGACGAACTCGCTACAGAAAAGGTGCGCTCCACACCTGGTTTCGGTGATCATTCCCAGGGGGACCTTAGATCAGCCGGCGTAAAACGTCTTGGAGCCCTATGGCCAGCCCCCTGCAATTAAGAGAAGGTGGTGGCCGAGTTTGGCTGGATCTGTCTGGCGCTCTAAAACACCCTGCACACTTCCGTGAGGGTTTCGCCTCGAGGGGGGATTACGTCCCTTTATAGCCGATTTGCCCCGATGGTTGGAAATCTTGCGACTTCATTCGCAGGGCGAGATTCAGTCATGACCGGGCCGTATCTTGCCGGGCTTCGTCTGATCAGGAATACCCGCCGCAACGATTATCTGGCCGGCATCTGTAGTTTTGATGATGCAACCGAAGCCAAGATTGTGGATGTTGTCCCGGAAACAACGGGCTTTTGCTATCCCCCAAGAAGTTTTGAATGTGCGCACCAAATTCAACCGAGAGCAGTTACCTTTCCAGCAATTCGAACCATAATACTGAAAGACCAATTTGTTGAAGTGCGCAGCTCATATCCCTACGACGAGAAGCGTAATTGCATTTATGTTGACGAGGCATTCAGCCGGTCGGCTTCATACGCTACATACGCGGGCGGGCATCTCGTGGCCCATGGCCGACGAAAAGCCATTGTGCGCCGCAATGCCGCGCCCATTACTATAGAGCAAGGAATTTTCCTGGGCGGCAATGGCAGTTTTAATTACTACCACTGGCTGCTGGAGATCGCTTCAAAACTTCAAGTATTGCCACGCCTTCCCGAGGCCATGAGGGAGGTTCCGCTCCTGGTCAACAGGCGGGTTTCAGAAATTGGCAGCTATGGGGACGTACTCAAAGTATTGGCGCCGGAACGAAAGCTGGTCTATCTTGACGAAGGAAGATCGTATTTCATCCAAAGAGCCACCTTTATTCAACCGTTTGTAACAGTGCCATTTAATCTGCGAGGGGACCACAAGTTCTCCGCCGAGCATTGTTCAACCCGACCCGACGCTGTCCACTACTTGCGAAATGCAGTTCTACCTGCGCTTGGGGGCACGGATGCAGCACATTGGCCTGAACGCATTTATTTGGCGAGAGGAAACCGCCGGCCTTACAATCAAGACGAGTTGGTTGCCATAGCTGCCAAAAGAGGATTCGAGGTTCTATATCCGGACCAACATTCATTTTTGAAGCAGGCAGGCTTTTTTGCCAATGCCCGGGTGCTGGTTGGCCCGATGGGGGCTGCCTATTCAAACCTGGTGTTCGCTAATCCTCATTGCAAGGCACTTAATTGGATGCCGGAAGAGTTGGGCGAATACGCACTCTTCTCAAACATCTCCGGCATACTTGGAATAGGCTTGCGTCATCTGTTTTATTCAAGTGGCATTCGATCTACAGGAGATTGTTACGGGCACAGCTACCAGATTCGCCCCGACCTTTTTCAGAGAGCATTGGATTGCGTTCTTGATCAATAATGTTATGTCCGTCCCCACCTTACCGTGGCCATCGAAACCATCTTCAATCACCATTTGCCCTGACGATCAATCGTCCCGGTCGTCTTTCTCGGCCGGCTGCTTCAACGTCCAGAACACTTTCGTCTATGGCCCTCTCCTCACGAGTTTCGGGGTAGGAACTCAACACCCGTACACCGGCGGTTCCGGCGGCCCTAATCCCGTTCCCGAGCCCGCGCCCCTCTCCATTGCCGCTGCCCTAACTCGATTGTTCTTCTGCAAATCAAAATGATTATGCTGCATCTACAGACGTTGTGGCGGCGGACTTCCAGCCTGCCCGTTCGGCGTGTCCCTGCCGCCGGAGCTCGAAACCATTCACATCCGGCCCCGGCTGCGCCGGGCTGCGCCTTTTTGTGCGTTCTTGTGGCAATTGTCCTTCCCACCGCCGCCAGCCGTGCACAGGACACCAATACTCCAGCACTCCAGGACACCAATACTCCATCATTTCAATACTCCACTACCCCAGTCTTCTCCCAGGCGGTTGAGACCAACTTTCCTCCCCTCCCGGCGCCGACCTATGTGCCGCAGAATGTGCCCGCTCCGCCGTTGACTGGCACCAGGCAGGGGTACGTCCCCTCGGCCGTGCCCCTCCCGGCGCTGCCGCCGTTGCTTCGCTGGGGGCCGCTGATGGTCCAGCCCCATTTGTTTTACAGCCTCTCCTACGGTAGTGGCATTCAGGCGTCTCCCGGGCAACTGACCTCATCCTTCGTGAATGAGGTGGATCCGGGTATCCTTCTCCGGTGGGGCGACCACTGGACTCTCGATTACACCCCCATCCTCCGCTTCTATTCCGGCAGCGGTCTCCAGAACACTTTCGACAATACAGTTAGCCTGAATGGCGGCGCAAGGTATGAGGACTGGACTTTCGGACTCTCGCAAATCTACGCCTCGTCTTCCGACCCGATCATCGAAACCGGCGCCCAAACCGACCAGCAAACCCTTTCCACGTTACTGAGCGCCATCTACCAGATCAGCTCCAAAAGCTCTCTCCAACTGGGTGCCGGCCAAGACCTCCGGTTCGCCAGCCAGACCACTTCTGGTGAACAGCTCAATAATTATAACGATTGGTCAACGATGGATTGGCTCAGTTATCAGTTCTGGTCCAGATTCGGCGCCGCCATCGGCGCCGGGTTCAGCTACTACAGCGTTCAGGCCGGCACCGACATGACTTCCGAGCAAATCCAAGCGCGGATTACCTGGGTGGTCGTCAGGAAACTCAGTCTTGTATTGAGTGGCGGCGGCCAGGACACGCAGTTTCTCGGCTCCGGCGCTCCCAATTTGATCAGCCCGGTGTATTCCCTCTCCCTCCAGTACTCACCGTTTGATACCACGACCCTTTCACTCAGCGGCTACGGCGGCGTCAGCCCCGCCTACTTCCAGGACCAGGTGTCCCTGAGCACGTCCATCAGCGCCGGCGTTCACCAGCGGCTCCTGGGCAGGCTTTCCCTGGATCTAAACGGAGGCTATAACACCTCCACTTACCACTCCACCACCTCTGGTTCCACGAGTGCCAGCAGCGGCAACTATGACAGCAGCTTTTTCGCCGCCAGGCTCGGCACCCCCTTCTTGAAGCGCGGGACCGCCGATGTCTTCTACTCGGTGAACTTTAACTCCTCTGGCGCGACCATTTACAACTACACCACCACCATGGTCGGCCTCGAGCTCACCTACCGCTATTGAAGGGGAGAATGGAGTGATGCGGAAACCGGAATGGAGTGTTGGAGTGGTGGAGTGGTCCGGGAATGGAGTAATGGGGAAGTGGAGTGATGGAGAGGTGGGGGAATGGGGGTCGGTGGTTGATGGTTGTTGGTTGAGGGTTGAGGGACCACGAGGAGAAAGCAGGGCGTGGTGGCGGCGTGCGCTTTGGCGATGCTTGTTGGGCCTTGGAATCGGGACCAGCCGAAGCACACTACCTGTAGGGGCTGACCTCATCCGAAGAACCCCACCTATAGTGCTTTCTGGAGCATTTTCGGCGTCTAGTGCCTTAGTTCACAACGGTTGGCCTCGTCGGTGGGTTTCAGGACAAGGACGCGCTTGGCGGCCAGGAAGAACCTGCCGCGTTGGGGGCCTCCACAGCCCTGTGGAAGTAATGCCTGAAGCTGATGCTGCGCTTCGCTCGGGCTCTTTACCTCGCCGCTTGCGACCCCGACTACCCGGACCGGCACTTAGCGGCTGGCCTCCAGGCCCGCGCCGGAGAGGGCGCCAACCGGATGGAAGCGCTGTATCAAGCGCGACGGGACGAAGTGTTGCAGCGAAACCCGAACCTGTCTCGTGGCACGCTTCAAAGCTCAGGCTAGGCTTCCGCTTCGGCGATTTGCCCGTGATCGAGGGCGTTGGCCTAAATCCGCAGCCAGAGTATGTGCAGGCCGATGACCCTGGATTAGCGCTGATTAGCGGTTCGACTTGTGAGATCGGATTGCGGGAAGGCCCAGCGGGGAGCATATTGGGTCCGATGACACTGCTTCAACAACGGGACTCGGGCCGGCGGCAGCGCCGCTTGGAAGCGCGGACAGAAACGCGCCAGCGGCTTCGGGCCGCTTTGGCCGAGCTGCTGCCGGGCGCCAGGGTCATTGTCTTCGGATCGCTGACCAGGCCGGGGGTGTTCAACGACCGGTCAGACGTGGACTTGGCGCTGGAGCAGGAGCCGCCGGGCTTGGGTGCCTGGGGGTTGAGCGGGGAATTGTCGCAGCGGTTGGGCCGGCCTGTGGATGTGGTGGTGCTGGGCAAATGCCGCTTCCGCGAGAAGATTCTGCGCGAGGGCGAGGCGTGGACGCTATAGAATCGAGAGGGTGTGCGCCCTGCGTTGGTTCCCCAGGCGCTGAAGTTGCCTTTGCGCGAGTTAAGGGCCTTCCGCCATGTCTTCGTCCATGCCTACGAGTTGGAGCTGGATCCGGAGAAACTGGCGCTGTTGTTGAAGTACGCCCGCAGTGTCGCCGAGGCCCTGCCGGGGCTGGTGGAGCAGTTTGTCCGCGAGGTTGCAAGCCAGCACGGCATTGGCTGATGTTCGGCCCCGGTTGCGCAGAGAACTGGGGTATTTGAGTGACGGAGTGAAGGAGTGATCCGGGAATGGAGTAATGGGGAAGTGGAGTGATGGAGAGGTGGGGGAATGGGGGTCGGTGGTTGATGGTTGTTGGTTGAGGGTTGAGGGACC
>Ga0181532_10003489_pt1 | contig 14099 bp, 10 predicted proteins | sample PEATcosm2014_Bin_33_FD_119768 | JGI IMG/M metagenome (GOLD analysis project Ga0181532, IMG submission 119768) | Peatland microbial communities from MTU Mesocosm Facility, Houghton, MI, USA - PEATcosm2014_Bin11_30_metaG | ecosystem: Environmental > Terrestrial > Soil > Wetlands > Peat | place...
GTGAAAGAGGGCGTGCGCGCGGCGGGTGGAACACCCATGGAGTTCAACACCATCGCCATTTCGGATGGCGAGACCATGGGCATTGAAGGCATGAAGGCTTCGCTGGTGAGCCGGGAAGTCATCGCCGATTCGATCGAACTCGTGGGGCGTGGTCAAATGTTTGACGCCATGGTGGCTCTGGTGGGATGCGACAAGACGATTCCCGGCGGTGCCATGGCTTTGATCCGCCTCAATGTGCCCAGCGTTCTTCTTTACGGCGGAGCGATTGCTCCGGGACGATTTCAGGGCCACGACGTTACGATCGGAGACGTCTATGAAGCGGTCGGCGCGCACGCCGCAGGAAAGATGACCGACGCGGAACTCAAGGATCTCGAGGACCATGCCTGTCCCGGGGCCGGCGCCTGCGGAGGCCAATTCACGGCCAACACCATGTCGACTGCGATGGAGTTCATCGGGCTCTCACCCATGGGCGCGAACAGCGTGCCCGCACTTGATCCGCGGAAGGGCGAGGTAGCGTATCACGCCGGGCAACTGGTGATGGATCAGCTTCGTCGCAGCGTGCGCCCGCTCGATGTCCTGACGCGGAAGGCGTTCGAAAACGCCATTGCCAGCGTGGCAGCGACGGGTGGTTCAACGAACGCCGTGCTCCACTTGCTGGCCATGGCGCGCGAGGCTCAAGTCCCGCTCACGATCGAAGACTTCGACGCCATCAGTTCTCGCACACCCATCATTGCCGATCTGAAACCGGCTGGGCGTTACGTGGCAGTGGATGTTCACCGCGCGGGCGGAATCCCCCTGATTGCAAAGAAGCTCCTGGAAGCCGGACTTATCGATGGGTCGCAGATGACCCCCAGCGGGCGAAGCATCGCGGAAGAAGCCCGATCTGTTACTGAGACGCCGGGACAGGACGTGGTGAGGCCTGTCTCCAATCCGATAAAGAAAACCGGCGGGCTGGTCATTTTGAAAGGGAACCTCGCGCCGGAAGGCAGCGTCGTCAAGGTGGCGGGCTACGAAAGGACCTACCATCGAGGACCCGCTCGGGTATTTGACAGCGAAGAAGACGCCATGCGCGCTGTGATCGGAAAGAGCATCCATGCGGGAGACGTCGTGGTGATTCGCTACGAGGGACCGCGAGGCGGCCCCGGCATGCGAGAGATGCTCGACGTGACGGGGGCGCTGGTCGGGGAGGGACTGGGCGAGTTGGTGGGATTGCTCACGGACGGCAGATTCAGCGGCGCGACCCACGGACTGATGGTTGGCCACGTAGCTCCGGAGGCTGCGCGCGGTGGTCCCATTGCTGCCATCGCCAATGGCGACGTCGTCGTGTTCGATATCGAAAAGCGCCGCTTGGACGTCGAGCTTTCCGATGCGGACATCCAGAAGAGATTGGCCAACTGGCATGAGCCGGAGCCGCGATACAAGTCCGGCGTATTTGCCAAGTATGCCGCGCTGGTCTCCTCCGCGTCCGAGGGAGCCATCACGCGGGCACGCTGATGGTCGATTGCCGATGGTCGATTGTCGAATGCTGATTGTGCTTCTGTCATTCTGAGCGCGGCGAAGAATCCCTGCAGTTCTTCTTACGCCACCGGGCAAACAAAGCAACTGCTGAGATTCTTCGCTGCGCTCAGAATGACAGGCAAGAGGGATCTCGGTTCTTGTGGGGACAACGTTCGAGAACGGTCAATCACAAATCACAAATCACCAATCGCAAATTCTCAATCGCCGTTCGGCAAAAACGGTAGGGGCACGCCTTTCTGGGATGTCCAAGCCTTCAGGTAATCCGCGAACACATATTCGATTCCGACGGTTTTAAGCGTCGTAGGCAGGACCTCGTTCAACATGCGATACTCTTTCCCGGTGCGGTCGCAATTCTCGTTGACGAACTCCTGAAGAAGTTTTACCGCGTCCGCTTCATTGCCGGCCTTAATCTGCCTCAGAGCCTCGGCTTCCACGGCCGTCTGGCGGTCCATCTCCCACCGTTCAGTCTGGTCGAACACGCCCCGGACGGTCGGCGCCAAGGCGCGGTAATTCAGGTCGCAAAGCAGCTTGACGCGATTGGCCCACCACCACGGCGCATCACCTGCATACGTGCTGCTGCCTGCCGCGTAGGAATTCGGAAGCCTCGGGCCATGCATGTAGAAGGGCTTGAACACGTTGCAGCAGGGATTGGAGAAGCTCGCCCAGTAAACCTGGCGCAGCAGCGGCGGCATATCGGCCCGCAGGTGCGCCACGACCGACGCCGCCGTATGGTAGGGCGAGTGTGCGTTATCGTGCATGCAGGGTGTGGGCCAGAAAGTTTCCGCCGCTCCCCAGCGCGGCTCCGCGACGGTCCCCTCCAGATGGCTGCGGCTGATTTGCATCATGCTGGCGGGGGTGACGTGCGCAAAGTCCCTGAGCAGGCAGGTCAGGGTCATATTGCGGCGGATCTGCATATTACCGGCGTTGCTCGAGTCCTTCCGCCAGTAGTCGCCGTAGTCGCGGGCAAAGTTGAAATCCGTTGCGGACTTCGTCCAGCCCATTTCTATGGCGTGCTGCACAAGCTTCGGGTGCGCTTCATCCCAGTCCCTCTCGATGGAATAAACATTGGAAATGGAATAGACCCCGTGCTTGATGGACTTGGCCGCCCAGTATCTGCCCGCGGTCTCAAGCACCCAGGCCTGTTCCGGGTCGGCAATGATGAAGCTGTTGTGATAATTGGCTTTCCCCCATTCGCCGGTGCGCTCGCAGTCGCCGCTCTGGCCGTACTTCTCGAGCAGGTCGATGATCACGTGCATGGCTTCGTAGGCCGTTTTGCCCCGCTCCAGGCCAAGCCGGAGAAGATCCATGCCCAATAGCCCATCGCCCCACTGCATCGGCTCTTTGGACCAGACGGCTTCGTTCCCGATCGCCACGCCGTACTCGTTCATGCCGTGCTCGTAGCCAAACGCCCACCAAATCTTCGATCCGATGTGTTCGTAAGTTTCGGCGACTTGCGGGATTTCGATGTAGGTACACTTTACTTTTTCGCTTGGGTCGTGCTGCTGGCGGAGGACCTGCACCAGGGGTTGGGCCTCCATGGGCGGCCGGTCGCTATTCTTGCAGAGAATCACCGAGTGGTCTCCGGTGGCGTCGCGCACTGCCACCCAGGTATCGCAGGGGCGGGCCCTGGTTACTAAGCCCGTCAGGCAACTGAACGCCGCGACTCCCAGAATGACTTTAAAGCGGTTTGAGTTCATACCCTATCTCCTGAAATCCTCCGGCTCGGCGTAGAGCGTCGGGAGGGTAGGACAAGCCCTACCCCTACAGGTGTGTAGGGGGACGGCTTGCCGTCCCCTCCCCCGCCGGCGTTGAGGAGAACAGACTATTAGGGCGGCAACGGCGTGTCAAGGTAGAATGCTGGATGGGCCGCGAATGTCTATTCTGCTCGAGTGGCAGGTCGCCGGGAATGAGAAGAATTCAACAGACTGATCTTCTGGCCATCATCCTCCTATGCGTTACCGTTGGCTGTGAAACGGCAATGCCGGCCCATGGGGCGGCGTTGCCGGAGCGAACGGAAAACCAGCAGTTGGCCGTTCAGGGGATGAACAAACTCATGGACGGCGACTTCGACGCTGCCGCGGAAGCGTTCCGCCAAATCCAGAGGTCTGACCCCGACTCGCCTCTGGGCTACCTCTTCGAAGCCGACGAGAACTGGTGGAAAATCTACCTGACCGAGGGCGACCTGGTTGATCCGGACGTTTTCGAAGCCCGCACGGAAGCCGTCACTCCTTACGACAGTGACTTTGCGCGGGCAGTCGACCTTGCCATCACCAAAGCCGAGGCGCGAATTAAGGCGCATCAGGATGAGGCGCTCAACTACTTCTACGAAGGCCTGGCCTACGGACTGCGCTCCCAGTTAGAAGCCTTGCGCGACCATGTCCTGGCCACCGCGCGGGCGGGCAAGCGGATGCGCAATCTTTCTCTTACCGCGCTGAAACTCGATCCCAACCTCAACGACGCCTGGTTTGGAGTCGGACTCTACAACTACTTCGTGGATACTCTTCCCACCTATGTGAAGATGCTGCGCTTTTTGATTCTGCTGCCGGGCGGGGACCGGGTCGAGGGTCTCCGCCAGATGCGCACGGCTATGGATAAGGGGCAACTCGTGCCCGCGGAGGCAAAATTCCACCTCGCCAAGAACTACTGCCGCTCCTTCGATCGGCAGTACGCCGCGTCTCTCGAGCTGTTCCGTCAGATGCAGCATCAATTTCCTCACAATCCGCTCTGGAAGTTGCTTACCGGAAGCACAGAGTTGCGCTTGGGTAATGTCAAGGACGGCGAGGCGCTCTACCGGCAGGTCATCGACGAAACCGCTCATCCCCAATCAGAATGGTGGAAGCCACTCCACCAGGAGGCTGAGAAGGCTTTGGCGCGCAGGTCAGGACAATAGGCTCGGTTTCCTCTCAAGCGGGCTGTCATCCTGAGCGAAGCGAAGGATCCCTGCAGTTGCCGACGTAAGTGAACTGCGGAGATCCTTCGCTTCGCTCAGGATGACAACCATTCGCTCAGGATAGAACCTTTCGCTCAGGATGACACAAAGATGCAACGGTAGACCTGCCTGTTCTATTGGCTCAACTGCTGGGTCTGCTCGTGGGCGTGGTAGGAGCTGCGGACCAGGGGGCCGGACTCGACGTGGCGGATGCCCAGGCGGCGGCCTTCCTGCTTGAGAGCGGAAAACTCTTGCGGAGAATAGAAGCGCGCCACCGGCAACTGCTCGCCGGAGGGTCGCAAATACTGGCCAATCGTGACGATGTCCACTCCTACGCCGCCCAAATCCTTCAGCACCGCCAGCATTTCTTCAAACGTCTCACCCAGTCCCACCATGAGGCCTGACTTGATGGGGATGGAAGGAGCGATTTCGCGCGAGCGACGGAGGAGTCGCAAGGAGCGCTCGTACCGCGATCCTCGCCGTGCCACCGGATAAAAGCGCGGGACAGTTTCGAGGTTGTGGTTCAGGATGTCGGGCCGGGCGCGCAAGACAATCTCCAGCGCTTCATCAGACCCTCGGAAGTCAGGAATCAAAACTTCCACTTGGCAGTCGACCAACCGCTGGCGCAGGGCTTTAATCGTGCCGGCAAAGATCGTGGCTCCCCCGTCTTTCAAATCGTCCCGGTCGACGGAAGTTACCACGACATACTTCAATCCCATCTGAGAGGCGGCTTGGGCCACTCGATCCGGTTCTTCCCAGTCCAACTCGCCCTGCGGCAGGCCCTTGGGCACGGCGCAAAAGCCGCAGCGGCGAGTACACAAATCGCCCAGAATCATGAAGGTGGCGGTTCGTTGTGCCCAACACTCCCCGACGTTCGGGCAGCGGGCGCTTTCGCACACCGTGTGCAATCCCAGCCCGCGCATCAATTGCTTCAGCTCAAAATAGTTCTCCCCGGTCGGCACGCGCACTTTCAACCATTCCGGCTTGCGCGCCTGGGCGTGAGCTGGGGCAATGTGAACTAACTCACTCATGCATTTGTTCCCGGCTATTTCCCACTCGCACTGGCTGCCTGAAAGTGGGCGGCCAACGCCACTTTTGCTGTTGACGAATTCAGCGCCGCGGGAGCCTTCGCGTTAGTGTGATTCCCAGTCGCAATCAAGTTCCCGCCGCCACCGAAGCGGTGCCACCTGCCATCCCCTGCTGACGCAACGTGCGTCAATGGTCGAGCGCTCGATCGAGGAGAAGCGGCCTTCGCACGCGCTATCACCTCGGAATTGTTGCCGAACCGGTGCCACCTGCCGTCTGCGACGAAAGCGTTGTGAGCCGGAGGAAGATCGTTGTTGGGAGCGTAAGCAGACGAGGCGGGCGGATCGCCAGGATCGCTCACGTATGGGTTATAGGAATACTGGCCGTAACCGGACGCGCCGTAGCCATTGGGATCGCAGGGATAAGGCGAGTAAGGATCGTCGCAACCGTTGTCTGGATAATAGGGATAATCGTCGTAGCCAAAGTACGGTCCGGGCCCATAGGACCAGGGATCGAATCCCAATCCGAAGTAGGGCCATCCGAACCCACCCCAACCCCAGCCTCTGCCCCAGCCTCGACCCCAGCCCCTGCCATTCCACCCGTTGCCTCTGCCGTAGCCGCCATACCCCCTACCGTAACCGGCGAAGCCTCCCCGAAAGCCACCGTACCCTCTGCTGAAGCCCCGGGCGCCATAGCCGCGAAAGCCACCAGCACCCCGGAAGCCGCCACCGTGAAAGCCGCCCCCAGCGTGGAACCCGCCACCACCGCCGTGGAAGCCCCCGCCGCCACCGTGAAAGCCGCCTCCGCCCCCACCGTGGCCGCCAAAGCCACGTCCTTGAGCACAGGGGCACGCGGCCAAAGCCAAAGACAGCAAAAAAACTATATTGAGTTTGCCCATAAGCACCCCCGCCTAAAGCCTAGCACGCGTGAGGCGAATGTGCAAACGCGGCACAGCACTTGGCCGCACTCCGTCTGGGACTTCTAGAACTTGCTCACGAAACTCCGCGTTATCTCGGGTGGAGCCGGGAAGGGGGCTTTAGCGCCGCCATGGGAACCGGCTTGTCATTGAGGCTTTAGAGTCTGTGTGATAACTCGACCAAGGAAGGCAGGGCACCATAGGCGCTTTGGAGTGCGGCAGCTTGCTGCCGCTTTTGCTCAGGCCAGCTTGCTGGCCGAAATTGGGGACCCTAATGAGGCAACGCGAGCAAGCTCGCTCCCGGAGAAAGCGGCAGCAAGCTGCCGCACTCCAAAGCGGTGCTGAAGCCCCGCCCTACCAAAGCGCTAGTTCTTGAAGGGCCGCCAGATCAGAACGGGGCATGGTCAGCCGCGCCCCGATCCAACTGAAGAATCACGCCGAAGGGTCCGTGATCTAAAGAAGCCGTCATGGGGGAGGCGGCGGCCTTCAGGCGGGGTCCGTAGCTGTGGCCGTATGCCCACACCGGACCCAACTTGAGCTTTTGGCGGGAGAGGCGCTCGGCGCAGCTCCGTGTATCTTGAGCCGGAGGAGAAAGCGCCAGATCGAGGATTAGCCGGCAAGACTTAAAGTACGCAGAACCGAATCGGGAGGAGCTAATTGGTCTTAACATCCCAAGTGCGCCACATCCAAGTAGTGAGTCCCACAGAGGCGGCGTGCCAGGAGGACGAACTCCCAGCCGCGGAACTCGACTTCACACTCCAGAACTCCTCACTATCTTCGTTCGGAGCTTCCTTGAGTTTCACCATAATCAGATCGAAGTGCTCGGATTGAACCCGGGACAAACCCTCAGGGAGAGAGGCATAGGCACGAACATCGTGCCCTTCCCGGCGAAGACTCGCAGCGCGAGCCGCGCGATCTGTTGCGTCATCGTCGATAAGCAGGATTTTCCCTCTGCTGGCATTTTCGAGCTCGTGCTCCGTGGTGTAGTACAGTTCTCCCGCCTGCATGGCTCACCTTTCGATTCCCGCCGAATCGCAGCCTCGCACCGGGCGACGAACCCTCTGCGTCACTTTTGCGAGGCGCCGGCTGTCGTTGCCAAGGACCGCCTTGGTCTGGTTGAGACATAGCCTCCGGCTTTCCTTCTGCGCGGGGCTTTGAGGAATTCAGCATCGTCATCTGGCTCTTTTGTAGCAACGAGAGCAGCAAGCATCATAACGATAATAACCACTAAGCTATAAATACCCACCTGAGTATCCCCTTTCCATCGATTTGAGCCCCGATAGTCGGTTAGATGCGCAACCGGGACACGAGGTTTATTACATCAGACGGCAGCGGTTTTCATTTCGCTTCCAGATGGAACGATGAGCGCTTTTTGCTCCCCGTACCACTCCGCCGTATACATTGTCCCGCCACGCCTAGAGGATGCGCAATCCAATGGAACCCTCGATTAGATGCCAACGAACGCGTAAGGGTTCTTAGGGGTTTTGCCTAGAAAATTACTAACTTCTATATGAAGCAGTGGTATATGGACGGCCCTTGCTTTCCGCTACCATTGCGGTTCAACTGGGCCTATACTTGCTCCGACCAAATCAGTCACCCGCAAGCGGGTCTTTTTCACCGCTTTCGGGCAAAACGTCTTAGTCTGGCGTTGAGACGGCGACAATGTCCTTGCAAGTTTGCGATGCCCGCCCGCAGCGGCGACTTCCCCCGTTGACTGATGGACGACCTGGTTGCGTGGAGATGCCTCCGCGTCTCTTGAGGAGCCACGATGCCCGACCGAACTCAACTGGACATCTCCCCGAGTCCGCCCTTGCGCGCCTTGATCCTCGAAGATGATCCCTGGGACGCTGAGCTGGTGCTCGTGACGCTGCGCCGCGCCAATCCCGGCTTACAGGCCGAAGTCCTGAACTCTCCCGCGCTCTTCAAGCAGCGCCTCGGCGAATCTGAATTCGACATCATTGTGGCCGATTACAACCTGGGTGACTGGACCGCGCTGGACGCGTTGGAGACTCTGCGAGAATCCGGAAAATCGATACCCCTGGTGGTGGTCACCGGAGCTTTGGGCGACGAGGCGGCCGTCGAGTGCGTTCGGCAAGGCGCCGCCGACTATGTCCTCAAGGATCGGTTGGAGCGGGTGCCCATTGCAGTCGATCGCGCCGTGCGCCGGAAGGCTTATCTTGACGAAGTCGCTCGACGGCAGGAGCAGATCCGCCGCGCCAAAGAGGAGTGGGAGCGAACCTTCGACACCGTCCCGGATCCCGTGCTGCTGCTGGATGATGAATATCGAATTCGCTACGCCAACCGCGCCGCGGCAACGCTTGCGGGGGTGGAACTGGAGGAGTTGAACGGTAAGATCTGTTACGAGGCGCTGCATGGTTTAACCCATCCCCACCCGGATTGTCCTCGTGCTCGCATGGTGGAGACGGGCCAGGAGCAGCGTGTGGACTTGGTGGACACAAAGCTGGGCAGGGTTTTTGAAGCCACCACCACGTCACTCCTCGAGCCTTCCGGAAGAATGCGCGGCTCCGTCGAAGTCTTACACGACATAACCGACCGAAAACAGGCGGAAGATTCTCTGCGTCAACTCTCCTCTCAATTGCTTGTTGCACTCGATGAAGAGCGGCGGCGGATCGCTCAAGATCTTCACGACAGTACGGCCCAGAACCTGGCCGCTCTTTCCATGAACCTGGCCCGCTTGGAAATTCAGGTCGATTGCCTTGATCCTGCAAGCCGCGTCATTGTATCGGAAAGTATTGAGCTTGCTAATCGCTGCATGCAGGAGATTCGGGATTTCTCCTACCTCTTACACCCTCCTACGCTGGAAGATTATGGCTTGGCCCCCGCAATCAGAGGTTATGTGGAAGGTTATGCCCGCCGTACCGGAATCGAGGTGAATCTCGATTTGCCCCCGAATTTGCGCCGCTTGGCTCGGGAAGCAGAAACGGCGCTCTTCCGCATCGTGCAGGAATGCCTTTCCAACATTCAACGGCACTCAGGAAGCCCGGTAGCGAAGATTCGGATCAGGCGTCAACCGGATTCCCTGATCTTGGAAGTTGAAGATGAGGGCCGCGGGTTTCAGCCTGCCCCCCCTAAGAACGGAAGCATGGGATCGCACGTTGGTCTGGGCCTCAAGGGAATGAAGGAGCGGGTTCGGCTCCTGGGAGGATGCCTCGAGATAGTCTCCAGCAGCCACGGCACCACCATCCGGGCCAGCTTGCCGATTCCGGAGGCGGTCCGATGAAGCCCGTGCGCATATTGGTGGCCGACGACCACGAGGTCGTCCGTCAAGGCCTGCGAAGACTGCTGGAGGTCGCGCCGGGGTGGGAGGTCTGCGGAGAAGCCGAAACCGGCAGAGAGGCCGTGGAGAAAGCCAGCCAGCTCAAACCCGACGTCGTCGTCCTCGATTACAGCATGCCCGGGTTGAACGGAGCCGAGGCTGCTCGCCAGATTATTCAACGAGTGCCTCGCGCCGAGGTTTTGATTCTCACTATGCACAGTTCCGAGGACTTGATCCGGGGTGCGCTGGAGGCCGGCGCTCGCGGGTACGTCCTGAAATCTGATGCCGGCCGGGACTTGATCTCGGCTGTCCATGCCTTGATCGAGCACAAGGCTTTCCTCTCCTCAGGCGCCTCCGGGCCGGTGGTGGACAGTTATCTGCGAGGCGTCTCACCCTCCGCCTCGCAGCACGCACTGACCCCGCGCGAGCGCGAGATCCTCCAGTTAGTCGCCGAGGGTCGGAGTAATAAGGAAATCGCGACGACTTTGAACATTAGTACGAAGACCGTGGAAACCCACCGCGCCAACATGATGCACAAGCTCGGACTGACTTCGGTCGGCGCGCTGGTGCGCTACGCCGTCCGTAATCAGATCATCGAGCCTTAGTCATCCGCACGTTAAGACCTATCCGTTCCTGAAGAACATCTTTTTGCCGTTTTCACATGAACTCTCTGAGGGTAGATTTCCAAGGATCGCGGGTCACCTCCGATGGTGGCTTGATTCTGGTGCGCGAGTTGGACGGACGTTTGGGCTTCGGCGATCTCTGATCCGGCACAGATCCGGCTTACAATTGAGTTCAGCGGTGGTCAGGTGTATATTATCGACCGGGCAGAAAGCTCATAATAGAAATTCCGGTCTGTTGGTCAGGTCCGTATCAAAAATCGAAATTCCGGCTGATAGGCTCACCCCCAGTACGGGTGTCCCATGCCAGATAATGGCAAACGTCTGAACGACCCGGATGCCGGTGCGACTCTGTCGGCTGCTCCAACCAGGGCAGCCGCGACCGTCGTCATTGGCCCTTACACGCTGCGCGAGCGCATCGGCGAGGGCGGCATGGGCGAGGTTTGGCTGGCTGAGCAGAAAGAGCCGGTGCGCCGGCGTGTGGCCCTCAAGCTGATCAAAGCCGGCATGGACACCGCGGAAGTGGTGGCGCGTTTCCAGTCCGAGCGCCAGGCGCTGGCCCTGATGGACCATCCCTGCATCGCCAAGGTCTTCGACGGCGGCTCCACCGCGGATGGGCGCCCGTATTTCGTGATGGAGTACGTGGCCGGCATGCCCATCACCGCCTACTGCGACAAGCACAAGCTGAACACGCAACAAAGGCTCGAACTCTTTATTCGGATTTGTGAAGGCGTGCAGCACGCGCATCAGAAGGCGATCATCCATCGTGATTTAAAGCCCTCGAACATTCTGGTGAGCGAAGTGGATGGCAAGCCGCTGCCGCGCATCATCGATTTTGGGGTGGCCAAAGCGACGGCGCAGCGGCTGACCGAGCACAGCATGTACACGCAAGTGGGCGCTGTGGTGGGAACGCTCGAATACATGAGCCCGGAGCAGGCGGACTCGCGCGGGCAGGACGTGGACACGCGCACGGATGTGTACTCGCTGGGGGTGGTGCTCTACGAGTTATTGGTGGGGGCGCTGCCGCTGGAAATGCGCAAGCTCGCCTATGACCAGGCGCTGCGGCTGCTGCGGGAGCAGGACGCACCCCGGCCGAGCACGAAGCTGCGCACTCTGGGTGAGCAGTCAACGCTGGCGGCGCAGAATCGCAATACCGATCTGCCCGTGCTGGAACGGCAACTGCGGGGGGATGCGGATGCCATTACGCTGAAGGCGGTGGAGAAAGACCGGACTCGGCGCTATGCCACTCCTCTGGAATTGGCTGCGGATATTGAACGCTATCTGCGCCACGAGCCGGTGCAGGCGCACGCCGCCGGCACGATGTACCGGGCGGGCAAATACATCCGGCGGCACCGGCTGGGCGTGGGGATGGCGGCTGCGGGTTTGCTGCTGCTGATCGGTTTTGCGGTAATTCAGGCAGTGGAGTTGCGGCGCATCCGGCGGGAGCGGGACCGGGCGGACCGGATCACCACCTTCATGAAGGAGATGTTTCAGGTATCTGACCCGAGCGAAGCGCGAGGGAACAGCATCACGGCGCGCGAGGTCCTGGACAAAGCCTCGCAACAGATTGATAAGGGGCTGGCGCAGGATCCGCAGGCCCGGGCGCAACTGATGCGCGTCATGGCGGATGTCTACGAAGGACTGGGTCTATATTCTCGCGCGCAACCGCTCTACCAGGGGGCTGTGGAGATCCAGCGCCGGGTGCTCGGACCCCGGAACCCGGCGACCCTCGCTTCCATGAGCGCCCTGGCAAACTGCATGGCGCGAGCGGGGCATTATGCCGATGCGGAGAAACTGGCGCGCGAGACGCTGGCGATGCAGAATCAGGTCCTCGGCATGGAGAATCGGGACACCGCCCAGTCCATGACAACCCTGGCGTATGCTCTGTCACAGGAAGGCCATTACGACGAGGCGGAACAAACGTACCGCAAGGCCATCGATCTCGACCGGCGGGTCTTTGGGCCGGAGCAGCGGAGCACCTTACATGCCATGGACGGGTTGGGTTGGACTCTCAACCACTTAGGCCGCGATGGCGAAGCAGAGAGCCTCTGCCGCGAGGCGTTCGAAATTGAGCGGCGGACTTTGGGTCGGGACCACCCGGAAACGTTGACCTCAATGTCGTCCCTGGCAATGGTTCTGGTGGATGAACGCAAATTGGCCGAGGCGGAGAAGTTGTACGGTGAGGCACTGGCCATTCAGCGCCGGGTCCTGGGGCCGGAGCACCCGGAGACCCTTCGCTTGATGAGCAACCTGGGGAATTGTCTCTACCGGGAAGGCCGATACGCCGAAATGGAGAAGCTGGAACGAGAGACGCTGGCTATCGAGCAGCGGGTTCTCGGCCCGGAGCATTCGCTCACGTTGCGTTCCATGAATAACCTGGGGCTGGCTTTAGAGAATGAAGGCCGCGTCGAAGAAGCGGAGCAGGAATACCGCCAAACGTATGAAATTGAGCGCCGGACCCTCGACCCGGAGCATTCCCTCACGCTGAATACGCTCCAACTCGAGGCGGGCGCCTTGAGCCGTGAGGGCCGGTACGAGGAGGCGAAGAAGCTGTACCGCGAAGCCATCGAGGGGGGCGCCAAGTCAAAGCAGCCGTACCAAATTGGCGGAGCTTGGTTCAACTTCGCCTGCGGCGCGGTGTTCGCCGGCCATCGCGACGAAGCGTTCGAGTATCTGGGCCACGCGATCGATTATGGTCTTTCAGCCGAAGAGGTGGCAGACGACGCAGACTTGAAACCCCTGCATGGCGACCCGCGCTTCACAGCTCTCCTGGCTCGCGCCAAAGAAAAAGCTGCCGCCGCGCCAAAGTGACTCGGGTGCCGCCCTCCGATGTTGCTTCGATCTGAATGACAGCGACTTCACACGGGCCGAGCGCTGCGCCGGCGGCTCACTCCGGTTGGTATTTGAATGCGTTGGTGGGCGGCGCCTGATTTACGACCAGCCAATAAAGCCCTAACTGTTTGATGATTTCCCGAAACTGCGCAAAATCGACTGGCTTCTGAATGTAGCTGTTGACGCCTAGTTGGTAGCCATTGATCATGTCCCGCTCTTCCCGGGAAGAAGTCATGATCACAACGGGAATAGCTTTGGTCCGCGCGTCGTCTTTAATTTGGCGGAGCACTTCCAGCCCATCCATCTTGGGCAGTTTCAGGTCCAGCAGGACCAGGCGAGGAGGATTGTCAAACCCGCGATTGTTGTGCTCGCCCCGGCAAAACAGGTAGTCGAGCGCTTCTTCACCGTCGTGCGCGACGGAGATCCGATTGGCCAGGTTGTTCGCGCGAAGCGCGTGGATGGCCAGTTCCTGGTCGGCTGGACTGTCCTCCACCAGCAGTATTTCGATTTCGTTTGGATTCACTGAGCACCTCGATCTAACCGGCAGATATTCTACCCCAAATCTGAATTCGCAAGGAATTCTCGAATATCCGTTAGCACCTTGGTAAACATCGCCTTCGTCAGACGGCCGGTTTGCGTATTCTGCTGGCTGGGATGGTAGGAGCAGAACAGCCGGGGCAGGCCGCCCGGCAAGCTGAAACTGGCGCCGTGCGAGAACTTGAAACTGGAGCGGGCAGGGAAGGGTTGGTGCTGCGAAGCCAGCACGCGGAGGTACGCGTCAAGCGCGATGCGGCCCAGCACCAGCACGGCACGAACTCGCTTGAGCAGGCGTAATTCCGCCTCCAGGTAGGGCTGGCAGTTGCGAGACTCGGAAGGCAGCGGCTTGTTCTTGGGAGGCGCGCAGCGCAAGGAGGCCGTAATGTAGCAGTTCCGAAGTTCGAGACCGTCGTCCCGTGCGGCGGACGTGCTCTGGTTCGCAAA
>Ga0181532_10003493_pt1 | contig 14080 bp, 12 predicted proteins | sample PEATcosm2014_Bin_33_FD_119768 | JGI IMG/M metagenome (GOLD analysis project Ga0181532, IMG submission 119768) | Peatland microbial communities from MTU Mesocosm Facility, Houghton, MI, USA - PEATcosm2014_Bin11_30_metaG | ecosystem: Environmental > Terrestrial > Soil > Wetlands > Peat | place...
AGTTTGACTCCTTTGATTCGCGCGATGGTCAAAATTAGCTATCTTGTCATCCAATAGTGTTTCACGTGGAACACCACACCCTTAACCTCCGCGATTCTTCGTCCAAGCCCTGTTTCATAGCTCCAGCACCATTCGGTTCCACGTGGAACGATTGGTTTCACCCACAAGCGTCCGCGTAAGGTCGCGACTAGCCAGTCGGGCGCTTCCGCTTACTTGCTGGACTGTTTCACGTGAAACATCCACTCTCTAACTAGATTTCCTCAGCCTCCTTCTTGTTCCACGTGAAACATCTTGCGTCTTGCTTTCGCCTCTGTTACTTTCGCTGAGTTCGGGGGACCATCTTGGCCCGGGTCATAGCGGTTGCAAACCAAAAGGGTGGGGTCGGTAAGACCACAACAGCTGTTAACCTTGCAGCCTGCCTCGCTGCCGCCGAACAGTCCACTCTCCTGATTGATTGCGATTCCCAAGCCAACGCTACGGCTGCCATCGGCTTCCCCAAGGACCCCTCCCGTCGCACCATATACCACGCCCTGATCCTGAACGAGCCCTTCGAAAAGTTGGTCCTGAAATCGCAAGTCGAAGGTTTGGATGTCCTCCCTGCCGACAAGAACCTCGCTGGAGCTGCCGTGGAACTCGTGCTGGCCGAGAGCCGCGAATACAAACTGCAAGGTTTTCTGAGAGACATACGCCCCAATTACAAGTTTATTGTGCTGGATTGCCCGCCTGCCCTGGATCTACTCACCCTAAACGCGCTTGTTGCCGCTGACGCAGTCATGATACCCATCCAATGCGAATACCTGGCCTTGGAGGGTGTTTCCGAGCTGCTGGACACGCTAATGCGCATTCGTCGCACCCTGAACCCCAGCCTTGAGATCGAAGGCATCCTGCTTACCATGTACGATGAACGCACAACTCTCTCCAGGCAGGTAGCCACGGACTTGCGCAGTTTCTTCGGCACGCAGGTTTTTCAAAGCCTGATTCCGCGCAACGTCCGGCTTGCCGAAGCTCCAAGTTTTGGTAAGCCTATTATTTTCTATGATATACACAGTAAGGGCGCTGAGGGATATTCTCAACTAGCCCAGGAGGTTATTGGCAATGCCGAGAAACGCGTTGGGGCGGGGGCTCGGAGCGCTCATTCGGGAGCCTGAACCGCACCCTCCAGCTACACCTGCCGCACACACAACTTCGCAAGCAACTCCGGTTGCGCATACTTCGGGAGGCGCTGCAGCAGCGGCCGCTCCCGCCCTGAGTCCCACTCCTTCGGGCCCTTTGCAGATCGATATCGATCTCATCGATCCCAGTCCCTATCAGCCACGCACGCGGTTTCGCGAAGAAGCTCTCGACGAACTGGCGCGCTCGATTCAGACCAGCGGCATTATCCAGCCTCTTGTTGTTCGTCCCATCGGCTTGCGGTTCCAACTGATTGCCGGTGAACGCCGTTGGCGCGCGGCGCAACGTGCCGGCCTGACGAAAGCATCCGCCATTGTTCGCCAGGTCTCCGACGAACTAGCGTTGGAAATGACGCTGGTTGAAAACATTCAGCGTGAAGACCTCAACGCCATGGAACAAGCGCGCGCATTCGAGAGGTTGATGGACGAATTCCAGCTCACCCAGGAATCCGTAGCCGAGCGCACCGGCAAGGATCGCGCCACGGTCGCCAACGCCATCCGCTTGCTGAAGCTGGAATCCACCATCCAAGAATGGATTGAAGAAGGGAAGCTGAGTGCGGGGCACGGCCGCGCTTTGCTGGCTGTACCCGAACCGCAATTGCGGATGCGTTACGCGCAACGCGCTGCTCGCGGAGGCTTGACGGTTCGCCAGATCGAACGCCTGGCATCGCGGCGCTCGCGCGGAGCGAAACTCCCCACGGAAATGCATCTGGATCCAAACATCCGCGAGGCCGTTGAAGAACTGCAAAGGCATCTCGGCACCAAGGTGCTCCTGCGCCAGAAGACGAAATTACGCCCGGGCCAGCTCGTCTTGGAGTTTTACGACGACGCGCAGCTCATGGGCATTTACGATCGGCTGATGAAGTAACGCGGCGCCGCAACGGCGTCTAGCGACTGCACCAACGTTCAGGCAGTTTATTCGACACCTCGCTCCGTAACGTGCGTTGACTTCTCGCTCCATCACGCTACATTGGAATGAGCAGGCACAGGGAGAACACCCATGGCATGGAAGTGGCCCGGCACATCATCCGATGCTGCCAGTGAAGAATGGACCGGCTTTATTGATCAGGGAGTATCGCTCGAAGGTACGCTGACCCTCACGGGAACGTTCCGCGTCGATGGACACATCAAGGGAAACATCATCTCCGAACAGACCGTGATCCTCGGGGAAAATGCGAAAGTCGAAGGTCAGATTGAAGGGAATCGCGTCGTAATCGCGGGGCGTTTCGATGGCGTCATCTTCGCCAGAGGCCGCGTTGAAATTCAGCCCAAGGGCGTGGTTACGGGTGAAGTTCACTCCCCGTGCATGGTCATCGATCCAGGTGGGATTTTCGATGGCCGGTGCCACATGCTGGCGTCGTCGGAAGCTGCGGCAGGCGTAACAATCCCGATCCGAGCCGTCAGCCAAGCATAGCGCGTCCCTAAGTACCCGAAAGCACTCCCGCGCCTTTCTAGCCATTAAATGCATTTATAACGGTTAGTGGACCGACAGGCTTTTCAGTGCGCCGCGCCAGTAGGTGTTGGCACCATCGCTCGTTCCGCGTCCTGGATCCCTGCCTGAATATTTGCTTCCCAATCCAAATGGGGAACCTTGGAAGCCGCCGCAGCCTTGTAGAATTTCAGTGCCGCTTCGGGGCGATTCAGTCTCTTCAAACACAGCCTTCCGGCAGCCAATTGCGCGAGCAAGGACTGCTTTTCTGTGGGATAGGCTTCGGCAAGCCGCTCGTATTCGGAAACGGCGCGATCAAAATGCTGTTGCGTTTCAAGGGAGCGGATGATCTCCAGCCACGTCGCGGCAGGCATCTTGTCACCACCGGCGTTCTGGTATTCCTCAAAGGCGCGCCAAGCGTTGTCCTGATCCTGGTTCTTCAGATAGACCTGGCACAATTGGACGGTGGCGTCTCGATAAGCCGCCATATCACTACGCCGCCAGTGCGCTTGTTGCAAAAGGTTCAGGGCGTCCGCGGAATTAGGATTGGCGGCCACATGCTTCTGGAGAATGCTGGCCGCTTCATCGAGTTTGCCTCGCTCCATGGCTTCTGATGCTTGCACGACTTCCGGAGCGCCGCTCCAGCTCAATTTGGATTCGATGGCGTCATTGGCTTTTTGTTCCATGCCGGATTGTTGCAGCGCGAAAGCGCCGGCCATGCCGAACAAGAACCCGCCGACGTGCGCCCAGTGTGCCACCGGCGAAGTAGTACCCAGAGCCGAGCCGTAGAAGAACTCCATGGCTAGCCACAAGGGAAGCAGCCAGTAAGCCGGGGCCTTGAAACGTATCCGGAAAACAATCAGGAAGAGCAACATCTCGATCTTCATTTTCGGAAAGCGCACAAGAAATGCGCCCATCAATGCGGCTACTGCTCCTGAAGCGCCGATAAGCGGGAGGTAGCTTCCATGAGCGCACCATCCGTAAAACTGCAACGCCGCCGCGCCCGCAACCAGATAAAACAGCGGATAAATCACGCGGCCCCAGGTATCCTCCAGAATGAATCCCGCCAGCCACAGGAACCACATGTTGCCGATCAGGTGAATCCAGCCACCGTGCAGGAAATTCGCCGTCACATAGGAAATCGCCCGTGGATGCGCGGGAACGTACGCGTATTTGTTCAGGATGGAGCCCTGTTCCACGGTTTCAAATTCCTGGCACAATTCATCCATGTCGCCCTGGAGTTCAATGGGATCCTGGACCCGGCGAATTTCGGCATCCCAGGGATCTTCCACTTGCCTCGAGGGTGACGCGATGGACTCCCACCGTTCACCAAGAGAGTCCTTTAACCCGGAGATAAAAACCGTGGCGGGACCGCTAGTCTTGAGTTCGGGATGCAAGGCCGCAAGAATGATCAGGTGGACACGGACTTCCGCGCGTTGCGGGGCCTGCTCTTCGATGGCGCCGTGGGTCATCAGGAAAATCAGAATATTCAACCCGATGAGGACAAAGGTGATGATGGGCCATCGCCGGCCGCGCATGCTTTCGTGTCGTAGAGGGATCAGCATCGTGTTCTCCCGAAGGCCCCGCCTCCGTTCCAGTCGACAGGAATCTGTCATTTCAGATTAAGTGCGTGGAAAACAAACAGCTGAAGAGCGAAGTACAGGTGGCGCTAAGTAGTTAGCGTGACGCATTCGTAACGCGGGAAAATGCGCGCAACGTTGCGTCGCGTCAGGATTCTGCCGGGACGCAGTGGATGACAGTTTTCGCCCGATTGACACGTCCTAAGTGGCGGACTATCGTTCGAAAGACGTGCTCGTGAGGCGGATTTCATGAAAGTTTTAGTGATTGGCGGCGGCGGACGCGAACATGCTCTTGTGTGGAAACTCCGGCAGAGTGCGACTGTCGAAAAGCTCTGGTGCGCACCGGGCAACGGCGGAATTTCCACTGAAGCGGAATGTATAGTCGCCGATTCAGCTGATGTTTCGCAGATGGTGGCGCTGGCGGACAGACTTTCTCCGGACTTGACCGTCGTCGGGCCAGAGCTTCCGTTGGTCAGTGGTTTGACGGATGCCTTCCGGCAACACAAACGCCCCGTGGTTGGCCCATCACAACAAGCCGCGCAACTCGAAGGCAGCAAAATTTTCGCCAAGGAGTTTCTCCTTCGGCACAACATTCCCACGGCAGAAATGGTGGGTTCCTACGATTCACCGGGGGCGGCCTATTCGGCCCTATGCTCCGTGGATTGGCCCGTCGTCATCAAGGCCGACGGCCTCTGCGCGGGGAAAGGCGTCTTCCTGGCGGGCGATCCCGATGCCGCGACAGGATTCATCGAGCGCGTGATGGAAAAGCACGAATTGGGTGAAGGTGGCAAGCGCATCCTGCTCGAAGTAACCCTGGAGGGCGATGAGTTATCGTTCATCCTTCTGACCGACGGCGAGCATTCCGCATCGCTTGTTCCCACACGAGATCACAAGCGCGCCTTCGACAATAACCAAGGCCCAAATACCGGCGGAATGGGCGCGTATTCCTCGGACGAGCTCCTGCCTCCAACTTTGCGCCAAACGATTCAAACCACCATCGTGGAACCAACGCTGCAAGGCCTTGCCAAAGACGGGCTGCACTACCAGGGTTTTCTCTACGTTGGCCTCATGCTGACGAGGCAAGGCCCAAAGGTATTGGAGTTCAATTGCCGCCTGGGCGATCCGGAAACGCAAGCCATTGCCGCGCGAATGGATTTTGATCTGGCTGAAGTGCTTGCGGATGTTGCAGCGGGTACGCTGAATCCTGCCAAGCTGAAATGGAGGCCCGGCGCCAGTGCTTGTGTAGTGCTAGCTTCCGGCGGGTACCCGGGAAAGTTTGAAGCCGGCAAGGAAATCAAGGGGCTGGCCGAGGCGGCCCTCGTCCCTGACGTAAAGGTGTTACATGCAGGAACCCGGCGGCAAGGCGATGCCATCGTCACGAGTGGTGGTCGAGTCCTCGGCGTCACCGCTACCGGAGATACGCTAGTCGCTGCCCTTCAGAAAGCCTACCAGGCCGCCGCGAAGATACATTTTGAAGGCATGCACTACCGCAAAGATATCGGCCGCCAACAACAACAAACCTCCGCGGCGGGAGACTGACGAAATTGGCTAAGGTCCTTCACCTCTTCCGCGCACCAAAACGCCACGCCCCCATGGAAGAGCTCTCGACGGCCCGCATTGTCGAAAACTCCGGCCTGGAAGACTGCGCCCACGCTCGTCCAGGCGGCAAACGCCAGGTGCTGCTTGTGGATGTGGAAACGCTTCGCAGCATGAATCTGACGCCGGGAATCACGCGCGAAAACATCACCATGGAAGGTTTAGACGTAAACGCGTTGCAAGTAGGCCAGACACTCCAAATTGGGAGTGTGCATCTGGAAGTCAGCGCGGTCTGCGAACCGTGCGAGTTGATGGAGACAATTCGTCCCGGTTTGCAACAGGAGCTACAGGGGCGGCGCGGCATGCTCTGCCGTGTCCTGCGCGGAGGCACAGTGCAGCCTGGAGACACGCTCGAAGTGCAACCATCACCGAAACTACTGAATACAGCAATGAACTACTGAGGGATTGGTTTTCGCTGCAGCGTCGGCGCTTCCGGCGGCCGATTCTTGTCCTCCACCTGCTTCTCGACGGGCTCTTCGGGCGGCACAATCCACTCGAGTCTGCTGCTCTCGCTCATGGTTCCCTCAAAAAAGCTCGCTTTGCCCGCCAGTAGAGGCAATAGCGCGCGCATGAAATCGGCAGAATCTCTAGGCTCGGCCTTTTGCGCCTGGCCGCGCTCGATCAAATCGACGACTTTTGCGAACCGCGGCTCAGAGGATTTCAAGCGCGCGATCCGGGGATCGCCCTGTTGAATCAGCCCCAAGAGTGGCACTTCCTGCGAATCGTTTGGGAATTGCACTTCCACGAGTGTATGCGCCGCGCGCTTTTCCGGGGGATAGAGCTGCGTAAACCGCGGGCGCAACGGCTTCGTCTCCAGGTAATCGGCCTGAGAGCCGATGGACTCCTGCTCCACGCGATACTCAACCAGCCAGACCTCCGGCCCGTAACCCTGCGGCGCATACCCGATCAGCACGATTTCCAGGAGCGGCTCATCGGGCTTCAAATCAATCTTGTGGTGGAGCTGGGAAACCAGCGGCCGTAGCTTTTCCAGGAAGATCACGCCGAGTTGCTCCAGATCGCTCTCACCGGTCACAGTCGGCTGCACGTAGCGCGGGTCGGGCCTCCCGATATGCTCGATGTCGTGATCCAGGCGGATGGGCCGCGGTTGCGCCGGCACCTGCCACTCTTCGGCGCCAAAGAAAATCCCGATGTGCCCTGCGTCCATCGAAGCAACGCGCGGTGGGACGCTTTTCGCTTCCAAGGGCTGGCTGATCCCCGCAAAGATGATGGCATCGCGCGCCACGTGGACAATGACGCGCCCGCCGGACAGATTGGCGACAATCTCATCCACTTGCGCCCATGCTGGCACGGCCGCCACGCACATCGCGCCAAGGAGCAACAGCCTTCGCATCGCTTTCCTTCCCTCGCAGACTAAGCGCCTGCTGAACCTAGCATACTCCGGGGCCCCACCGGTTGTTCAAGCAAACCCCACGGGCGGGGCTGTGGCGTTTCCTGCGAGACGCCCCTTCCGGTAAAATAGGGGCATACCTAACCTCCGAGAGAAAACACGAAACTATGGGACTTCGCAAACTCAAAAGCATTAAACACAACGGCAAGAGCGTGGCCGCCATCCTGGAAACGCACGAGCGTTTCTTCACGGGGAAGGAAGGAGGCGCGCGCGCTGACTTCACAGGAGCGGATCTTTCTCGCGCGGATTTTACGAAGATCAATCTCGCTGGCGCCATCCTGCGCAACGCCAATCTCGAGGGCAGCGACCTTCGCGGCGCGCGTCTGCCGGGCGCGGACCTCAGCGGAGCGCGTCTGGGCAAAGCCGACTTGCGCAATACGGACATGACGGAAGCGGTGCTGCCCGGCGCCGACCTGACGGGAGCGCAGGCCAGCGGCGTGGAGTTCTTCCGCTGCGACTTGAGCGGTGCCAATTTCCAGCACGCGCTGTTACGCAATGCAAATTTTCGCGATGCCCGCGTGGACGGCGCGAAGTTCTCCGGCGCGGATATGGGCATTGCCATCCTGCGCGAAACGGATTTAAGCAAGGTGGATTTGAGCGGCGTCGATCTGTCCACAACGCTGATGCCACCGGGGTACGCGGCGAAATCCCGCGGGGCGTAAGCGCCGCAAGGGCTTTCTCGCTCGCTCTGTTCTCGGAACGATAGCCGCGAAGATGGCAAATCATCGCAGTGCGTGTTAGCCTCTCGCGAAGCCCACTGTTCAGGGGAAATCTTGGCGACCTCCTCCACACAATTAGACCTGCCGGGCGTACGCGAACGCGTGCTGGACGTCGTGCGCGGACTCCTCGAAGAACTCGGCAGCCACGGCGCCTTAGCGCAGCTCTCCATTACGTCCAACCTCGACCGCGATTTGGGGCTTGGCAGCCTCGAACGCGTCGAACTCCTCACGCGACTGGAAGACACCTTTGCCGTGCGCCTGCCCGACACGCTCGCCGCGGAAGCAAGCACGCCAGAAGAGCTCATCCGCGCCATCCTGACGGCTCCCGGCGCTCCTGCGGCCGACGAAGATGAAGCTTCCGCCTTGCGTGCCTCCGTGACCGAGCAGACACTTCAGCCGGAAGCCGCTGAATCCATCGTCGAAACCGCGGAAACGCTGATTGATGTGATCCGCTACCGCGGAATTCACGACGCCACGCGCGCGCATCTCCTGATTACGGAAGATGACGAGCAGGGCGAACATCATTTCACGCTGACCTTCGGGGAACTCTTCACCGCCGCGCAAAAGTGCGCGGAAGAATTGGCGCGGCGCGGCGTTCCCGCGGGAGGGCGCGTCTCCCTGATGCTTCCTACCTCGCGCCAGTTTTTCATCTGCTACACCGGGATTCTGCTGGCGGGTGCGATTCCTGTGCCGATTTACCCGCCGTTCCGCGCGGATCGCATCGAAGAGTACGCAGAGCGGCAATCCGCCATCTTGAACAACGCGGAAGTTTGCCTGCTGTTGACGTTTCGCCGCGCGGAAGCTGTCGCCAATCTGTTGAAGCCGCGCGTGAAATCGCTCCTCGGCGTGGTGGACGCGGGGAAATTGCTGGAAGCCGCCGAGAAAGAGCCGCCACCCGCCCCCGGGGCACTCCCGGCGTTCCTTACGGGCAGCCGCATGCGCAAGAGCAGCGACATCGCCCTCCTTCAGTACACCTCGGGTTCCACGGGCGATCCGAAAGGCGTGGTACTTACACACGCAAATCTTCTGGCGAACATGCGCGCACTGGCACAAGCCGTGCAACTCGGCCCCGGAGATGTCGGCGTCACCTGGCTGCCGCTCTATCACGATATGGGTCTGATTGGCGCGTGGCTCACGCTGTATCTCTACGGTGTCCCCGTGGTGGTGATGTCGCCGCTGGCTTTCTTGACGCGGCCCGAGCGATGGCTGCAGGCGTTCAGCAAACACAAAGGCACCGTCGCCGCCGCGCCGAATTTTGCCTACGAGCTTTGCGTGCGCAAGGTCTCCGACAAAGCAATGCAAGGGGTGGACCTTAGCTCCTGGCGCAAGGCGCTGAACGGAGCGGAACCCGTCAACCCGGATACTCTGGAACGATTTGCGCAGCGCTTCGCCAAGTTCGGCTTTCGGCGCGAATCTCTGTTGCCGGTCTATGGCCTTGCGGAGGCTTCCTTGGGAGTAACTGTGCCGCCGCTCGATCGCGGACCGCTCGTGGATTGCGTCGAACGCGACGCCTTTACAATCCAGGGTCGCGCCGTCCCGGCCGCTTCCGACCAGGAGGGCAGCATCTCCTTCGTCTCCTCGGGAAAGCCTCTGGCAGGTCACGATGTTTTGATCGTGGATGGGGAGGGCAACGAGCTTCCCGACCGCATGGAAGGATTTCTCTGGTTCCGCGGGCCTTCGGCGACGAGCGGGTATTACAGCAATCCCGAAGCCACCGCGCAGCTTTTTCCGCGTGGCCCTGCCATACCGCCGGACGAATATCCCTGGCTGAATTCCGGCGACCGCGCCTATCGCGCCGATGGTGAAATCTACGTTACCGGCCGCGTAAAGGACATCATCATCAAAGGCGGGCGCAATCTCTATCCGCACGAAGTGGAAGGGTTGGCATCGAGCGTCGAAGGAATCCGCAAAGGCTGCGTCGTGGCGTTTGGATTGAAGGATGAAGATAGCGGCACGGAAAAGCTGGTCATTGTCGCCGAAACCCGCGAAACACAACCGGCCAGTCGCGCCGCGATTGCCGCGAAGATTACGGACCAGGTTTCGCGCGGCTTGGGCCTTCCCCCGGACCGCGTCGAGTTGATTCCTCCCGGCAGCATCCCGAAAACGTCCAGCGGCAAATTGCGCCGCGATGAAACCAAGCAGCTCTACCTGGCGGGCACACTGACGGCTCCAAAACCACCGGCCTGGTTGCAGATCGCGCGGCTCGGTCTGGTCTCTTCCGTGAAAGGCGCGTTGCGTACGATTTGGGGCGGTCTGCGAACCGCTCTTGAGAAGGTCTACGGCGTCTACTTCATTGTGGTGTTCATACTGTGGATTGTGCCCACGTGGATGATCGTGAAGCAGTTCAAGGATCACAAAGCCGCGGGCCGCTTCACTTCCGCGGCGCTGAAGCTTCTGTTTTTCCTGGTGGCCATTCGCGTGAAAGTCGTCGGCAAAGAGTACATGGATACTCCGGGCGCAAAGGTTTATGCCTCTAACCACGCGAGTTACTTCGATGTATTGCCGCTGATGATGGCCTTGGGTGTCACGTACCGCTTCGTGGCCAAAGGCGAAGTGAACGCGATGCCTTTCATCGGAACTTTTCTCAACAAAATGGGGCATCTCTCGTTCGACCGGCACGACGCCGGCTCGCGGCTTCACCAGGTGCATGAGATCGAGCACTATCTGCAGCAAGGTGACTCCGTCTTCGTTTTTCCCGAAGGCACATTCGTCCCCGAAGAAGGCGTGCGGCCCTTTCAGCTTGGCGCGTTTCGCGGAGCCGTGGCCACGGGCGCGCCCGTTGTGCCGGTTTCTCTCGCAGGCACGCGCCGGTTCCTGCGCGACCGCACTTTTCTCCCGCGCCCCACGCGCGTCACGATTACCCTCTCACCACCGATTTATCCGTCCGCGGCGATGCCCAGTGGAGGGCCCGGCCATTTGCCGGAGATGGTGCGGCTGCGCGATCTTTCCCGCGAAGCCATCGCCCGCCACTCCGACGAACCGATTACTTAAGCTGGGCCTTTTTCAATCCAGGAATCCCTGAACAAAAAACGTCATTCCGGCCCCGCTTTGCGAGACCGGAATGACGGCAAGCCCCTGCTGTCTCGTTATCTGTTGAATACGCCTTTAAGCAAGGCAGCTTATTGGTTCAACCTGTAAATCACGCTGATCTGCGTTTCCACTTCCACGGCCTGCCCGTCCAATACCGTTGCCTTGTAATGCCATTCGCGAACCGCAGCGAGTGCTGAGTCGTAGAACATCGGGTCGCCCGACACGACTTCCAGTGATTGGATCGTCCCGTCAGTGGCAATAATGGCCCGCAGTTCCACGCGGCCTTCACGGTGCAACTGCCTGGGAATTGTCGGATAGACGGGTTCCACGCGATGGGTCAGCATAGCTGGTTCGATATAGCCAATGCTGATGCGCTTTTTATGTTGAGGGGTCAACGGCGGCGGAGGTGGCGGAGTCCCGATGTCGGGCCCGTGCACGATCGGAGCACCCGGGACGTATGGGCCAACCGGAGCGCCCGGAATGTAAGGGGCATTGGAATCCTCGCCCGCTGAGGCTGGCTTTGCAGGATCAGTCATCACGATTGTTGGCGGAATATAAGTCGGAGCGGAGATCCCGTAGGTCTGTTGCCGGGGAGTCGGATGCCGCGGGCCTTTTGGCTGGTTGGGGTGCCCTCCGGAATACGAATACGGAACCGTAGGCGTAACTACCGTCAGTGGCAGTCTTTCTCCGCGGCTCAACATCGGATACAGCACCAGCGCAGCAAGCACAAGTATCTGCACAATGATGGAAGTGAGGATGGCGCGGCGTCGCACCTTGCGTGCGTTCTTTTCTTCCTCCGCGCTGCCTTCCAGAAAACAGTTCCGCAGGGAAACCAGGCCTTCTTCGGCGACACTTCTTCGCTCGAATCTCATCACACACCTCCCTAAATTGGCCCGCGAGCCACGGGGAAGTTTTGCGGCACCAGCCTCCTGTGGTTGTCTACAGGAGGCCGGCACCGCGCTCGCAGGGATGTGAGGTGCGCGCGTCCTCTGTTGCATTGGACACCGCAGCCCGCGACAAGTTCCCGCTATCCGCCGCCCTGCTTCTCTTCGCGGGGTGCATCTACCGCAACGTACCGAGCATCTAATCTGCTGGACGTGGATCTAAGGAGGTCATACCCAATGGAAAGGCGTATTCCAGAGGTTGTTGGCGTGCGCCGCACCGGCTGGGCGGCTCTGGACCGCGATCCGCAGTTGGACGTCATCGAATTCGTCTGTCCTCATTGCGGCGCGGATAGCCAGAAAAAGGCGCGGCGCGAGCGTACCGAGTACCGCTTCACGGATGGTTTCATGCAGGATCTGCAGGGCGAAGGAGTGCAGTGCCAGCGTTGCCGGCAGTCGTTGCGGGTTGTGCCGGTTGTGCTGCTGCACGATCAGGAAGAGGTCAAGCGCTTTGAAGCCATGCGCGCGGAGGAGTACGTACCGGCGCAATAATTCGTTCGCAAAAAATGAGGGCGTCCTGGTCATTCCAGGGCGCCCTTTTTGTTTTGTGTCTGCAACTACCTCAAAGCGCGGAGGCTCAACCGCTTCAAAGGAAAATGGTATTTGTTTCGGAACGGAAGAACTCAGTACGCCTGCAGGACGGGATCTGACGGAGGATTCAACTTCTCCAGGCAGTCGCGAACCGTTGTAAACGCTTCGTCCACCGTATCCGCATATCGCAACTGCTCGAACTCTCCCTGGTTGATCGTGCCCCAGCGCACCATGGCCTTCAGATTCAATACGTCATTCCAATACTTGCGCCCGTAGATCAGGATCAACGTGCTTTTGTGCATTTTCCCCGTTTGCAATAGCGTCATCATCTCCCACATCTCGTCCATGGTGCCGAATCCGCCGGGAAAAACGATTAGCGCTTTGGCCGTCTGCGCGAACCACAGTTTGCGCATAAAGAAATAGTGGAAATTCATGCTCAGCTCGGGGCTGATATACGGGTTGGCGAACTGCTCGTGCGGCAGTTCGATCGACAACCCGATCGATTTCCCTCCGGCTTCGTACGCCCCGCGATTGGCCGCTTCCATGATCCCCGGCCCGCCCCCGGAGCACACCACAAAGCGCCGCGGCTTGGACCCCAAGGAAAGCGCCCATGTGGTGATCTTGTGTGAAAGCTGCCGCGCCTCCTCGTAGTAGCGGGACATTTCCAGGGCGCTCTTCGCTTCGCGCAAGGCCACGCGATGATTCTTCAGTTTTTCCCCGCTTAACTTGCCGGTCTTCTCCCCTTTCAGTCGTGTGTAGCGCGCCGCCGCCGTTTCGTGCGAATCGATTCGCGCGGATCCAAACATCACGATGGTGTCGCCAATGCCTTCCTTCTTGAGCTGCGCCAACGGATAAATGTATTCCCCCAGGATACGAATCGGCCGCGCGGGCGTACTGGCCATGAACTTGCGATCTTCGTGCGGGGCTTTCGGGGCGTGCTGCGGCTTCAGGCGTTTACCGTCGGGCATGAGCTCTTCTCCAATTCAGATGAACTTTGATTGTAGGCAGCGCGCACGGCTCGCGGCAACGTCTTTGGCCCCGGGTGCGTCGAATCAAGTACGCGGCCAGTCTCGGCGGGAACCGTTACGCATGCGAGTTTTCCAGCCGGACTGTGCTAGCGTGAACCCAACTATGGGGATCTCACATCACTCGTTAAGGCTTCTTCCTTTTGTTGCGCTGAACTTCTGCGCCGCAACTCTGTACGCGCAAGCACCCGAAGGCCCCATGACGCCCGTGCCGGGCGTTGTCATCCAGCAGCCACCGCCGGAAACCAAATTCAAGCTGCAAAGTATTCTGGTGACGGTTCCGGTGACAGTCCGCAACGTGAACGGTGAAATGGTGCATAACCTGGAAAGCAAGGATTTCCGCGTCACGGACAACGGTGCGGAACAGCGCATCACGCATTTTGAAATGGGTGGTGAACCCATCTCCCTTGTGGTTGTGGTCGAGACGAGTTCGCGGATTTCGCCGCTCTTGCCGCAAATTCGCAAGATGGGAATCCTCGTGTCGCAGCAGGTGACCGGACCGACCGGCGAGACTGCCATCGTCGGATTTGACGACGCGGTGCAAACGTTGCTGGATTTTACGAACAACGCGGATGACGTCGAGCACACCATGAACCGGCTGAAGGAAGGCTACTCCGGGTCGAAATTGTTTGACGCGATGTCCAAGGGCGTG
>Ga0181532_10003495_pt1 | contig 14079 bp, 9 predicted proteins | sample PEATcosm2014_Bin_33_FD_119768 | JGI IMG/M metagenome (GOLD analysis project Ga0181532, IMG submission 119768) | Peatland microbial communities from MTU Mesocosm Facility, Houghton, MI, USA - PEATcosm2014_Bin11_30_metaG | ecosystem: Environmental > Terrestrial > Soil > Wetlands > Peat | place...
CAATGGCCCCACCTGAATTAAACGGGTAATAGTTAGAGTTCAACGCCAATTCGGTCATGCCCAACGTCAACGTAGCCATATCCGGTTGCTGTACCGGTACGGGAATGAGGGGTTGTGCCTGAGCGGTGATGATGCCGACGGCTGTCACGATACTGAGGTAAGTCGTTATTTTCATAAGTATTTGGAGTTTGGCTGTTAATTGTTGTTGCATCGTATATTTTTGATGGTTCGCCATATTGCGATTATGGTGTGGTTTGAATCAGCCGGAAGAACTGATCGCTGGAGGTGATCGGAGTGGCCGTCAGGATTTGCCCGTTCACAGTGGTGGACCAGTTTGCGAATGTGGTAAACGGCGCCAGCAACGTAGGGCTTGCTTGCATCGTAAACACGTAATTGGGAACGGCGGTATAGGAAATGATTACCGCGTTACTTTGCGTCAATGTAGGGATGATAGGCAATGTGACACTCAGTACGGCATTACTGCTCTGGACGGAGCCAATGCTGTCGCTGACAACCACATAGTAGGTGCCAGAATCAGTCGTCTGAGCGTTGGTGGAGATATCAAATTCGTTGTTGTTGGGACCGACGGGCGCTCCATTTTTGTACCATTGAAAATTCACTCCGTTGGTGGCAACCACTGAAAGAGACACACTCAAACCCACCAAGCCATTGGTGCTCTGTGGCTGAACTCCGATTACGGGCGCCTTCGTGAAGGGCGAGTAAACCTCGAGCTCCTGGACGCTGCATCCCCAGATGCCGTTGGCGTTCGTTGGCTGGTTCCACAATAGAATTCCCGTCACATTCGGGATGGCCGGAAACGCAAAGGCGAGTCTGGGCAGAATATCGTCTGTCGAGGCAGCGTTGGTACCCCAGCCGGGAAAATAATGGGGAGGCATCCAACCAAAGCTGCCGATGGTGGTCCAAGTCGAATTGGTCGTTAGCGGTGGCGGGTCGGTGCTGTATTGAAAGGTATAAGCGCCATCGGTCCGATTGTCAAAACGCCCCTCTATCACGATCATCCCGATGGTGTTTGTGGCCTGAAAATCCACCAGCAGCCAGTCGGGGGGCTGGATCGGTTCGATGGTTTGAGTGGTTCCACTTTCCGAAAAGTCCACCGGGAGCCAAGGGTACTCGTCGGAGGGGTGCCCGCCGGCCCAATACTGCGGGGCGTCGATGCGGATAATTCCGTCAATAGCCAGAATCGGCCCGAAAAGGTCACCGCCAATTGAAGTGTCGGCGGAGGCCGTAGCGGTCCCTGGGCCGCCCAAGGTCTGGGTATATAGAGGGTCTGTGACAGTGCCGGTGGCGTTGGTGCCCAACGCCACGTCGGTCAGTCCCGCCACTAAGGGATTGACGGCCGCGGCATCGCCCATCGGCGAGATACCTACGGGAGTGAGCGTTTGCGCCCCGCAGGTCGCGATGCCGATGGCGGCGATTACAGCCACCTTACTAAGTTGAGTCATTATTTTTTTCATAGCTGCTTTGGTTTGGTTTGATAGGTTGATGGGTTCGAATGGTTATTTGTTTGTTGTTTAAGCCTCTGTTATTTATTCCTTTGTTGTTTATACATCTGTTATTATTTATCTGCTATTTCCAATTCTCCAACTCCCTCCCGGTTCAATTCGAATGCGAGAAGGACATAAATCGCTCGGCGTCTAATTGATTGCATTGTTTTACAGTACGTTGCTTACTGTTGCCATACACGCACCCAATCAACATACATCGGCCATTCCGGATCGCTCCCCAAGATGAGCAGCATGCCCTCGGCTTCCGTATCCAAAATGCTGAAGACTCCGGCGGGAGTTGGAGTGCTCGTGCCGTTGGCCAGCGGATTGGGTGGCGCCGTGGCGGAATAGGTTTGGGTCATCAAGGCGTTTCCATCGAAATACCAAGTGATTTCACCAAGTCGCCAAAGGCAAGCATAGGTATGCCACTGGTTAAAATCGGTGCTTTTCGGCAGCGGTTTCCAGTTGTTACTATTTTGATAATGTGTTTTTGAGCCGTTCGCCCAATCATGAACGGTTCCGACAAAAGCTCCGCTATAATCTGCATGGCCACCCGTATATGCCTCGATAAAATCGAGTTCCGCCCAATGGTCCATGTTATTCAACCTGCTGTGGAGCGTCGAAAGGCTCCACCAAGCCGGCCAATCTTTGGATGATTTTCCCAACTTCGGATCAAAGCGTATCCGGGCTTCAAAATAGCCGAATTTGAACGAGTGTCCTGTGTTTCCCTTCGGGGAAAAAGAAGACAGCGCCCAACTGCCGGTATGTCCGGTGCTGGAAACGGTGAGGACTGAATTGGAAACGCTGTAATCCGACGGCTCGGTTATTCCACTACCCCAAACCGGACGATCCACATACCAATTGTACCCTGGCTTACCTGTGCCCCTTACATCTATGGTGCGAAGGGAATCAAAATCGTCATAAAAAACAAGCCTGTTATACCCAGCCTTGGCCGCCGGAAGCGGGGCGGTGATTTTTTGGGGGCCATCCTCCGCCGGCACGGCATTGAGGTTCTGCGCCCAAGCCGTCAGACAAGCAACCACCGCTACAAAACTCAGGCAACCCATGATACCCATGGGTATCTTATACATAATGTCGTCTTGGTAACGCATCAATTCACACAGTTTTCGCGGCCTTGGGCTTTCCATCGGAGGGCCGGGTAACCCCTGTCCCGACCCTCCATCCACCCGATCTCAAACTCCTGTCTCACTGTGGAGCAACACCAGAAAGACTTGGCTCTCCAAAAGGAAATCCAACACCCTCTTCCCACCACTCCGAGAATCCATCGTGTATTATTCATAATTGCTTCACCGTTTAGGGCTGAACTGAGCAACCCAAGCGGTAACGTGGAGATCAGATTATGGCACGCGCGTACGCATTTGTATATTGTCCTTTCGGCTAACAGGAGCACCTGTACATGTAACCTACGTCGCCAACCGATTTTGCCATGTGAAAAAATGATATTGTTTCAATACTCAGGACTGGCCCGTTTACAAACCTTACCAACTGCTCAACCGCCCGCGCCACTTGATGAAAGAACTCCAGCGTCGTAGCAAATACCGCAAAAACTACGGCCCTATCTGAGCGCCATTCAGTTCTGACCCGTTTGCGTTTATGGGCTTTGCGACTTGGCCCACACAAGGTCGTACCGGGCCTTTTTCGCGGCTCTGTCCTTAGCCTCTGATTCTGGATGATTACTCGAAAGGAAAGTATCCAGACCAAGTCCGAGTATGCAAAATTACGCAATGCTCCACTTTATGTGCACAGAAAAATAATTCCTAACCGGGCGGAACTCGCGCTCAAAAATCTGTTCGTATTATGATTGTGACGTTGGGAGGACAGAAGGGCGCTGGCGAGAAGTCAAAGCGCGCTTTCACCCTCACCGAACTGCTGGTGGTCATCGCCACCATTGCTCTGTTGGCGGCGATTGTGCTGCCGGCCTTGGGCGCGACGCCCTCGGGCAAGGGCAAGTTCCAAAGCAGAGCGTATTCGCCCGACACAGGGCTCAGCGGCACATTCAGCGGCGGCACGCCGGGCCGGGCCTACCGGGTCCAGACCCCGCCCTCGCTCGCAAGGGGGTTGGACCGACCTGACGAACTTCACGTATACCGGCCCTATCCTCATCATTGAGCCGTCATTGGGAGCGACGAACCAATTCTGGCGCGCCATCAGCCCGTAGGCCATTAATCGCGAAAACCGAAGTTGGTAGGGCGCCTTGACGCTGTTCTTGGCAGTGACAGCGCATGCGCCGTCCCGCGCCGCGTTTTTTTATGAAACATGCAGCGTTGTGCGCGTGAAAAAGCGGAAAGAAGTTTTGGGGAGCGCTCCCGCCTCGGGCGCAGCCGACCGCGCGCTCGCGGTCGGCATTTGCCGGGCGACAACTCCACCATTTAGTGCGTGCATTGCCCGAAATGTTCGACGCGCGGCGCGCCGAACAGCAGCCGGGGCAGCTGCGCTCCCCAAATTAAACTGCATCGCGTTCGGCTTGGAATGCGCAACTTGACACCACCGCCATGCCGTTGCGGTTTCCACGGAGGGCCAGTCTCCGATCCGGCGCGCTTCCAGGTGCCATGCTTCCGCAAGCTGGGCCGGAGGCCGGCGCTCCGGCAGCGGTGCCACGTTGCGTCCTATCCTATCTGCCGGCGTCACCAGACAGGAGCTTGAGTTGGTCTTGCGCAGCGGGATAATCAGGTTGGAGGCGGAGGGCTTCGCGCAGTTGCGCGATGGCATCGTCGCGCTTTCCGGCGCCCGCGAGCGCGAGACTGAAATTAAAGTGCGTCTGGGCGTCGTCGGGATTTAGTTTCAGGACGGCTTCGTAGCACTGGACGGCCTCGGCATATCTGCCCAAGGAGGCGAGCGCATTGCCCAGATTGCCTTGGGCGGACGCCTGCCGCGGGTCCAAGCGAACCGCCACGCTGAATTCCTGGACGGCTTCCTCCATTTTCCCCCGCGCCGCCAAGGCGAGTCCCAAGCCATTGCGGACCGCCGCGTCATTCGGGTTGAGTTCGCAGGCTTTGCGGTAGTGAACGAGGGCATCCTCGAGTCGCCCGGTTTCGAAAAGCAAATCCGCCAGGTGGCGGTGCGACTCGAAGTCATTCGGGTCCGTCCGCACGATCAGTTCGTACTGCTCGATGGCCTCCGGGAGACGGTGTTGCTGGCTCAACGCCGCTGCGAGGTTCGCGCGCGCGTCCACGAAGTCGGGCCGGATTTGCAGCGTGCGGCGGAAGTGGGAAATCGCTTCCGCAGTTCTGTCCCGCCGCACCAAGGCGACGCCGAGCCTGTTGTGCGCCTCGGCCGAGTCCGGAGCGAGCCGCAGGGCCTCGGTGTAACAGGCGATCGCCTCCTCGACCTTGCCGGCTGCCAGGAGTGAATTGCCGAGGTTCACGCGCGTGGCCGAGCCGCCGCCGAATTTGAGCGCCGCCGCGTATTGCCGCGCCGCTTCTTCCGTCCGGCCCAGCCGGTCGAGCGCATTGCCAAGGTTGTTGTGCGCGTCGGCATAATCGGGTCGCGCGCGCAACGCCGCTTCGTAATGCGCCACGGCGGCATCCAGTTTTCCTTCGGCGTAAAGCCGGTTGGCGAGATTGTAGTGGGCCTGGAAATTGTTCGTGGTAACCTGGATGGCGTGGCCAAAAAGCGCTTCGGTGTCCTTCCAATACGAAAGCTGTCTCCAAGTCAACGCCATGCACGCCGCCAACACCGCCACCGCGGCAGTGACCAGAACGGTGTGTCGGCAACGCCACCCAGCGGTCGCTTCTTCAACTCCCCAAACGACGGCCACGAAAATGCCGATCAGCGGGACATATGTGTACCGGTCGGCCATCGCCTGCATTCCCACTTGGACCAGACCAATCACCGGCACCAGCGTTCCCAGATACCAAAGCCAGCCCACCAGGAAATACGGGCGCTTTTTTGCCATCGCCATTGCCGCCGCCGAAACGCCACACAGCAGCACTGCCGCCGCCGTCACCTGCCAGCCGGTCCAAGCCTCGTAGGGATACGGGGCGGCCAAGTTTTGCGGCCAGATCATTTTGCCCAGATAACGCGCATAGGAAACCGCGGCATTGGTCAGCCGCACGCTGAGTGGAAGCTGGGCTGAAGGGTAAATGGCGCCCCAGCCCTTCTGAGCAAACCAGGTGACCACGCATGACGCCGCCGCGAGCAGGAACAGGGGAATTTTCTCACAGACCAACAACCATAGTGAACGCGGCGGATTCTGCAGGCCGCCTGTCGCGGGTTGCGAATCGCGCGGCTCGAGACCTGGCACCGGGGACCCAAAACTTGAAACCCGCCTGAGCGGCCAGTAATCCAGCAGCAACAAGGCGAACGGCAGCGTGACCAGCATCGGTTTGGCCATCAGCCCCAGCGCGTATAAGCCAACGACCAGGGCGTATCGCCACGGCGACCATTTTCGGACCAAGCCCAGGTACGCGAACAAAGTCAGCAGAAGAAAGAACGAGCTCAACACGTCCTTGCGTTCGGAAATCCAGGCTACGGACTCGACGTGCAATGGATGCAACGCGAACAGCGCGGCCACAAAGGCACTGCGCCAGACCGCGCCGGTCATTCGCTCAAGTATCCCGAAAAGCAGCAGGGTGTTGGCCAGATGCAACAGGAGATTGGTCAGGTGATGCGCGCCCGATTTGACGCCGAAGAGCTGGCAGTCAAGCTGGTGCGACAGCCAGGTAACCGGATGCCAGTTGCTGGCATGTCCGGTCGTGAACGCCCACTTGACCCCTTCCCATGTCAGCCCGCGCTGAACCACGGCATTGGCGTTGACGTAATCCGTGTCGTCGAAATTGACGAACTCGAAGCGGCCGACCGGCCAATAGACGGCCACGGTCAATGTCACCAGCGCCAGACAGAGAAGCGTCAGAGTGCGCGCCGACCGGATGGAGCGTCCGGCTCGTGGTTCCTGTTCAGGCTGCTGGGTTTTCATTGTGATTGGCGCAGGTTGGCAAAACAACATCCGGCCGACAATTCCCAATCATCCTGTTTGGTTGCGGCGCGTCGTCGGCGCGTTGGAGCCTTGCCGAAAGGATTTTTTGGATTAATCCTTTTGGAAGACGGCGGCACATGCAATGATGCAGCCAATTTCCCAATATGAAAAAGTATACTTTGCTCGTCTGGTTGCTCGCGGGCCTCGGCTTCAACGTTCTGGCCAACACCAATGACTTCCTGATCCTCACGCCGAAGCCGCCGCGCGAGCCGCGTATCAACGGCCCGCAAGTTTACGGCGCCCGACCAGGCAATCCTTTCCTCTTTCGTATTCCTTGCACGGGGGAACGGCCTATAATTTTCTTCGCCGAACATCTGCCCAAGGGACTGGTTCTGAATGCGGCCAACGGAATCATTACGGGAACCACACCCGCCAAAGGGGAGTATAGTGTGATCCTGAAAGCACGAAATGCCGCCGGCCAGGTTGAGCGGCGGTTCAAGATTGTCGCAGGTCAGACACTGGTGTTGACCCCACCCATGGGCTGGAATCCCTGGTATGTCTATTTCAACCGGATTAGCGACCGACGGATCCTCGCGGCCGCCGACGAAATGGTCGCCAGCGGAATGGCCGATGTCGGTTACCAATATGTCAACATAGATGACTGTTGGATGAACGCGCCGGGACTGAGCGAATACCAGACGGACCCCAAACGCGTCGGCCCCCTGCGCGACGCGAATGGCAATATTCTGCCCAACGCCTATTTCCCTGATATGAAGGCGCTCACGGACTACATTCACGCCAAAGGCTTGAAAGCCGGCATTTATACCTCCCCGGGTCCGCTCACGTGCTCTGGCTTTGGTGGCACCTACGGCCACGAAGCCCAGGATGCGGCCCAGTTCGCCGTTTGGGGCTTTGATTTTCTCAAATACGACTGGTGTTCATATGGCAACGTGGTCAGGGATGACAAAAGCCTTACCGCCATGCAAAAGCCTTTCCGAGTGATGGGCGATTTGCTCCAACAACAAAAGCGAGACATCGTTTTCAACCTCTGCCAGTATGGTCTGGGCGATGTTTGGGAATGGGGGGCGGAGGTCGGGGGTAACTGCTGGCGGACAGCGGGGGATCTCGGTTTCAACCTCGACCAGATTTTCCCGGTCGCCTTGGAAAACGCCCAGCATGGCGCGTGGTCCAAACCTGGCGCGTGGAACGACCCTGATTACATTCAGATCGGCTGGATTGGCCGGCAGCGAAATGGCCATTTCGAGTTGCCCCGCCCTTGCCCGCTGCCACCCGACGAACAGTACTCCTTCATGTCGTTATGGTGTCTGATGGCCGCGCCGCTATTTTTCAGCGGCGACATGGAGCACCTGGACCCGTTCACGCTCAACGTGCTCTGCAATCCGGAGGTCATTGCTGTGGATCAAGACCCGCTTGGCAAATCGGCCCGCGTCGTGAAACTGGCCGGTGATGCCTTCGCTATGGTCAAGGACCTCGAGGACGGCTCGAAAGCCGTCGGCTTGTTCAATCCCGCGGAAAATCCGGCGACCGTAACGGTGAGTTGGGCGGAACTGGGTCTCACAGGCCGCTATGCAGTGCGGGATCTTTGGCGTCAGCAAGACCTCGGGAAGTTACAAAAAACCTTAAGTGCATCGCTGCACGCGCACGGTGTGCTCCTGGTGCGGGTGAGCAAATAACAGGCCTCTGTTTTAAAGGCCGCAGTGTCGTCGTAAAAAGAGCTGTTTTCTTGCCGAACGGCGGTCGTAATTTCCAATGACTTTATGATCTCAAGTGAAAACGGAAGAGAGTTCTTCGCAAACGCAATCCCGCCGAAATCCAAGCAATCATCCGGGTGAATTCAAAGACCACTGCATTCCTCATGCTCGGTACTCACCAAGCAGCCGCGTTCGTCGAAAAGGTTCAGGTAATAAACGCGGGTTCCCGCCGGTAACACGGCAGTGACGCGCCTGTTAGTCAGATCGGCTGCAATCGTCTGCCATTTGCGATCCTGCCAGTGGCCTGTGTCCTTCGTGTAATTCAACTCGGCTTTGACGACGCGGACTTTGGAGTCATACGTGGTCCAGACGCTTCTTCCGTCGCGGCCTTGGCCTGTGATGCGGGGGAGCGGTATGCCTTGCTTCAGGATACTGTCGGCAAAGACTCGAATCTCTTCGGGTATTTCTCCGGGACCGTGTCCATGCGGCATGCGAAGCCGGGTACAAAGAGTGCGCGATCCCTTGGGCAGGCGGTAGGAGAACTGAAGGGCGTTCATAGGATAAAAAGGATCATTGCTGCCGTCCACCCAAAGAAAGGGCATCTTCGCCTCGCCCAGATAAACGGAGGGATCCCACCAGGCCATCCACCGGCCAGCGCGTTCAGCGCCCAATTTTTCTAGGTCGCTCGCGAACCCACTCTTGTCGGTGAACCCGCACCCATAAACCGGAATGGCCAGTTTGAAACGCTGATCCACGCCGGCTGCAATGCAGGTCAAATAGCCGCCCCACGAAATGCCGGTGACTCCAGTCCGCTCCGGGTCCACTTCAGGCAGGGACCGGAGCAGTGAATGAGCCAGAATGACATCGGCGACGGCGTGGTAGTTCCACTGATCTTTACGGGGCCAATCAATCTGGTCCCAACCGCTCCAACAGGCAGGAGGTCCGCCTTGGGGGTCCGCAACCCAGTCGGGGCCGTTGCCCACGGGCACCTTGCCGCAAGTGTCCATGGAGATCGCGGCATACCCACGTCCTACCCACAGGCGTACCCAGTCGTCAAGAGCAGTGGCGCCGCCCCCATGGACCAGCACCATGCCCGGCACTTTTTCGCCGGGCTTCACACTGGGAATCCCGATCCAAGCAAAAACGCGGGTCGGCTTTCCCCGAAATGGCACGCTGGTGAAAAAGACGGGCTTTGCTCCGATCGAGGTCGGCAGGGCCAGCGCAGTCCACTCGGGCGAATTCGTGAGCGTGCTCAAATCCCAAATCGGCATGTTGGTTTGCGAGTAGGTGCGGCCATGGCAAAGGAACGCTACCAACATCAGGAGCGCCTGCAGCCGGGTCCAAAAACGCCAAAAGTTCCGGCGCGCGCGCGCCCGAAACTGCAACGAGGAATTGGCAGGGATTATGTCGCGATTTCTCGCGGGAAGAACAGTGTGGTGCATATAATCAATTCCTGAACGATAGGACGATCTTTCTTTGGTCATTCAAGCGTTACCAACCCCCTATTGATGGCCAGTGTGGCGGCCTCGGTCCGGTCAGCCACGTCCAATTTGGACAAGATGTTGCGCACATGCGCCTTGGCGGTGAACTCCGTGAAGTGAAGAACGTCGGCAATTTCCTTGTTGCTGAGTCCTTTTACTACAAGCCGGAGCACTTCCAATTCGCGCTGGGAGAGCTCCTTGTAAGCATCGCGTTCGGCCAGGCGTTGGGCCACGGACGCGGGGATGTAGTTTTTCCCAGCGTGAACCGTCCGGATGGCGTCGATCAGTTCATTCGCCGGCAAATTTTTCAGCAGGTAACCTGCCGCACCCGCTGCCAGGGCTTGGTGAATGTCCTCATCCGCATCGTAGGTGGTCAGCATGATAACGCGAGCATCGGGAAATTCCTGGCGGATCTTCCGTAGTGCATCAGTGCCCCTCATATCTGGCAGGCGCAGGTCCATCAAGGTGATATCGGGTTGGTGTTTCCGAAACTGTTCTATTGCTTCCCGACCGTTCTCCGCTTCGGCCACGACCTTCATATCGTGTTTGAGACTGATGACCAATTGCAGCCCCTTACGGAGTAGGAAGTGGTCATCCACTAATATTAGGCGAATTGGATTTGGTGAACCCATGATACATTGCGTCGAGGGGGATAATGACCTCGACGGTGGTGCCAGCGCCCGGGGCGGTGTCCACGGCTAGTTGCCCTCCCATTTCCTGGGCGCGTGCGCGCATTCCTCTCAGGCCGGACTGACGCAGGCCATTGCCGGCGAGGCGGTCCAAATCGAAGCCGCAGCCGTCATCCTGAATACTCATCCGCAGCCGTCCCGTTTCAAAAGCAATTTGGATTGTGATGGCACGAGGATGCGCGTATTTGAGGGCATTCGCAACAGCTTCTTGCGCGATTCGCAACACATGGTTCTCGTTAGCTTTAGGAATCGGTGACCTGATGCCAACAGTCTGGACTTGGACATTAATGGCCGTGCTTTCACTGATCTGTTTTGCGATGGTCGTCAAGGCCTGCGTCAAATCACTTTGTTCCAACGCGAGCGCCCGCAGGCCCCAAATGGTCCGTCTAACTTCCGTCTGGCTTTGGCGCAATATATCGCTTGCCGCCCCCAAATGGGAGCGGGCCATTGGGGGATTGGTGTCGATCAACTCTTTGATGGCATCCAGGCGCAAGGCCACTCCCGCCAAGGTTTGTTCCAATGTGTCATGCAATTCGCGCGCGACGCGGTTGCGCTCCACCGAAATCACGGCGAACTCGGTTTCCGCCTGCTGGCGGGCGATGATTTGCGCGCCAACGTTCAGTTTCAATTCCTCATTGAGCACCTTCAGTCGCGAGTGTGTCTCGGAGAGTTCCTCGTGCGCCTGCAGCAGTTCCGCTTCCGCCTTTTTCCGAGTGGTGATGTCCTGAAGCGTCGAACGAATACCGACGATCGAGCCGTCCCGCCGCCTTGTCAGCCGGTCTTCCATCAACACTGGCAGGACGGTGCCATCCTTGCGTCGAAATCTCCACTCCGAGGCCGCAGTCGTCTGGGCACTGGCAACCTTCTCGGTCAGGAATTTCTCGGCATCCTCGTCCACAATAAACTCGCCAATCTGGTGGCCGAGCATTTCCCGGCGGGAATAGCCAAGCAAGAGCAGCTCCGTGTCATTGACGCGGCGAATCCGGCGGTGTCGGTCCAGTTCGTGATAGGCCACGGGGGCGTTGGCGAACAGGTCGCTATACAAGATAGCGGAGCGCCGCGCCTGTCTCGCGACTGCGATACTCAAACCCAAGATGATCGCACCGATCACGAGAATGGCCGGTTTGAACCACGCCTGTTCTTGAAGCGGAATGGCCAGAACCGTAAAACCCGCGGTAGCGGGTGTGGGACTTACGTCGCCGCCCTCGTCCTGAGCGCGAATTAAAAAGATATGGCTGCCCAGCGACAATTTGGCAACGGGAAATCCGTCGGCCGGAAGTTCTTGGAACGGCGTCCACGGACTATCGTCGATCCGCCACGAGTACACGAAAGTTGTCTGTTGTGCCTGAGGCACATACCGCTCTCTTCCGGCCACTACCGGGCGGAAATTCGCGTCCAAACGAATCCTGGCAGGAACTTCTTCGACTATGGTCTCTGGCGCCACGCCATCCGGGGTATAACACATCACCCGGTCCTCGTCCGTGTCGGCCACGCCTATCCACAGGCGACCCTGCCGATCCTTAACAACGCTGGCCGGTTGGTGGCCCTGCAGGATGGTCAGCCGCTTGGGGGGCCCGATCGAGTTCGTGGGAATAAAATAGAGGCAATCCTTTCCGGAGAAATACACCGTTCCGTCTCCGGTCTTTCCCAAGTAGTCCATCACTGGGAGGAAATAGTGGGTCCACTTCCCATTAAGGTATAGACTGATGGCGAATTTTCCGCCGGTAAACGCGTCTGAAAAACACCACAACTCCTGACCGCGCTGAACAGCGGATCGTATCAAATTGCCTCCGATTCCGACCACGGGCCGCCACTGTCCAGAAGACATGTCAAGCCGATAGGTGCCACCCGACCCGCCCGCAAACAACTGGCCATCGGGAGTCACCACCAAGCATTCCAAGCGCGGGTAGATTAAGGGATAGGTTCTGACTTGGTTCAAAGTCACTCGGCAAACCAGAATAGTTGGATTGGTCGGTTTGACAAGAGCGACCCAAAACCCCCCTCGTGGATCAGGAGTGGCAGTCGAGGAGATGAAATCGCCTTCAGAACTCCGTCCGCTCTTTCGCATCAGAGTATAGTCGAGCAACTCGGTCGCATTGATCTGTTGCCACGACCCGCCGGAATAAACTGAGATTCGGGTTTTCCTGTCGGCATCGGTGCCGACCAACCACAGCATTCCCGCGTGGTCCTGAATCCAGATCTGGCCCAGTTGAATTCCGCTCGGCGTGGTGTCTATTCTCTGAATAACTTTGCCATCTTCGATTTGCAGCACCTCCCGGTTTGCGATTTTCCAGCCGCTCGCATAGGCACCATTGGGTGGCTGGTAGTCTTCAATGGATTCGAACGTGCTTCCCCGCAGAACGTACGCCTTTTTTCCATTAGAGAACAGAGCATCCCCATTCTTGTCGGTGGACGTTGGAAGCGGCAAGTTAACGTACTCCTTCCACTTGCCCCCATATCGGTCCCACCGGGTCAGCAAACCGGCGCCACCGCACCAGATCGCGCCGTCGGGCGCCTCCACCATGCAGTCAATCAATACGGGTCGGGTGACTGGAGCAGAAACCGGATCAAAATCCCTGCCATTCCATCGGCAAATTCGCAATGGCCCCTTGCCTACACTACTTAATTTCAAAATTTCTCCTTTGCTTGAAACCATCCACGGCAACTGCACCGGCCCAAATCCAGTAATGTCTTGAAGTTGAAAAATGGCCCCTGACATGGCGCACCACTCACGATTCCGATAGCTCACCAGGCAGCCCTTGGAGACCGTTACGGGTCCGATGCCAGGCACCTCGGCCATGTACCACGGCGCCGGATTTTCCTCGGAGATTTCCGACAACGCTTTGACCTCCTGCCAACGATCGCCATTCCGCATGGCCACGCCATCAGCGGTCATAGCAAACTGGTCGCCCTTCGCACTACGAAAATAGCTGAATATGTGGCTTGAAGGCAATCCGTCGGACGCCCGATAGACCGTCCACCGACCGTCCGGAGAGAGCGAGGTCAACCCGCTGGGGACACTTGCATCCGGCCAGGTGTCACAGCAAAACCAAATCGTCCCGTCCGGATCCTCATACATACACCGCACACTTGGTCCCGCTAGTCCTTTATCGGCTCCGTTTGGGCTGAACCGCCGATCTTTGAACACACCAGCGCCTTTGTCTGTACCCACCCAAAGCCGGCCGGAGCGGGTAAATAATACCGACCTGACGAAAGAACTGGGGAGTCCCGCACTCGAAGAGTAAGTCGTCCATCCATAGCCGTCAAATCGGTAGAGCCCGTCGGACGTGGCTATCCAAGCCGTGCCGTTCGGCTCGAAACAGATGTCGTTAACTTCTTGGCGTGTTAGGCCCGCATCCATCGCCAATGACTGTAGCCGCCATTCGGACATATCCGCTTCCTTCGGATGCATGTCACCGCCATTGACTGGATTTGGCTGAGCTAGGACGGGGCCGCAGACTTCAAAGTTCAACGAGGCGATCGATACTGCGATCAAGACCCACGACTTTCTGAAGGCATCCAAAGCGATCTCCAGACCGTTTCTGCAGCAGCCTCGTTCCAGGAAGCGGGCGCGTTTGCCAATTAACTTGCCGTAGAACCACATTTGCACGTGATCTGGTTGTTAGCTCTCGGAGCGCGGCGATACGTATAATCCGGGATTTCCCATATGGTTTTTTGTCCACGACTAGCGTGGGGTGTTTTCCTGATGTTCTTCCTGTTCTACAGTTTTGCAAGCCTGTTTTGTGGTCCGCCCTC
>Ga0181532_10003496_pt1 | contig 14078 bp, 11 predicted proteins | sample PEATcosm2014_Bin_33_FD_119768 | JGI IMG/M metagenome (GOLD analysis project Ga0181532, IMG submission 119768) | Peatland microbial communities from MTU Mesocosm Facility, Houghton, MI, USA - PEATcosm2014_Bin11_30_metaG | ecosystem: Environmental > Terrestrial > Soil > Wetlands > Peat | place...
CAAGTGCTGGGCTATGCCCCAGCGCCGCAAAACTCATTTCCGTCAAACGGGATCATGGCGACGCCCGATGATTCCGCTGTGCCGGCTGAAGGCCGGGGAAGCAGCTATGTGTTGCCGGAAAGGTTGCGTCGCACCGTGGTGACGTTGGCGACCGGCGAAGCGCCGGGCACCGTCATCATCGATACCGGCAACACCACGCTCTATTACGTGCTGGCTCAGGGCCGCGCCATTCGTTACGGTGTCGGCGTCGGCCGCGAAGGATTCACCTGGTCCGGTGTGCAAACCATCAGCCGCAAGGCGGAATGGCCGGATTGGCATCCGCCGACGCAGATGATCGCACGTCAGCCCTACCTGCCGCGCTTCATGGCTGGCGGTCCCGGCAATCCGCTTGGCGCCCGCGCCATGTATCTCGGCTCCAGCGAATATCGCATTCACGGCACCAACGATCCCACGACGATCGGCAAGTTTGTTTCCTCAGGCTGCATCCGTCTTACCAATGAAGATGTCGCCGATCTCTTCAGCCGGGTCGATGTGGGTACCAGGGTCGTGGTGTTGCCGAAGGGCGCGCCGCATCTCGAGCCCAGAATCGCAACCGACGGACGACCGGGGGTAACGCGCCCAACCGTGACAACGCTGCCGTCGGGCCGTCAGGCGATGAACCTTTCGGCGTCGTCGATCTACTGAGAGTAGAGCCTGACCTCGGAGGCGAAGAGCATGATTGCAAATCCGGGTAAACTGGCACTCGGCGGAGCGATCCTGCTGGCTGCGATGGCGACGACGACGCCGTCGGCTCAGGCAGAGGATTTTCTCTCCGCGCTTTTTGGCGCGTTCGGGGTTCATCGGCCGCAACCGCCGATGACACCGCTGCCTTACACCAGCGAAGGCAACACGGGCACTCCGGACGGCGATATGCTTCAGCGCACCCGCCCGCTCTACGCCTCTCCCGGCGGCTCACAGGCCTATTGCGTGCGGACCTGCGACGGACGCTACTTCCCGCTCTCGAGCACCGGCAATCAAAGCCGTGCCGCGTCTTGCAGCAGTTTGTGTCCCTCGAGCGAGACCAAGGTGGCCTATGGCGGCAACATCGACAGCGCCGTCACCGAGAGCGGAAAGCCTTATTCCGAATTGCCGAATGCCTTTCGCTACCGCAACGAATTGGTTGCCGGCTGCACCTGCAATGGCAAGGACCCGGTCGGTCTTGCGGCGGTAAAAATTGAGGACGACCCCACGCTTCGCAGGGGTGACATCGTGGCGGGGCCTGACGGGTTGATGGTTGCAGGCCGTGGCGCCGACCGGCGCGGCGCGTCTCTTGAGCTGGCACCGGCGCCCGAGCAAATACGCTCGCATTACCGGCGCGTGCCGGTGGTCGCGGCGCAATAGGTGGCAGCGCTTCAGGCCGCGCGGATGTTGCGCAGGAATTCAGTGACTTGGTTGCTGAGCTGAAGGCTCTGCGTCTCCAGCGTTTCCGAGGCATGCTTGACGTTCTGTGCCGCCGCGGCGGCGGCATCCGCATCGGCTTTGACGCCCGTGATATTCTCGGAGACGTTCCGGGTGCCTTGCGCCGCGTACTGGGTGTTGCGCGAAATCTCCTGGGTCGCAGCGCCCTGCTCTTCGACTGCGGCCGCAATCGCGGTTGCAACCTCATTGACCTCGCCGATGATGCTGCCGATACCCTTGATGGCCTCGATGGCTTCACCTGCGACCGTTTGAATATCGGCAATCTGCTCGGAAATGTCGTCGGTGGCCTTGGCGGTTTGGCCCGCCAGCGATTTGACCTCGGATGCCACGACCGCAAAGCCACGGCCGGCCTCGCCGGCGCGGGCGGCCTCGATGGTCGCATTCAGCGCCAGCAGGTTGGTCTGGGCGGCGATCGAGTTGATCAGGCCGATCACTTCGCCGATTCCAGTAGCCGTTTTCGCCAACCCCTGCACCGTACCGTCGGTCTCTCGCGCCCGGGTGACGGCGCGGCTGGCGATGCCAGCGGCATGCGAGGCCTGGCGGCTGATATCGTCGATCGAAGCACTCAACTCCTGCGACGCCGAAGCCACGCTCTCGACGCTCAGCGAGGCATCGCCGGAAGCCTTCTCGGCAACCTTGACCCGCGAATTGGTCTGGCTTGACACCTCCGACAGGTCCGCCGACGTCGCTCTCATCTCGTTTGAAGCCTCATTCAACTGACCAAGCGTCTGCTGTACCTGGTTCTCGAATTCGCCGACATAGCCCTCGATGGCCCGCTGCCGCGCCGCCGCGCCGGCATTGCGCTCGCGCTCGTGCTCTTCAATCCTGAGCTTGTCCATGGCTTGCTGTTTGAAGGTTTCGAGCGCACCTGCCAGCGCGCCGATCTCGTCTCGGCGCTGCGCGTATCCGGTATCGACGGTCAGATCGCCGGAAGCAACTTTCAGCATGGCATCGCGCATGGCGTGCAGCGGGCGGATGATGCGGCGGGTCACGGCGGTCATGGTGCCGAAGGTCAAGGCGAGCGCTGCGGCGAGCAGCACGAGTTGTAGCGCCAGCGAGCGCTCGGCCTCGCCATGCTGAACGGCGGCATAGTCCCTGGCCGTGTCGAGCGCCTGTTCGGCAACCGTAACTGCGCCAGTCATATGCTGGACCGACAACGTGCTCCATTCGTTGGTCTTCATTTCCGGCTTCTCGCCGCTCATCAGGGCATTCGCAAGGCGATCGCGAAGGGCAAGAAATTGCGGGTCAAAGTAAGCGGCCTTCGCCTCGGCCATTGCCCGGGTGAGGCCCGGCGGCAATTCGCTTGTCGCGGCGACCGTCTGCAGCGCGGCCCAGGCGGTTTCGATGCCGCCGGCGAACCTGGTGTAGTTTTGGCGCATATCAGTAGCAACGCGACCGGACGAGATCCCGGTCGATATCAGGAACGATGCCTCGCCGGCGGTATTGCGCATCAGCCACGCTAGTTGCTTGATCATCAGCATCTGATCGATGACGGGATCGTCGTGATTCACCGCCGCGGCGATCCGGGTCGATACCTTATCGAGGGTCTCGAGCAGCGCCGCCGCGTTGTCCATGAATTCCTTGCCGAGCGCCGGGCGGCGCGAAGCCTTAGGCTTGTTCAATGTATCCCACGACTCAGCCTCCAGCGACGCGAACGCCTCGGTAAGCCGGTTCAGCTCGGAGAGCAGTGTCTTCCGTTCGGAGAATTCGATTTCCGCGAGAGTGCGGCTTGCCGCTCGCATCGCGGACGTTTCGACGTCACGGATGGCGCGCATATATTTCTGCAAGTCGGGCTGTATCGCCGCATCGTCGTTCAGGTTGCGACTGGTGCTCGACCGGTCGTTACGCAGATTGTGCATCGCTTTGAAGAGATTCGAAGAGGCATCCGCGACCAAGAGGATCCGGCTCGTGACGGCCAGGCGGCCCCACGAGTTCCAGGCGCTGATGCTGAGCAACGCCGTGATACAGATGGCCATCAGGACGATGACCGACTTGGTCAGCGAAGACACCGTGAAACGGTCGAGCATAGGCACCCCCCACGACAACCTGTCCACATAGCCAAAGAAGAGTAAATTTTTAGACAGCGGCGTTGCCATGATGCCGATAATGGGCGGTAGAAAATGCTGATTTTGCAGGCATATTGGCAGATGGTTCCTTGTCTGGAACCAGTCCGGCGGCTTGCGCGTTGAAACACCGCGCCTTTCTCTTCTTGCGTGCATCAGGGGAATTTACATGCTCATAAGTGTGCTCGTGACCTTTCTGGTCGTTATTTTGATTTTGTACCTGGTCAACCTGTTGCCGCTCGACGGCCGCGCCAAGCAGATCGTGCGCGTCATCGTGATCATTCTCGGCGTATTGTCGCTGCTCAAATATATCGCGGTATTTTAGGCACTCGCTTTTCTCTCGCTAAAATAAAAAAGCCCCGGTGAGCACCGGGGCTTTTTTCAATCGCGCTCTTGCCGTTCTTCGGCAATCTTACTTGAGCGTCCTGAACCAGTCGTCCACGTCCTTGTGGATCTGGTCCTTGGCGAAGCCGTAGCGCTGCTGCAATTTGCCTTCGAGCTGTTCGCGGCGGCCTTCGATCACGTTGAGATCGTCGTCAGTGAGTTTACCCCACTTCTCCTTCGCCTTGCCCTTGATCTGCTTCCAGTTACCTTCGACCTGGTTCCAATCCATCGTCATCTCCTGTGTTGAGAAGACGATGTAACGACTGCGACGTGCTATCGTTCCGAAAATAGGTGTTGGCCGTTCAGCCGGCCGCCTTGGCCTCGCGGCGGCGCGCGGTGAGAATGTATTCTGTGTAGCCGTTCGGCTGCTCGCGTCCCTTGAAAACGAGATCGCAGGCCGCCTTGAAGGCGACGCCGTCGAAGGCGGGCGCCATCGGCCGATACAAGGGATCGCCCTTGTTCTGCCCGTCGACCACGACCGCCATTCGCTTGAGCGAATCCATCACCTGCTCCTTGGTGATGACCCCCTGATGCAGCCAGTTCGCCAGATGCTGGCTCGAGATGCGCAAGGTGGCGCGGTCTTCCATCAAGCCGATGTCGTGGATGTCGGGCACTTTCGAGCAGCCGACACCCTGATCGATCCAGCGCACGACATAGCCGAGAATGCCCTGGCAATTGTTATCGATCTCCTGCCGCACATCGTCGGGCGCCCAGTTCGATTTCGACACGGGAATGGTGAGGATGTCGGCGAGCTTGGCGCGCGGGCCGCCCTTGGCGAGCTCCTGCTGGCGCGCGAGCACGTTGACCTGGTGATAATGCAGCGCGTGCAGCGTCGCAGCGGTCGGCGAGGGCACCCACGCGGTGGTGGCGCCGGCTTGCGGATGGGCGATCTTTTGCACCAACATATCCGCCATCATGTCGGGCGCCGCCCACATGCCCTTGCCGATCTGCGCATGGCCGGGCAGGCCGTCGATCAGGCCGTTGTCGACGTTCCAGTCCTCATACCCTTTGATCCAGGGCTGCGCCTTCATGTCGTTCTTGCGGATCATGGGGCCTGCTTCCATCGAGGTATGGATCTCGTCGCCGGTGCGGTCGAGGAAGCCGGTGTTGATGAAACAGATGCGCCTTGAGGCTTGCTGGATGCAGGCCTTGAGGTTGACGGTGGTGCGGCGCTCCTCGTCCATGATGCCGACCTTCAGGGTATTTTCCGGCAAGGACAGCATCTTCTCGACGCGGGCGAACAAATCGCAGGTCAGCGCGACCTCCTCGGGTCCGTGCATCTTCGGCTTGACGATATAGACCGAGCCGGTGCGGCTGTTGCGTAAGCTGGAATGGCCTTTCAGGTCGTGGATCGCGAGCAAGCCGGTGACGGCGGCATCCAGCAAGCCCTCCGGAATTTCCTCTCCGGCGGCGTCGAGCACCGCATCGGTAAACATGTGGTGGCCGACATTGCGCACCAGCAGCAGGCTGCGGCCATGAAGCTTGAGCTCGCCGCCCGCCGGCGTCGTGTAGATGCGGTCGGCATTGAGCGCGCGCGTCAGCGTCTTGCCGCTTTTTTCGAAGTCGGCCGAGAGCGTGCCGTTCATCAGCCCCAGCGTATTGCGATAAACCAACACCTTGTCTTCGGCGTCGACCGTCGCAACGCTGTCTTCCATGTCCAGAATCGTGCTGACGGCGGCTTCCAGAATCATGTCGGCAACGCCGGCGGGGTCGTCCTTGCCGATCACATGGCGGCGGTCGATATTGATTTCGATGTGCAGCCCGTTGTTGACCAGCAGAATGGCCGAGGGCGAGGCGGCGTCACCGCGAAAGCCCGCGAACTGCGCGTTGGATTTCAGCGCGGTGGCATTTCCGCTCTTCAGTTTGACCGCAAGCTGGCCGCTGATGACGCTATAGGAGGTCACATCGGTGTGGCTGCCGGTGGCAAGCGGTACCGCGGAGTCAAGGAAGGCCTTGGCTTTCGCCACGACCTTGTCGCCGCGCGCCTTGTTGAAACCCTTGGCCCCCTCGTTTGCGTCGTGCGGAATTGCATCGGTGCCGTAAAACGCGTCGTAGAGGCTGCCCCAACGGGCATTGGCGGCGTTCAGCGCATAGCGTGCATTGGTGAGTGGCACCACAAGCTGCGGTCCGCAAATCTTGCCGATCTCTTCATCGACATTGGCGGTCGCGACCTTCTCCGTCGCAGGTTCGGGCAAGAGATACCCGATTTCCTTGAGGAAAGCGGTGTAAGCATTGAGGTCGAGCGGCTTGCCCTTGTTGGCGCGATGCCAGCCATCGATCCTGGCCTGCAAGGTGTCGCGGAAGGTCAGGAGTTCGCGATTCCTGGGCGCCAGATCGCGCACGATGGCGGCAAGTCCTGCCCAGAACGCGTCGGATGCGATCCCGCTTTTCGGAGCCGCTTCGCCGGCAATGAAATCGAACAAGGCGGGCGCAATCTTCAATCCGTGGGCGTCGATACGATTCATGATGGATTTTTTTCTCGTAAGAGACAGCGCCAAGAAGCGCAATCTTCGGGATATTCGAGGCAAAAAACGCGCCAAAGGGCGCGAAGTTCGACGGCCTTTTAGCGCCAAAGCGCGCCTCAAGAAAAGCCCTTCAGTGGCTTATTCCGCCGTTTAGCAGGGGTTCAAATATTGGCAGCCAGATCAATGACTTCGTCAAACAGCACACCTGTCGTCAACAGCATGCGTTCGATCTCTTCGGTCGCATCGCTCACGGAACGCCTTGAGGTGTCAAGCGCAAGCTCGCAGTCGAGCGGCGGCTGGTAATCGTTGCCGATACCGGTGAATGCCGGCAGGCTACCCGCGCGCGCCTTGGCATAATGGCCCTTCGGATCGCGGCTCTCGCAGATTTCGGCCGGCGTCGCGACGTAGATTTCGCGGAACGCGGTATCGGCGATATGGCGCGCCGTGGCGCGGTCATCGCGGGAAGGGGAGACCGCCGCAACGATGGCGATGTGTCCGTTGCGCGCAAGATGGGCTGCGACTTCGGCAATCCGGCGAATATTCTCGCTGCGATCGTTTGCCGAGAATCCGAGGTCGCGGTTTAGTCCTGCGCGCAACGTGTCGCCGTCGAGCAGGATCGGCGAGCCGCCTCGGCTGAATAGCCGCTGCTCCAGCGCGCGCGCCAGCGTCGACTTTCCGGAGCCGGGCAACCCCGTTAGCCAGACCACCGCGCCGTGATGGCGATAGCGTGCCGAGCGTTCGTCGGGCCGCAATGCCGATTCCACAGGCACGATATCGACGGGCACCGCGCGTTGTCCGGCATCGACCGACAATACCAGCCCGCCGCCGGCAATGCGGCCATTGACCTCGATGACGAGCCGCCCAGTCCGGGGATTTTCGGCGTAAGCGTCGGCCGCGACCGGCTGCGCCAGCGAGATGTCGATCTCGCCGACATGGTTGCGGGCGATCGACTGGTTCTCGACGCTGGACAGCTCTCCGGGATCGACGGCCTTCTCGATCGCCACGACGCTGGCGCGGCTCTCGCGCGTGCCGAGCCGCACCAGGAACTGTTCTCCCTTGGTGAGCGGTTTGTCGTGGAGCCAGAAAATCCGCGCGTGGATTCGCCGCGTATCGCGCGGGCCCGACCCGGCATGGGCGATGACGTCGCCGCGTTCGAGAAAAAGCTCGCGGTCGAGCGTGATGCCGACGGACCTTCCCGCGGTCTGGGCGCCCTCGAGCGGTGTCACCGGCCAGCTCTCGACGCTCTTGATTTTCGCAATCTTTCCCGCGGGCATGATGACGATCTCGTCGCCGCTCGCAAGTTTTCCGGATTCGATGCGGCCAGCGACGATACGGCGGTCGTCGAACTTGTAGATCGCCTGCACCGGTAGCCGCAGCGCAAGCTGCTCCAGCGGCCGCGCGGGTTGAAGCATATCGAGTGCATCGACCACGGTCGGGCCCTGATACCAGCGGATTCGCTGCGAGGTCGCGGCAACACCGTCGCCGTCGCGGGCCGAGATCGGCATGACCGCCAGAGGCGTGAGGCCGAGTCCGGCCAAATGTGCAGAGATCTCGTCGCGGATCTGGGCAAATCGCGCCGCGCTGAAATCGACCCGGTCCATCTTGTTGACGACCACCGCGACTTGTTTGACGCCCAGAAGATGCAGCAGGTAGCCGTGACGCCGGGTCTGGTCGCGCACGCCTTCCATGGCGTCAACGATCAGGAGCGCGCCGTCGGCCTGCGAGGCGCCGGTGATCATATTGCGTAGGAATTCGGCATGCCCGGGCGCGTCGATCAGCACGACATCGCGCGAACGGGTGCGGAAGCGGATCTGCGTTGTGTCGATGGTGATGCCCTGGTCGCGCTCGGTTTGCAGCGCGTCGAGCAGAAACGACCATTCGAACGGCATGCCCCGTCGTGCGCTGACCGCCTTTAACATTTCAAGCTTGCCTTCCGGCAGGCTTCCGGTTTCGTGCAGGAGCCTGCCGACCAGCGTCGATTTGCCGTGATCGACATGGCCGACAATAACGATGCGCACTTGCGGTCGGGTCGTGCCGTTTGGCGTCGCCGAGATCGCGGCAGGGACGGTCATGTTCATGGCGAGGCTCAAGGCATTACTCGACTAAAGGTATCCCGCGACACGCAGCCGCTCGAAGGCGTCTTCGGTTTCGTGATCAAGCGCGCGGCCTGCGCGCTCGGGCACCTTGGTGCGATCGAGCTCGATCAGGATTTCCTCGATGCTTGAGGCGGTCGACGCCACCGGATGCGTAATATCGGCATCGCCCAGCGAGCGATAACGCTTGCCGCCCTTGGCAAGGTAGAGCGGAATGATCGGGATGTTTTCGCGCTGGGTATAGGCCCAGATGTCGGCCTCGGTCCAATGCAGGATCGGATGAATGCGTAAATGTGCGCCGGGCGGCGGCGAGGCGTTGAACTGGTCCCAGAATTCCGGCGGCTGGTCGCGCACGTCCCATCCGCCCTCCGCGCCGCGCGGCGAGAATACGCGTTCCTTGGCGCGCGTTGCCTCCTCGTCGCGGCGAATGCCGGCGATCAATCCGTCGAAACCGTATTTGGCGAGCGCCAGCTTGAGGCCTTCGGTCTTGCGTGCGGCCGAACGCGCCGACGGCGGCAAGGTCGGATCGACAGCATCAATCGGCGGGCAGGGTTCGATCCTCAGATCAAGCTCCCATTCCTTGCCGAAAGTGTCGCGAAACGCATACATCTCCGGAAACTTCTTGCCGGTGTCGACATGCATGGCCGGAAACGGCACTCGGCCGAAGAAGGCCTTGCGTGCGAGCCAGATCATCACGTTGGAATCTTTGCCGAGCGACCACAGCAGCGCGAGCTTCTTCAGCCGCGCGAAGGCTTCCCGCAAAATGTAGATGCTTTGCGCCTCGAGCGCGTCGAGGTGATCCATCGAAGGGGCCAGAGGGCGCTCTTGTCCGGAGCCTTGAACTGAATCCTGGCCTGAACTTTGCGTGACTGCGGCGGGCTCGATCGGGATGAACCGATTCAGCCGGTCATGTGCGTGGTTTTCGTTGAGAAGATGCATCTACCGGCCTTGGCCTTGGGAGGCGAAAATTCTATAGTTGCACCGCAATAGGGAAGAAATAAATTTCTCTTTGCGGGTGTCGAATGACACATATATAGAAAATAATTCCAGTCAACCCCGAAAGTTGGGGAAGCGAGTACCGCATGCGATTCCTGCCGGTATTTCTTGATCTGCACTGCGGCGCCGTGATGCTCGTTGGCGCCGGCGACCTCGTGCGCGCCAAGCTCCGCCTGCTTGCGTCCGCGGGCGCGCAGGTCCGCTGGTATGCGACCGACGGCAATCACGACCTGGGTGCTCTTGGCGCGGATGAAGCGGCGCGGATCGAGCTTGCGACAGGTGATCCGCTGACGGCCGACCTGAACGGCGTGATCGCCATCCTCTGCGCGGGTGCGGGCGACATCGGTCCGGTGATGTCGGCACGGGCCAAGGTAGTTGGCTTACCCGTGAATGTGATGGACGATCTCGAACACTCGACCTTCATCTTTCCTGCGATCGTCGATCGCGGCGACGTTGTGGTCGCTGTCAGTACCGGCGGCGCCTCGCCGGTGGTGGCGCGGCGCGTGCGTGAGCGCATTGAGGCGGTGCTGCCGGCTCGTATCGGCGAACTCGCTGGCTTCGTCGGCCGTTGGCGCAAGACCATCCACGGTCTGATCGGCGAATTTCCGCTGCGCCGCCGTTTCTGGGAGCGCGTGGTCGACGGTCCGATCGGCGCGCTGGTTCTGGCGGGCCGCGGCGAGGAGGCAGACGCGGCGCTGAAAGATATTCGCGACGTTTCCGAATTTGCCGGCGCGTTGCCGTCGGGCCGCGCCGAGGGTAGCGTAACGCTGGTCGGCGCGGGGCCGGGCGATCCGGACCTGCTCACCGTCAAGGCGTTGCGCGCGCTGCAGGACGCCGACGTTATTTTCTACGATGAACTGGTGGCGCCGGAAATTCTCGATCGCGCGCGTCGCGACGCATCCCGCGTCCCGGTTGGCCGCCGCGTCGGCAGACCGGGCATCGGCCAGGACGCCATCAATCATCTCCTGATCGAATCGGCCAAATCCGGACAGCGTGCGGTGCGGCTGAAAGGCGGCGATCCCTTCATCTTCGGCCGCGGCGGAGAAGAAATCGAAGCGCTGCGCCAGGCGGGCATCGCCTATTCGGTTATTCCGGGAATAACCGCAGGTCTCGGCGCGGCCGCGCAATTCGAGGTGCCGCTGACCTACCGCCATGAGGCGCTGCGTATCACCTTCCTCACCGCCCACAAGGCGAGGGACGCCGAAGCCGTCGATTGGTCGACCTTGACCGACGTCAAGATGACGATCGTTGTCTATATGGGAATGACCGCCGCGCCGTCGGTGCGCTCGGGCCTATTGGCCGCCGGGCGTTCACCGCAAACGCCCGTCGGCGTGTTCGCGCGCGTCACGCGGAGCGACGCGGCGGCTGCCATCGGCACCCTTGATGAATTGCCCGATCTCGTCGAAAAGATCGCCGGCGGTCCCGCCATTCTCATCGTCGGCGACGTGGTCGCGCATGCCGCGCCCGCGCGCCATCAACAACTCAACCAACTCGCCTCTTACTTTCAGGTCGCCGCCGCATGACATCGCCGCTGGAACAAAAAATCAGGATCACGGGTCCATCGATTATCACCGCCAACCGCACCTTCGACGGGGCCGTGATTTATCGAAATCGCGCCCAGGGATGGTCGACCGACCTGTCGGAGGCCGCCATCGTTCGCAACGCCGATGAGGCGCGCGCGCTGCTGGCCGAGGCGGTCGCCGACGATGTCGGCGCGGTCGGGCCCTACATCGCGCCGGTGGACATCAAGGATGGCGAGGAGATCAAGCCCGGCAACTTGCGCGAATACATTCGCCTCAAGGGCGTCACCATCGACCTTCTTACGGCATAAGGCCAACCCGCCATGTACGCGTATGACGAACTCGACCGAACGCTCATCAACGAACGTGTTGAGGAGTTTCGCGACCAGGTGAAGCGCCGGCTCTCCGGCGAACTCACCGAAGACGAATTCAAGATGCTGCGGTTGCAGAACGGCGTCTATTTGCAATTGCACGCTTATATGTTCCGCGTCGCGATTCCCTACGGCACGCTGTCCTCAAATCAGCTGCGTCGGCTGGCGCATGTGGCGCGGCGTTACGACCGCGGCTATGGTCACTTCACCACGCGGCAGAACATTCAGTTCAACTGGATCAAGCTTGCCGAGCTGCCGGATGCACTCGCCGATCTCGCCGAAGTCGGCATCCACGCGATGCAGACTTCGGGCAACAACACGCGTAACGTCACCTCGGATCAGTGGGCGGGCGTGGCGCCAGGCGAGATCGAAGACCCCCGCATCTGGTCCGAGCTGCTGCGGCAATATACGACGCTGCATCCGGAATTCTCCTTCCTGCCGCGCAAGTTCAAGTTCGCGATCACGGCTTCCGCACACGATCGCGCCGCGATCAAGATTCACGATATCGGGCTTCGGTTGCACAAGAATGCGCAAGGCGAGACCGGGTTTGAGGTCCTGGTCGGCGGCGGCCTGGGGCGCACGCCCTTTATCGCCAAGACCATCAAGCCGTTCGTTCACGGCCGCGATCTTCTGAGTTATGTCGAGGCAATCCTGCGCGTCTACAATCAGTACGGCCGCCGCGACAACATCTACAAGGCGCGCATCAAGATCCTGGTGCATGAACTCGGCATCGAGAAATTCGCGGCCGAGGTCGAGGAAGAGTGGCGCGCGATGGACAACAGCGCGTTGACGCTGGATGACGCCGTCATCGAGGAAATCCGCTCGCGCTTCAGCTATCCGGCCTACGAGAAATTGCCGCACATGCCGGAGGAGTTGAAGACGGCGGCGCACGATCCGCTGTTCGAACGCTGGCGCCGGAATTCCCTGTTCACGCACAAGGTGCAGGGCTATGCGATCGTGACCTTGTCGCTCAAGCCGGTGGGTGGACCTCCGGGCGATGCCACGGCCGAGCAGATGGATGCGCTGGCCGATCTTGCCGACAAATATTCCTTCGGCGAAATTCGCGTCGGCCACGAGCAAAACCTTGCGCTGCCCCACGTCGCCAAGCGTGACCTGCCGGTGTTGTGGAAGGCGCTCGACAAGCTCGGACTGGCGACGCCGAACGTCAACCTGGTTTCCGACATCATCGCCTGTCCGGGGCTGGATTACTGTTCGCTCGCCAATGCGCGCTCCATCCCGATCGCGCAGGAACTGACGCGCCGCTTTGCCAATCACGACACCGCCGAACTGATCGGCCGCCTGCATATCAACATTTCCGGCTGCATCAACGCCTGCGGCCATCATCATGTCGGCCATATCGGCATTCTCGGCGTCGAGAAGAATGGCGAGGAATTCTACCAGATCACGATCGGCGGCCGTGCCGACGAGAATGCCGAACTTGGCGCGCTGATCGGGCCCGCGGTGCCCTATGGCGATGTTGCCGACGTGGTCGAGGATATTGTTGAAGCCTATCTGGCGCTGCGCGCACGCCCCGACGAGCTGTTCGTCGATACGGTGAAGCGGCTCGGCATCGAACCCTTCAAGGAGCGCGTCTATGCCACTCGTTAAGAACGGCAAGGTCGCCGACGATATTTTCGTTCGCGTCGCGGATGATGCCGAACTGCCCGAGGGGCGCGCGGTGCTGGTTTCGGCCGCGCGATTCCTCGAAAACCCGGAAGGCCTGCTGGCGAAAACCGCAAAGCTCGGCGTGATCTGGCCGAACAATCGCGATCTAGACGATCTCCTGCCGTTCCTTGACCGGCTTGCGATGGTCGCGCTGGTTTTCCCGACCTTTCGCGACGGCCGGGCCTATAGCCAGGCGCGGCTCTTGCGCGAGCGTCATGGGTATGACGGCGAATTGCGCGCTACCGGCCAGGTGCTGCGGGATCAGTTCGTATTCATGCTGCGCGCGGGCTTCGATGCATTCGAACCGAAGAAGGAAAACGACGCCGAGGCCTTTGCGCTCACCGCAAAGCGCTACTCGGTGTTCTATCAGCCGACCGGGGACGGCCGGATCACCGCGCTGCATCGGCGGATGCAGCAGCGCCATTCGGAGAGTGCCGGTCAATGATGGTGAATGACCTTGCGCAGCCGATATTGGACGAGGCCGTAGCGGCGCACAGGGCCGAAGCGCTCGACGGGGTGCTTCATCATGCGACCCCGTCAGAGGTGATCGAGAGTGCCTTGCGCATTGTCGGCCGCGAACGCCTTGCTTTGGTGTCCTCCTTCGGTACGGAATCAGCGGCGCTGCTCAAGGTCATGGCCGACGTCGACCCCGCGATCCCGGTGATCTTTCTCGATACCGGTTGGCTGTTTGAGGAGACGCTGGCCTATCGCGATACGTTGATCACAAAGCTCGGCTTGCGTGACGTTCGCTCGATCAAGCCGTTGGAGGAGACCTTGCGCCGCGAGGACGGGAATCGCGAATTGTGGTTCTCCGATCCCGATGCGTGCTGCCGGATTCGCAAAGTGGAGCCGCTGAAGCGGGCGCTGGCGCCGTTTGGCGCCTGGATCAACGGGCGCAAGCGTTTCCAGGGTGGCTTGCGTGCCACAATCCCGGTGGTCGAGGCCGACGGGGTCAGGCTGAAATTCAACCCCTTTGCCAATGTCACGCCCGGCGAAATCGAAGCGATCTGCGTGCAGGCCGGGCTGCCGCCGCATCCGCTGGCCGCCTCTGGCTTCCTTTCGG
>Ga0181532_10003502_pt1 | contig 14069 bp, 14 predicted proteins | sample PEATcosm2014_Bin_33_FD_119768 | JGI IMG/M metagenome (GOLD analysis project Ga0181532, IMG submission 119768) | Peatland microbial communities from MTU Mesocosm Facility, Houghton, MI, USA - PEATcosm2014_Bin11_30_metaG | ecosystem: Environmental > Terrestrial > Soil > Wetlands > Peat | place...
ATCTCGCGGAAATCTGGCGTTACATAAGGAATCAGAGCAGCGCTGAGATGGCGGATCACGTGATCGTCTATCGGCCGGAGACTACACCTCTTCAAGTTGTTTCTATTCTCCACGGGCGGCGCGACGTGGAGCAGCTTCCCAAGGATCGACTCTGATGTCGGACCGACTACTCGGGTTCTTACAAAGAATCGCCAGCACTAGGATGGTGTGGAGTGTCGGTCTGCTGAGTCTCTTCGTGTTGTTGTTGATCAATGTGTGGGGCTTGCCGGGGGCATTCCACAGCGATGCGCTGAGGCAGGCGGGGCTGCTGGACGTGACCATCAACTACTCCCCGGAGATTGCTTATGCAAAGCTGGCGGCATACGGGGAGCAGGGACGATACGCGTACCGCCTCTTTCTGGATTATGTTGACTCCGTTTTCCCCGCTCTTTACGGGTTATTTTTCCTGCTGGGCACAACCTATGCGTTTGCCCGAGTTTTTCCCGGGCGCCCAGTGTGGCAGAAGCTAAGTGTACTAACCCTCGGAACAACGCTTTTCGACTATGCGGAGAATTTCTGCTTCCTGGCGATGCTGCGAAATTATCCGCAGCGGCTTGACGGCGTTGCGCGGCTGGCCAATGTTTTCACGCTCACAAAATGGGCCTTCGCGGTTTTCAGCGTGGTTCTGGTAATCATTGGGGCCGGCGGACTTCTTTTTCGCCGCCGTCAAACATGAGTGCCGCCGGGGAGTGCTAACCTCGGCGACCGAGGATACGCTCGATTTGTTCGAGGTGGTTGATGTCGTGGCCGGCGATCATTTCCGCGATGCGCTCGATGGATTCTTCGCCGCGTTCGGCGTGGACACCGTACTGCTTCCATTGCTCGGGCGTGAGCATTTTGTACAAAGCTAAATTCGTTTCACGCAGGACGCTGAACTGCTCGAGGGATTTTCGCGCGTCGCGCTTGGGGTAGTGGCCAGCGGTGAACCAGGCCTCTTGATCGTATGCCTGGATAGGAGTGCCCGTTGCGCCGAGGATAGCGCGAACGCGCCAACTAACGACGATTTCCGCGTCGGCGAAATGGGCAAGGATCTCCGCGGCCGACCACTTCTCGGGTGCCGGCCGTTTGCGAAGCTTAGCGGGCGTGGTTCCTTTGATCAATCGCGCCAGCTTCTTCGCTGTTGTGGATTGCACCTTCAAGGGATCCTGGCCCGCGACTTTGCCCTGGATCCGCTGTATGTACTCCTGAACCGTTTCTTTCATTGTAAGCACTCCCCTCCCTCTGTCTTACAGGAAAGGGCGAACGCCGCCAAGATGAAAAAACTGTTGAACCGAGAGGCGATTTAGTCTGACCAGGCCAGATAGCCCGGTACGATCAGACCCACTCCAGGAACGAGGATAAGGATGCCCCACCAATTGGGCTTATTACGGGCCTCGGCCACGGCCATCCAAACGATCACGGAGATCACAATGTTCACTAGAGGAATCAGGCAGAGAATGATCCACCAGATTGGTTTCTTAGCGATATTCAGGACCAGGACGATATTGACGATGGGAATCCATGCCAGCCAGGGGTTTTCCGTATTGGTTTTTTGCGCGATGGTTTGTAGCGCAAGAGCGGTATAAACATACAGTGCCGCCAAGAACAACATAATAAAAACAAACATGCCGGTGGCAGCGGCAATCGCGGCGCCGCGGTGATCGTCCTGGGCAAAAACGGTGCCAGCAGCCAGCAGTATGGCGGACAGACTTGCAATCCACTTGATAGGGGAATGGGACGTCAGTGAAAAGGTCATCAGGATTTCCTCCAAAAGTAGTCAGGGAGTAAGGCAAGCTTGTAACGAACTCTAGGGAACCATGCCGCAACTGTCAAAGCATTTCCCAGAAGCAGTTTCGTAAGCTGTAAGGCAATTGGCAACAGCAGTGCGCTAAGCTCCCGGTAGCACTCTTGCTCTTGCTGAGTGCTTATCGATACGATGGGCCATGAGTTGGGATATCTTCGTTCAAGACCTGCCAGAAGGCATCAAGAGAATCCAGGAGATTCCGGACGATTTTCACCCCAAGCCTTTCCTGCCACGCACGCGCATCGCGGAGACAATCAAGGAACTCGCCCCATTCACTGATTTTTCCGACCCCAACTGGTGGCGCATCAAGTGTGCGGCCTTTTCCATCGAAGTGAATATCAACTCCGACGACCCGAGCGCCGGTTTTGCGTTGCACATCCGAGGCGGAGAAGAAGTGATCGGCTTTGTTCATGAACTGCTCGAGAGGCTAGGTGTTCGCGGTCTCGATCCCTCTTCGGACACGGGTTTCTTTGATATGGAGAAAAGCAGGCAGGGATTGCAGCGCTGGAGAAGCTATCGTGATCAGATCACGCAGGGGCATGGCCGATTGTAAGACGCGGGACAATTCGAGAGGCACCAGCGTTCAGCGCCGATGAAACAAGAAAAAGCTTGCCGTGGATAAATCAGGGTGGATTTCCGTTGAGGTACGAGAAGACGGGAAAGCCAGTCGAACCATCGTTTGAATTAGCCATAAATATGGTAGAATACGTTTATGCGGACTACCGTCGACATTCCGGACGTGGTGTACCGAGAACTGAAAGCCAAAGCACTTCGCGAGAATCGTTCTGTAAAGGAAATCATTCTTCGCGGCGTGGAAGTCGAACTTCGATCAAAGTCCGCGAAGAAAGGGAAGCGCGTTTCACTTCCCTTGGTCCCTTCCAAAAGGCCCGGCAGCATCGAGGTCGACAATGACAAAATCTACGACCTCATTTCTTTTCCCTGACCTGAACGTGTGGTTGGCTTTGTCGGTTCAGGGTCACATTCATCACCGCGTAGCGGCCAAGTGGCTGGAAGCAGTGCCGGGTTCACAGCGGCTGTGCTTCTGCCGTTTCACGCAAATGGGTTTCTTGCGATTACTGACCACGGCACAATTGATGGGCGAAGATGAGGTCCTCACTCAGGCGCATGCGTGGCGCATCTATGATGAATGGCTTTCCGATGAGCGAGTCGTATTTCTTCCGGAACCAACACAGTTGGACAAGAGATTTCGAGAGCTTACTCAGGTTCGCCGGGCTGCTTCAAAGGACTGGGCCGATTCGTATTTGATTGCCTTCGCGCAGGCGGCGGGCCTTCAACTGGTAACATTCGACAAAGCAATGTCGCATAGGGTGCTGGATGTCGTCCGTCTCGCGACCGAGTGAATACTATAGGCTACTGGTCTCCGAGGAGTGGGTGATCCATCTCCTTACCAGTGGTAGGCGTGCCACATGTCGTCGATGAATGTGGGTTGTGAGACTTCCCCGTCGAGCCAATACTGCGTCTGGCCCTGGCGTTCCCAGCTTGCGCTGTAATCGTAGCCGGACTGCGCGAGGATTTCCGCGACAGCCTGAGTGTCGTCCTCCGTCATCCAGCGATTGACATAATCGAAGAAGGCGGGGTAATTCCACGTGCTTTTGCCGTTCACCAGATATGCCGCCAGGGCTTCGCCGACCCAGGAAACAGAAGTGCAGCAGCGGCGATAGGCTTCGCCCAATTGTTCTCCCGGTGGAGTCAGGATTTGCCAGTTTGCGGGCTGCAATTGTTCGTAGGGTCCGTACAGGCCGGCGCTGACGGGCGCGGAATCCGCGGCATACACACCGTAATGGCCGCCATAAATGACGGTGGCGCCCTGCCAGGCTTGCTGGTAGGTACCGGCGGGCGGCAACTGATTGATGTACAGAGTCTGCATGTCCTCGCCGAATTTGTCGGGATAGTTTGCAGAGACGTTTTTCATTCCCGAATCATTCAGCAGGATGCCTGCAAGAATAATAGGTAATTTTCTGCCACTGCGGTGGCCGCCAAATGCGGGCCAACCGTAACCCGCCTGCACGCAGCCGTAGAGATCGATTCCGTACTGCACAAAATAATTGGTGAGGTTGACTTTTTGATCCGCCGGGAAATTCAGCATTAAGAGGAGCGCCGCATAGGAATCGGCAAAGGCAATGTGCTGGCCGTAGCTGGGCATGTAGTCCGCCGGGGCGTCGAACAGGAAGGCGTTGGTATCAATCCATGGTTGGCGGAAGAGGGCTTCGTATTGCGGAAGCGTGGGCGTGTTGGAGGGATTCGGAGGCGTCAGAGAAGGCAGCAAATTTCTCTGCAAGTTATTTGCGTGGTAGATGGTCTGGTTGCGATCGCAATAGGACGGACGAAAGGCATCCGCGGAGGGAGCTGAAGCGAGGACAGTGAGAACGGAGTCGGATGCCACCGGGCTGACGCTCATGTCCGAAGCGCGCATTACTTCGGGCACAGAATGAATCGTGGGCAAACTGATCGAAGAGACCAACGCGTCGCCCGGCTTGAGGGAGATGGGAGGGTAGGAACGCAGAGTGGCGTCGAACCACCAGGATTCGTCCGTGCCATCATTGAGCCGGGAATCGAATCCGCTCTTGCCATTGGCGGTGGGCAAATCCACCACCGAGCCGTTCAGATAGGGCGAAGAGGTGGTGGGTTGCGGGCTGATGGCGGTGACGGTGACAGGGCCGACGACGTAGTAATCGCCATTCACAAATTGACCGACGGGAACGGCTTCGCTGAACGTCCACGTCACTCCATCCTTGGTGATGGAAGAAGCTGTGCCGGTAGGGGGAGCGGGCGAGGAGATGGTAACCGACCCCTGGCCGTATTTGGTGGCGTCCGCGGCGCTGGTGGCGGTGACCGTGAAGCTCCCCGCTGCGATTCCAGCGACATAGAGCCCTGCAGTAGAAATTGTGCCGCCGGTGGCGGTCCAAGTCACAGCCGTGTTGGAAGTGCCGGTTACACTTGCGGAGAACTGCTGCGATGCACCTTCGACCAAGGGAGCGGTTTTTGGAGAAACAGCCACGCTGACGGTGGGAGGCGGAGGATTCTGCGACGACGAGCCGCCCGATCCGGCCATACTTCCGCAGCCAGAGAGAGCAAAGAGGAACAAAAGGAATCCGATGATCTGGAGCGGAAGCCTCCGGGCTTGAGCGTCCGGCCAGTGTTCAGAAGGCATGTGGAAGCTGTGGCGACAGAGCAGCATTGTGGGGGACTCCACGTAGCAGGCTAACGAACGGCGAGCGAAGAGATAACTGTCCGGTTGTACAGATTTGGCGCAGGGGGACGGGCCGTGTCCAACTGCAGGAGCAGGCTGCAGCGCCCGTTGGACGCGCGATACGCTTGACCATACGAGCAGAAGAGTGTAGCCTCGCGTGCAAATTCCTGTTCGCTACTTTGCCCTAAGGAGGCTTGGTATGGTCTCGCTCACCGCCCTTTGGCTGCCCATTGTTCTATCGGCCATCATCGTGTTTATCGCCAGTTCCATCATGCACATGGTGCTTCCTTATCATCGCAATGATTACAAACAGCTCCCCGAGGAGGACAAGATTTTGGCGGCTCTCCGGCCAGCAGGTCTGCAAAAGGGCCTATATGTTTTTCCCTACTGCACGCACAAGGACATGAAGTCGCCTGCGATCCAGGAAAAATACAAACAGGGACCCGTGGGGATGCTGACCGTGTTTCCCAGCGGCCCACCCGCGATACCGAAGTTCATGGCACAGTGGTTTGCCTATTGCCTCATTATCGGATTCTTCGTCGCCTATCTCACCGGGCACACGGTTAAGTCCGGCGAACCCTACTTGGTTGTGTTTCGTGTGGCGGGCACTGCGGGATTCATGGCATACGGCTTGGGAACCTTGAGTAATGGCATCTGGAAGGGGCAGCCTTGGGGGATGACGCTGAAAGAAGCGTTTGACGGACTGATCTTTGGCTTGCTGACCGCGGGCACGTTTGGGTGGCTCTGGCCGCGCTAGAACCTTGATCTTCCGCAAATTGTGAGCGCTTTCCTTGGCGGCTTCGTTCTTCGTGCGGGTGCGGCCGCCATGGTCAGCGCTCTGATTGTTTACCTCCACCTTTTTTCGTGTAATTTCGTCTAATCCGAGTAACGATTGCGTTGGAAAGTCATTCGTCTGGAGGTCCGCATGGCCCGAGCGCGTGCTTATTTGTTTCTGAGCCTGGTCCTGCTAGCCGGATTTGTCCCGGCGCTTTGGTCCGGCGGAGCTGGCCACTTTGCGTCACCAACCTCTGGTTCGCCCGGCGCAGATTTCAATCCAAAGTCGATTCGAGTGTACGTATCGGTGTTTGCCATAAATGCGGCGCCTGCCAAGAGGCCCGTGCGCGTGCCGCCGCCAGCCACTGCGCAGAACTCACAAGACAGCCCAAAACCGACGGTGGAAACAGCTCCGGTGCCGTTCGATCCGGAAGTCAATACCAAGGAGGCAGCGCGACTTCAGGGCTTTTTCGGCGACGCGCTATTGCAAGCGTTGCGAAAGGGCGGATATACAGCGGCCCCGCAGCCTGGCACGCGCCCGGAAAAAGGAGTGCAGCTCAAAGGAGTATTCGTGGAGGTAGATTCGCAGAACCATAATTGTCTGGCGATCCTGGGGGGCACGGCGCCGCCCCCCAAGTATCTGTTATATGTGGGGGCTTACAATCTGGCGCGGCCCGATCAACCCCTCTACAAGGTGATGACCATGGAGACTTGCGATGCGCATTTTGGCCCGCTGATCAGCCTGAACAACTACATTCCCATGGAGAAATACGAGGTGAGCAAAAGCCCGTCCGAGGATGAAGTGCGCAAAATCTGCGCGCAGATTGCGGCGAACCTGACGGCACTGCTTGGCGCCAATCCGACGGCGTTCTCTCAGTAGCGGTGGAAGCGGGTACAACCCCCTTTTTGCCAAGCAACATCTACCAAGGAATTGAGCTTGCGTATCACTGCAACATGTCTGAAAATTATATATGGTCCTCTTCCCGCATTGCGGCTAGGGGGCCTTTTCAGGAAGAGTATCTTTCGGGGAGGCACGGAAATGCTGTCTGCTGTACATCCCATCTTCCGCAAACTCGCCCGGCCCCTGGCGCTAACGCTCGCGCTCGTTTCGCTCGCGTTTCTTTTACAAGTTACTCCACACGTCCATGCCAATGGCCAGGACGAAGCTGCTTGCAGCCTTTGCCAAGTTGCCCATATGGGCGTGGCGACGGCCGTAGCGGTTATCTCGTTCAGCATCCCATTCGTTTCGTTCGGACAGATTGTAATTCGTTCGGAGATGAGTTTCGCAGAAGCCCCATCCGGACATTCCTCTTCTCGCGCCCCGCCTTTTACCTTCGCGTCGTAAATCCAATGCAATGTAGTGCCTCCTCGCACGGTTACCTGTAGCCGCGCAGCCGCTGCAATTTCAGCGGTCTCTATCCACACACACACGTCACGCTGACGATCTCATGAGGCATTGGAGGAAGAATGCGATACGGTTTTCGGAATTTTGCGGTAATTGTGGTCTCTTTGTTTCTGTATGTGGTTGGATCGGCCGCCCAGGGCGGACATTCCGGATCGATTGAAGGAGTGGTCAAAGACCAATCGGGGGCGGCGGTCACAATAGCCAGGGTGGAGATTAGCGACGCGGTCAGCGGCTATACGCGTAGCACAAACACTGGAGGAGACGGCTCATTCCATTTCCCCAACGTACCGTTTAACGGCTATCACATGACAGTGACGGCAAAAGGATTCGCCACTTTTTCCGAGGACGTAGAAGTACGTTCCGCGGTACCGACGAAGGTGGAAATAAGCCTGAAAGTCGGAACCGAGGTAATTTCGGTGATGGTGGAGTCGAGCGGCGGGGACTTGATCGAAAATGACCCCACGTACCATACGGACGTGGATCGCAACCTGTTCAAGAATGTGCCGCTGGAGAGCAACTCCTCTGAGGTCAGCTCACTGGTGACGCTCACAACACCGGGCGTGGCGGCGGATTCAAATGGACTGTTCCACGGTCTAGGAGACCATGCGTCGAACTCATTTTCGGTGGACGGACAGCCGATTACGGATCAGCAGAGCAAAGTTTTCTCCAATCAGATTCCAGCTGATTCGATCCAATCCCTCGAAGTCATCTCGGGCGCGCCGCCGGCGGAATTTGGGGGCAAGACGAGCTTGGTAATTGTAGTAAACACGCGCTCAGGCTTGGGCGTTACGCCGGCTCATGGGCAGGTGGCGAGCTCCTACGGCGCTTTTGGAAGCGTAACGGGGGGCTTCGATATGGCTTACGGCGGGGACAAGTGGGGCAACTACATTTCCGCCAGCGGCCTCAACACGGGGCGGTTTCTCGATGGACCAGAAGTCACCGTCTATCACGATAAGGGGAACGAAGAAAACATCTTCGACCGCGTCGACTACAGGATTTCGCAGACGGACACCCTCAGCATCAATTTCGGTTACAGCCGGTCGTGGTTCCAAACGCCGAATTCGTACGATGCGCAATTTGCCACCGGATGGAGTTTCAACGCCGCGGACACAACATGCCCGCCAGGACAAATAGGGAACTGCGGAGGACTGGGACCGACCGGTCAGCCAGTGGGGCCGCAAGATCAACATTCAAAGATCGGAACGTTTAACATAGCGCCATCATGGACGCGTCTAATCAATCCTGCGACTGTCCTGACGGTGGGAGCTTTTGTTAGGCGTGACGGATACAACTACTACCCCAGCGCGGACCCGTTCGCCGATGAGACACCCGATCTACAACTGGAGACAGTCACCCAGTACCGCACGTTAACGAATGGCGGGATTCGTGCAAGCGTCTCCTACGCAAAGGGGAAGAACAACGTGAAGGCGGGAGTCACGTTCGAGAACACCGCGCTTCTGGAAAACGATCATTTCGGCATCGTCAATCCAACGGTGAACGCGGTTTGTTTGAATGCGGATGGAAGCTTCGATACAAATCCGCTGTTAACCGATCCTGCGGCTTGCGGCGGGACCGGCAATCCCGGGGGCTCTGAGAATCCCGCATTTATTCCGCTCCTCGGTTGCTACGACTTGACCCGGACGGCCACACTGCCGAATTCCGACGCCTGCCCAGCGGGACAAACCACCAGCGGGCTCTACAATTTCAAGGGGAACACCAACATCAAAGAAGCGGCGCTTTTCGCGCAAGATGCCATCACGCTAGGCAATTGGAGCCTGAACCTTGGTCTCCGGGCAGATATCTATCGTGGCATTTCCAGCGCCCAGCAACTGGAGCCGCGCCTGGGCATTGCGTACAACATCAAGCCCTCGAACACGGTGCTGCGTGTTTCTTATGCCCGGACGATGGAGACTCCGTTCAACGAGAACCTCATTCTTGCCAGTACCGGCTGCAACGACCCCGTGATTTTCTATCTCCAACAGTCGGTACCCGGTGGTCAGTGCGTTTCGTCAACCATCCCAGCGTTGAGCCCAGGCCACCGCAATGAGTTCCACGCCGGTCTGGAACAAGCCTTCGGGAAGCACCTGGTCATCGATGGCGAGTACATTTGGAAGTACACGCACAAGGCGTTCGACTTCAGTGTGCTCGGCAATACTCCCATCACGTATCCCATAGAGTGGGCCAACTCGAAAATTCCCGGTTATGCCATCCGCGCGAGCGTCCCGGACTACCACGGCTTCACGGCGTATGTCGTGATGTCCAGTGTGGCCGCACGTTTCTTTACTCCGCAGATCAGCGGTATTGGCGCCACGCCCGCTTCACCAGGGGGACCCACTGTATTTCGCATTGACCATGACGAAAAGTTCAACCAGACCACACACTTGCAATATCAACCCTGGAAGCGGGCGCCGTGGCTCGGCTTCAACTGGCGCTACGATAGCGGGCTGGTTGCTGGTCCGGTGCCGTGCTTCGGAGGCGAAGCTTGCCCGAACGGGCCGAACGGCGGTGGGCCCAATAATCTCGTCGATGTGTCGGGATTGACGCCAGACCAACAGTCCCAGGCAGGACTGTTCTGTGGGAGTGTGTACGCGACCCCTACGACCCCGATCAGTTCGTCCTACGGACTGAATCTCTGCCCGGCGACAAGTTATGGTGCCAAGTATGTATCCATCCCGGCGCCCGGTACGGAAAATAACGACCACAATCCACAACGCATACAGCCGCGGAACTTGTTCGACATTGCCGTGGGCCACGACAACTTGTTCAATGGCGACCGCTACAGGTGGAGCTTGCGCTTCACTGTGATCAACCTGATGGACAAAGTGGCGCTATACAACTTCATTTCCACCTTCAGCGGCACGCACTATGTGACCCCGCGGACAGAAACGGTGGAGCTGGGCTTCCACTTTTAACTGAAAAGCCACACAATCACGAACACGAAGCCCCAGGAGACGATTCAGTCTTCCTGGGGCTATTCGTTAGCACTGATCCCGGATGGGGATCACGCGGATTTCACGAAAGGAGTCAGAATGGCGAGTTGATCCTTGCGCACTTCGCAGGACTCGAAGGCGAAGGAGCGTGCCATGGTGGCGAGTTCGGCGGGCGATTTCCCCTTGAGTCTTCGCAAGACGTAATCGAGAGCAGGCGGATCGAAATCGCGCGCCACTTCGCGTGCCCATTGTTCGCGCGTGTCCTGGTCGATGTCGGTGGTGGAGAGCATTTTGCCGACGGCATCGGTGAAGGAGGGAGCGAACTGCTGATATTTTTTGAAGAAACCGGTGATGGGTTCGGATTCGAGGAACTGCCTCCAGGGCGTGTCGGGGCGCGGGTTCACGATGCCCATCTGGCGCAAGTCTTTGTAACACCACATGGACCAACCCCAGCCTTTCTCTTCAAAGATGGAGATGAGGTCGCGGGTGATGGCCAACTGAGTGGCAAACGGTTGCGAACCGGTGCTGTCCACGCCGAATTCGCCCATGATGGTCGGCCTGTGAATGCGCTGTTCGTCATGCTTGCCGTCGAGGGTGCGCTCCAGCGCGGCGCGGTCGCAGAGTTTGCCGTTCACGCTGCCCGGATAAGTGGTGAGCTGGGCGAACGCTTCGTTCTCGAAATAATAATGATGGATCGCCGGGACGACCTGAGGATCCTCAAACACGGAGTCCTGCAAGCTGGTGATGTCCTTGGCCCAGCGGTTGGGGTCCAGGGCAATGATGTGGTTCGCATCCACCTCGCGGATCGAGCGAATAATCTGGCGGTAAAATGCATTCAAGAGCGGCACGTCGTTCGTTACCGGTTCACAAAGCAGGTTGTAGCCTGCAATCGTGGAGTCTCCTTTGTAACGCCGCGCGAGTTCCTTCCACAGCGCGGCCGCACGATCCATGAACTCCTTGTGATGCCACAAATAGGCTTCGCCATACGCGCTGCCGGCATTCTGATCGCGCGCTTGTGCGCCCGGCGCTGCGTGCAAATCCAGCAGAACCCATAGATTGTATTTGCGGCAGAGACGCACGGCGCCATCCAGGCGGCGGAAACCATCCTCGAGCCACTGGCCGGGAGCCAGGTCCGACTCGAAATGGCGGTAATTGAAGGGCAAGCGGACAAAGTTGAATCCCTGTCTGGCGAGGAAGGAGATGTCCGCCTCGGCGATATAGCTTTCCATGTACGCGTTGAAAAATGCGGAGTAGGATTCTTCGCCGAGCACGCGGCGGAATTGCTCGCGGATTTTCCACTCGGTCCACGGCAGGCCGATCATGTAATCCTCGATAAGCATCCAGCCACCGAGATTCACGCCGCGCAAACGGACGGGCTTATCGCCATCCATAATCTGATAGCCCTTGGCCTGAAGAACGCGCCCCGGCGCCCCCGTGGTTGCGCAACTTGCCGCGGAGAGTTCTCGTGGGTTCATCGCCGCGGTAACTGCCGCAGCCGCAGTGGTGCCAAGAAACTGCCGCCGATCCATCATTGCTGGCTCCTTGTGTTGAGGGTGTTTCACGCAAGCATAACGGTAGTGGTCCAATGATGCGGTGATGGTGAGCACATTGCAATCCCTTCGCGCACCTAAGAGGCAGAACTGCATTTGCACGCAGGGGCAAAGTGCGAAGAAGCCGCTTGCTTACTCGTATTTGTGTGTAAAATCATCTCCATCATGTCAACATCCCCGGAAAATTCTCAAAAAAGTAAACTGCGCATCGGCATTGATTTGGGGGGAACGAAAATCGAGTTCATCGCCCTGGAATACGATGGCCGCGAACTTCACCGCCACCGCGTGCCCACGCCGCGGCATGATTACGACGGCACCGTGCGCGCCATCAAGGAAGGAGTCGAGCGCATCGAACGCGAATTGCAGCGCAGTGCGACCGTCGGCATAGGCATTCCTGGGACGATTTCCGGGATCACGCACACGGTGAAGAACGCCAACTCTGTATGGATGAACGGCAAGCCGTTTGATCGCGACATGAGCACTGCGCTGGGACGCGAGGTGCGCTGCGCGAATGACGCTAACTGCCTGGCCGTTTCGGAAGCCACGGACGGCGCCGGCGCGGGCAAGCGCGTGGTCTTTGCCGTGATACTGGGAACAGGTTGCGGCGGTGGGATTGCCGTCGATGGCCGCGTGCACAACGGGCGCAATGGCGTTGCCGGGGAATGGGGCCACACTGTGCTGCCGTGGATGCGCCCCGATGAATTTCCCGGGCCTGATTGCTACTGCGGCCTGCGCGGTTGCATCGAAACTTTTATTTCCGGCACGGGCCTGGAAGCCGATTACGAGCGGGCCACGCAAATGCATTTGGAGGGGAAAGAGATTATCGCCCGCTGCGAGGCCGGAGAAGCAGCGGCGGTGGCGAGCCTGGAGCGCTACGAGGATCGGCTGACGCGGAGCCTCTCGCAGTTGGTGAACATCCTTGACCCGGACGTCATCGTGCTGGGCGGAGGCGTGTCGCAGGTGCCGCGTTTGTACCGGAATGTGCCGCAGCGTTTAAAGAATTACGTATTCGGGAGAGAAGCCGACACACCGGTGCTGGTGGCCAAGCATGGCGATGCCAGCGGAGTTCGAGGCGCGGCATGGCTTTGGCCGATCGAAAACTCGTAAACGTGAAGGCAAGATGGGACGGGGATACGAGCGGGGGCAGTTGGCAAAACGCTGGTGGTCACAATAGAAAACGCCCTTCGGAGATGCCGAAGGGCGTTTCGGAGAATACGAGTGAACAGGATCCGGACGATTACACGCGGCCTCTGCGAATCACCAGAAGCATCATGGCAAGCATCCCGGAAACGAGTAGGAGCAGGCTGCTGGGTTCGGGAGTAGGAATCGTCCCAAAGTATTCCTGCGGCTGGCCATCCCCTGCGGTCTGCGTGCCGTCTATCGGCGTGTAAATAGTAAAGTTCGGATAGTTGCAGGTGCCAGTCCCGCAGGCCGCCTGGGCCTGACCGAGCCAGTTGCCGATGTTCGTCTGGTCTTGGCTGCCGATAGTGCCATAGGGGTCACTTCCCGAAATACCGGGATCAAATATGTCCCAGATGGCCCACTGAATATCGCCTACCGTCTGTGCATTCCCGAGGTTGGCATTCATCTGCCCCACGAGCCAGGCAATCTCCTGGTACTGCGTGCTGCCGGTGAACATGACGTTGTTCAGGCTGGAGACTGTGGTTGTGGTCGCTTTCCAACTCTCGCCGACATAGACTTCGTCCTTGAAGTCGTCACAAATCAGCTGCAGGGACTGACCATTGCCGGTATTTGTAAAATTGTAGGGCCCGACGTAGACACCGCCCATGACGTCACTGCCGCCATTGTTCAGAGTCAAGGAAACGCTGTCGGCGGAGGCAACTGCCGCTGCCGCCAGCATGACAATGAGAAGGGCTGTAACTTTGAAAGTCAGTTTCATTAGTCCTCGCGATACACGAATCCCCGTGAAATCGATCCAGGGCTGCGGTACCCTGAGCAAGAACAGAGCATGTAACATGCCAGAAACAGCAATTTCAAGCCACAGAAAAGAAATAGGTTATATCGTCAGAGAAGCAGGAATAAGGCTATCCATCCCTTTGCTTGCACATTCTCGTCCAAGCGGTTCCTAAGGCGCAGTGTCAATTCGCTCCATTACTTATAGTACTCAATAAGGGACGAGATTCTATTGGACGGTGTCGCTAGCCCCGTCTGGAACTGAGCCGGGTATTCGTCTGCGCATTAAACTTGTGGCCCCGTCCACGGAGGAGACGGGGCCGGTGCTGAGCACCAAACGGTTCGTGGAACGGGATCAGTCACCACCCGCGGCTTTGCTCATCTGTGCCATCCAGGCTTCCGAGCGCCGGCGCATCTCTTCCGGCGTTACGTCTTCCACGTGCTGCCCTATCCCCCACTGCTG
>Ga0181532_10003505_pt1 | contig 14061 bp, 13 predicted proteins | sample PEATcosm2014_Bin_33_FD_119768 | JGI IMG/M metagenome (GOLD analysis project Ga0181532, IMG submission 119768) | Peatland microbial communities from MTU Mesocosm Facility, Houghton, MI, USA - PEATcosm2014_Bin11_30_metaG | ecosystem: Environmental > Terrestrial > Soil > Wetlands > Peat | place...
ACCAGCGCGACCGCGGCGCGGATGATGTGCGGCGCCTGCGTGGTCATGTAGACGGTGAGCTTCGAGGTTGCCCGGTTGTAGTCCGCGATTGATCCGCAGCACTCGATCGGGGACGGGTGCGAGCGCGGGTAGTGCAGCCGCAGCTTCGAGATCACGTCCGCCTGCGCGAAGGCGCGCTCGGTGCCCGCGGCGTCGCCGACTTCCCAGTCGTAGATCACGTTGTCGGGCTGGTTTTCCTTGTCGTCCCGGATGACCGGCGCGCCGTCGGCGACCGCCTGCTGCGGGTTGACGATCACCGGCAGCGGTTCGTACTCGACGTCGATCGCCTCGCAGGCGTCCTTGGCGATGTACGGATCGTCGGCGATGACGCAGGCTACCTCCTGGCCCTGGAACCGCACCTTGTCGGTGGCCAGCACCGCCTGGGTGTCGTAGGACAGCGTCGGCATCCAGGCCAGGTTGCGGGTCGCCATCATCTCGCCGGTGAGCACCAGGTGGACGCCGGGAATGTCCCAGGCCTTGGTGGCGTCGATCGACTTGATCCGCGCGTGCGCCAGCGGGCTGCGCAGGATCTCCATGTGCAGCATGCCCGGCAGGGTGATGTCGTCGGTGTAGTTGCCCTTGCCCCGGATGAAGCGGTTGTCCTCGACGCGCTTGCGGCTCGCGCCAAGTCCGCCGATCTTGATCTCGTCCAGTGCCTGCGTCACGTCTGTCCTCCTTCCCGGTCAGCCTGCAGACTCGGATCTGAGCTTGTCAGCGGCCCAGAGCACGGATTTGACGATGTTCTGGTAGCCGGTGCAGCGGCACAGGTTGCCCGACAGCGCCCAGCGGACTTCTTCCTCGGTCGGGTCGGGATTGACATCGAGCAGTGCCTTGGCGGCCATCATCATGCCCGGCGTGCAGAATCCGCACTGCAGGCCGTGTTCCTCCTTGAAGCCTTCCTGCAGCGGGTGCAGCTCGCTGGCGGTGGCCAGGCCCTCGACCGTGGTGATCTCGTGCCCGTCGGCCTGCACGGCCAGCATGGTGCAGGACTTCACCGGCCGGCCGTCGACCAGCACGGTGCACGCACCGCAGTTCGTCGTGTCGCAGCCCATGTGCGTGCCGGTCAGCTCCAGCCCCCGGCGGATCAGGTGGGACAGCAGCAGCCTGGGCTCCACCTCGGCTATCTTCTTGGCGCCGTTGATGCTGAACCTGATCCGGCGGACCGGGACCTGCGCCGCGGCCTCATCGCCGTGGTCTTCGTAAACGATGGTCATGTCACGCTGCCCTTTCCGCGGTGCCGCCGGAGCGGCTCAGGAGGCGCTCGACCAACGTCGCCACCATGTGCCGCTTGTATTCCGCGCTGCCGCGGTGGTCGGTGCGCGGCCGCGCCACCTCGGCGGCGAGGCTGGCCGCCTGGGCGATGGCCGGAGCGCTGAGCGGCTGGCCGACCAGGGCCTCGGCGGCCGCGGTCGCCGCGATGGTGGATCCGCCCACCCCGGTCAGCGCGATGCCCGCTCGCGTGACCGTCGGGCCGGAGGACTCGACCGCCACCGCGACGCCGACGGTCGCGAAGTCGCCGACCCGGCGCTCGAGCTTCAGGTAGCCGCCCGAGCGGACCCCCTGCGCGGCCGGGATAACCGCCTCGACGGCGATCTCGTCAGGTTCCAGGACATTCTGGAACGGCCCGGTGACGAAATCGGCGACCGGGATGGTGCGCCGGCCGCCCGGGCCCTGGGCGATCACCGAGCCGCCCAGCGCCAGTACCACCGACGCCCAGTCGCCCTGCGGGTCGGCGTGGCAGAGCGAGCCCACCAGCGTGCCCCGGTTCCGCACGATGGGATCGGCGATCAGCGGCGCCGCCGCGGCCATGGTCGGCTGGGTGCTGGCCAGCAGCGCCGAGCGCTCCAGGTCGACATGCCGGCACAGGGCGCCGATGCGCAGCGTGCCGTCCGGGTCCGCGCGGTGATAGCCGAGGCCGGGCAGGTTGTTGATGTCGACGATCAGCTCAGGCGAGGCAAACCGCAGCTTCATCAGCGGGACCAGGCTCTGCCCGCCGGCCAGCACCTTGGCGTAGTCGCCGCCGTAGCGCAGCAACGTGATCGCCTCATCGAGCGTGCGCGGGGCCTCGTAGCGGAACCGAGACGGATACATCCGGTCCTCCTCCGGTCTGGGCGGTGAACCGCGGGTCAGGGCTGGCTGCCGGGGCCGGGCTGGGGACCGGTCCGGGGCGCCGGCGCGGTGCCCGGCGGCCGCGCCGCTTCCGGGTCGGGCACCGCCACCGGCAGCGAGTCCTCCTCGGGGTCCGGGCGGGGCTCCTGGTGCGGCGGCCACGGTCCGGCTACCGGCTGCCCGGCGATTTTGAGGTAGTCGATCAGCTCGGGCCACGCCCAGACGGTCGGGCTCTTGCCGGTCTTCGGGGCGTGCTCAACCGCTTCGTACAGCCGGGGATTGCCCTGGCTGTGACCGCTGGACTCGATCCGCATGTCCCAAGCTCCTGCCATTGGACGGGCACATGTGTACCGTCACTTGTGACGGCTCCACATGATCCGTCAGGCCAGAGGGCCCCGCAACACGCGAATAAGCTCTTGCTTAAGCGGAGCTCAGCCCGGGCTCAAGCTCCCGGGCTCAGCTCCAGAGCGTGACGTACACCGGCGGGCGGAACCGCGACGGCGGGACCCCCGCGGCCGGCGAGCGCATCAGGTGCATGGCCTCCGGCGTGCCGAGGAATCGGCGCAGTGCGCTGGCGGCCGTGCTCCGCTGCTGGCGCTCCAGTAGCGTCGCGTGCCAGCAGGCCTCCATGGGCGCCCCGGGCAGGTCGACCAGCGACAGCTCGCCCCGGCGCAGCTGCTGGGTGACGAGGTGCTCGACCGCTGGCGCCACCCCCGACCCGTCGGCGGCGGCGGCCCACGCGGCGGTCTGGCTGGGCAGCACGCCGATGCGGTTCTCCGGGATGCGCAGCGCGGTCAGCAGCCGCCCGGTGTCGCTATCCGGGTCGGCGCCCGACGGGTCCACCAGCCACCGCCACTGCCGGAAACTGCCCTTCAGCCTGGACTGCCCGGCGGTGACCACGACCAGGCGGTACCTGAAGATCGGCTCGCTGACCACGGGGAGGGCCGGATCGCGCGCCACTTCAGGGCCGATGGCGACATCGGCCAGCCGGTTCGCGACCAGTACCGCCATCTCGCTGGTCACCGCCACCCCGGCGGACACCTCGACGGAGCCAGCGAAACGCCGGGTGAAGGCCTCCATCAGCGGGCTGACGACGAACTCGGCGATGGTGGAGGTGGCCACCACCCGCATTTGCTCCGGAGCGCCCTGCGCGGCCCGGACCGCGGCATGAGCCTCGGCGCCGAGCACCACGATCTGTGACGCGGTGGCCAGCAGCCTGGAGCCGCCCGCGGTCAGCGTCATGCCGGCCGGCCCGCGGCTGAGCAGCTGGTCGCCGAGGTGCAGCCGGAGCGCTGACAGCGCCTGGGAGACGGCAGGCTCGCTGACTCCGAGCGCGTTCGCGGCGGCGGTCACCGAGCCCAGCCGGGCCACCAGGACGAACGCGTTAAGCTGCGTGAGGGTCATGACACTCCCAATTATCACGCAGAGTGGGGCAACCGGCCCGCCGCGGGGAGAGGGTGCATGCAGGTTCCGGCGTACGTCGAGTACGAGAAGGCAACCAGCGTCGAGCACGCCATTGCCCTGCTGGCCCGGTTTGGCCCGGAAGCCAGGATCCTGGCCGGCGGCCACAGCCTGATCCCGATGATGAAGCTCCGGCTGGCGCAACCAGAGACGCTGATCGACATCAACGGGCTCAGTGAGCTCTGCTACCTGCGGGTGACCGGCGGCGAGCTGTGCATCGGCGCGATGACCCGGCATGCGCAACTGCTGGACGCGCCGGTCGTAGGCCAGCATTTCGCCATCCTGCGGGACGCCGAGATGGTCATCGCCGATCCCATCGTGCGCAACTGGGGCAGTGTCGGCGGTTCGCTCTGCCAGGCTGATCCGTCCGAGGATCTGTCGGCCGCCTTCGCGGCGTTGCGGGCGATCCTGGTCATCCAGGGCCAGGACGGTCCCAGGACCGTATCGGCCAGGGAGTTCCACACCGGGCCCTACGAGACCGTGGTGGCCCCCGGTGAGCTGCTGACCGAGATCAGGATCGCGATCAGGCCCGGTGGCGGCAGCGCCTATGCGAAGGTGGGCCGCCGGGTCGGTGACTGGGCGGTCGCTGCCGTCGGCGCGGCCGTCTGGCTGGCCGGAGACACCATCGAGGCGGCGGGAGTCGGTCTCACCGCCGTCGGCGCGCGGCATTTCGTCGCGGCCGAGGCCGAGGAGTTCCTGACCGGCGCTCCGGCCACCGAAGAGAGCTTCGCCCAGGCCGGCCAGATCGCGGCCGAGCACTGCCACCCCAGCTCTGACCAGCGCGGCCCGGCCGACTACAAGCGGCATCTGGCCGGCGAACTCACCGTCCGCGCGCTGCGCCGCGCCGTGCGCCGGGCCCGCGGGCAGGAGTCCTGACGTGCGGATCTCGATGCGCGTCAACGGCACCGAATACTCCCGGGAGGTGGAAGCCAGGCTGCTGCTGATCCATTTCCTGCGGGACCACCTGGGCCTGACCGGCTCGCACTGGGGATGCGACACCTCCAACTGCGGGGCCTGCGTGGTCTGGCTTGATGACACCCCGGTGAAGTCGTGCACGGTGCTCGCGGCGATGGCGGACGGGCGCCAGGTGCTGACCGTGGAGGGCCTGGAACGCGGCGGCGAGCTGGACCCGGTCCAGCAGGGCTTCGCCGAGTGCCACGGGCTGCAGTGCGGATTCTGCACGCCGGGCATGATGCTGACTGCCCGATGGCTGCTCGACCAGCACCCGGACCCGTCGGACGCGCAGATCCGCGAGGCACTGTCCGGACAGATCTGCCGGTGCACCGGTTACGAGAACATTGTCCGGTCTGTCCGCTGGGCGGCCGAGTACGAGGCACGGGCCCGGGCTCAGGAGATCCAGGCGTGACCGCAGGACCCGAACTGACCGGCGCCTACGGACCGGTGCGCCGCAAGGAGGATGCCCGGTTCGTCCGCGGCCAGGGCACCTTCGTCGATGACATCCAGCGGCCCCGGATGCTGCACGGCGCGATCCTGCGCAGCCCGCTGGCCCACGCCAGGATCGTCTCGGTCGACATCGCCGCGGCGCAGGCCCATCCGAAGGTCGAGGCCGTCATCACCGGCGAGACGCTGGCCGGGCGCGCCCTGGCCTGGATGCCGACGCTGTCCCAGGACGTGCAGGCGGTGCTGGCCACCGACAAGGTCAGGTTCCAGGGCCAGGAGGTCGCCTTCGTGGTGGCCCAGGACCGGTACGCGGCCCGCGACGCGCTGGAGCTGATCAACGTCGAGTACGAGCCGCTGCCGGTGGTGGTCGACGCCAAGCGCGCGCTCGACCCCGATGCCCCGCTGATCCGCGACGATCGCGACGGGCAGGCCGATAACCACATCTTCGACTGGGAGGCCGGCGACAAGGCGGCCACTGACGCGGTGTTCGCGGCGGCGGATGTCGTCGTGGCACAGGACATGCTGTATCCGCGGTCGCATCCGGCGCCGCTGGAGACCTGCGGCGCGGTCGCCGACTTCAACAAGGTCACCGGCCAGCTCACCGTCTGGTCCACCACGCAGGCCCCGCACGCCCACCGGACGTTGTATGCGCTGGTCGCCGGGATCCCTGAGCACAAGATCCGGATCATCTCGCCGGACATCGGCGGCGGGTTCGGCAACAAGGTCCCGGTCTACCCCGGGTATATCTGCGCGATCGTCGGCGCCATGGTGACCGGCAGGCCGGTCAAGTGGGTCGAGGACCGGTCGGAGAACCTGATGTCCACCTCGTTCGCCCGCGACTATCACATGCACGGCGAGATCGCCGCCACCAAACAGGGCCGGATCCTGGGTATCCGGGCCAAGGTCCTGGCCGACCACGGCGCGTTCAACGGCGCGGCACAGCCGACCAATTTCCCGGCCGGGTTCTTCCACATTTTCACCGGTTCCTACGACCTGCGGGCCGCGCACTGCGAGGTCACCGGTGTCTACACGAACAAGGCCCCAGGCGGGGTCGCGTACTCCTGCTCGTTCCGGATCACCGAGGCGGTGTACCTGATCGAACGGCTGGTCGACCTACTGGCCGGCGAACTCGGGGTGGACGCGGGCCAGCTCCGGATGCAGAACCTGCTGCGGCCCGAGCAGTTCCCCTACACCTGCCCGACCGGCTGGGAGTACGACTCGGGCGACTACCCGCGCGCCCTGCAGCTGGCGATGGACATCGCGGGCTACGCGGAGCTGCGCCGGGAGCAGGCGGCGAAGCGGGCCCGCGGCGAGTACATGGGCATCGGGCTCAGTTTCTTCACCGAAGGGGTCGGCGCGGGGCCGCGGGCGCACATGGACATCCTGGGCCTGGGCATGGCTGACGGGGCTGACCTGCGCATCCACCCGACCGGCAAGGCAGTGCTGGCCATCTCGGTGCAGACCCAGGGTCAGGGGCACGAGACCACCTTCGCGCAGATCGTCGCCCAGGAGCTTGGCCTGTCCCCTGACGATGTCGACGTCGTGCATGGCGATACCGACCGGACCCCGTTCGGCCTTGGCACTTACGGGTCCCGCTCGACGCCGGTCTCCGGGGCGGCGGCGGCGGTGGTGGCGCGCAAGGTGCGCGAGCGGGCCAGGATCGTCGCGGCGGCCATGCTCGAGGTGTCGCCGGACGACCTGGAGTGGGCGGCCGGGAAATGGCAGGTCCGCGGCGACCCCGAGCAGGCCAGGAACCTGGCCGAGATCGCGATGGCGGCCCATTCGGCGCTGGACCTGCCGGACGGGGTCGAGGGGCACCTCGATGCGGAGACCGTCTACAACCCGCCGAACCTCACCTACCCGTTCGGCGCCTACATCTGCGTCACCGATGTGGACCCGGGTACCGGCCAGGTGAGCCTGCGCAGGTTCATCGCGGTGGACGACTGCGGCGTGCAGATCAACCCCATGATCGTCGAAGGGCAGGTACACGGCGGGCTCGCGGACGGGCTCGGCATGGCCATGATGCAGGTGATCGCGTTTGACGAGAGCGGCAACTGCCTGGGCGGCTCGTTCATGGACTACCTGCTGCCGACCTCGGTGGAATGCCCGTCCTGGGAGCTCGGCGAGACCGTCACCCCCTCGCCGCACCACCCGATCGGCGCCAAGGGGATCGGCGAGTCGGCCACCGTGGGATCGCCGCCCGCGGTCGTCAACTCGGTGCTCGACGCACTGCGGCCGTTCGGGGTGCGGCACGCGGACATGCCGCTGACCCCGGCCAACGTCTGGTCCGCTATCCAGGGCCATCCGCTCCGCACCGACCTGGCGATCACGTGACCGGAGGCCACCGATGAGCGAATTGGCGGAACTGCTGCCCGACGTCGGCGCCCTGCTGGGCGCCCTCGACGCCACCGACTACCTGGCCGACGAGCCGCTCGGCACCGCACTGTTCCTGGCCGCCCGGATGGGCCAGCCAGTGCTGCTGGAGGGCGAGCCTGGCGTCGGCAAGACCGGGGCCGCGAAGGCGCTCGCGGCGGCCCTGGACACCCCGCTGATCAGGCTGCAGTGCTATGAAGGCCTCACCTCGGCGGAGGCGCTGTATGAGTGGAACTACCCCCGGCAGCTGCTGGCCATCCGGCTGGCCGAGGCCCGCGGCGAGACCCCCCGCGAGGCCGACCTGTTCGGCGCCGACTTCCTGCTGGCCAGGCCGTTGCTCGCGGCCATCGACCATCCGGGTCCGCGTCCGGCGGTGCTGCTGCTCGACGAGGTCGACCGGAGCGACGATGAGTTCGAGGCGTTCCTGTTCGAGTTGCTCGCCGAGTCCTCGGTAACGATCCCCGAGCTCGGGACCAGGCGGGCGGCGGTGCCCCCGGTCGTGGTGCTCACCTCTAACCGGACCCGCGACCTGCACGACGCGCTCAAGCGGCGCTGCCTGTACCACTGGATCGACTATCCGGACGTCAGCCGGGTCGCGGCGATCATCCGCCGCCGCGTGCCCGCCGCGGCCGTCCCGCTGGCCGCCCAGGTGGCCCGCGGTGTCGCTCGGCTGCGCGATATGGACCTGGCCAAGCCACCGGGCGTGGCCGAGGCCATCAGCTGGACTGCGGCCCTGGCGGTCCTCGGGACTGACGAGCTCGACGAGAAGGCGGCTGAGCAGACCGCGGGCGCGGTGCTCAAGTACGCCGAAGACCTGCAGGCGGCCCGCCAGGCCGGGTTCGCCGCCCTGGTGAGCGGCGATGGCTGACGACCTGGCCGAGCTCGCGGCCCGATTCGGCGCGGCGCTCCGGCTGGCCGGGCTGCCGGCCGGGCCGGGCCGCTGCGAGCGGTTCGCGGCCGCCGTGACGCTGGCCAGGCCGCAGACGCAGCGATCGCTGTACCTATGCGCGCTGGCGACACTTGTGTCCAGTAAGGCGCACGCGGAGCTGCTTGAGGCTGTCTTCAGCCAGGTCTTCGGCGGCCTGGCCGATCCGGCTGACCAGCGCGGCGACCCGAATCCGGGCGCCATGTCCGGCCGCGCCCAGCGAACCCCGGAGGATCTGCTCGCCCAGGCCGCGCGAGCCGCGAGGACACATGCCAGCGGAGCCCGGCCCGGGCCGCCGCAGGCCGGCCCTGGCCGGGACGGCCCTGGCGGGGACGGCGGAGCCAGGCGGCCGGACGGGCGCGAGGCTGAGCACCGGTACCTGGGCAGCGGCGCCGAGCGGCTGGCGGCCCAGGATTTCGCTGAGCTGTCCGAGGCTGAACTGCTGCAGCTGGCCGCCCTGATGCGCCGGATCAGCCTGGCCGTCCCGCTGCGCGGGTCCCGCCGTCAGCGGCGCCGGACCGGCGGCCCGCACACCGACATGCGGTCCACCCTGCGGCAGGCCCGCCGCACCGGTGGCGACGTGTTCCGCCTGATCTCCCGCGCGCCGGCCCGCCGGCCTCGCCGGCTGGTCGTCCTGTGCGACATCTCCGGGTCCATGGAGCCGTACGCCCGCGCCATGATCCAGCTGCTCTACTGCGCGGCGGGCGGCGCGAGCGCCGAGGTATTCAGCTTCGCCACCCGGCTGACCAGGCTGACGCCGGCGCTGCAGCGATCGCTGCCGGGCCCCGCGCTGCGGCGGGCCGGCCGGGCGGCGCCTGACTGGCTGGGCGGGACCAGGATCGGGGCGTCGCTCAAGGAATTCAACGACGCCTACGGCCGCCGCGGGATTGCCCGCGGCGCGGTCGTGGTCATCGTCTCGGACGGCTGGGACACCGGCGATCCGCAGGTCGTCCGGCGCGAGATGGAGCGCCTGTCGCTGGTGGCGCACCGCATCGTGTGGGTGAATCCGCGCACCAAGAGCGCTGCCTACCAGCCGCTGGCGGCCGGGATGGCGGCCGCCTGGCCGCACTGCGATGCGGTCGTGAGCGCCCACACGATGCAGGCGCTCGATCAGCTCACCGCGGCGCTCGCTGACCCGGTCCGCCGCCGCGCGGCCGTCCGTCCCGGGCTACCCCGCGCCGCGGCCGGCGCGGCTCGCTAGGCCTGGCTGAGCCCGCCCGGCGCCGCCCGCCGCGTGTCGTTGACCCGGACCGGGACCTTCGTCCCTGTCCAGGCTGAGTCGGCGCGGGTCCAATGCTGGTTATGAGCAGACCGCACGACCTGGCCAAGACCATGGACCTACCCCCGCAGATCTCCGGCCCCAACGTCTTCCCGCTGTCCTGGCATCGCAAGACCGCGAAGATGGAGGAGATCTGGCGCTCCTCGCTGCGCGAGGCCTGGGATCCCGAGGCGCTGCCCTGGGACTCCTTCGATCCCGGTGCCTACAGCTGGGAGCAGCGCGAGGCGATCGCCTACTGGTGGACCCTGCTGAGTGTCTTCGACGCCTCCGCCCCGCCGGTGTTCGCCGAGGCACTGATCAAGACCTACACCGATCATGAGGAGGATGCGGTCCGGCGCTGTTTCTTTTCCGTCACCCGCGACGAGCAAAATCACGAGCAGATGTGCGGCCTGGCCATTACCAAGCTGCTGGAGCACCCTGACCCGCTGACCTACCAGCCGCACACCGAACTCGGCGCCCGGCTGCAGCGCAACGCCAAGTGGCTGTACCACAACGGCGCCCGCTACTGGGAGGGCTATCAGAAGGCGGTACCCAAGTACGATCTCGCGGTGCTCTTCAGCTCCTTCCTGATGGGGGAGATCGCCGCCGCCACCGTCTTCCACCGGATGGCCTCCGGGGCTAAGGAACCGGTCTTCGAGCAGGGTTTCAAGAACATCGGCCGGGACGAGGGGCGCCACATGGCCATCTGCCTGACGCTGATGCAACGCGACTACCCCAAGCTGAAGATCGAGGACCGGGCGGTGGTCACGAAGCAGATCCGGGCCGGCTACCTATTCCTGTCCGCGGTCCTTTTCGAGCCCCCGGAGGATTTCTGGGATCTGCCCGGCGACTTCATCGAGGTGCAGCGACAGGCCGAGGAGGTGGCCAGGCAAGCGGGCTTTTTCATTCCCGAGTACGAGGCAAAGAAGGAGAACTGGCGGCAGGCCATCCTCAACCTGAAGGGCGTGCTCGACAGGTACGACATTCCGTTCCCTGCGATTCCCGAAGTCGGCATCGACGGACAGGAGGTCACCGACGTCGACATGGACTCGATCATCCCCGTGTTCTGATGAGCGTCATCAGGCTGCAGCCGTCCGGGCACGAAGTCATCGCCGAGCCCGGCGACACGGTCCTGGCCGCACTCGAGCGGGCCGGCTACGCCCTGCCCAACAACTGCCGGGCCGGCGCGTGCGGCGAGTGCAAGACCAAGGTGCTTGCTGGCCAGTATGACCAGGGCATCGTCTTTGCCATGGCGCTGTCCGAGCAGGACGCAGCCGCGGGCTACGGCCTGATGTGCATGGCCGTCCCATTGTCGGCGGTCCTGGACATCGAGTTCGGTGCCAGCGACGCACGGCCGCGGCTGTTCCCGCCGCTGACCGCCGTCCCGTTCGTCGTGAGCGACCTGATTACGCGGACCCCGCGAATCGCGGAAGTCCGGTTGCGTCCGCTCGGCGAGCCGTTGCGCTACTGGCCTGGCCAGTACGTCCTGCTGGGCGACGCCACCGCCGGGGCGTCGCCGCGCTGCTACTCGATCGCCAACGCCCCGCGCCCCGATGGCGAGCTGACCTTCCTGATCAGCCGGATGCCAGCCGGCACGACCAGCCAGTGGATACACGACCAGCTCGAACTTGGCCAGCGGGTGACGGTCGACGGCCCCTACGGCACATTCGTAGGGGATCCGGCAACCGATACCCCGGTCCTCTGCCTCGCGGCCGGGTCGGGGCTGGCTCCGATCCTGGCGCTGACCGAGGCAGCGCTGCGCCGTGGCTTCCCGCACCAGGTCACGCTGCTGTTCTCGGCGGCGACCGACGCCGACGAGCTGGACATCGGGCTGCTGCGCTGGTGGGAGCAGCGATACCGGAATTTCAGGTTCCGCATCACCTACACTCGCGGGGCCGCCGACGGCCGCCTCACCAAGCGCGTCCCCCAGCTCCTGCCCGACCTTTTCCCGCGGCTGTCGGGCACCAGCGTGTTCATCGCCGGCAGCCCGCATTTCGTGGCCGATTGCGCCACCGCGGCCCGGGCCCTGGGTGCCGAGGACCGCCTGCTGCACACCGAGAGTTACGTCGCGCAGCAGCTGCCCGAGGGCGCGGCTGCCGTCCGTGTCCTGCCGTAGCACGGCGGGATCAGCTCTCCCCGCGGGCACCGGGTCAGGTCAGCACGCCGTCGCGGCCTGGTCCTGCCGCCGCGGAATCGGTCGCGCGGGGGGCACCGGCCAGGTTCCGGCCGGAGCAGCTAATGTCCTGGATGTGACTGTTCCCCGGGTGGCGATCGGACCGGCTCGCGGTGAGTTCGCGGAGCAGGCGGTCCGGGCAGGCGGCGGCCAGCCGACCGACGTCGACGCTCAGGCCGACGCGCTGGTCTGGCTCGATCCTGGCGACCTGGCGGGCCTGCGCCGCGCGGTGGACACGGCGAGCTCGGCCCGCTGGGTACAGCTGCCGATGGCCGGCATCGAGCGGGTCTCGGCGGACGGGCTCCTCGATCACGGCCGGACCTGGACGTCAGCGAAGGGCGCCTACGCCGAGCCGGTAGCCGAGCACGCGCTGACCCTAGCGCTCGCCGGGCTGCGGGTGCTGCGTCGCCGGATCACCGCCCGCTCGTGGGGCGAGCCCGCCGGGGAGAGCCTCTACGACCAGCCGGTCACGATCCTCGGGGGCGGCGGCATCGCGGTGAAGCTGCTGGAACTGCTCGCGCCGCTGCGGGTCACGGCGACCGTGGTGCGCCGCCGGACCGAGCCGGTCCCCGGGGCCGCGCGCACCGTAGACTCATCGCGGCTGCCCGAGGCGCTGACTGATGCGCGGGTGGTCTTCCTGGCCCTGGCCCTGACTCCGGGCACCGAGCACATCATCGGCGCCGCTGAACTCGCCCGGATGCGGTCCGACGGGTGGCTGGTCAACGTGGCGCGGGGCCGCCATGTTGATACCGATGCGCTGGTCGCGGCGTTGAGCCGGGGAGCGATCGGCGGGGCGGCGCTCGACGTGACCGATCCCGAGCCGCTGCCCGACGGGCACCCGCTGTGGGCGCTGGACCGGTGCATCATCACCCCGCACACGGCGGACACCCAGGAGATGGTCGAGCGGCTGCTCGCCCAGCGGATCCAGGAGAACGTGGCCAGGTTCGCCGCAGGCGAGCCGCTGGCCGGGGTGATTGACCCGGCCGCCGGCTATTGACCCGGAGGCCAGCCGCCTAGCGGCGGTTGTCCTTGCGGGCCCTGTCTTTGCGGGCCTTGTCTTTGCGGGCCTTGTCTTTGCGGGCCTTGTGCTGGACGCCGATGCCGCCGAACAGGCAGAAACCAGTCACGTGGAGCACGGGCGCGTCAGGCCGGGCTGACTCCGCGGTCTCGCCGGAGACCTCGCGGCCGCCGAAGATGGCGATGCCCGAGTCGATCACGTGCATCTCAGGCGGCACGGTGATGCCCATTCCGCCGAACACGGCGAAGGCCCTGATGGTGATCTCGCGGCCGGGGAGAATCGCGTCTCGCAGGTCGATATCGGCGCCGCCGAAGACGGTGACGACGGTGGAGGTCCGCGGTACCCGCCAGACACCCTTCCTGCTCGCGCCGCCGAAGATGGCGATGATCGGCCGCGCAGACGCCGCCGTGGCCACCTCACCGCCCGACCGCAAGGCGGGCGAGGCGAAGTCGGATCTGGCCGGAAGGTCATCAATGAGCGGCACGATGTCCGCATGGGTGCGCGCAGCGTAGATCGAGTCGAGTCGCTGCGAGTGCTCCTCGGCGGTCAGGCGGCCTTCGGCCAGCGCTTCGTTGACCACCGACGCCGCGCGGTCCCGGTCGGCGTCGGAGGCCCGCAGCCGCGAATTTGGGGGGAAATCATCGGGGTCCATCGGGCTATTGTCGGCCCGGAAGGGTGCCGGCGAAAGTCGGGACAGTCTGGTCGCTCCACACTATTGACGTGCTAACCAGGCCGCCGGCCTGCTGTGCCCAGCAGCACCTTCGCCGGCCCGGTCGTCCAGTTCTTGCACTGACCAGGCATGCTGACCGCCGGCCAGGCGCCCGGAGAGCCGGCCGGACCGGCCGCGGTGACGCGCGAATTCGGGTTGATGCCCCCCGGGTGCGTCCGGCTATTGTCGGCGCAACAGGAGTCATAGGGGGCACGGTGGGTCACGTCGAGGCTGCGCACATCAGCCACACCTTGCCTGACGGCCGGGTGCTGCTCGACGACGTCTCGTTCCGGATCGGGGATGGTACCAAGGCCGCGCTGATCGGGCCGAACGGCGCGGGCAAGACCACGCTGCTGCGGCTGATCGCGGGCGACGCCGCCGCCCAGGAGGGGACGGTGACCTCCAGCGGCGGCCTCGGCGTCATGCGGCAGTTCGTGGGCGGCCTGGCCGGAGCGGGAGCCGCCGGCCCGCCCGGTGAGCCCGCGGTGAGCAGCCTGGGCGACGAGTCGACGGTCCACGACCTGCTGGTGTCGGTCGCCCCGCGCCGCGTCCAGGAGGCCGCGGCCAGGATGGACGCGGCGGAACTCGCGATGAT
>Ga0181532_10003506_pt1 | contig 14060 bp, 12 predicted proteins | sample PEATcosm2014_Bin_33_FD_119768 | JGI IMG/M metagenome (GOLD analysis project Ga0181532, IMG submission 119768) | Peatland microbial communities from MTU Mesocosm Facility, Houghton, MI, USA - PEATcosm2014_Bin11_30_metaG | ecosystem: Environmental > Terrestrial > Soil > Wetlands > Peat | place...
AGGTCACGGTCGCCGCAAAGCCTTGTTCCAAAGCGCATCGCAGAGCGGATGTCGCCGCGCGCATGCATCTTTTTCAGAATGTGAGTTGACCCGGGACGCGACGCGAATAACTTGCGGGTTGCCCGAAATGGGAAGATAACCGGTCGGGATCCGGCCGGTCAGGGCGGCACGGTGGCGATGAATATCCTCGACCCACAAGGCCCGATCGCAGTCGCCGAAAAGACGATCTTGATCGATTCGATCGGGATCATGCTGGCGATCGTACTGCCGACCATCGCCGCCATTTTTGCCTTCGCATTCTGGTTTCGCCAATCCAATCCCAGCGCATTCTATTGGCCGGATTGGGAATATTCCGGCCGGCTCGAACTCGTGGTCTGGTCCATACCCGCGCTTACGGTCCTTCTGCTCGGCGGCGTCGCCTGGATCGGCTCGCATCAGCTCGATCCGGCGCGCCCCGTGGCCGGGACGGGGCAGGGCGTCATCATTCAGGTCGTATCGCTCGACTGGAAATGGTTGTTCATTTACCCCGACCAGCGCATCGCGACCCTCAATACATTGACCGTCCCGGTCGGCTCGCCGCTGCATTTTCAGTTGACGTCGGCAAGCGTGCTGAATGCGTTCTTCATCCCGCAGTTCGGCAGCATGATCTACACCATGAACGGGATGGTGACGCGGCTTGAGCTCCGTGCGGACGAGGTCGGCGCCTATCAGGGCCTGTCCTCGCATTTTAGCGGGGACGGCTTTCCCGACATGCTGTTCGATGTTCACGTCGTCTCGCAGCCGGAGTTCGCAAGCTGGGCTTCCGGCGCCGCTCGCAGCGATCGAGCCTTGAACAGTGACAGTTACAAGGAGCTGCTCGCGCAATCCGTGCCGAAGGACAAGCTGAGTTATCGGCTTGACGATCCGGAATTGTTTCAGGCGATCGCGACCCAGAAAATTCCGCCGGGGCCGGGTCCGCAGGAGACCGAGAAGATCGGGGCCAGCCATGTTCGGTAAGCTGAGCTGGGCTGCCATTCCGATTGACCAGCCGATCCCGCTCGTCACGGGCGCCATTGTTCTGGTCGTGATTCTGGCGGTGCTGGTGTGGGTCGTGGTGAGTGGGCATTTGCCCTATCTCTGGCGAGAGTGGATCACAAGCGTCGATCACAAGCGGATCGGCGTCATGTACACGCTGCTTGCCGCAGTGATGCTGCTGCGCGGATTTTCCGACGCCATTTTGATGCGCGCGCAACAGGCGCTTGCTTTTCACTCGCAGGGTTTCCTGCTGCCGGAGCACTATAACCAGATTTTTTCCGCACACGGCACCATCATGATCTTCTTTGTCGCGATGCCGTTCGTGATAGGGCTGATGAATCTGGTGGTGCCGTTGCAGCTTGGCGTGCGCGACGTGGCTTTTCCGACGCTGAATTCCGTCGGTTTCTGGTTGACTGCGACCGGCGCGCTGCTCGTCAATGTCTCGCTGGTGGTCGGTGAGTTCGCGCGCACCGGCTGGCTGCCTTATCCGCCATTGTCGGAGCTGACTTATTCGCCCGGCGTCGGCGTCGATTATTATTTGTGGTCGCTGCAAATCTCCGGTCTCGGCACGCTGGTGGCTGGCATCAACCTGGTGACGACGGTGCTGAAAATCCGCACCAAAGGCATGAGCTATATGCGCATGCCGATGTTCTGCTGGACCACGCTGGCTTCAAACCTGTTGATCGTCGCAGCATTTCCGATTCTCACCGCCACGCTTGCGATGCTGATCCTCGATCGCTACCTCGGCTTTCATTTCTTCACCAATGATGCCGGCGGCAACGTCATGATGTTCATGAACCTGATCTGGGCTTGGGGCCACCCTGAGGTCTACATCCTGGTGCTGCCGGCCTTCGGCATCTTCTCGGAAGTGGTTTCGACGTTTTCCGGAAAGCCGCTATTCGGCTATCGCTCGATGGTGCTCGCGACCATGGCGATCTGTGTCATCTCGTTCATGGTGTGGCTGCATCACTTTTTCACCATGGGAGCCGGCCCCGACGTCAACGCGATCTTCGGCATCGCCAGCATGATCATCGCGGTGCCGACCGGTGTGAAGATCTATAACTGGCTGTTCACGATGTTCGCCGGCCGTATCCGATTCACCACGCCGATGATGTGGTCGATCGGCTTTATGGTGACCTTCATCATCGGCGGCCTCACCGGTGTGCTGGTGGCCGTGCCGCCGGCAGACTTTTTGTTGCACAACAGCCTGTTTCTGGTCGCGCATTTTCACAACGTCATCATCGGCGGCGTGCTGTTCGGTGCGTTTGCGGGCTACACCTACTGGTTCCCGAAGGCATTCGGCTTCCGCCTGCACGAGGGCCTGGGCAAGGCCGCGTTCTGGCTTTGGCTGATCGGCTTCTACGTCGCGTTCATGCCGCTCTATGCGGTCGGTTTTCTTGGCATGACGCGGCGTATGCAGCATTACGACGTCGCCGAGTGGAAGCCATGGCTGATGATCGCCGGCGTCGGCTCGGCCCTGATCCTGGCTGGGATCGTCTGTCAGGTGCTGCAGCTCATCGTCAGCATCCGCGACCGCGAGGCCCTGCGGGACCTTACCGGCGACCCCTGGGACGGCCGTTCATTGGAATGGGCTACGGCATCACCGCCGCCGGTGTTCAATTTCGCCATCCTGCCCAATGTAACCGGCGAGGACGCCTATTGGGCAATGAAACGCCACGCCAGGGAGGAGGTCTTGAAGGCGCCGGACTACCAACCGATCGAGATGCCGCGCAATTCCCCGACCGGCTTTGTCTGCGCGTTCTTTGCAACCGTGATGGGGTTCGCGATGATCTGGCAAATCTGGTGGATGGTGATCGCAGGCTTTATCGGCGCGTTCGCAACCTTCGTGGTGTTCGCCTGGCGCGACCATGACGAGTACGAGATTCCGGCAGATGAGGTCGCCCGGCTCGATCGGGCCAATTTGATCGCGCGCCGCGAACTGGTGACTGCCGCAGGGAGCCTGCGATGACAGCCGGCGTTCTCGCAGAAGGAAACAGCCCGCATCTCGGCGGCTTGGCCGACATTGGACATGAAGGACCTGCGCCGAAGCGGATCGTCACCGGCTATGGTTTCTGGATCTTCCTGCTCAGCGACATGGTGATGTTCTCGTGCTTCTTCGCGGCCTATGCCGTGTTGCTTGGGCAGACGGCGGGCGGCCCCGGCGGAGCAGAGTTGTTCAACCTGCAAAACGTCGCGGTCGAAACCGGTTGCCTGCTGCTGTCGAGTTTTGCCTGCGGCATGGCGAGCATTGCGGTTGAAGCGCGTAGCCACATCTGGTTCCAGATCGCAATGCTCGTCACCTGCGCGCTCGGACTAGCTTTTCTCTCCATCGAATTCCGCGAATTCGCCGATCTCGTCGCGCGCGGTGCAGGTCCGTCGCGAAGCGCCTTTCTATCGGCCTTCTTTACGCTCGTCGGATGCCACGGCCTGCACGTGTCCGGCGGCATTCTGTGGCTGCTCACCATGATGGCGCAGGTGTTCGCCAAGGGCTTTCGCGCCGACATTCAGCGGCGCTTCCTCTGTTTTGCGCTGTTCTGGCACGCGCTCGACATCATTTGGGTCGCGGTATTTTCCGTCGTCTATCTGCTCGGGAGCGCGGCATGAGCGAAGTCCACGAATTGCCGCACGAAGCCGACGTCGCACCCGGTGACGAAGGCGGCAGCGTCCACAGCCGCATTCTCGGATATCTCGTCGGGCTTGGCCTTGCCGTCGTGCTCACGGCCACCTCGTTCTTCGTTGCCGGCACCGATCTGGTCTGGCAGCCCTCCATTCCCGTCGCCATCGTCGTGCTCGCGATCGCGCAGATGGGCGTACATCTGGTGTTCTTTCTTCACATCACGACCGGTCCGGACAATACCAACAACGTGCTGGCGCTGGCCTTCGGACTGTTGATCATTTTCCTGGTGATCGGCGGATCGCTCTGGATCATGGCCAACCTCAATCACAACATGATGCCGATGGACCAGTTGATGCAGATGCAGCGCTGACGTTGAAGGCTGGCTGACCCGTCAGGCGTTCGTTCTCAATCGGTCTTCGCCGCCTCCAGGAGGCGCGCCAGCTCGGAAGCCGTGATTTCGATCGGGCGTCCGCTGCGCTCGACACGCGCCTGGATAAGCGCGCCTTGCAGCGCCGAGGTGCAGAGGATTGCAAGCGCATCGGCGCGCGCTTTCGGGAAGCCGTCGGCTGCGAGCTTGTCGGCCAGGATCGAGACACGCGCCCGATAGGCCATGCGGCCGGCCTCCGTCACCTCGCGATCCCCGGGGGCAAGCTCCAGCAGCACCGTCGTGATTGGACAGCCGTTGCGAAAGCCGGAGACCCGCATCCATCCGGCCAATAATCCGGCATGGCGGCGCAGCAGATCGCCTGTCGAACGGCATTCCTCGGCGAGCTTTGTCAGGGTTGCGGCGACGCGGCAACCGGCCTCTTTGACGGCGGCCGCCGCGATCGAGGATTTTCCGAGCGGAAAGTAGTGATAAAGCGAGCCCTTCGGCGCCCCGCTCATATCGACTATTTCGTTAAGGCCGGTGCGGGAATAGCCCTGCCGCCGAAACAGGGTGACGGCTGTGTTGATGATCGGCTGTCGGTGCTTGGGAACGGCAGGCATTTTTTCCTCCAGATTATATTGATTGGTCTACATCAGCTTTTCACTGTCAAGCCCCTAGCGACGGTGAGAGGCGAATGCGGGAACGGATGAGCTATGTGGAGCGAGACGGCGTGGCGTCGGTTCTGCTGGACGACGGCAAGGTCAATGTCATGTCGATCGAGATGCTGGCGGATATCGCGTCGGCTCTCGATCGGGCGGCGAAAAGCGCCGAAATGGTGGTGCTGCGTTCGATGCGTCCGGGGATTTTTTCCGCGGGCTTCGATTTGAAGGTGCTCGCTTCGGGCGACGTCGCCAAGAGCCTTGAAATGGTCAAAGCCGGCGCCGAACTCGCCTTGCGCCTGATGTCGTTTCCACTGCCCACCATTGGCATCATGGAAGGTCACGCCTTTCCGATGGGAACATTTCTACTGCTTGCCTGTGACGTCAGAATCGGTGCGCGAGGTCCTCACCGCATGGGGCTGAACGAAGTGGCGATCGGCATTTCGCCGCCGGGCTTTGCCATGGAACTTGCGCGCAGCCGTCTTCATCCGGCGTGGCTGAACCGCACCGTAACGCTCGGCGAGATGTACGAGCCTGACGATGCGCTGATCGCGGGCCTGCTCGATCGCGTGGTGCCCCCGGATGGGGTCGAGGCGGAGCTTGGCAAGGTCGTTGCGGCGTTGCGCGGCATTCACAAGCCCTCTCACGCAACCGCCAAAAACCGCCTGCGTCAGGCGACGATGGAGGCGATGCGTGCTGCCAACGAGCGCGAGTTGACCATCGCGGCCTATGAGGCCAACAGCAAGGCACGAACCGCCGTCGTTTTGCCGGGCCGCGCTTAGGCCTCTGAAGAGCAGGGTGGCCGCGAACGGCTGGGTACCCTGATGGGCCGTGCAAAAGTCTCCAGGGATGGCGCCACGCGCCTTGCCTAACATTCCCATGCGGATGAAGATCGCTCATCCGGGCTCGAATGAGACAAAGGGGATGTCAGCGTGGCCGAATTCTTGCGTGGCCTCGACCGCCTGATCGGCCATATTGTGGCCGCCACCCAGTGGCTCGCTCTGCCTTTGGTCGTGCTCTTGTTCCTGCAATGGCCATTGCGCGATGTGGTTCGCATTTTTTCCCGCGAGGCCAATGATCTCGGTCAGGTGATCTTTGCGTTCTTCGTGGCGGTCAGCGTTACGGCTGCCACGCGCGCGCGAACTCACTTGGCTGCCGATCTGTTGGCCTCTCGCTACTCGCCGCGCGTTCGGCGGCGTCTCAACCAGCTCGGCAGCGCGCTCGGGCTTTTGCCCTGGGCCTTGTTTGTCCTGATCGCCAGCAAATCCACGGTCATCTCCAGCCTTCACGACCGCGAGGCTTTTCAGGATAGCGGCAATCCCGGCTACTTCCTGATCAAACTCGCGCTCTGGGTTATGGCAATCCTGATCCTCTGCCAATCGCTGGTCGATATCTTGTGGCCCAAGATCTTGTCGTCCCGGGCCGCGGACAAGACGTGATGGAGTGGTTCGGATTTGCGCTCCTGATCATGGTCGCCGTCGGCATTGTTGCTACCGGTCTTCCGGCCGCGGTCGTGCTCATGGCGGTTGCGGCTTTCGGCGCGGTCACGGGCGTGGCAGTGGGCGCCGTCGACGCGGCGACGCTATGGGCGCTGCCAAGCCGGCTGATCAATCTCTTTGAAAACGATTTGCTCCAGGCGCTGCCGCTTTATGTGACGATGGGCCTGTTGCTCGACCGGCTGCCGGTTGCGGATGCGCTCTACCGCGGGGCGCTGGCGGTTCTCCCGCGCAAGCCGTCGGCACCGCTGGTATCGGGCATGCTTCTTGGCGCGTTGCTCGGGCCGATGAACGGTTCGGTCGGTGCAAGCGTGCTCGCGCTTTCGCGCGTCGTCGCACCGCGCCTTGCGGCGGAAGGTATCGCCGCGCCGCATCGCCATGCGATCGTGGCGGTGGCCAGCACGCTTGGCGTGCTGGTGCCGCCGTCGCTGGTTCTCATTCTCTTGAGCGATGCGATGCTGTCGGCCCACACCATCGCGGTAACCGTCACGGGACGCACCGACCGCGTCGTCAACACACAGGACATTTTTCATGCGGCCCTGGTGCCGGGCGGCATTTTTCTGGTTTTTTGCCTGGCATTGTCGGGGATCGTCGGCCGTAACGCCACCAGGTTGCCCGATCGCCCGCCTTTGACAACCGCCCAGGGATGGACTGCGGCGATTGCGCTCGTCTTCCTGCTGGTTCTGCTTGGAGGCGTCGCGCTTGGCTATTTCTATGCCGTCGAGGCCGCCGCGATGGGAGCCTTTGCGCTGCTGGTTGCCGGGCTTTTGTCCGGACGCTTGCGTGGGAAAGTGACGCACGAGCTGCTCCGCGACGCGATCGCGCTCACCGGTGCGTTGTTCACGCTGTTATTGGCGGCGACGACGTTCACCATGGTCTTGAGGCTGCTCGGCACGGCCGATCTCGCCGGCAAAATGGTCTCGCTCATCCCCGGCGGCGATATCGCGGCGGTCGCAGTCGTGCTTGGCGCCATTGCCTTGAGCGCGTTCGTCCTCGATGCGTTTGAGATCATCTTCGTCATCGTGCCGATTGTGATTCCGCCGCTCCTGATCCGTGTCGCTGATGCGCGGTGGGTCTCGGTGCTGGTGCTGCTCACCTTGCAGTCGAGCTTTTTGCTGCCGCCCTTCGGCTATGCGCTGATGATGGTTCGCGGCGTTCTGAAGGAGCCCGTCGCCTTCCGCGCATTCCTGCGCGCACTGGCGCCGTTCCTCGTGGCCCAATGGTTCTTGCTGTCGCTGGTATTGCTCATTCCGCAGCTGACGCACCTTGGAAAGCCCCCAGACGAGGGCACCCGGCTTCCGCCGGCTGCCTTGTCAAACGAGGAATTTAACAGGCGCCTCAATGAGATGATCAGGTTGCCAGAGCCGGAAGGGGGTAATGGCCCCGTTGACAGGTGAGGGCATAATTTTCTTCTAATGAAACCGGGATCCGTCATATGAAAATTTAGTTGCGTTGCTCTGACGGATTGGCCTTACTGCGCGAAACAACAGCCGGGAGGGCTTACGTCGATGCCGTCCGAAAGAGCAAGTGAGCGGCGGGGCGTCATGCCGGCGCGTCCGCCGATAGGGCGGGACCACGGCGGCATCCAGGCGCTCGACCGCGCCTTTCTTATTCTCGACGTGATGGCGGATGCCGGCGGTGAAGCGAAGTTGACCGAAATCGCAGCGACCGCCGGATTGAACGTCTCCACCTGTCATCATCTCATCTCGACCCTGCACAATTGGGGCTATGTCGCGCGCAGCGCCAACAGCCGCAGCTACGTGCTGGGGTCGCGAATTCTTCACCTCAGCGCGGCCTGCCTGCGACAGGTGGATTTGCCCCGGCGCGCGCAAAGCTTTGTCGATCGGCTGAACGATCAGACCCGGGAAGCCGTCCAGCTTGCGATCATGCAGGATACCGATCTCGTCCACGTCTTGCGCCGCGAGGCACGGCATGCGGTTCGTGTCGATGCGGGCCTCGGCGGAAATTCAAACGCGGCGCATGCGACCGCAACAGGCAAGGCCATCCTGGCCTGGCTGCCGCCGACCGAGCTTGACCGGATCGTGACGGACAAGGGTCTCACGGCCTTTACGCCGCACACCATTACCGACATCGAGAAGCTGAAAGAAGAATTGCGGCTTACGCGCCGCAACGGATTTGCGATCGACCGGGAAGAGTTTCGGCTCGGCGTTATCTGCCTCGGCGCAGCCATTCGCGATCATGCCGGCGCCGTGGTCGGTTCCATCAGCGTCTCTTCGCCAGCGTTTCGCGCCACACCTGATTATATCGATCAAATCAAGGTCCACCTGATCGCAGCGGTCGATGAACTGTCGACCGAGCTCGGTGCGCCCGGCGCGATCCTTGGCGGGTCTCTAGGCGGACCAGCCAAGAGCATTGCCGCCGAATAACGAAACGATCCAGGAGCGAAGCCATGTACAAGCCCGATCACGTCAAGACCTCGCCCGATTTTCCGATTCCAGAGACGATGCGGGCCTGGGTTTTGGGCGATCCGGATCAGTTGACCTTGACGACGAAGCCGGTGCCGGTGCCGAAGCGGGCCGAGGTTCTGGTGCGCATCGATGCGGTCGCGATCTGCGCGACCGATCTTGAGATCATCCACCATGGTCCGCCCGCGCTGATTCAGGGCGGCCAGCCTTTCAACAAGAATTTCACGCCGGGCCACGAATATATGGGCACGGTCGTGGCGCTCGGGGCAGGCGTCGACGAATACAAGATCGGCGAACGCGTCACCGTCGAAATTCACGCCGGCTGCGGCCAGTGCAAGCGCTGCCGCGAGGGCATGTACACGGCGTGTCACAATTACGGGCTGAACTACGGCGACGTCGACAAGGGACATCGCGCCAACGGCTTTACGACTGACGGCGGATTTGCCGAATACGCCGTCAACAGCATCAACACGCTCGTGCGCGTCTCCGACGAGATGTCGGATGAGGAGGCGACGTTGGTCGTCACGGCGGGCACGGCCATGTACGGGCTGACCGAACTCGGCGGGCTCGTCGCGGGCGAGAGCGTCGTTGTGACCGGCCCCGGTCCGATCGGATTGCTTGGCGTGGCAGTTGCCAAGGCGTTGGGCGCCCATCCGGTGATTCTGACGGGAACGCGCGACAACCGTCTTCAGATCGGCCGCGAACTCGGCGCCGACTACGTGGTCAATGCCAAGAACGAAGACCCGGTCGCGGCGGTACGCAAGTTGAACGGCGGCAAGGGCGTCGACTACGTGATCGAATGCTCCGGTGCGCCGGATGCGATCAACGAAGCCGCACGCATGGTCAATCGGGGCGGCCGGATTTGCCTCGCCGCATTCCCGGGCAAGCCTGCCGAGGTCGATATCGCCCATATCGTGCGCAACAACATCTACGTTTACGGCATCCGCGGCGAAGGCAAGAGCGCCACGCATCGCGCCGAGGCGTTCATGGCGCAAAAGCGCTTCGATGCGACCAAGGTGCACACGCATACCTTTGCCCTGGAAGATCTTCCGACCGCGTTGCGATATGCCCGCGAGCGTATCGAGGATGCGATCAAGGTCGTGGTCAAGACCCATGGTCATGCCGCCGCCAACCGCGTGGCGGCAGAATAGACGGGACCTCAAGAAGGCGAGTTGTGTAACAACCATCGGCGAAGAACGGTGCGGCCGCCGGGCCAAAGCCGTCCTTCGCCGGGTTGTTCGGAGAAGAGTGGATGTCCGCGTTCGAAGTCGACCGTCAATCCCCCGGGATCGCAGTCCCGGGGGTGAATGCCAAAATCCCGTCCGTGAGCGTACCGTTCTATCGGAAGCTCTATCTTCAAGTGCTTGTGGCGGTGGCGCTCGGCGCGGCGCTGGGTTACGCCATGCCGGACTTCTCGGTTTACCTCAAGCCTTTCGGCGATGCCTTTATAAAGGCGATCAAGGTTGTGGTCGCCCCGATCATCTTCACCACCATCGCGCTTGGTATCGCGAAAATGCGGGACATCCGCCATGTCGCCAATGTCGGCGTCAAGGCGCTGATCTATTTCGAGGTGGCCTCAACGCTGGCATTGGTTATCGGGATGATTGTCGGCAACGTCTGGCAAGTGGGGGCAGGGCTCAACGCTGATCCGGCGGCGTTCGATCCAAAAGCCGTCGAGGCCTATGCCAAGGTCGCCAAGGATGTCAGTCTGGCCGACTTCCTGCTTTCGATCGTGCCGTCCTCGTTCATCGAGCCCTTCGTGAAGGGCGACATCATGCCGGTGCTGTTCATCGCGGTGCTGCTTGGGTTGGGATTGAGCCTTGCACAAACCCGCAGCAAGCCGGTCGTGGTCTTTCTGGAATCGGCCGCAGCGGCGCTGTTCGGCATGGTGAGGATCATCATGTATTGCGCGCCGATCGCGGCCTTTTGCGCCATGGCCTTCACCGTCGGCAAGTACGGCCTGCGAACCTTGCTCGACCTCGGGCAGCTCGTCGCGTCGGTCTATATCGTCAGCATCCTGTTCGTCCTGATCGTACTCGGCGCGTTTCTTCGGTTTTCCGGCTTCGGCATTGTTCGCGTGCTCAATTACTTCAAGGACGAAATCCTGTTCGTTTTCGCGGCGACCTCGGCCGAAACCATGATGCCGCGCTCGATGCAGAAACTCGAGAAGCTGGGGGTGTCGAAAGAAGTCGTCGGCCTGGTGATGCCCGGCGGGTTCTCGCTGAACATGGATGGCACCGCGATTTACATGACCATGTCGGTCTTGTTCCTGGCGCACGCCTTCAACGTTCAGTTGACGGTCTGGCACCAACTGAGCGTGTTGTTCGTGATGCTGTTCACCTCCAAGGGAGCGGCTGGCGTGACCGGCGGCGGCTTCATTGCGCTTGCGGCGACGCTTCCCGTGGTGGACGCGGTGCCGGTCGCCGGCATCGCGCTGTTGCTTGGCGTCGATCGTTTCATGGCGGAAATCCGCGCCGCGACCAACCTGACGTCGAACATCATCGCGACGCTTGTCGTGGGGCGCTGGGTCGGCGGCATCGACATGAGTATTGCAACGGCGCAGTTGCGGACCGGATTCTTCGAGGCCGGGGAAGTCGAAGTCACGGACACTGGCCATCCACACTAAGCGCAAAGATGCGCAATGACGCAAGTGGTCCGATTCTAACATTTGCATCCCGGTCTGGCAGGCACTTTTGCAAATGTTAGAATCAAAGGACCACTAGCAAATATAGGTTTCTAGTGGAGTTTTGGATTTGACATTCGCTTTGCGAGTTCGCGGTCAATACGGTAGCGAATGTCAAATCCACTCCACTAGTCGCGCGGTTCGGATTCTCCGCGCTCGGCCGGATCATCCCTGATGCAATCAATCGGCTCGGCAGAGTTGTCACCTTCGTTTTACCGGGATGTCGATAACTAGAAAGAGCCGACGAGCGACAGGCGAATCGCCAACGGCTCTACCGGATGCAGGACGAAATCCATGACGCCGTTCTGGCAAACGGCCGCTGGCGCTGTCTGGACGGGGAAGCAGAGATTGTAAAGGCTATCGGTTTTGAGCAGAGATCCATAGGCATAGGTTATCTGGTTGGCTTTGGAGTTGAGCAGATTGAGTCCATCGAGTTGGATGCTCCACCCGTTTTCGAAGCGATAACCGATGCGGCCGTTGAATATGCTTGTCGGCGGTGAACGGAATGCATTGTCTTCGGTAAGTGGGCTTGTGCCCAGATAACGCCAGCGCAAGGTTTCGAACCAGCCGGTCTTCTCGCCGATTGTAATACCCGCGGACGCCACGACGGCCGGCGCGTTCGGGATATAGTTGCCAGGAGCGTTACCGATCTGGGCCTGCGGAAATCCTGCAAGCGATGCAAAAAGTCCGGCCTGCTGCGTGTCGAAGCCGACAAACCGGGCATGAGACAGCGCAACATCGCCATCGAAAGTAAGCCACGAAATGGGCTGATACTTGTTGGTCCATTCGACACCGTAACGCCGGCTGGGCCGGCTCGCGGAGGTATCACCCGCATCACCATTGAAAACGATCTCCGAGTCCTGGTCGAGGCCAAACACGCTGATGGACGAGTCCAGCCCCCGGATGAGCTTGCTGCGGACGCCGACCTCGATGCCCTCCGTCCGGACCAGCAGCGGCGAGGCGGACAATTTCATGGACGGGTCGGTCGGCTCTTCCGTGATGGTCGCGCCGCGCGCATCGTTGCTGTGCATTCCCCCACCGGCGCCGAAGAAGAATTCGGTTTTGTTGAATGGACCCAGCACCATGGTGAATTTCGGGTTGGCGATCGCCGCCTGCGCATTTCCGGAGTTGTTGCCGTCGAAAATCGAAAAGACGCTCGCGTCATAATAATCGCCACGTACACCCAAGGTAGTCCTGAACCAGTCGGTCCAGTGAACGGTGCTCTGGGCGTAGATGCCGACACTCACCTCTCCGACTTTGTCGCTGCGGACATTTGACAGGAATGCACGCTGAACGGTGTCGGTCAGGGCAAGATTGATATCGTCATATCGCGTCTGGATACCGAATGTGGTTTCCATCAGCCGCCCGGCAAAGGATCCGTTGAAGGTGCTCGAGGCGTTGGCACCCGTCAGCACCCGGTCGTCATGCTGATGAAACTGGTCGCCCAGGGTCGGATTGGTCAGAAAGTAGGTAAAATCGTTGAACAGATTGAGTTCGCTTTTGACGACATAGGCGTTGGCCTTCCACGATCCGGCATCGTCGGTTGCGGCCACACGCGCGGATAACGCGAAGCGGTTGGTATTGCCGCCGTCGCTTGGGTCTTCCGCGCCAAAGAGCCCAATCTGACCTGACGTGATGGCGCGTTCTGGCACCTGGTCGGTCGAATTCCATTTGTTCGAATACGCCATGCCGGTGATGGAAAAGCCGTCCGTCGCCGTCCCCTGGGTGTAGCGCATCAGACTATTGATCTTACGCATATCGTCCGGATTGACCCACGGTCCATTGTACGCGCCGGCCTCGCCGGCAAGGAGCAGTGTGCCATCCCCCATTTTGGTAGAACTCATGCCAAAGAATCGCTCATAGCCAAAGCTGCCAACCGTCATGGAAGCAATGTTCTTGTTGACGCTGTCGATCAGGCCGATGTGGAGATTGCCCGCCGAACCGAAGTCGCCTTCGTCGGCGAAATAAGGTCCCTTGCGAACATCGACCGTGTTGACCGTTTCGGGCATCAGCCAGTTCAAATCCGAATAGCCTTGCCCATGCGCATGGGTACGCAAGTTGATCGGCACGTCGTCGACCCAGATCGCCAGGTCGGTGCCATGATCGAGATTATAGCCGCGCAAAAAATACTGGTTGGCTTTGCCCTCACCGCTATGTTGGGTCACGATGAGCCCGGGAACGGCCTCCAGAATTTCGCCCGGCCGCGTTACAGGCCGAGCGTTGAGTTCTTCACCGGTGAGCGTCAACTGGCTCGCCATGTTTGGCGGCCCAGCCGGTCCTGTACCTACATTTGGCGAGCCTGATGGGACTGTCGTTGGCTGTGCCGCACTGTTTGATGTCGCGGTAGATTTTGGAGATTGCGCGATACGTGCTGGGCGATTCTGCCGTTCGCGTGGCTTCGTCGAGTTACGGGGCGCTTGCACCGTTATTGCTGGTAAAACCGCGGGATTTGATGAGCTGCTTGCCACGACAGGCGCTGCACCGGCAGACTCTGGCCCAGTAACCGTCTGTGCGAACGTTCGATGCTGGAACGTCGTCATAAGTACCGAGATCAAAGCCAGCTCACGCACTCTCTTCGACGGCATCGTTAAACGCGGAACGCAAAGCCTGCGGCCCGGCCGGGTACGTCTGAGAAGTGCCATGTACGCGGACCCACGAACCGTGATGCTCCAGCGGCACTTGAAAATCCCGTCTCATCCGAGCAGCCGGGTCGATAAGGTCCGCCATAACGATACGATTAGGATCTGGGACAGTTTCATTCATATGATGATGGACATGGATGTGCTTGGCGCTATCCG
>Ga0181532_10003508_pt1 | contig 14055 bp, 11 predicted proteins | sample PEATcosm2014_Bin_33_FD_119768 | JGI IMG/M metagenome (GOLD analysis project Ga0181532, IMG submission 119768) | Peatland microbial communities from MTU Mesocosm Facility, Houghton, MI, USA - PEATcosm2014_Bin11_30_metaG | ecosystem: Environmental > Terrestrial > Soil > Wetlands > Peat | place...
GCTCTTACCAAGATTGGCGTTCAGGGGCTGACCGTCACCGAGGTGAAGGGCTATGGGCGGCAAAAGGGCCACACCGAAATCTATCGCGGCGCCGAATATGCCGTGAGCTTCCTCCCGAAGATCAAGCTCGAAATTGCCTGCTCGTCCAGTCAAGTGGACCGGGTCATCGATACGATCAGTGCCGCGGCGAAAACCGGGCAGATCGGCGACGGCAAGATCTTCGTGTTCGGCCTCGACCATGCGGTCCGCATCCGCACCGGCGAACTCGACGCCGCAGCCCTTTAGCAACCCCGCACCACCATCTCCACGGACAGGAGCGACATTATGACCTTGAAGACATTCTCGCGTGCGGGGCTGCTTGCTCTCGCCGGAGCGCTTGGGCTCGCCATCGTGCTGAGCGTGCCGACTTTCCACGCTTCCTACGCGCAGACTCCGACGGCGCCGGCGGCAACCATTACGCCGGCCGCGGCCCCGCAAGCCGCGCCGCCGGCGGCCGAGGCTCCGCCGCCTGCCTGCGATGCCAAGACGCTCACGAATTGCGCGCCCAATTCCGGCGACACCGCGTGGATGCTCACCTCGATGGCCATCGTGCTGATGATGACCATCCCGGGCCTCGCTTTGTTTTACGGCGGCATGGTGCGAAAGAAGAATGTCGGCGATACGGTGATGACAAGCTTCGCCATCACCTGCCTGATAAGCATTCTCTGGCTGTTCTTCACCTATAGCCTCGCGTTCCGCGCCGGAACTCCATTCATCGGCGGGTTCGATCGCGCGTTCCTGCAGGGCATCGTCAGCGACGTCGCCAAGGGCATTGGCAATCCCAATTCGCTGGCGCCGACCATCCCCGAGACCGTCTACTCGATGTTCCAGTTGACTTTCGCGATCATCACCGCAGCGCTCATCGCCGGTTCGTTCGCGGAGCGCATGAAGTTCTCGGCCATGCTCTGGTTCATCGGCCTGTGGGCGATCTTCGTCTATTCGCCGATCGCGCACTGGGTGTGGGGACCGGATGGCATTTTCAATAGCGCCAATCCCGACGCCAAGATCCATGTGCTCGATTTCGCCGGCGGCACGGTGGTGCACATCAACTCCGGTACCGCCGGACTGATGGCGGCGCTGATGGTTGGCAGGCGCAAGGACAATGCGCCACCGCACAACATGGTCTACACGATGATCGGCGCCTCGCTGCTGTGGGTCGGCTGGTTCGGCTTCAATGCCGGCTCCGCCGTGAGTGCCGGCATGCAGGCGGGCATGGCGATGGCGGTGACGCACATCGCCACCGCGACGGCAGGATTCACCTGGATGCTTGTCGAGTGGATGATGCGCGGCAAGCCGACCGTCATCGGTATTTGCTCGGGGGCAGTGGCCGGACTCGTCGCCATTACGCCGGCCTCCGGCTTCGTCGGCCCGATGGGAGCATTCGCCATCGGCGTCGCGGCCGGCACCATTTGTTACTGGGGGGTCACCGGCCTCAAGCACTTCTTCGGCTACGATGACGCGCTCGATGCGTTCGGCGTGCACGCAGTTGGCGGCGCGACCGGCGCAATCCTCACCGGCGTGTTCGCCATCGAGGCCTACGGCGGCACCGCCGGCCTGATCGAGGGCAATCCCGGCCAGGTGGTCAATCAGCTCATCGGTATCGGTACTGTCTTCATCTACGACGTGGTCGTCACCCTGATCATTCTCAAGATCGTCGACATGGTCATCGGGCTACGCGTGAGCGAGGACGTCGAGCAGGAAGGTCTCGATCTCGCCTTGCATGGGGAGACCGTGCAGTAGCTAAAGGACAATTGTGGGCGGAGACCCACTTCTGACGAGAGGCCCCGGCACAAGCCGGGGCCTCTTCGGTTTTTGGGTTCCTGCTAGCGCGCCGCTCTTGACTTCTTTGCAGCTCACCGACCAGCCATATTGGGCAATTGGCTGGCCGAACAGCGCGACGTCGGTGGCTGAGACAACCAGTGACTGGACAAGGGCCGGCCGGAATGATTGGTATGCCAACCAACGGTCCGCACAATCGCGGATTTTAGGGAGAGAACCCATGGTGCGTAGCTGTTTTCTCGCCGCGGCCGTCGCCGCGCTCGGCCTGCCGGTGGCGCATAGCGCGTTCGCCCAAGACACCGTCAAGATCGGCTTCATCCTGCCGATGACGGGACCGCAGCAATCGACAGGCATACAGGAAGCGGCGGCGGCAAAGCTCTACATGGAGCAGCATGGCGATACGGTCGCCGGCAAGAAGATCGAGCTCATCATCAGGGATGACGCCGCCGTTCCCGATAATACCAAGCGCATCGCACAGGAGCTGATCGTCAACCAGAAGGTGACGTTTGTTGCCGGCTTCGGCATCACGCCAACCGCGCTCGCGGTCGCTCCGCTCGCGACTGAAGCCAAAGTGCCCGAGATCGTCACCGCGGCCGGCACCTCGATCATCACCGAGAAATCGCCCTACATCGCGCGAACCAGCTTCACGCTCGGGCAATCGTGCGTGCCGATGGCCGACTGGGCGGCGGACAATGGCATCAAGAAAGTGGTGACCATGATCTCCGACTACGGGCCGGGTGTCGACGCCGAGAAGTCCTTCACGGCCGAATTCAAGAACAAGGGTGGAGATGTGCTCGAGGCCATCCGCTTCCCGCTCGCCAATCCCGATTTCGCCCCCTTCCTGCAACGCGCGGCCGACCAGAAGCCTGATGCGATTTTCGTATTCGTTCCCTCCGGGCAGGGCGGCGCCTTCGTCAAACAGTTTGTCGAGCGCGGTCTCGGCAAAGCTGGCATCAGAATCATCGGTCCCGGCGACGTGATGGATGACGATCTGCTCAACGGCATGGGCGACCAGGTGATCGGCACGGTGACGGCGCACCTCTATTCAGCCGATCACGATTCCGCGGCCAACAAGGCGTTCGTCGCCGCGTTCGAGAAGGCGAATAACGGCATGCGGCCCAACTTCATGGCGGTCGGCGCCTACGACGGGATGCACCTAATGTACGAAGCGCTGAATAAGACCGGCGGCAAGACCGACGGCGACTCGCTGATCAACGCCATCAAGGGCATGAGCTGGGAGAGCCCGCGCGGTCCGATCTCCATCGATCCGCGAACGCGCGACATCATCCAAAACATCTACATCCGCAAAGTCGAGAAGAAGAACGGCGAACTCTACAACGTCGAATTCGCCAGCTTCCCGGCCGTCAAAGACCCGGTCAAGGCTGCGGAGCAGAAGTAGGGGGGCGCTCAGCGGCTTCGGGCGCCAAACTCGTCATTCCGGCGCGCGGGCACCAGCCCGCGAGCCCGGCATCCATAAACCCCGAACCGTGCAATAATGTCGAGGGCGGTGGTTATGGATTCCGGAAAGCCGCCCCTCGGCTTCCGGAATGACGCGGGGGTGATTGGCCGATCATGCTGACAATCCTGTTCGACGGTGTAGCCTACGGCATGCTGCTTTTCGTGCTGGCGTGCGGCCTTTCCGTCACGCTTGGCCTGATGAATTTCATCAATCTGGCGCACGGCGCCTTCGCCATGGCCGGCGGCTATTGCACCGTGATCCTGGTCAACCGTGTGGGTGTGCCTTTCGTGCTCGGGCTGCCGATCGCATTTTTGGTCACGGCGGCCATCGGCGCTCTGCTTGAGCGCACGCTCTACGTTCATGTCTATGGCAGGAGCCATCTCGACCAGGTGTTGTTCACGATCGGGCTGGTGTTCATGTCGGTCGCGGCGCTCGATTACGTGATGGGCTCTTCGCAGCAATTCGTCCTCATTCCCGAGGCCCTGCAAGGCCAGTTCATCGTGTTCGGCGTCGGGATGAGCAAATATCGCCTGCTCATTATCCTGATCTGCGGCTTGCTCACCGTGGCGCTGCAACTGATCATTGCCAAGACGCGGTTCGGCAGCCGCTTGCGCGCGGCAGTCGACGATCAGCGCGTGGCGCGCGGTCTCGGCATCAATGTCGGCGCGGTTTTCGCCATCACCTTCGCTTTCGGCTCCGGGCTGGCGGGACTTGGCGGCGCTTTGGGCGCCGAGATTCTCGGCCTCGATCCGACCTTTCCGCTCAAATACCTGATTTACTTTTTGATCGTCGTCACGGTCGGCGGCACCTCGAGCATCACCGGGCCGTTCCTTGCCTCGATCCTGCTCGGCATCGCTGACGTCGCCGGCAAGTACTACGCGCCGAAGCTCGGCGCATTCGTCATCTATACCATCATGATCGTGGTCTTGATCTGGCGGCCGCAGGGCTTGTTCGCCCGGAGCGCGGCGCGGTGAGCGCGATGGTTCCCGCCACCGACGGTGTCGGCGCTTTCCTGGCGCGCCGCGCCCGCTGGTCGCCCCTAGAAATCGCCTTCTGGGTGTTCGCGTTCGCCACCATCTGGCTGTTCCCCGGTAAGCATCTGATCCTGACCGAGACGGCGATTCTCGCGCTGTTTGCGCTCTCGCTCGACCTGATCCTTGGCTACGCCGGCATCATCTCGCTCGGCCAGGCAGCCTTTTTTGGCGTCGCCGGATATTTCTCCGGCCTCGTCGCCAAATACGGCATCGTTAACGAGCCGATCATCGCGCTCCTGCTCTCGGGTCTGGTTGCGGCGGCGCTCGGCTTTGTCACCAGCGTTCTGGTTTTGCGCGGCTCGGACTTGACCCGACTCATGGTCACGCTGGGCGTTGCGCTCATGCTCGGCGAGCTCGCCAACCGCTATTCCAATATTACCGGCGGCGCCGACGGGCTGCAGGGCGTCACCATCGCGCCGATCTTCGGCGTGTTCCGGTTCGATATGTTCGGCCACACCGGCTATGTCTATTGCCTCATCGCGCTGTTCGTCTGCTTTGTCATCGTGCGGCGCATCGTGTATTCGCCGTTCGGCCTTTCGCTGCGCTCGCTGAAGGGCAACACGCTGCGCGCGTCCGCGATCGGCATTCCGGTCAACCGCCGGCTGGTGGCGGTCTATACCGTCTCCGCCGGCATCGCCGGGATCGCCGGCGCGCTGCTCACGCAGACGACCGCGTTCTGCTCCCTCGACGTGTTCTCGCTGGAGCGCTCGGCCGACCTTCTCCTCGTCCTCATCATCGGTGGCACCGGCTATCTCTATGGCGGTCTGATCGGCGCGGTGATCTACAAGTTCTTGCAAGACTGGATCGCCAGCCTGACGCCGCAATATTGGCAGTTCTGGATCGGTCTGGTGCTGGTAGCGATCGTTCTGGTCGGCCGCGAGCGGGTGGACGGATGGATTACGGCGCTGCGCGTCGCGATCGCTCGGCTCGGCGCGCGTCTGGTGACACGCCCGGCGGCGCTCGGCAGCTAACGCGATGCCGATCCTCGAGACAATCGACCTCGAAAAGCGCTTCGGCGGCGTGACCGCGGCGCATGGCGTTTCATTGGCGATTGAGAAGGGGGCGCGGCACGCCTTGATCGGACCGAACGGGGCCGGCAAGACAACCCTGATCAACCTGCTCACCGGGGTACTCAAGCCGACCGCCGGCAGCATCATGCTCGATGGGCGTGACATTACGGCGCTTGCTCCGTACCAGCGCGTGCGGCTCGGTATGGCGCGCACCTTCCAGATCAACCAGCTGTTCTCGGACCTCACGCCGCTCGAGACCATCGGGCTTGCGGTCTCCGAACGTCTCGGCTTAGGCACCGATTGGTGGCGGCTGGTCGGCAGCAAGCCCGCGGTGACCGATGAGATCGTCGAGATCGGCGAGCGTTTTCGCCTGACCGACGTCATGCACGAGCGCACCGCGATCCTACCCTATGGCAAGCAGCGGCTGCTTGAAATCGCGCTCGCCTTCGCCTGCCGACCGCACGTGCTCTTGCTCGACGAGCCGGCGGCCGGCGTGCCCGACGCCGAACGCCACGAGCTTCTGGCCACCATCGCTGCGCTGCCCGAAGACGTCACCGTGCTCTTGATCGAGCACGACATGGACCTCGTGTTCTCGTTCGCCGATCGCATCTCCGTCCTGGTCAACGGCGGATTGCTGGTCGAAGGCGCGCCCGAGGACGTTGCGCGCGATCCCCGGGTCAAGGCGGTCTATCTCGGCGAGGAGCTCGATGCGTGAGCTGCTGAGCGTCGAACATCTCTCGGCCGGTTACGGCGAGGCCGTGGTGCTGTCGGGCATCTCGTTGTCGCTCGCCGAAGGCCAGGCGCTGGCGCTGCTGGGCCGCAACGGCATGGGCAAGACCACGCTGATCAATACGATCGTTGGCGTTACGCACCGTTTCTCCGGCATGATCGCGCTCGACGGTCTCGATATCACCAGGCTGCGTCCCGATCAGCGCGCGCACGTTGGCATTGGCTGGGTGCCGCAGGAGCGCAATATCTTCAGGTCGCTCACCGTCCATGAAAATCTGACCGCGGTCGCGCAGCCGGGCCGCTGGAGCACGAGCAAGGTCTATGCGCTGTTTCCGCGGCTTGCCGAGCGACGCCAAAACCTCGGCAACCAGCTCTCCGGCGGCGAGCAGCAGATGCTCGCGGTCGGCCGCGCCCTGGTGCTCAATCCGCGCGTCATGCTGCTCGACGAGCCGCTCGAAGGTCTGGCGCCGATCCTGGTCGAGGAATTGCTCGGGGCGCTGCGACGGGTGATCCGGGACGAGGGCATGTCGGCCATCCTGGTCGAGCAGAACGCCAAGAAGATTCTCGGCGTCACCGACCACGCCGTGATTCTCGAGCGCGGCGCCATTGTTCACGCCGCCGACAGTGCGGCGCTGTTGAGCGACCGCGCCGCGCTTGAAACCCACCTTGGCGTCACCGACAGCGGCCCGCGCCGCTTCGGCCGGGCTAGGTGATATCGCGAGAAACGCTGAACGAGACACGCACGAGGCTTTATCCCGCGCACCCCACCCACCACCTGCCAAGTCTGGTTTGCGGTCCCGCGAAAATGGCGCGGAGCGGACGATCGCGGCAAAGGAGGCGTACATGGCGCAAACGGTCGCGGATGTACTGATCGGTGCGCTCGAGCAGATCGGGGTCAAGCATGTGTTCGGCCTGATCGGCGATTCCCTCAATCCCGTCGGCGACGCCATCCGCCGCAGCGGCATTGAATGGGTCGGCGTTCGGCACGAGGAAGGCGCGGCGCTCGCCGCCGCCGGCCAGGCCAAGCTGACCGGTCGGCTTGGCGTCTGCGCCGGCACGACGGGGCCCGGAAGCAATCACCTGGTCGCCGGCCTTTACGAGGCGAGCCGTGATCATGCGCCGGTCCTGGCCTTGTCCGGCGACATGCCGCGCAAGCTTCAAGGCATCGATCACGTACAGGCGACCGATCCCGACTTGCTGTTTCGCGACGTCTCGCTCTATACGCGGACCGTGTCTTCGCCGGCGCAGGCGCCCGCGGTGTTTCATCAGGCCATCGCCGCCGCCTATGCGGGACGTGGGGTCGCCCATCTGACGCTTCCGGTCGATGTCGTCGGCGCCAAGGCCGACGGCGACCTCGGCAGCATCGCGACGTTGAAGCCGGCGCCCGAACTCGCCGCCACCGAGGCCGAGATCGACGCCATCGCCCGCCGCCTCGAGACGGCGCAAAAGGTATTGGTCCTATGCGGAGCCGGCTGCTACGGCGCGGCGGAGGAGCTTCGCGCGCTGTCGGATCGGATCAAGGCGCCGCTGATTCATTCGCTCAAGGGCAAAGACATCATGTCCTACGACGATCCGCACTGGATGGGCGGCATCGGCATCGTCGGCACCAAACCGGTCTACGGCGCGATGATGCGTTGCGACCTGTTGCTGATGCTGGGCACTGACTATCCCTTCTCCGAATTCCTGCCGAAAAGAGCCGACGTCATCCAACTCGACGTGCGGCCCGGCGTGCTGGGCCGGCGAACGCCGACCACGCTGGGAGTCGTCGGCGCGGTCCGTCCGAGCCTGAAACTGCTGCTCGATCGGGTTGCGGCCAAAACCGACAGCGGCTTTTGCGATCAGCTGACCAAGGAACGGCGGAAGTGGGATGAGATGCTGGACCGGCAGGCCGACTTGGCGCGCAGCAAGGATCGGATCCACCCGCAGGCGGTGGCGCGCGCGGTCAGCGACGTCGCCAGTGCTGACGCAGTTTTTGTCCTCGACACCGGCCTCAACACGCTGTGGTCGGCAAACTGGATCAGGCAGAATGGATCGCAACGCATCCTCGGCTCTTTCAACAACGGCGCCGTCGGAACGGCGCTCGGTCAAGCCAACGGTATTCAGGCGCTTGATCGGTCTCGTCAGGTCATCGCGCTGTGCGGCGACGGCGGCTTCAACATGCTGATGTGCGAGTTCCTGACCGCCGTGCAGCACAAGCTGCCGGTGAAGGTCGTCGTCTACAACAATTCGGCATTCGGACTGATCACGCTGGAAGCCGAGCATCAGGGGCTGCCGCCGTTCCGCAAGGCGATCGAATTTCCCAATCCGGATTTTGTGGCGCTGGCGCGGGCCTGCGGCGGTCACGGCTTTAAGGCCAGCAAGCCCGGCGAACTAAAGGCCGTCATCAGCGAGGCGTTCGCTGTCGACGGCCCGGCGATTGTCGATGCCGTCGTCGTGCCGAACGAATTTCCGAATATTCCGCACTTCGATCTGGAGACGATCGGGAACTTCGCTCGGGCGAAGATGAAGGAAGCGATTATCGCGGTGACCGGCTCATGATATGTTCGCGGCTGTCTGAACGTTAAATGCCTCCTTGCGTCGCTGTCGTTCCGGTAGTGTGAAGGAACCGGCCCTCCGGGAAAAGCGTTGGTAGCTGCGGGCGCTCCTGTGCCACCGCTGCTGTCGCCTGATGCCGGTGCAAGCCGGCGGGCAGACTAGAGAAGGAGCGCAGGGTGGGGGACTCGATGTTGGCTTCCCAGGCAGGTCTCAAGCCCTAAAGGCCGACGGTACTTGTTGTCGAGGACGAGGTGCTGCTTCGGCTGATGATTGCGGAAGAGCTGCGCTACCAGGGAATCCATGTGCTTGACGCCTCGAATGCCGACGAAGCATTGACCATTCTTGGGAGTTCACTGCCCGTGCATCTGCTGTTCACGGATATCCGGATGCCCGGCCGGATAGATGGTATCGCTCTCGCCAGACTCGTGCGCGCCCATTATCCGCAACTGAAGCTCATCATGACATCCAGCAACCGGCCGGATGGTTTTGTTCGCGAGACCGCCGACGTGTTCATTGCCAAGCCCTACGACCTGCACGCCGTGGTCGAGCAGGCGCAAAAGCTTTTGCCGCCGTTCGAGCAATGACCGCTGACAACGATCCATCGCTGGCGAGCGCGGGAACCGTTCTTGTCGTCGAAGGCGAAGTTTTGCTTCGCCTCATCATTTCCGAGTACTTGCGGGACTGCGGGTACCAAAGTCATAGAGGCGACCAATGCCGACGAGGCGTGCAACAGCCTCAACTCGCCGTCGATGTGATTTTCAGCGACATCGAAATGCCGGGCTCGATGGATGGCTTGGGCCTCGCCCAGTGGGCGCGTTCCAACCGTCCGGGCCTCGACGTCATCTTGACCGGCAGCGTACCCCGCGCGGTGAACGCGGGGGCGGATCTATGCGAGTCGAGCGGCACGGTGCAGAAGCCCTATGAGCCGCAGGTCGCGCACGACCGGATTCGGCGCCTGCTGGCCGCCCGTTCGCCGGACCGGAAAGGTTAGGCGCTGCCCGGATTCTGCTAGCCATTTGGTCTTGCGGGGGAATTTTGCGATCCCACATCAGTTTTCATGGCCTGCCGCGCCTCTCGATTCCGCGTCGCCAAGCCGCGCGCGGGCGTCTAGACTAGTGTGGGGGCAAGCGCTGGCTGGTGCGGTGGATTTGAAGTTCCTACAGTCAACTGGTCCACTCGCGTAGGAACTTCAAATCCGAAAACCGCACTAGAATGACAGACTTGCTAGGGTCCCTTTGATTCCGAAATTCGTATCAAAGTGTGCCGCAAGCGTTTGCGAACTTCGGAATCGGGACACTAGGAAACCAACGGCGGGAGAACCATGTCCACGTCCCTGATGACGACGCGACGTTTCGCGCCTCTGTTCTGGTGCCAATTCTTCTCGGCCTTTGGCGACAACTTCCTCAAGACAGCGCTCGTCTTCGTCATTCTGTTCCAAATCGCGGGCCCCGACTCCGAAGCATTGATCACGCTTGCCGGCGCGACGCTGATTGCTCCATTCTTCTTTCTCTCGGGGCTCGGTGGCGAACTCGCCGACCGCTACGACAAGGCGTTCGTGGCGCAGCGCCTGAAGCTCGCCGAGATCGGTGTTGCCGCGCTCGCGGTCGCGGGTTTCGCCTTCCATTCGCTCATTCTGCTTTTTGTCGCGGTGTTTTTGTTCGGGGTGATCGCCTCGCTATTCGGCCCGATCAAGTACGGCATCCTGCCCGACCATCTCACCCGCGCCGAACTGCCGTCCGGCAATGCGCTGGTCGAGGGCGGCACCTTCCTGGCCATTCTGCTCGGCACCATCGTCGCCGGGCTGGCGGCGAAGAACGGCGGCGATCCCATCCACTTCGCTTGGCTGATGATGGTGTCGGCGCTCGCCTGCTGGGTAGCGAGCCGGTTCATCCCGCCCACCGGGGAAGGTGCGCCCCATCTTGCGATCAACCGCAACATCTTCGCCTCGACCGGGACGCTCATCAAATATGTACGCGGCGAGCCGCGGCTATGGTGGGGTGCGCTGGTGGCGAGCTGGTTTTGGCTGGTGGGCGCCCTGGTGCTGTCGCTGCTGCCGCCGCTGGTGACCTTCGACATCGGCGGCAGCGCCGGGGTCGTCACCCTCTTCCTCACCATCTTCTCGGTCGCCGTCGCGGTCGGCTCGGGTCTTGCCGCGTGGCTTGCCGCCGGGCGCATCATTCTCTTGCCGACGCTGGTCGGCGCCGTGCTGCTCGGCCTGTTCTGCCTCGATCTTGGCTGGACCGTTTCGGCGGTTGTGCCGGCGGCCCATCCGCTTGCAGTCGGCGATTATTTCTCCGCGCCTTACAGCATTCATATCGCGATTGATCTCGCCGGGTTGGCAATCGCCGGCGGCCTGTTCATCGTGCCGACGTTTACCGCGGTGCAGGCCTGGGCCGGCGCCGACCACCGCGCCCGCGTCATAGCCGCCGTCAACGTGCTGAATGCTGCCTTCATGGTCGGCGGCGCCTTGCTGCTCGCCGTACTGCAAAAGCTCGGCCTCGGCGTGCCGATCCTGTTCGCGCTCCTCGGTGTCGCCAACCTCGTCGTTGCATTCGTCATCGGCCGCACCATGCCGGCAAGCTGGCTGAATGATTTTCTTTCGATCGCGTTCCGCGCTTTCTTCCGCCTCGAGGTCAAGGGCCTGGAGAATGTCGCCAAGGCCGGCCACAACGCCATCATCGCGATGAATCATGTGAGCTTCCTCGATGCGGCGATCGCAATGTCGCTCCTGCCCAAGCACCCGGTCTTCGCCATCGACGTGGCGATGTCGCGGCAATGGTGGATCCAGCCGTTTCTCAAATTCGTGCGCACCATGGCGCTCGATCCGCTCAAACCGATGGCGCTGCGCACGATCATCAATGCCGTCCGCGACGGCAACATGCTGGTGATATTTCCGGAAGGCCGCATCACCCTCACCGGCAGCCTGATGAAAATCTACGACGGCGCTGCGATGATCGCCGACAAGTCGGACGCGATGGTGGTTCCGGTGCGCATTGACGGGCCGGAGCGGACGATCTTCAGCCGACTGAAGCATACCCAGGTGCGCCGCCGGATGTTTCCGAAGATCAAGGTCACGATCCTCGAACCGGTCAAGATGAGCGTTGACCCGAAACTCAAAGGCCGCAAGCGGCGTGCGGCCGCGGGCGCGGCGCTTTACGACATCATGTCGAATCTGATGTTCCGCACCACCTCGACCGACCGCACCGTCGTCGAAGCGGTCATCGAGGCGGTGAAAATCCATGGCGACAAGTGGCTGGCGATCGAGGACCCGACCAGCGGTCGGTTGACCTACAAGCGGCTGTTGCAGGCGACGCGGATTCTCGGCGCCAAGCTGATGCCGCTCGCGCTAGAAGGTCACGCCATCGGCGTTATGTTGCCGACCTCCAATGGCGCTGCCGTCACCGTGTTGGCGCTGATGTCCGGCGGACGCGTTCCCGCCATGATCAATTTCACTTCGGGCGCGGCCAATATCCTCGGCGCCTGCCGCGCCGCGCAAGTCGACACCATTCTCACCGCGCACGCCTTCGTCGAGAAGGCGAGACTCGAAAAACTGATCGACCAGATCGAGAAGCAGGTTCGTATCGTCTATCTGGAAGACATTCGCAAGACGGTGAGCTTTTCCGATAAGCTGCGCGGGGCCCTGCGAGCGAAAAAGCCGCTGGTTGCGCGCAAGGCCGACGACTGGGCGGTCGTCCTGTTCACTTCAGGCACCGAGGGAACACCCAAGGGCGTCGTGCTCTCCCACCGCAACGTGCTGGCGAACGTCGCGCAGGTCGAAGCCCGGATCGACTTCGGGCGCGAGGACCGCCTGTTCATGGCGCTGCCGGCGTTCCATTCGTTCGGCTTCATGGGCGGTGTCGTGCTGCCGCTGATTTCCGGGGTGCCGACTTACCTCTATCCTTCGCCGCTGCACTATCGCACCGTGCCAGAATTGGTCTACGGCATCTGCGCCACCTATCTGTTCGGAACCGATACGTTCCTTGCCGGCTATGCCCGCATGGCCAACGCCTACGATTTCCGCTCGCTGCGCTACATCGTGTCCGGCGGCGAGCCGATCAAGGAATCGACCCGCCGCGTCTATCTGGAAAAGTTCGGGATGCGCATCCTCGAAGGCTACGGCGTCACCGAAGCGTCGCCGGTGCTGGGGCTCAACACGCCGATGTTCAACAAGTTCGGCACCGTCGGCCGGCTATTGCCGGGCCTGCAGGCGCGACTGGACAAGGTCGAGGGCGTCGAGGAGGGCGGGCGGCTTTACGTCAAGGGGCCGAATGTGATGCGCGGCTATTTGCGCGCCGACAAACCGGGCGTGCTCGAGCCGCCCCCGCAAGGCTGGCACGACACCGGCGATATCGTCGCCATCGACGAGCAAGGCTACATCGCCATCAAAGGGCGCGCCAAACGCTTCGCCAAGGTCGGCGGCGAGATGATCTCGCTCGCCGCGGTCGAAATGCTCGCGGCGGAGCTGTGGCCGAACTATATCTCGGCGGTGGTAGCTATCCCTGACGAGCGCAAGGGCGAGCGGCTTATTTTGGTCACCGACAAGCACGGCGCGACGCGCGCCGATTTTCAGGCATTTGCCCGCAGCAAGCACGCCTCCGAGCTGATGTTTCCGGCCGAGATCATCGTGCTCGACAAGCTGCCGCTGCTCGGCTCCGGCAAGCCCGATCTTTTGGTGCTGCAGAAATTCGTGCGCGACCAGGCGGCGGCCAAAGCGGCAGCGGCGGAGTGAACGACCCCACCTGACTGTGCCCCGGCATCAGTACTCAAGGGATCGGCGGCTTGGGCTTCGGTGGTTTCGGGCGGCGTGCCGGCTATCAATGCTTGTCTGCTGCGTCACGGCAGTCGCGACGTGGGCTTCCACGCTGGCCATTGTGCCGGCATCGCCGCCGGCGGTCGGCAGCGCGATGCTTACCAGAATCAGCCATAACACGACTAAGCTTTGTGCACGCCCCGCGAGGCGAATGTCGTCACGCTTCGTTTCTGGATATCCAACAGCCATTCGGATCACAATCCGACCATGCCTGGGCGCCAGGAAGACATGGGGTTCTGTATGGTTGTGCCGGAGATTGCCTCATTGAAGCGGTTCTTGCCAGCCCGCCGATGGCTACGATCCGGTTGAGGCAGAAGCCAATTCCGGAAAGCCGGGACCGGCTTGAACGGCGCGCTTTACCTCGCGATATGAACGTGGGAATGAAACCAGGGGAAACTGGAAGGTCTTATGTTTGACGCGTTCAGGAACTTCGTCGCCGAATTTGTCGACGGCGACAAACATCCAGGCCAATTCGCCGATGATGATTACCGCCTCGCCGCGGCGGCGCTGCTGGTGCACGCTGCCGCCATCGACGGTGATATTAATCAGTCCATAAATAGACCGACTTATTTCTTGACACGTCGAATCAGAATTGATTCTGTGGGGGCATGAGAAACAATGACGGGCGCAAACTGAGTCACGACACGCTCGAGGAAATGA
>Ga0181532_10003510_pt1 | contig 14052 bp, 11 predicted proteins | sample PEATcosm2014_Bin_33_FD_119768 | JGI IMG/M metagenome (GOLD analysis project Ga0181532, IMG submission 119768) | Peatland microbial communities from MTU Mesocosm Facility, Houghton, MI, USA - PEATcosm2014_Bin11_30_metaG | ecosystem: Environmental > Terrestrial > Soil > Wetlands > Peat | place...
CAGGCCCCCCACACGTGGCAGCGGCCGGCCGCTATCGGTGACCGCGATGGCAACGAGAATTTCGTTCGCGCGCGGTGCATCATTCACGCGAATTTCCATGCCATCGAAGTGGCTGCGGACGAAAGCAGCATCCTTGTGTCCAAGAGGAATATCCAGCGGCACCCCGGGTCCTCCGCGTTTCTTGGAAGAGGGGATCAGCGCCGCACCCTTGCCGAGGATTTTTCGCACCGGTGTGCCAAGCTTCGGGTGAAGCACCGCCGCGGCGTGTTCCAGTTCGCCGTTCTCTCCAACGGCGGCGGCTTTGCCATAGCTTTCCGCCGATGGCCCGGCAATGCCAAGTGCCGCCACGGCACGCTCGGTCAGCAACGACCCCAATTCTTCGCCAATCTCCATCAATTCGGTCAAGTCCACCACGAATTTTCCGGCAAAAGGATTCTCAATCACCGCCGCCGACGCTGCTCGTCGCGTAGGAGGGCTCACCGGCTTCCCCATTTCCGTGTGCGTCTCTTCCATGAACGTGACCATCTTGCGGATTTTCGCTTTCATCGCAGCCCGTCCTCGCCCTTAACTTCCGAAGCCTTCAAACCGCCAACACGTGCATGCACGCGCGCCCCTGTTGTCATCACCAGCGCCAGTAAAATCTCATCGGCGCGTGGAGCATCGGCGATGCCCGCCTCCATGGAATCGAAGTGACTGCGCACATAGGATGCGTTTATATGCGTGATCGGGACGTCCAGCCGCGTGCCGGGGCCGCCCACCTTCTTTGTGGAAGCCACGATAGCTTTTGCCCCGCCCAGGAGTTCGCGCATCGCATATCCGCCGGGAACGTGCCAAAGCGCCCCATGCTCAAGTTCTCCGGCTTGACCGACAATGGCTCCCTTGCCATAACCTTCGACTACCTTTGCGTCGCCGCCGAGCGCGGCAACCAGCGATTTGGCCATTTCCAATCCCAGAGGTTTCAGGTCCTCCATGAATCCGGCGATTTCCGTCTCGTATTTCCCCGCATAAGGGTTGTGAATGACGGCCAGCGCCGCGGCACGCCGCAACGGTTTTGCGACAACCGGACCACCTTCATGGAAAATCTCTTCGACGATGACGACGCGCTTGCGAACTTGGACTTCAGGCATGTTGCAGGCTCCTTTGCATCATTTCCGTCAGGGCGTAGCTGTCTGGCGCAGTAACAACGCGGACCGTCTTCTCTAGGTACAGCGCCGCAGCAAAGACCAATCCTCGTGCGCGGAGTTCCTCCGCGACACATTCTCCCGCATTAAGAGCACCTTCGATATCCTGGCGCGAAAGCGAACCAACAGCTCGCGTCACCGGAATATCGAGCAAATCGGAATCCGGATCGATTTCACGGGCAGGGATTCGCACGATGGCACCATGCCCCGGCAGATCAACGGCGTTAGCAATGATCGTCGCGGCAGCGTCGGCATGGGCGGCGCTTGCAGCAAGAACGGTTACCGCATCCGCAATGCCGAGAGAGAAGCTGCGCCCGCGCCAGCCGCTTGTGGCCACGCCGCGAACAGGCATCGCCGCGCGAAGTTCAATAGTGCCAAAAAGCGATGGATTTTCGGGACGTTCCACCATGCCAATGGTGTAGCTCTGGCCAGGCTGGAGATGCAAAGCGATATCCCCACCGTTGTTGACGTACGAGCGATCCAGCTGCCCCACTTCATTCATTGCCTCAAGCACCGCTTCCGCAACGGCGCCGGCCACTGCCGCCATCGGCGTGATGAAACACCGTTCACGAAAGGGAGAAACGGCCGCGGCCATGCGGCGAGCAATCGGGCCCACCGGTGGCGGGGAATCGGCGATTGCGCGGCAGCGCAAAAGAGGCAGCTCAGCACACAGTTCATCGAGAATACTCACGAATCGCCGTGCGGCAGCTTCGTAAGCACGCTGAATCTTGCCGGGTGTGCCATCCGCGGCGACAATAAGATCGATCGGCCCGTCGCTCAAGTGCAGGCGATGTCCGTCTGTCAAAAGACGGATTGTTGCAGGATCTCTCATTTTTCGGGAGTTCCCTCGGCTGAAGGTTTCAGCGGCCAGGGATTTTCCGGCAGGGAAGTGACTTGTCGCTGGCGTTGCTTCTCCTGCATCACTTTTTCGAGCCGCTTCACGAAGTCCATGTGACCGCCGAGCGCCGCGTAATCCGACTTCTTCAGCGTAAATTCGATGGGAGCAACCAGAGCAGGCGTGGGTACGTAGCCGAATGCATTTTCTGGCATGCGCATAACATCCACCATGAAGGTGATGCCGCCACCGGGCCAGACATAGCACGGCGCCCCTCCGCTGGTCACGCGCGTGAGCCTGCGTTTGACGGAATCTGTCAGCTTTACGGGATTTTCCGTGGCCCCAGCTCGAAGCGAACCGCCTGCTCCCGCCATGAACAGAACCGTGGCTAGCGCGGGCTCGCAGTTTTCCCGGATGCGCGCGACCGATTCCCGCAATTGCTCAGGCAAACCCTTTTCGATGGGACGCAACTTCTCGTCGAGTTCGTAATATGCGAAATGCTCGCCGGTGGTGCTTACCATGAGCAGCCGAAGCTTTGGCCAGGCCTCGTTTGCCTTGAATGGCCTCAAGATGGCAAGCGGATCGGAGATATTTGTTCCGCCCCAGCGCGTCCCCGGCTGCGCTACCTGGAAATAACGACCCGGAGTGGAGCGCCGACCCTGAATGGCGATGCCGGTTGCCTGGACGCCAAGCATCTTGCCCGCCTGATGCTCGGAGAGCACTCCGGTGATGTGATCATCCACGACAACCACTTCGTCCACTTTGCCGAACCACTGCTTGGCGAACATGCCGATCGTCGCCGAGCCGCAGCCCACCCGCATGCGTTCTTCCCGCTGCCCGTTTACGATGGGAGGTTTCCCAGCCGCGACAGTAAGCCTGGCCCCATCGTCAATCGTCAGCGCGACTTCCTTGCGGTTGCACAGATCGAGTAGCGTTTCGCAGGTTACCCGTCCCTCGCCTTTGCTTCCGCCGGTCAGGTGATGCACGCCTCCGATGGAAAGCATCTGCGATCCATATTCCGCGGTGGTAACATGGCCAACCGGCTCGCCCTGCGCGCGCACAAGATTTCGTTCCGCGCCCAGATGGCGGTCCGTATCAATTTTCAGCTTCACGCCGCAATAGCTGAAAATGCCCTCCGTGACGACGGTGACCATATCTACGCCATCGACTTCGGAGGAAACGATAAACGGCGCGGGCTTGTAGTCCGGATAAGTCGTGCCGGCTCCGATCGCGGTCACGAAGATTTCCCGGGTCGTCATCAGCTCGCCATCCCACTCCCCTTCGCGCTCGAGGAATGCCACGAGCGGCGTGCCTTGGTTCTTGGCGCGGTCCAACAGGATGTGAGGGTCGACGCGGACCAGTTGTCCGTCAAAATTTCCATAGCGATCGCAGGCGCCCGTCTGCCCGAGCTTGATGTAACAGAGGACCGGGCAAGCGTCGCACCGTATCGTGTCCCTAGCAGGAGCTTCACTCATGCGATTTTCTCTGGGTGGCGTCAGTCTTGGCGAGAATGGCCGCGCGCACTTTGTCCGGTGTTGCGGGAAGCTTATGAATTCGCACGCCGGCTGCATGGTACAGCGCGTTCAGAATCGCCGGTGCCGTCGGAATCAGGGCCTGTTCACCAATTCCTTTTGCGCCAAAGGGGCCGACCGGCGAAGGATCTTCGATAAGAATTGATTCCACGATTGGCACATCACCGAACGTGGGAATCAGATAGTCATGCAAGTTTTCGCCCTTGCCTGGAACGAACTCTTCCATCAGCGCCATGCCCAGGCCTTGGGCGATACCGCCTTCGATTTGGCCCTCGATCAATGTAGGATTGATCGCCCGACCCACATCGTGCGCTGCCGTCAGCCGCAAAACCTTCACGGTGCCAAGCTCCAGATCGATCTCGACTTCGGCAAGGTGCGCCCCAAAACCAAACACCGCGTAGGGAACACCTTGGCCATCCTTATCGAGGGGCTTGGTGGGAGGGTCATAAGTGGCTTCGGCGCTGAGCACATAGCCGCGCTCGTCGAGCGGAAGATTTCCTAGTTCAAGGCACTTTCCCGAAGAATCCCCGCCGAAATGCAGTTTGCCGCCTAGCAAGCGTATTTGCACAGTGTCCGGCATACCAGAAAGCTGCAAGATTTTCTTTCTCAACTCTCTGCCAGCGAGCATCGCGGAGTTGCCGCTGACAAACGTCTGGCGCGATGCGGAAGTTTTTCCACAGTCTGGCGACGTGTCTGTGTCCGCCGCAAGTAAATCGAAACAATCCAGCGATACGCCAAGGGCTTCCGCGCAAATTTGCGTAATCACGGTAAAGGAACCCTGTCCGATATCGACGGCCCCCATATGAATCGCTATGCGACCATGACGCTGCAATCCAATACGTATTGTCGAGGGATTAGCGAGCGAAGTATTGCCGCAGCCATACCACATGCCCGCAACACCCACTCCGCGACGGCGCGATCTTCCATTCTTCTCGTTGAATGCCGTTGCTTCCTGACGGGCAATTGTCCAACGGGGACGCAACGCCTCGAGGCAAGCTTTCATGCCCACGCCTGCGCCGAGCACTTGACCCGTGACCGTCGCGTCATGATCCTCGAGCGCGTTTAGAACCCGAAATTCCAGCTTATCCATGCCAACTTTTTCAGCAAGCATGTCATAGAGCTGTTCCTGCGCGATTGTCCCTTGCGGTACGCCGAAGCCGCGAAACGCGCCGGCAGGCACAAGATTCGTGTGCACCGCACGAGTTTGGCCGCGATAATTTGGTACCTTATACGGCCCGGAACCGTGAATGGGCACGCGAGCTGCCACGGTCGGCCCCCACGAAGCGTACGCACCGGTATTGAATTCTCCCTCGAGGTCCATGGCCAGCAACTTTCCATCGGCGGTGGCTCCGGCGCGACAGCGAATCTTCGAGGGGTGGCGCTTGGTGCTGCAGCGGATGGATTCGGGTCGCGAATAGACCATTCTCACCGGCTTGCGCAGATGCCATGCGGCCACCGCGAGGAAGGGTTGTGTCGAAAGGTCAAGCTTCGAACCGAACCCGCCGCCAACAGCCGTTGGTATGACCCGCACCGCATCCTCGGCGATGCCAAGAATCGCGGCGAGATCCTTGCGCGACATGTATGGCGATTGCGTGCAGGATTGCACTTCGATTCGGTCGCCAACACGCTGCGCGAATCCTGATTCCGGCTCGATATAAGCATGCTCAATGAAACCGGTATGGTATTCCGCCTCGACCACCACAGCAGCTTCGCGTAGTGCGGCTTCGACGTCCCCATGTACCACGCGTCCGCGCACCAATATATTGTCTGGACGAAAGGCATGAACGGCAGGCGCGCCCGGCAGCTGGGCTTCGCTTGGCGTTTCGAGAGCCGACAATTCCTTCCAGCGCACCGGAAACGTCGAGGGATCGAACGTCGCCATGGTCGGTGCGTCTCCCACAACGGCGGCCACAGCTTCGCCGAGAAAAAGCGCCTCGCTTTCAGCGAACACTGGCTGGTCTGCAAACTTCGGATGCACGCCATAGCAGTTCTTCCCAGGTACGTCACGTGCCGTGAAAACGGCGTGTAGGCCAGGAGTTTGCTGCACAAAATGTTCCAGATCGCCGAAAGAAAATTTCGCGTGAGCGTAGGGTGAGCGAATGACGCGCAAGACCAGCGAATCTGCGGGCCACTCGTCCGCGCCGAAAACATCCTGCCCCAGAACTTTGCGCTGGCCGTCTAGGCGCACCACGCGATGCCCGACCGGGCCGCCCTCGCCAGTGGTTGCGGAGACCGCCTGTACGTGATTTGCCTCCACCACTGCGCGGATGATCTTTTGATATCCGGTGCACCGACACAGCACGCCACCTAGCGCATCCATAACTTCGCTCTCGGATGGCAAAGGTTTTTCTTCCAGGAGTGAAACAGCGGTGACCAACATGCCGGGAGTGCATATACCGCACTGCGCGGCCCCGTGCCGAAGAAACGATCTCTGCAGGCGGTCAAAGTTACGGGATGTTTCGCGCAGGCCTTCGATCGTGTGGACTTCCGCATCCTGCAGTTGCCCGACCGCAGTAAGGCATGCGCACACCGCGTTGCCATTTATAAGCACGGTACAGGCGCCGCAATCACCCGCATCGCAGCCCACTTTCGTACCGGTCAGGTGAAATTCTTCGCGCAGAACGGTCGAGAGCCGCGAGCGCGGATCAGACTGCACCGAGACAATTTTTCCATTTAATTTGAGCGACAAGAGGTTGTGTGGCTGCATTGTCAGAGCGCCTTTGCCGCGCATTCTTGAATTGCACGCCGTACCAGAGTCTGAGCCGCTTCCCGGCGATAAGCGGCGGTGGCGCGAACATCGCCAATTGGGGCTAGCCCGGAAAAGTGTTCGGCTCTCAATAGACCAAGTATCGATTCATCTGCCCGAGCGCCTCCCAGAGCCTTTTCTAACTCGACCAGCCGAACAGCTTTCGGCGAACATGACCCGACACAAATCGAAACTGCGTGTATCCGGCGGTCAGCACCCACGATCACATTGGCTGCCACCATCACGATTGAGATCACCAGGTAGCGACGCGCGCCCAGCTTCAGAAAGCTCGAGGCAGCATTTTCCCATCGCCTGGGGATCCGAATGGCAGTGACAATTTCCTCCGCCTGCCGCACAGTCCTGCGATTGCCCTGCACAAAATCGCCCAGTGCCACGTTTCTCCGGCCATGGAGTGAAGCCAGCGCTATTTCAGCATCGAGGGCCATCAAGGCAGCCACGCCATCTGCGGCCGGTGAAGCGTTGCAGATATTGCCAGCAACGGTAGCCTGGTTTTGAATCTGGATCGACCCGATCTCCCGCGCAGCCCCGCGCAAACCATCAAACCCCCGTGGCAACGGCGTGGCCAGCAGCTCACTCCACGTCGTTCGACCTCCAATCTCGAAATACTCCGGAGTGGACCTCACGCCCTTTAGTTCGGCAATCGTGGAAATATCCACCACGGGCCCCTTCAATTGCCCGCCATTCAGGGCAGGGAACAGGTCAGTTCCGCCGGACAGTATCGTTCCGTGGGTGTCTGCGAGTGCTTCCAATGCCGCGTCGAGAGTTCCAGGTCGCAAGTACAACGAAATTAGCTCCTCAAAGTTTCCGGCTCAACCCGTTCGAGTCACTGCACGCGAGAGGAGCCTTCTACTTTTACAACGCCACGCGGCTTTTGTGAAGCTGACGAAATGATGAATGCCTGGAAGTACCTTGAACTAAACTTGTGGCATTCTAATCAGGCATGGCCACCTCTGACCAACGTCTTGGCTCCGGCACGGCCGCTTTCCAGTTTTCCGGATTCCGCCTTTACCAGATCGCACGCTTTTGCATCGTTTTTTGCACCGAAATGCAGTCCGTGGCCGTCGGCTGGCAAGTCTACGAGATCACTAAGCGCCCTCTGGACCTCGGCCTTACCGGCCTGGTGCAATTTTTCCCCGGCGTGCTGTTGTTCCTGGTCGCGGGACATGCGGCCGACCGTTTCGACCGCCGCAAATTGCTTACCCTTTGTTACGCAGGATACGGGCTTTCCTCCGCGCTGCTGCTGTTCGTCACACTTCGGGTACAATCGCTCCACCATGCCGGGACCGTGGCTCCCATTTTCGCCATTCTTTTCCTGGTTGGCGTCGTGCGTAGCTTCAGCATGCCTGCCAGCCGTGCGCTGTTGCCGCAACTGGTCCCCGAAGAACACTTCCAAAGTGCCGTTGCGTGGAACTCGGGCATCTTTCAGTCCGCCACTATTCTTGGTCCAGCGCTCGGTGGGCTGCTTTACGCGTTTTCGCGTGGCCCGGCCTTGGTGTATAGCTTGGCGCTGCTTGCCGGCATACTGGCTGTGCTGATTACGCTTAGGATTCAGATCAGCCTTCGCGTGCGGGCACGTGAGCCATTCCAGCTGCAAACCGTGTTCGCAGGGTTCCGTTACATCTGGTCACACAAGCTGGTGCTGGGCTCGATCTCGCTGGACCTATTCGCCGTACTGCTGGGTGGAGCAGTGGCGCTGCTGCCGGTTTACGCCAAAGAGATCCTGCGCACCGGGCCTTGGGGACTCGGTCTGCTGCGCAGCGCTCCGGGCATCGGAGCGGGATTGATGGCGCTACTGATTGCCTATCAACCGATACGGAAGAGGGCGGGCGCGACAATGTTGTGGTGCGTGGGAGGGTTCGGGGTTTTTACCATGGTGTTTGGATTTTCCCGCAGCCTGCCTCTCTCACTGATTTCGCTGGTGTTTGTGGGCGCGGCGGACATGGTCAGCGTGGTGGTCCGCGGGGTACTAATCCAAATCGAAACACCGGACGAGATGCGCGGGCGGGTGAACGCCGTGGATATGATCTTCATCGGCGCGTCGAATGAATTGGGCGAGTTCGAGTCTGGCCTGGCCGCGCAATGGCTCGGAGCGGTTCCGGCAGTGGTGCTCGGCGGCTTGGGTACGATTCTGGTGACCGTGCTTTGGGCCTGGATGTTCCCGGAACTGCGCAAGGCCGATAGATTGGCCGGCACAAAAAGTTAAGCCGGCAGGCCGGACGTCCACCGTAGCATCAATTGTGCGCAGGGGACGCAGCAGCCGGAGCTGGTGCTGCAGGCGCAACAGGCGCTGGAGATGGAGCGGCGGGGGGAGGTGCGATCCCCGCCAGCTCGGCCTTCACGGAGGGGGAGAGTTTGTCGGCGTTCTTCACCAGTACGCTCACCTGCCACATTCTTGTTTCGTCCAGGCGATCCTTGAAGCCGGGCATGCCAGTCATGCGGATGCCGTCGGACACCTTCCAGTAGGTCTCCCATGCTTCATCGTCGGTTACGCCGGTACCGCGGAACAATTGTGGCGGAGGGGGAAACATGCCGTCGGCGATTGCGGTTTTGGTGTCGCCGGGCAAGCCGTGGCATACGGCACAATCTTCTCTGTACACTTTCGCGCCCGCCAGGAAACTCGCCTCGTCTTCGGCAATCGGCGGTTTGGGATGCGGCAGTTTGTCGAGATAGGCATGCAGCGCTATATGGGACAATCTGTGTTCAAAGGGCATTTCCGGAGCTTTGGTGGCGACTGGAGCATGGCCACTGGAAAAATAGAAATAGGTGCCCAAAACGACGAGGAGCACACCCAGCACGATTCCCACGAGGATTCCCTTCAGCATTCTCTTCTCCCTTAGATTCCATTTGCTTACTAGCCCGCGCCAGGGCACGAACCCAAACCGAAAATAGTTTACGGCCTGCCTCCCAATTCTGCCCAGCTCTTTTCCGGCGCGGGCGGTGGCCTGTTGCTCAGCCCTCCGACAAGAGCAGTTTTCTACTGAACGAAAATTCTCAGTCCTCGAAACCCTCAGCTACAAGTCCGGGGTGGCCAAAGGCGCCAGACCTGAACACGCGTGGAACGGGCGTTGCGGCGGGCGAGAGAGAAGAATTGAGGCCGAGGCATTTGGAAGGGCGCTCCCGATACGTACAGGGAAATGCAGAGTGAGGAGGAATGTTGCATCCACGGAATCGAGGGGCAAGGGAAAAAACAAAGGCGCAGCAGACGAACGGGAGCCCATGACTGTCCCAGTGATTCACGACCCAGGGGGAATGCAATAGATCTGGGGAAAGCGGAAGAGGAACTCCAGAGCCGCCCTCGCTAAACCAGCGCAGGGTGAGCCGAGCTAAGGTCATTTTTGGAAGCTAAAGGTGCGCCATCCGCTAGAGAAGATGGATAGAAGCCTTCCGCAGACCCAGGGGTGCGCGGCAAGTCTGCCTGGTGTATCATCCCCAAACGGATGCAAGCGAACTGTTGAGCTTCGGTGAGTCTTTGACTACGCAAAATGATGACCCGAGAAAGCCGGATCGCAGGCGAGTCCCACGCTATCCCTTCATTGCGAGCGCAGAATTCAGCCAGACGAATTCAGGTCCACGCATCGAGGCGCGCGTCAATGAGCTAGGGATGTTTGGATGCTATCTCGAGACGTCGAGTCCCGCACCGGAAGGCGCCCTAATTTTCGTGAAGATATTCAGAGAAGCAGACTTTTTCGAGTCCTCCGCAACCGTTGCCTATTCCCATCCGAATCGGGGGATGGGCATTAAATTTCGTGATTACAATCGGCTCCATGTGGGCACACTTCAAAAGTGGCTTCTCGAAGCAATGAATGCGACGCGCGCCTGAGACCAACTAGGAGAGAATCGACACTTGCTGGGCCGTCTTAGATAACCAGAGAAATGTTCTATGGGCCTGGACTTCTCAGGTGTGGCCGTTCGACAGCCAAATTCGGCTGGTACTCGACTTCGCCGGTTTTGTTGATGTGGCCAAAATCCAGAATTTGAGAATTTAAGCCGCGACTTCCAGTAGTGTGCAACGGAAATTCTTGGTGCTGCGCTTCGGGGCTGTGGGATGGATGTTTGCGGACAGGGGCTAAAGCCCAGGTCACAGTGAGCTCGATTGTCGGAGCCGTTCGAGGCTGACCCAGAACCCACCTGTACTTGCCCGGGAGAGGCGGGCTCAGCTCATCGCCAGGTGCAGAATACGGCGGGATTAGAAGTGGAAGATGATGTCGCTGGCGACGACAAGTTGGTTTCGTTTGGTGCCGTCGTTGTATGCGGGAAAGTTGTAGGCGTGTTCATAGCGGAGTTCGGGGCGGATGAGGATGGTGGAACCGATCCAGTGGCCCCAGCCGACAAGATGCTCGGAATACTGGGTTTTGTAGCCGGTGCGCTGGCCCATACTGTCGTTGACATATTCGTTGCGGATGGTGAGGTAGTCCCTGGAGGAGAATTCCTTCACCAAATAATTCACAACCGCCCATTCTGGGGCGTAGCAGGTGACCTGCGTAGGGGAGTTACAGATTGCGCCGTTGGCGCCGTTGATGAGCAGCGCAGCGGCCGCAGGATTGTTGACGTTGGGCACGTCTTTCTCCCACATGTACCAGGATTCGGTGTCGGTGTGCCATGAAGAGTTGAATTTGTGATACCAGGTGACGTAATAGGCCTGAAGGTTGTTGTAGGCGTACTTGCCGGAGTTAGTGGAGTTGTCGCAGACGTAGAGATTGTCGCCGCCTTGCGTCCAGGTGTAACCGACGCAGGCGTTGAAAGTGGGCTTGGCGTTGGGCTCGCCGACCCAGAGAGCGACGTCGTTGCCGGCGGAGAGGCCGACCTGCACCATCCAGTGATTGTTTAGTTTTGTGGTGATGTTGATGCCGGTCTGCGTGTAGGCGTCGTAAGTGTAGAGGATGGAATGGCTATAGGTGTAGTTGTCCGGCGCGAGCTGGGCTTCGATGTCAGGTAGGGAGATGTATCGGCCGATGCGAATGTTCATGCCGTCGGCGACTTGGCCCCAATACAGATCGATATAGGCCATGACTGGATCGTAGCCATACTGATTGTTATTGGTAAGAAGTTGCTGGCTGAAATAGCCCTTGGCGGTGGTGAAACGGTAGTCTAGACCATACAATTGAGTTACGCGGAAACCCCAGTCGAAGTGGTCGGACTGCACAGTGTCTGGAACGCGCTCGACGTAGAGGGCGCCCTGATCGAATTGAACCGAGTTGGGTTGAATATAGTAGGCGGCCGGGGCATTGCCATAGTGCTTATCGGAAGTGCTGACATTGAAACCGCCATTGACCCATCCGTAGATTTTGATGCAGCTGTCTTGCCAGCTTTTGCCGTGCTCACCGGAATAGATCGCGGTCATGAGCGGACCGCCGCTGGTGTCTAGTGCACCGATGACAGGAGAGCCACCGTAGGGCCAGTCAGAGAACGGGAACGGCGGCGAAGAAACGGGTGCGGGATAGCCGCGACGAGGAGCATCGGAATCGTCGCCGGAGGACTTCCAGTCGTCCCTATAGGCTTTTCCCAGGCGCTGAATAAAACTTTCGGGAGCGGATGGCTTCAGCATGGCGCCATCACTTGTGGAATCCGCTGTGATTGCCGGGCCAGAATCCACGCTGGTTTGGGCGCGGGTAGCCGGCGAGGCTGCCGCAAGGAAAACCGCCGCAAGAAGTAACCAACAAACGCCTGCTGCGCACACATCTCTTTGGATGGCTACCAAGATGAATGGACCTCCCCCCAAGCATAGTGGGAGGCAGGTCATAAGCTTGTTGTAAGGGGAAGATTGAGAATTTGTGCACGATTCAATGCGAAATTTCGATTGTAACTCTCGGGATTGCAGAAGCGCCCGCACGCCGATAAGCGGGGAGCTGGCGCTACAAAGACGGAAGCGATGCTGGGCCACCTGAAGGGTGGCGCCACATTATGAGCTGCCGATAAGCCAGCCGGTGAGAAAGACCAGCACGCCGCCGACGATGACTTGAAAAGCGGCTTGCAGGAAAGGCGTGTCCATGTATTTGTGGCGGATGAAGCTGATAGCGCCGAGTTCGATGGCGACGACGATGGTGGCGATGGCGGTGGCGAGGCGGAAATCCGGAATGAGGAAGGGAAGGGTGTGCCCGAGGCCGCCAGCGGTGGTCATCAGACCGGTGACGGTGCCGCGAATCCAGGGAGAGCCGCGGCCGGTGAGCGAGCCGTCGTCGGAGAGAGATTCGGCAAAGCCCATGGATATTCCCGCGCCGAGACTGGCGGCCATGCCAACGAGAAAAGCGTCCCAACTTTTGTGAGTGGCGAAGGCGGCGGCAAAGAGCGGGGCCAGAGTGGAGACGGAGCCGTCCATCAGACCGGCAAGGCCGGGCTGAACAAATTGCAGCATGAAGAGGCGCTTGTGGGATTCCTCTTCATCGGATTTGGCTTTTTCTGTGAGGTGCTTCTCTTCGTACTCACCAGCAGCACGCGTGTGCTTGCGTTCCTCGTCGGCCAGCATGTTCAAGAGTTCGCGCATGGGAACGTCGGTGGTGCGGCTGGCGGCGCGGGCGTAAAAGCGGCTCGCTTCCATCTCCATGATTTCGGCCTGGCGGCGGGCGACTTTCATGCCCAGAGGACGCATCATCCAGACGGGGCGGCGCTGCAAAAAGCCGCGGACGTCTTCGCGGCGAATGGGAGGGATGTGATCGCCGAATCGGTGCTGGAACAGGGCCAGGAGGCGGTCGCGATGGACGGCTTCCTCGGTGCGCATTTCTTCAAACATCTCTGCCGTGGCGGGGTAGGACTCGCGGAGGGCGTCGGCAAATTCGCCGTAGATGCGGCCGTCTTCCTCCTCGCTCGCAATGGCCACGGCGAGAATCTCTTTTTCGGTCAAATCCCTGAATCGCTTGGGCATAGGTCCTTGTCCGGGGTGAAGTTAAGGCAAGAGAATCGCATAAAAGGCAGGAGGAAGTCATCCTAAAGTGAGGGTTCGCGAGGATTTCCAACGGGGAGGAATTGCAGGGGTGGTACTTTCGTACTAACATGCTCATGGGAAGACCTACTGTTTGGCGAGTACGGGCTAACTATAGGTTTTTAACAGACGGGCATCTATCCTTACTCCAAAGCAAGAAACAGAGTGTTTTGGAAAGGTGGAAGGCAATGGGATCCCCTCTCGAATTGATGTCCAAAGCAGGCCCAACACCGGGTGGAACGACGGCACGTCCCACGCAGACGGAGCGACGCTCCAGCCGCCGCTGCAAGATTAACCAACTGATGCGGATTCGGCCTTCGGATCCGGAGCGGGACCCGTTTGAGGATATTCGGGGGTCGCACAGCGTTTCAAGGTCCGGAGCGTACTTCCAGTCGAGCGAACCTGCGTATGAAGTTGGAATGAGGCTTTTCGTGTCGATGCCGTACTCCAAAGAGCCGGCGGCGATGACCCGGGAGTATCTGACCGAAGTGGTGCGACGCGATCTGCTGCCGAACGGATTATTCGGAATCGGGTTCAAGATTCTGATGGAAATGGGTTTTCAAGGCACCTATGGAATGGGGCACGCGCACCAGCGAAAGTAAACAGGAACAAGCGCGACAAGGAATTTCAGAAAACAGAAAAGGCGGATGGCCAGAAGCCACCCGCCCTTTCTGCGTTTGGGGGGTTGGGGAAAGTCGGGTGCCCTCAGGTCCTGCCGAAGGCCTGAAGTGTGCGGTGGCGCAACATGCCGAAATGGCGGTTGAGCGGATGCTTGCGCTCGAGAAATGTGAAGACCGGCGGACGGCGAGGAGTGAGCTTGG
>Ga0181532_10003512_pt1 | contig 14044 bp, 13 predicted proteins | sample PEATcosm2014_Bin_33_FD_119768 | JGI IMG/M metagenome (GOLD analysis project Ga0181532, IMG submission 119768) | Peatland microbial communities from MTU Mesocosm Facility, Houghton, MI, USA - PEATcosm2014_Bin11_30_metaG | ecosystem: Environmental > Terrestrial > Soil > Wetlands > Peat | place...
CAAGCATCCGCAAAGCACTGGAGTTGGAAAACAGCCTGGGCCTGGTCAGTTACCTCACCGGCCAGCAGGACTGGCGCGCGGCAGTGCTTCCGACGGGCATCGGCAATCTAGATGCGCTCGTCTGCGGACCGGTGCCGCCGAATCCGGCGGAGCTTCTTTCCTCCGAGCGCATGCGCATGCTGCTGGATCAGGCGCGTGAGCAATACGAATTTGTTCTGGTGGATTCGCCGCCGCTGCTGAACGTTTCCGACGCGCGCATTCTGGCGCGGCTGACGGAGGGAATGATTCTGGTGGTGAAGGGCGGAGAGACACCGCGGGAACTCGCACAACGTGCGCAGGGCTGCGCGCGCGACGTGGGCGCGAACCTGATCGGGGTCGTGCTGAACAACCTCGACGTCCGTGCGGGCGACGACTACTACTATCGCTACTACCGTTACGACTATTCCGGAAGCGATGCCAGCAGCCGCAACGACGCAGCTTGAAATCCGGTAACCAACGACAAGGAGAGCGACATGCAGATTTTTCTGGATTCATCGGACGAACGGGAACTGACGCGCTGGCTGGCGGAAGGCGTCGTGGATGGCGTCACCACCAACCCGTCCATTCTGCTGAAAGACGGAGCGTCCGACCTGGAGCAGACTGCGCGCAGGCTAGCGGCGCTGCTGGGTCACCGGCCGCTTTCGGTGGAGGTGACGGCCGTGGTGCCAAGCCAAATGGCGGAACAGGGCCGCGTGTTCGCGCGCTGGGCGTCGAACATCGTCGTCAAAATTCCAGTCATCACGCAGGAAGGCGAATCCTGCCTGAGCGCGATTCACGCGCTCTCGCGCGCGGGGATACCGGTCAACGCAACGGCGATTCTCTCCTTCAATCAGGCGCTGCTGGCTGCCAAAGCGGGCGCGGCCTACGTGAGCATTTTTGCGGGGCGCGTCGCCGACGAAGGCGGCGATCCGGTCGCACTGCTCACCGACGTGCGGAACTGCCTGCGGCAATGGGAACTGCCGGCGCGCGTGCTGGCAGGAAGCATGCGCTCGGTGATGGACGTGCAGCGCGCGGCGCAGGCGGGCGCGGAAGTCGTTACGGTGCCGCCGGCGCTGCTGCCCAAAATGATGGATCACCGATACAGCCGGGACACCGTACGGCAATTCAACGAAGACGCGGCGCGCGCCGTGGCCACTATGGCGGCGCGCGCAGGGCAATCGTAAGAGCGCTGGAAAAAATAAAGCAATTGTGACGAGAGGCTGAGGTACGCGAGTGGCGGCACGAAAAGACGAGTTCACCGAGGACCGGTTCGGGCGGCGCACGCTGATTGCGGGACAGACTGTGGCGCTGGGTCTGAGCTTCTATCTGTCCTACCGCCTCCTGCCCGCCTACCGGCCCCTGCTGCGTAGCGGGCCATGGACGCTGGCGCCCTTCCGCGAATACGCGTGGCTGCTGCTGGCGATTTTCCCGCTCTGGTATCTGCTAATGGAACGCTACGGTCTGCTCTCGATCCGCAGAGTTTCGGCGGGAGAGCTAGTCTCCGCGACGCTGCGGGTCTCGGCGCTGGGTCTGGCTTCTCTCACGCTCATTATTTTCGCCGCAAAGTCCACGACGATGAGCCGGCTGCTGATCTTCGGTTTCGGATTGCTGGCAGTGCCGGCCACGCTCATCGCACGTCAGGGTTTGGCCGCTTGGCTCGCCGCGCGGCGCACCCACACGCACAACATCGTGCGCGCCGTCGTGGTGGGGACGCGCTGCCGCGCGCAAGAGTTCGTTCGCGCGGCGCGCGCAACCCCGGATTCGGGCTACGAACTCGTGGGTTGTTTCGATCCCGAGCCGCAGACGGCCTCTGCCGAAGTGGAAGGGATTCCGCTGCTGGGCTCAACCGACGCGATCGACGCCTACCTCTTCGCGCATCCCGTGGATCTGGTGGTGGTGGCGATGCCGCCGCACCGCGTTCCTGGTTTCCGCGAGCGAATGGACGCGGCCTTGACGCTCGGTCTGCGGGTGGCTGTATTGCCGGACTTTTATCTGCGCCACTTGGGCACTCCGCTCGACGAAACCTGCATGCGCCTCGAGCCCATGGCGGGATTCCCGGCAATTGCGTTCTCCAGCGTGGATCACTCCTTCAGCTATCTGGTTGCGAAACGCGCGATTGACGTGGCCGTCTCCGCGGCGCTGCTGGTGCTGCTCTCGCCGGTGTTCCTGCTGCTGGCGCTCGCCGTGAAACTGACTTCGCCGGACGGCCCGGTCTTTTATCGCTGGCGCGTGGTGGGCGTGAACCGCAAACCGTTCACGGGCTACAAATTCCGCACCATGGTGGCCAACGCCGAACAACTCAAGCCCGCCCTGCTCGAACAAAATGAGATGCAAGGGCCCGTATTCAAATTGCGCGGGGATCCAAGGATCACGCCGCTGGGACGCATCCTGCGCCGCTACAGCCTCGACGAACTGCCGCAACTCTGGAGCGTCCTCAGGGGCGACATGAGCCTGGTCGGTCCGCGGCCACCTTTTGCAGAAGAAGCTTCGCGGTTCGAGTTCTGGCAGCGGCGGAAGTTGAGTGTGAAACCGGGGATCACCTGCCTCTGGCAGGTCAATGGACGAAACGAAATTCAGAGCTTCGATCAGTGGGCGCGGCTGGACCTGGAGTACATCGAATCGGCCTCGCTGTGGCTCGATTGCAAAATTCTATTGAAGACGATTCCGGTGGTCTTGCGCGGACGCGGCGCGTACTGAGTCCGGCCAAAGAAAGAGGGATGCGAGTGGAGCGAGTTCTAGTGACCGGCGGAGCGGGCTTCATCGGTTCGCATACGTGCGACCGCCTACTGCAAGCCGGCTATGCCGTGCGCGTGATGGATAGCTTGCAGCCGCGCGTACACGCTCGCGGATTGCCGGACTATTTGCCGCGCGAAGTCGAGTTTTTCGAAGGGGATGTGCGTGACAAAGACGCTTGGGAATTCGCGCTGAAAAACGTCGACGCCGTGTTTCACCTCGCCGCCTATCAGGATTACATGCCGGACTTCAGCACCTTTTTTGATGTGAACACCACAAGCACGGCGCTGCTCTACGAGATCGCCGTCGAGCGGCGGCTGCCGCTGCGAAAAATCGTGCTGGCCAGTTCGCAAGCCGTGTACGGCGAAGGGCGTTATACCTGCGCGGAACACGGCGTCTTCGATCCAGGCCCGCGTCCGATCGAGCGGCTCGAACGCGGCGAGTGGGAACACATTTGCCCGCGTTGCGGAAGGCAGCTTGCCCCCGCTCCGCTCGAAGAGCTGTTCGCAAATCCGCATACGGCCTACGGGATCTCGAAATACGCCATCGAGCTACTGGCGCTGTCGCTAGGCCGGCGCTACGGCATTCCCAGCGTATCGTTGCGCTATTCGATCGTGCAGGGCCCGCGCAATTCACCCTTCAACGCCTATTCCGGCGTCTGCCGGACGTTCACGCAGAGATTGTTGCATGGCAAGCCGCCCATCGTGTTTGAGGACGGCCGGCAACTGCGCGATTACGTGCATGTGCGCGATGTCGCGGAAGCGCACCGCATCGTGCTGGAATCTCCCGCAGCCGATTTCGAAGTGTTCAACGTCGGTGGGCCGCGCGGCATCACCGTGCTGGAATTTGCGCGCCTAGCGGCGGCGGCGTGCGACTCGAATTTGCCGCCAGTAGTGACCGGCCCATTTCGCGTGGGCGACACGCGCCACACGGTCTCCTCGAGCGCCAAGCTCGAGCGGCTCGGCTGGCGAGCGCGAAACACCGTGGAGCAAATTATCCGGGACTACGTCGCGTGGGTTCGCGAACAGCGCGATGTGCCGGACACGACGGACCAGGCCGCGGCGGAGATGGCCAGCCGCGGCGTCTTGCGGGCGGGGGCCGGCGCCTGAAGGAGGCGCGTCGGAAATGATCATCACACGTACACCGTTTCGCATCACGCTCGGCGGCGGAGGAACCGATTTGCCGAGCTACTACTCGCGTTACGGCGGATTCATCTTCGCCGCCGCACTCGACAAGTACATGTTCATCAGCGTCAATCGGCCCATCGTGGACGATCTGGTGCGCGTGAAGTATTCCCGTTCGGAGATCGTCGAGCACCGCGACGACTTGCTGCACGAAATCGCGCGCGAGGCGATGCGTCTTTCGGGCATCGAACGAAGTCTGGAGATCAGTTCGATGGCAGACATACCCGCAGGGACGGGCTTGGGCTCCTCTAGTTGTTACGCAGTGGGATTGCTGCACGCACTGCGGACGCTCTGCCGCCAACCGGTGGATTACCAGGCGCTCGCCGAAGAGGCCTGCCAGTTAGAAATCGACATTCTCGGAAAACCTATCGGCAAGCAAGACCAGTACATGGCTTCCTTCGGCGGCCTCACGGTGCTGGACATTGCCCCTGACGGCCGCGTGGAAGTTTCTCGCGCGCGAATTTCCGAAAGCACGCTCGACGATCTGGTGCGCAACCTGCTGATTTTCTACACCGGCTCGGAACGCTCGAGCCACGACATCTTGTCCGAGCAAAGCCGCGGCGTAACCCAGGCGGCGCCGCAAGTAGTGGAGAGCCTGCACGCGATCAAGGAGATGGGCTACCGCATCCGCGAAATGCTGGAACGCGGCAACCTCACCGATTTCGGTTTGGAGCTGGATCGCCACTGGCAGGCCAAGAAACGGCTTTCGTCGCGCGTCAGCAATCCGCGATTCGACCAGCTCTACGACTGTGCGAAAGAGAACGGCGCGCTCGGAGGAAAAATCTCAGGCGCGGGCGGCGGGGGATTCTTCGTGTTCTACACGGAGCGCGATCAGCAGCGGCTGCGCGACGCGATGCGCCGGGCCGGTCTGCGGGAGATGCGCTACCGCTTCGATTTTGAAGGCACCAAGGTGGTCGCCAATCTCGTGGACGGCACCTTCTACGCGTCCACGAACAGCCGTGTGGAGGTGGCACGCGCATGAGCAAAGTCGCCGTGATCGGACTCTGGCATTTGGGATCGGTGGTGGCGGCGGGGCTCGCCTCGCTGGGGCACGAAGTGCGCGCCACCGATCCCGACCCGGAAATCCTGACGGGCCTCCAGCTGGGAATCCAACCCGTATTCGAGCCCGGGCTTGCGGTTGCGCTCGCTCGCGAACAAGGTAACGGGCGGCTGAAATTCGTGGATTCCATTGCGGAAGCCGTCGGCCAAGCACCGGAAGCAGTCTTTCTGACCTTCGATACCCCGGTGGACGACGACGACCAAAGCGACTTGCGCCCGATCCAAGACGCAGTGGACGAAGTGATCCGCGCGGCCCTGCCGGGCGTCTTGGTTGTGGTGATGAGTCAGGTGCCGGTGGGGACGCTGGCGCAACTCGCGGCGCGCGTCGAGCGAATAGCGCCACAATTGGGCGCGCGATTCGTGTACCAGCCCGAGAATCTACGGCTGGGCCAGGCACAGGAAACCTTTCTCAAGCCGGACTTCCTATTGGTGGGGGCGGCGTCACCTGACGATGCCGGGCGAATCTTTGAGATTTACGGTGCGGTGAAGGCGCCCTGTTTGACGATGAGTTGGGAAAGCGCCGAACTCTCAAAACACTCCGTCAACGCGTTCCTGGCGACCTCCGTGAGTTTCGCCAACGAGTTGGGGGATCTGGCCGAGCGCGTAGGCGCGGACGTTCGCGAAGTCGTGCGCGTGTTGCGCCACGATCGCCGCATCGGAGCGCGGGCGTTTCTTGATGCCGGGCCGGGCTTCAGCGGCGGAACGTTAGCGCGCGACGTGCAGACTCTGCGGCGGCTCGGCGAACGCGCCGGTCTCAAGACTTGCCAGTTCGACGCCACGCTGGAAGTGAATCGCGACCGCTTGCCGCGGCTGGCGGAGCGGGTCCGAGCGGCCTGCGGCGATCTGCGCGGCGCGAACGTCGCGCTGTTCGGCCTGACGTACAAGCCGGGAACGAATACGTTGCGGCGTTCGGCGTCGCTGGACTTCGCGCGGTTGTTGCGTACCGCGGGTGCGCGCGTGCATGCGCACGATCCGCAAGTAAGCCGCGCCAACGCGGAAACGCGCGGCCTTGAATTGGCCGCCAATCCCTACGAAGCCGCGCGCGGAACGCACGCCGCGGTGTTGATGACCCCCTGGCCGGAGTTCCGCGCGATTGATTTCGAGCGCCTGCGCGAGGCGATGGCCCGGCCGGCGATTGTGGACGCGCACAACTTCCTCGATCGCGCCTCCGCCGAAGCTGCAGGATTCGCCTATTTCGGCGTCGGCCTGGGCGAAACGAATTCGCGCTCGTTCGAGAAAGCGGCGCCATGAGCACGGAGCGCCTGAGGCGGAGAGTGGTTCTCATCACCGGCGGCGGCCGTGGAATCGGAGAAGCGGTGGCGCGGGCGTTCGCGCGGGCGAATTCGGATGTGATGCTGGTTGCGCGCAAACGCGCGGAGATTGAGCGCGTCGCGCGAGAAATCCAGGCGAGCGGTGCGCGGGCGTGGGCGTTACCGGGCGACTTGCGAGATGGCGCGATCGTGGAACGCATGGTGGCCAAGACGCTTGAAGAGTTCGGCGGACTGGACGTGTTGGTGAACGCGGCCGGAATTTACGGCCCGATTGGGCCGTTCTCAGAATGCGACCCCGGCGCCTGGGCGGAAACGATCGAAATCAATTTAATCGGCACGATGCACGCCATGCGCGCCGTCCTGCCGCACATGCTCGAACGGCGCTACGGCGTGATTGTGAATTTTTCCGGTGGGGGCGCGGTTGCGCCGCTGCCCCGCTTCAGCGCCTACGGCGCTTCGAAAGCGGCCATCGTGCGCCTGACGGAGACGGTGGCAAAAGAAGTGCGTGACGCGGGGATTCGCGTCAACGCCATCGCGCCCGGCGCCGTGAACACGCGGATGCTCGATCAAGTGCTCGAGGCGGGCGAGCGCGCCGGCCGCGAATTCCACGCCAAGGCGCTCGAACAGAGAAATTCCGGCGGCACTTCTCCGGAGCGCGCGGCGGAGTTGGCCGTCTTCTTGGCTTCTGCTGAAGCGCAGGGAATCACCGGGCGGTTGATCAGCGCCGTTTGGGACGATTGGAAGTCTCTGCCGCAGCGCGCAACTGAACTGGAAACGTCTTCGCTTTACACGCTGCGCCGCATCGACGGCCGGAATTTCAGCGAGGTCCGTCAAACGCCATGACTCTGGGAATCGGAATCGCCGGGGCGGGCCGCATCGGAACGCGGCGCGCGGAAGTTCTGATGCGCGTGGGCAACGCACGGGTGGTGGCCGTCTTCGACCGTGACCCGCAACGCGCGCAGGAGTTTGCGCGGCTGTTCGGCGCACGAGTGTGCGCTGACGCCCCGGCGCTTGTGGAATCGCGCGACGTCGAGGCCGTGATCGTTGCGACGCCGCACCAGTGGCTTGCGCCGATTTCCATTGCCGCACTCGAATCGCGCAAACATGTGCTGTGCGAGAAACCGCTGGCGCGCACCGCCGAGGAAGGACTGGCAGTGGTCGCCGCAGCCGCACGCGCGGGATGCACGCTCAAAACCGGATTCAATCACCGGTTTCATCCGGCGATCGCCGAGGCGCGGCGACTCGCGCTGAGCGGGCGCATCGGGCGGCTATTGCTGTTGCGCTGCCGCTACGGCCATGGCGGGCGAACCGGCTACGAGCACGAATGGCGCGCAGATCCGGCATCGAGCGGCGGCGGCGAGCTCATGGATCAGGGAATCCACGCGCTGGATCTGTTTCGCTGGTTCGCGGGGGAATTTTCAGAAGTCACGGCGACCCTGGCACGTTCGTTTTGGCCGGCGGAGGTCGAAGACAACGCGTTTTGTCTGTTGCGATCGAAGACGGGAGCGGTGGCTTCGCTGCATGCGAGCTGGACGCAATGGAAAAATCTTTTCTCGCTCGAGGTCTTCGGGGATCGCGGCTACTTGCAGATGGAAGGCCTCGGCGGAAGCTACGGACCGGAGCGGTTGATCATCGGGGAACGCTGTTCGACCGGAGCGCCAGTCGAGCAGCAAGTGGAATTCTCCGGCGAAGACACGTCCTGGGCGGCGGAATGGGCGGACTTTGTGGCCGCGATTCGCGACCAGAGGCCGCCGGAAGGCAACGGCTGGGACGGTTGGGAGGCGTTACGGCTGGTGGGCGCCGCGTACGATTCGGCGCGGACCGGCGCGATGGTGCGACTCGAAGAAACGCAACGCGCAACTTGAGTGGAGGAACGACGATGCAGAACGGCGATTACATTCAGAAATATTTGCGCGGCATTCGCGAGATTGCCGAGCGAATCGATCACGGCCCGCTCGATCGCGCAGTGGAACTGCTGTGGGACGCCTGGGAACGCGGCGCGACGGTTTTTATTTGCGGCAACGGCGGTTCGGCCGGCACCGCGACGCACTTCGCGGCGGATCTGTTCAAGTGCACGATCGTCGCGGACCAGCCGCGGCTGCGCGTGCTTTCGCTGGTGGACAACGTGCCGCTCATGAGCGCGCTGGTGAACGACGATGGCTGGGAAAACGTTTACACGCGGCAACTCGAGACGCTGTTCCGTCCTGGCGACGTACTCATCACCATCAGCGTGCACGGCGGCAGCGGCCGCGATCACGCCGCGCTGTGGTCGCAAAACTTGCTGCGCGCGATGGAGTACGCGCGCGCCCATGGCGGCCGGACAATCGGCCTGGCGGGCTTCACCGGCGGGACGATGCGTGAGCTCGCTGATGTCGCCGTGGTGGTGCCGTATGACACTACGCCGCACGTCGAGTCATTCCACGTTGTGGTCCATCACTTGATCACGTTTTGTCTGGCCGAGCGCATTCGCGCCCACGCCGGACGGAAGAAGGAGTATGCGGCAAGCAGTGTTTCTCGATAGGGACGGCGTGCTGAACGCGCTCGTCGAACGCGACGGCCGGTGGCTCTCGCCGCTCCGCGACGCGGAGTTCGCGTTGCTGCCCGGAGCGGCGCAAGCGGTACAGGCGCTGCGCGCCACTGGTTTGCTGGCGATCGTGATCACGAATCAGCCGGAACTTCGCCGCGGCCGCTTGAGTGCGGTGAACTTGGCCCTGATGCACGCACAGCTCGAGCACGATCTGGAGATCAACGCCATTTACGTCTGTCCCCACGACGACGCCGATAACTGCGCGTGCCGGAAGCCGCGGCCTGGGCTGCTGCGCGCCGCAGCTCGCGATTGGGACATCGATCTCGATGCGTCTTTTCTCGTGGGCGACACCTGGAAGGACATCGCGGCGGGCCGCGCCGCGGGTTGCCGGACGATTCACGTTGTTGATACGAATCGCACCCGGCCCGAATCGCCGGAAGCGCGGGCCGAAGCGAACCGCGAGAAGGCCGACGCGCGCGTCGCCGATTTGTCCGATGCCGTCGAATGGATTCTTGGCGAGTTGGCTCGACCACGGCCGCGAATTGCGAGCCGCAGCGCCGGGGACATCGCATGACGCCTACGGCCCAATCTTCGGCGCAGCAGCGCCGCTTGATGATTCGAGCGGCGGCGGGTTGTTGGGGCGACGCGCGCGATTGGGGTGAACGCCGCGCCCTCGCCGGTTACTTTGCCCGCCAACTGCTACGTCGCGCCGGGCTCGCAAAACGCGCGGAGGGGACGATCGCGCTGTCCGTGGGTGGAATACAACTCGAGATCCAGCCGGGCAACGGCGAACTTTATCTCTATCAGGAGATTTTTCGCGATGGGGCGTACGAGCAGCATCCGGCGTTCCGGCTCCAGCCGGGCTGGTGCGTGGTGGATGCAGGCGCAAACATTGGGGTGTTCTCGCTGCGCGCGGCGCGTGCGGGCTGCGCACGCGTGCTGGCCATCGAACCGGACCCAAACACCTTCGCGCGGCTCACTCGGCACGTTCATCTGAACCGCGCCGACGCGGTCATTCCCCTCGCAGTTGCGGCGGGCGCCGAACCTGGCCGCGCAATCTATCGCCGCGGCAGCGCCTCCACCACCGGCCGATTGCTGCGAGTGCGAGAGAGTTCTTCGACCAACGCGGCGGAGATCGTCGTGGAGATCGAGCAACTGGCCCGATTGCTTGATCGCCACGGCTTCCCCATCGTGGACCTGTTGAAGATCGACGTGGAAGGCGGTGAAGCGGCGGTACTGAAGGGCGCAGCTCCGGCGCTCGCGCGAATCGCGCGCGTGGTCATGGAGTACCACGGAGAAACGCAGCTTGCGGAATCGGAAAATTTGCTGGCCTCGCATGGACTCACGCGCGTGATGACCGCTCCGCCCGCCTACGCCTTTTTCGCGCGGAGAGGGGCCGCCTGATGCGCACCGGCTACGCAACCGCGCGCGCGGCGACGGCCCTGGGCACATTGGCGCTGCTGAGCCCGGTCGCGGGCATGGCAGTCGAAGTGGCGCTCGCGTGGCGCTACGGAATCGGTTCGGTTGCGGACGCCTATCGAATCGGATCCGTGATGGTGCTGATGGGCCAGCAACTGCTCGTGCAACAGATTCTTCCGCACGTTCTCGTGCCGGTATTCGCGCGATGCGCCGCGCGGGGCGACGCCGCCGAAGCCTGGCGTGCGGCGCAAGGAGTCGGCAACGTTTTTCTGCTCGTGTCCGCCGTGCTGGGTATCGGAGTCTTTCTCTGGCCAAGGCCGGCGGTGTGGCTGCTTGCGGGAGGGTTGCGCGGTGAAGCGCGCGCCCAGGCAACCGTTTTCATTCGCTGGCTCGGTCTCGCCTACGTGCCTTTGGTGATCACCGGCATCGCCACTTCGCTTCTGTATGCCGAGCGGATTTTTTGGCTGCCGGCTGCCGTGCAACTCCTGCGCAATCTCGTTCTCGCCGCGATCATCGTGTTGTTTCCCGGCGGAAGCGCGGGGCCATTGCTCTTTGCCACGCTCGGATCGGTGCTGCTGGGCGCCGCACTCACCGCTGCGCGGCTTTTGCCGTTGGCCCAGCGGGACGGTGCGCGTTTGACACTACGGCTATCGCTGCGCCATCCGGACGTTCGGCTGGGCGTCGCTCTATCCGTGCCTTTGGTGGGAATGTTCGTGGCGGGGCAGTGGCTGCCGATCGTCATCAATCGCGCGCTTTCGAGCCTCGCGCCGGGGAACGTGGCTTCATTTGGTTACGCGTTCAAGCTCGGGTTGCTGATTTCCCTTGCGCCTCTGGCTCTCGCGACAGTGCTGTTTCCTCAATTTGCGAAGGAACATTCAGGCAGCGAATGGGGAAAGCTCGAAGCACTGGGCACCCGCGGTCTGCGGATGGGCATTTTCCTGGCCGTTCCGGTGACGGCCGCTTTGATTGCACTGCGCGGGCCGATTGTGCGGCTGCTGTTCGAGCGCGGCGCGTTCGGCGCGAGCGCTGCGTCGGAGGTTGCGCGGCTGGTCGGCGTGCTCCTGCTCTCGACGCCTGCCGCTGTCATTGCGGCTCACGCTCAAAAAATGCTGTACGCGAGGCAGAAGAATTGGACGCCAACCCTGGCTGCGCTCGCAGGCTGCGCGATTCTGATGTTGTTGTGTCCGTGGGCCGCCCAGCGCTGGGGCGCGACCGGCGTGGCGCTCCTGTTCACCGCTCTCGCCTGGCTCGTAGCGGGCGCGCAACTGATTCCGATTTATAGGCGGCGCGGTCTTTCGGCACTGCGCCCGGGCGTTTCGTTTGTCTTCGAAATGGTCCTCTTGGGCGTGGCCAGCGGATGGTTCGCGGGGGCGATCAGTTTGACGCTTTCTCGCTGGGCAGGCAGGCAGGTGATGGCTGCGTTCCTCGGCGCTGGCGCGGGGTGTTTGGGCGCATGCGCACTTTTTTTCACGGGCAGCGCCCTCCTGGCCATGCCGGAAGCATTGGCTTGCGTGGATTTCATGCGCTGGCAATCGCTCGAATGGAGGCGCCGGATGCTGGGTCTGGCGCGGAGCGCGTGAATGAGAAACGCGATGCAAACCCGAACTCAGGTATCGGAATCGCACCGCATCCGCAGTGTCGGGCGTTGCGACTCAGCGCCAACTTCTCTCTCGACTCCCAGCGCGTGCTCTGGCTGCGGCCAAGTGGAAGGACGAGTTGTCCTAAAGGAATGTGAAGATCTTCTGCACGGCGTCACTGGCAAATGGTCCCTCATCGAGTGCCCGAAATGCGGCCTCATTCGGATAGATCCGATGCCCGCGGACGATCAGCTTGCCGCGCTCTATCCCTCCGACTACGGCCCCCACTTGCGCGGAACAAAATCCGCGCCGCGGCGCGGCGTCGGCGCGATCCTGCGGCGGATTGCTGTGCTCCCGTACACGCTTCGGTTCGGCCAACCGGGAATCGCATGTTCTCCATTTGGAGCGAGCCGTTTTCTGGACGTCGGATGTGGCGCGGGAATACTTCTGCAAGAAATGATGGATGCCGGATGGACTGGAACAGGCTTGGACATCAGCGATTCAGCGATTGCGGAAGCGCGCGCGAGTCTCCCGGCGGCTACCCTGTTTGTGGGCACGCTGGAGAGCACCCCCCTGACCGGCCCCTACGATCTCATCACCATGCAACACGTTCTGGAACACGTTCCGCGCCCGTTGGAGTGCTTGCGGAAATGTTTCGATCTTTTGGCGCCCGGAGGAATTCTCCTGATCGCGATTCCCAACATTCAAAGCGCGGAAGCCCGGCTCCTAAAAAGACATTGGATTGGTCTGGATATGCCGCGGCACCTATCCCATTTTCGCGAGCCAGTCCTGATCAATTTATTGAAATCGTGCGGCTATCAAGCCCTGCGCTGCCGCCCACAAATGTTCGCGTCGTCAATCAGCGAAAGCCTTTTATTGCTGTTGCCCCCGAGCGTGCGAACCAGAGTGATCCGATCGAAAGTTGCACGAGCTTGGTATTTGTTGCTCGTCTTTCCGGCATGCCTCTCCTACCTCTTGGGAAATCGCGGGGCCATCGAGATCCGCGCCCGCAAACCCGTATGAATCTGCCTGCAGCCAAACCGGTCCTCGGATTGCCATCGATCGAAGTGATCGTGGTGGCGTTCAACAGCGCCGAGTCTCTCGCAACCTGTTTAGCGGCTCTGCCGGCGGCGGGAGAAGGCCTCGAGTTACGCGTCACCGTGATTGACAACTGTTCCGCTGAGGACATTGGTTCGACGGTGCGGAACTCCGGGATCTGCGCCGAAGTCGTAAGGTCGCAAGTCAATCTCGGTTTCGGCGGCGGCAACAACATCGGCATCCGGCGCGCCCTTCAAAAGCGGCCGCTCCCGGACGCCATCCTGGTGCTGAACCCGGATGTGGAACTTCCCCCGGCCACAATTTCGAAACTGTACTTCATCCTGGAAGAAACGCGGTGCGGTGCGGTCTCGCCCCAGATCCGAGATCGCTCCGGAATGAAGCAGGAAAATCCTCTTCGCACTCTGTGGGGCAGGCGAATCCGTCCTGGCGATTTGAAAGGACGCCCATCGACCAGTGTGGACCGGCTTCCCGGGAGTTGCATGTTGATTTGCACGGAGGCCCTGGTGCGGGTGGGTTTGTTCGACGAGAGATATTTTCTGTATTGGGAGGAGATCGATCTTTGCGTTCGTCTGCGCCGGGCAAAGTACGAGTTGCTGATCGCTGAAGATGTGGTGGCCGCCCACGGCGGCGCAGGCGAAAGCTCTCTGAGACGCCATCGCACCTATTACATGTGGCGGAACCAGATTTATTTCTCGTTCAAAAACTATGGGCTGCTTTTGGGATTTATCTTCGTCGCCGAAAGATTGTTCGTGGCAAACGCGCGCGAAGTGTTTCGCTACGTCCGGCGGGGGAGATCAGATTTAATTCTCGCCGGCCTCGCCGGGCTGTGGGCCGGACTCCGCGGAGAGGTGGGGCCCAGCGCGAGCCGCTTTGCGTTGCCGAGAAATCCGCTGCCTGGGGAATCAACGCCGGACCAAGGGAGAGAAAAAGATGGCGCAGTTGCAGCGCACATTTGATCGGGAGCACAACGACGCAGCGCGCCATTTTCTCCCGGCGACGGCCCTGGTGTTTCTAATCACCGCGGGGATCGGCGGTTGCGCTCTTCTGATCCTCCGCAATGAATCTCTGGCGGCGTTCGGCGGGTTGGTGGCCAGCGCGCTGTTGATGTTCATCATGGTTCGCTGGCAACGCGGCGTCTACGGCCTCCTCTTGTACGTGCCGATTGCGGGCGCGGTGACGCTAACGCTGCTGCCTTGG
>Ga0181532_10003513_pt1 | contig 14042 bp, 10 predicted proteins | sample PEATcosm2014_Bin_33_FD_119768 | JGI IMG/M metagenome (GOLD analysis project Ga0181532, IMG submission 119768) | Peatland microbial communities from MTU Mesocosm Facility, Houghton, MI, USA - PEATcosm2014_Bin11_30_metaG | ecosystem: Environmental > Terrestrial > Soil > Wetlands > Peat | place...
AACGATTTTCGCGGCTGCGATCCCGCCGGCGGCAGCGACTTTGACCCCATCAGCCTGATCTGCAAGGTATCCACGGTCGAAGGCAAGCCCGCCGTGAAGCTCTCCGACAACTACGCCAAGAGGCTCGGCACACCGGAAGAAATCGAACGCTACCGCCGCATATTCGGCAGCGCAGGAATGAGCAACACCCCCGTGATCACGTGAGGTTTTTCCGCACCCTGTCAAGCCGTCCCGGTGTTAGCGAGCGCTTCCACATTCGTTTCAGCGCCGGTTGGGGCACTTTGCTGACTAACGATTTTCGCGGTTGCGATCCCGCCGGCGGCAACGACTTTGACCCCATCAGCCTGATCTGCAAGGTATCCACGGTAGAAGGCAAGCCCGCCGTGAAGCTCTCCGACAACTACGCCAAGAGGCTCGGCACACCGGAAGAAATCGCACGCTACCGCCGCATATTCGGCACCGCAGGAATGAGCAACACCCCCGTGATCACGTGAGGCTTTTCCGCATCCTGTCAAGCCGTTCCGGTGTTAGCCAGCGCTTCCACCGCTTCCCACGTCGTGCCAAACGTCACGAAGAATTCGTTCACCTTGGTGATTTCCATAATCCTGCGCACCCGCGGCTTCATCCCCGTCAGCACCAGGCATCGTCCCGTTTTCTGATGCGATACGTACGCTGCCACCAGCGATCCCAATCCCACCGAATCAATATAAGGGACATCCGACAAATCCAGAATCATCGTCTCCGCGCTCTCGTAGCGCACCGCTCGGTCGAATTGCGGAGCGGTTTCCACCGTGATCGGCCCGCGCAGCAACAAAATCCGCTGATCGTCCGCCACTCCTTCATAGCGCTCGACGGTGAGCTCCTGCAATCCCATGGCAGCCGATTGTAGGACACCCGGCGCTCCCTGTCACTCCGATAGATTACTGCGGTTTCTTGTCGTCCCCGTGATTCTCATACACCGAGTACTGCCCGCCCGGATGTTTCAGCTTCACCGTAATCTCCATCTCCGCCTTGTTGATCTCGTAGTCTTCCCCAAACGTCTGAAAATGCGGCGCCAGCACCTGCACCCGCAGCGGACCATACGGAATCCCGTCAACGTTCGTCTTCCCCTCTGCATCCGTCTTCAACTCCATCTCTCCCGGCGCCTGCTTTCCCTTGCGTTTCACCGGATGCAGCACCACCTCCGCGTTCCTCACCGGCTTGCCATCGGAATCGCGCACCACCACAAACCGCAAGCTCGACGTCGGCCCCTCATCATCCTGAGCCGTCGCCAGCACCACTATGCCAAGCCCAAACACCATCGCCACTGCCATCAGCAACGACAATTTTCTCTTCATATGCAATCTCACTCCAAGGAAACTCTGATCTAACCGCGCTCCCGGATAGCTCTGAAGGGGCCGGCGTCGATGCCCTCGCGCCACGCTTCACTGATCACTGGTCACTGACCACCGACCACTGGCCACTGACTACTGCGGCTTCTGCTCCGCAGGCTTCTTGTCGTCATCTTTCTTCGCGTCTCCCTGATTCCCATACGACGAGTATTGTCCCGCCGGACGCTTCAATTTCACCGTAATCTGCAACTCCGGCTTGTCGATCTGGTAGTCTTCCCCAAAAGTCTGGAAACCCGGCGCCAGCACCTGCACCCGCAGCGGCCCATACGGAATGCCGTCAATATTCGTGCGCCCGTCGTTGTCCGTCTTCAACTCCAACCCGCCCCTCGACTGCTTTCCCGTCTTACCCACCGGATGCAACACCACCGCCGCATTCCGCACCGGCTTGCCGTTGTAGTCTTTCAGCACCACAAACCGCAAATCCGACATCGGCCCGTCAACCTCCTGAGCCCGCGCCCGCCCCATCATGCCCACCCCAAGCAAGATGATTACCGTACTCAGGATCAAACAACTCTTTTTCATAGCAGCCATTCTAGAACTGCTCTCATAAACAAGCCACTGATTGTCCCTGGTGCTGATTGTTACTGGGGAAATGCCATGACCTGAAATGCCATGACCTGAAACGCAATGACCGTCCAGCAGTTACCAAGGGAACCCACACCTTTCAGTTCTCTCTCGCGAATCCTTCGTGACGGGGTCAAAATTATTGAATCCATGAGTTTGTCTGCCTCTGCCGCGGCGCCGAAACGTCTGGAAGAACCGACAGTCTCGACTTCCACCCAGCTGTTTCCGTCGCCTGCTCTGCGAACTCCACTGCTTTGCCTGTTGCTGACGGTCGTTGTGCTTGTCTCCTACGGCCCTGTGATTCACAACGGGTTCCTCAACTATGACGACGATCGCTACATCACCGACAACCCTCACGTGCAATCGGGCCTGACGTGGACGACCGTGAAATGGGCCTTCACCACCTATGATGAGGCGAACTGGGCTCCCCTGTCGTGGCTTTCTCATGCCGTCGACTGTCAACTTTTCGGCCTGAATCCTGCGGGCCATCACTACGTGAGTGTGCTGCTGCATGCCACGAGCGCTGTCCTGCTCTTTCTGCTGCTGCAGAGCGCCACGGGATTCCGCTGGCGCAGCCTGATGGTTGCCGCTCTGTTTGCGCTTCATCCCATCAACGTCGAGTCCGTAGTCTGGGCGGCGGAGCGGAAGAACGGGTTAAGCATGCTGTTTTTTCTGCTCGCTCTGTATGCCTACACCTGGTACACGCGGAAACCCGCGCTGCTCCGCTACGCCGCAGTGTTTTTTCTATTTACACTCGGACTCTTGAGCAAGTCTCAAATCATCACGTTTCCATTTCTGCTTTGCTTGTGGGACTACTGGCCGCTCGGCCGGATTTTTCCGCCAGCGGCTTCGAACACTCCCGCCGGAACCTCGCCCCGATTGTGGTGGCTAGTGCTGGAAAAGGTGCCACTCCTGCTGCTCTCCGCAGCCAGCGCGGTGGTCACCATGAAGGCCGAGAAGGCCGGAGGCGCCGTCAAGACTTTTTCCCAGTACAGCCTGCTCTTGCGACTGGAGACGGCCGTGATCTCGTATGTGCGCTACCTCGGGAAAGCGCTCTGGCCATCGAAGCTGGTGGCGCTGTATCCGCACCCCACCAGGCTCTATCCTGCCTGGCAGGTGGGCGCAGCCGTGCTCCTATTGATGCTCGTCACCGCTTTGGTCCTCCGCGCGCGTTACCAACAATATCTTGCCGTCGGATGGTTTTGGTTCCTGGGAAGCCTGGTGCCGATGATCGGACTGGTGCAGGTAGGCCCTCAGGCCATGGCAGATCGTTTCGCGTACCTTCCCTTCATTGGATTGTTCCTGATGGTGATCTGGCTGGCGGCCGACTGGGCCAAAGTTCGCAAGATTCCCGCCCAATGGCTTGCCCTGCCGGCGGTTTGTTATGTGCTGGTGCTAGGCAGCCTGACTTACCGTCAGGTTGGTTACTGGCACGATATTCCGTCATTCTGGCAGCGCACATTGGCGTTCACTCGCGACAACTACGTCGCAGAGAATGACCTGGGGACTTTTCTGTTCAGTCAGGGCAAAGGCGAAGAGGCCGCCGCGCACTTCCGCGCCGCACTCGCCATCCGTCCCGACAATCTGATCGCCAACCTGAATCTTGGCGTCTATGAGGATAGCCGCGGCAATCTGCCAGCGGCCATCGAGCGCTATCAGATGGTGGTTCTGCACGCGCCCGACGTGGTCATGCGCGCTGGAGCCTACGGCAGTCTGGGATTCGCCTATCGCCAGATGGGCCAGCCGGTGAAGGCGAAGCAGTATTTCGAGACGGCGCTGCAGTTGGCGCCCGAGCGGACCAAGGCAATGATCGGACTCGGCTTGATCGCCCAGGAGAATGGCGACTGGGGCGAAGCCATTCGCCAATACTCGCGTGCCGTGGCCGTGCACTCCACCGACGTTGCATACTGGCTGCTGGCAAAGGCTTTGCAACACGAGGGGCGCTCGGACGAGGCCAACGCGATCTCCGAGCGCGTGTTAAATCCTGCAGAGGCGCAGAAAACGGCGGAGTCATTTCTCACCACTGGCCCTTCAAAACCCGCCAAAGCGCAGCCTTAGGCTTCTGGCGCATACGGGGCTCCGGGCATTCCAGCCCGTGTCCGAATTATTTACTTCATCCCCCGCACCACATACACCTGCGACAGCGTCTGCATGTAGTGATAGGCATACGCGCCTCCGTCGCCCGACAGATAGGATCCGCCCCTGCTCAAGGCTCCAACCATCAAGCTCTCCCCGAAGGTCCTCCATAACTCCGACTTTCCCGTCACTGTATTTACCCGGTAGATAGTCCCAGTCCTCTCGCGCTGCCGGATTGGGACGGCGTACACCGATTCCCCGTCCGGCGACCAACCCGTCACGCGGTAGTTCGCGTCGAGCCCCGGGATCAGATGCAGACCGCTCCCATCTCCATTCAGCGGCCAAAGCCCCCATTTTCCATCCGGTCCCTGCACCGCCGCGCTCCGGCCGTTCGGGGACGGCAGTACGCCACTTATACCCTCTGGAGTAACCGCCTTCGAATTGCCATTGCTCATCTCGATCAGGTAGTCGCGCGCACCGTGGCCGGCCTCAACTCCGCTAGCCAGCAATTCCCTGCCGCCGGCCAACCACCGCACTCTCTGGTAGCTCACGCCGTCGTGCGTCAACTGCCGTGCCTCGCCCGCTCCCGTCGGCACCAGGCTAAGCGGTCCACCCTTCGCCGGCTGCGTGATCACCCACTTGGCATCGGGAGAGATCGCCAAGCCGACTCCCTCGCCAATCCGCACCGGCGGCGACCCGTCAGTGTCGCGAACAAACACGGTGTAACTCGGTCCACCCCCATCGCCTGCCTCTTCATATAAGACCTTTCGGCCGTCGGGTGTCAGATCGCTCAGCACCGACCAACCCCACCACCCCAATTCACGCTCCTCTTTTCCACCCGGCGGCATACCCCGAATCCCGATGCGGCGCTGATGTGTCACCATCAGCGCCGCTCCGTTCCGCACGTCTTCCAGCCACATGCCTCCCGGCACGTTGGTGATGGTTCGCACTTTGCCCGAGAGCGTTACCGCCCGCGGATTCCCGGCGCTCCCGTTGTTAGCAGACGTAAACCAGATTTCATCCCCCGCCGTCGACCACGCCACCCCCTGCACACTGACCCAGCCCGAGGAAAGTATCCGCTCTTTGTCATCGTTCTTCCCTTCCGCGCCAATCACCGCGATCGAACCCTGGTCATCGCCGACCGCGTTCTCATGATCGGCAAACGCGACCAACTTCCCGTCCGGAGATATCTTCGGATGGCTGATCCAGTTAACGCCGTCGACGAGCACCTTCCCAATCGGATACTCCAAACGCCAGTGACCGTTCTCCGGCACATAACGGACCACGGCCATACTCTCCCCGTCCGCCGCCCAGTCTGCGTCCTGCACATTGTCCAGCACCTCTCGCGGCGCTCCTCCGCTCAGTGGAATCCGTGCCAGGGTTCCCACCTGCGAAAAGCCGCCCAGGTTCACCGTGTTGAGCCGCACCGCCAACTCGCCACTTTTCGAGACCGATAGCAGCTCCGCGTCCTTCACCCCCAGTTCGCGCGCGCCATGGTCATCCGTGCGCCCCATATATAACTGGTTTTCGCCTCCGTCCCATGAGGCGCTGTACACAATACTGCCGTCCGGCGTGAATCGCGCGTTTCCGACTGAGCCCGTCCGAAATGTGATGGGCTGATACTCCGCCAAAGGCGCGTGCCCGCCGTCTCGGCCCCACCACCAACCCACGCCCAACATCAAAGCCGCCAGCACCAGCGCGCCAGCCAGTTCACGCAGTTTGCTCCGCGACCCAACTTGCTTTTCCCGCGCGGCGGTCGTCCCTGCACTTGCTGTCTCCGCAATCGCCGACTGCGCGCCCGTCTTTCCCAGCCCCGAACTTTCCGTCAACGCTTCCAGATCGAACGCCAGATCTCCTGCCGACTGGAAACGCTGCGCCGGATTTTTCTCCAGACAATGCCGCACCATACGTTCCAAAGCTGGAGGAACATGGCGCGCCGTTTCCGAAAGTTCGGCGGGCTCTTCTTTCAGAATCGCGCTCATCGTATCGGCCGAAGTGTCTCCCTGAAACGCGCGCTGCCCGGATAGCATTTCATACAGAATCGACCCAAACGAAAAAATGTCCGAGCGATGGTCCGCCGCTTTTCCCCGCACCTGCTCCGGCGACATATACCCCACCGTCCCCATAACCTGGCCCGGCTCGGTGTTCACTTGCACGGTGGCCGCTTCCGCATCCGAGTCGGTTTCCGGACGCGTCAGTTTCGCCAAACCGAAATCGAGAATCTTCACTCGATCGTCGTTGGTCAAAAATAAGTTTTCCGGCTTCAGGTCGCGATGCACGATTCCCTTTTCGTGCGCCGCCGCCAATCCCCGCGCCACCTGCAGCGCGTAATCAATCGCCTTCCGGCTGGCCAGTGGTCCACTCCGAATCCGCTCCCGCAGCGTTTGTCCTTCCAGCAATTCGGAAACAATATAAGGAGCCCCGCGCTCCTCCCCAATATCGAAAATCGAAAGAATGTTCGGATGATTCAGTGCCGCCGCCGCGCGCGCTTCCTGCACGAAGCGCTGCAGCCGCTCCGCATCCGCCGAGTAAGACGTAGGCAAGACTTTGATGGCCACGACGCGATCCAACCGGGAATCGCGGGCTCGATACACCTCGCCCATTCCTCCAGCGCCTAGTAAGGACTGGATGTCGTAGGGGCCCAGTTTCGTGCCTGCAGTGAGTGCCATCTGAGCTGTGGATTATAGCGGACTTGATGGTGCGGCGTTACGGCTCGGGGCCGACTTTCTCGATGTTCGAACTCCGCACCGTCCTTCAACGTGACCAGCATCACATAACGCACTGGAACACAGGGCCATAATTTGATCGGAAAGCTGGGACTCACCCTCGACCCGGGGGAAGGAGAGAGTATGAAAACAGCAACGTTGGGAAGGGATGCGGCAATGATGCTTAGCCACCGGTTCGTCCATCTCATTGAGGAACATTCTGACGCCCTGGCCAGCGGCCTTCTGCGCAAAGTTCAGCGGTCCGCCCGCACCGAGGCCTTCCGTAACGTTCCGCCAGACGAACTTATGCAGCGGGTATCCGAAATCTATCGCCACCTGGGCGAGTGGCTGCTGGATAAGAGTGAGAGCGATATCGAGGAGCGCTACGCGAACATTGGCTCCCGCCGCGCCCAACAGGGTGTGCCACTCAGCCAGGTGATCTGGGCAATCATTTTGACCAAAGACAATCTCTGGGAGTTCGTCCTTGATGAATCGTTTCCGGACCGTCCGGTAGAGATCTTCGGAAAACAGGAATTATTGCAGTTACTCGAACGGTTTTTTGATTGGGCAATTTACTCGGCCGCCGTGGGCTACGAGTTGGCCGCCGAGAAGATCGCCAGAACGGAAAGCCAGACACGACAAGCCGCATAGGACGGACACCCGGCACTATGCGCCGACCAGATGCTTCAGTGCCGGGCGGTTATGGATAATCAACATCGAGCCCTTCAGTTCCGCCATCGAGCTTCGGCGGAACTCGGAGAGCAGGCGCGTGATGGTCTCGCGGCTGGTGCCAATCAGTTGTGAGATTTCTTCGTGGGTCATAGCCAGCCGGACGCGCACCGTTCCATTGCTGACCTCGCCCTCGGCCGAGGATTCGAGCAAAAATCTGGCGAACCTCTCCGACACTGAATGCGACAACCCGATCGTGCGCACCACGCCATAGGCATCCGAACAGTCTCGGGCAAGATGCTGGGTAGCATGAAGTGCGGCATCGGCGTGCTCATCGAGGAAGCGCAGCATATCTTCGCGGCCCACGAAGTTCAGTTGGCAGGGCTGCATGGTCTCGACCGTCAGCTCGTAGGGACCGCCGGTAACCAAGGCGTGCAAGCCCAGAACTTCACCGGGTTCGGCGATGCGCACGATCAAGGTTTTGCCGTCGCGCGAGGTGGTGCAAAGCTTGGCGCGCCCCTGGCAGAGAACAAAAATTCCGCAGGGACTTTGTCCCTCGACCAGAACCACGGCGTGTTCAGGAAAAACCGCGGCATGTTTAATTTTGTTGAACGCCTCGAGCGAATCCTGCGAGAGCTGGCAGAAAAAATTGCGGCAACGCAGATGGCAATTAAGACAGCTTTCAACGCAGTTTAAGCCGGACGTGCTCATCAGCGCTCCTCGATCTCTCCGCAGACGGGTGCGTCGGGTGGGCAACGATGGAACGCAGCACATCTGAATCTCGTGGCCGGCCAGACCGCACTGTGCGGAGGGTGATCACGAAGTGAGTGCACGCCGGCTGCCGTTCCATTTCGGGCCTGGAACTCAATGCTTGCAGCAGTCATACGCCGGCGACGGCCAAGGCTCGCCGGAGGGCTGGCAACTCTGCCGTCAATTGGGCACCTTGGCTGGAGCGGCGCAGGCGCGCGTCCGTTCGCGGGAAAACTCTGATTTACGCAGGTTTTGGAAGGGCACGACTTTTTAGTCGTGCCGTAAGCCGTCGAAAAACTGTCCGTGCTTCAGCGCCTGAGGTCCGGCGCCCCAATATGAAAAGGGCGCGGAAGCTGTCCGCGCCCCAAGCAAAAATCAGCCAACTATTAATGCACAGTCAGCGTGAAAGGCGACGTGGTGTTTGCCGTCGGGCCCTCGGTCGCGGTGACCGTGATGGGGTACGCCCCGGGGACGGTTGTCGGTGTGATCGTTACCGTGGCCGATGCGGTCTTGGTCGAGTCAGCTTGGGAAGTTGCCGTGATGGTCGCGCTTGTTGGGAGACCCTCAGCCGCGGTGGGAGCCGTGTAGACGCCGCCCGAGGTGATCGATCCTCCGTTAGTCGTCGTTACCGCCCAGCTCACGGCCGTATTGTTGGTGTTCGTGACCGTTGCGTTAAACGTAGCCGTTTGAGGTGGCCAGCCGTCGGCTGTGTCACTCGCCCACACCGTCGCTCCGGACGGACTCACGCTAATCGCTACCGGCGGCGAGCTGCTCCCGCCACAGGCCAGCAGAAGCCCGAGCAGCACCAGCGAGACACACAGGCCCGCAATCGCGGAATACCTAGATACTCTTCTTCCCGCGAAGCCGGCCATCACAATGCCCGCGAGCGGCAACGCCAGCGGCAGCCACGGAGAACGATTGTCAGCTTTGCGCCGTCGATTACCGCTTCCGTCGCTCGTATTGGGACCCGCGGTTGTAAGCATGAGAGTGACGGTTTGGACTCCGGTGGCGCCTTCGGCGATTGGACTGGCGCTGCAACCGACGGTCGCGTCCGGAAGGTTGTTGCAGGCGAAAGTAACGGCGGCGGCGAACGTCCCGCCCCCCGGCGTCACAGTAAAGGTGGAGGTGGTGGATTCTCCGGCCAATATTGCCGCAGGACTATTGGGCGCAGACAAGGTGAAAGTCGGCGCGGCGAGAACAGTTACGGTCGCGGCGCTGCTGGAGGATGACGCGTCGTTGCCGTTGTAGGTAGCGACGATGCTGTTGGTGCCTAGCGGCAAAGCAGTCGTGGAGAAAGTGGCGACGCCGCTGCTTAGCGCGGCGCTGCCCAGGGCGGTCGTGGAGCCATTATTGTAGAAGCTCACCGTACCTGTGGCAGACGAAGGAGTCACCGTGGCCGTTAGAGTTACGCTCTGAGCCAGGAAAATTTGAGTCGGCGAGGCCTGCAGGGCCGTGGTGGTGGCGTCCAGCAATTTTCTCGCGGCGACAGCGAGGTTGTTGGCATCAACCGAGCCGAGTCCGGTAACCAGGTTGTAGCCCGTGGTCGGGTCGGCGTCCGAGGCGTCGAAGCCAATGAAAAAGGGGCTCGAAGACGGGCACTGCAAGGCGGCTGGCTGCCCCGCAGGCGTGCCGGTTTCGCAGTAAGCGCCGTTGGAGCCGACTTTCACTTGGTTGAAAGCGCCGTTGGTTGGAGTCGCAGCAGCCAAAGTGTAAAGAGTCGGGTTGAGGTTGCCGAGACCCGTACCAGAATTACCGAGGTACTGGTTGAGCAGCGTCACCATGCCGGCAAACATCGGAGAGGCAAAGGAAGTCCCGCCGAACGTATAGCCGGCGCTGAAGAAACCAGAAATTCCACTGGCACATATGCTGGTGGTGTCGGTACCGCCGCTAACCTCGCTCAGGGGAGAACAGATGATAAAGCCGGGCCAAAACACCGAGGCAATCAGTGAAACATCGGGCGAGAAGCGGACTCCTGCCGTCGTCTGGCCGGGAACTGCCAGGCTTGCCTGCCAGGTCGGCTGCGCGAAGCCGCCATTGGGCGGGGTGTCGCAGATGCCGGTGTCATTATCGATGTTGACGCAATTGCTCAGGCCACCACCGCCGCCAGTAATGCCTATGTTGGCGCTCTCCTGCGCCGTTTCCCAGGAAGTAATTCCATCGCAGAAACTGCCATAGTCGCTGCCCTCGGCGACGCAAGCTAAGCCCCACTCCTGCGCATCATTCCACCCTTGCTCGGGAATATATTTAATGGCAGAGCCGCCGGCGGAGCCGTTGCTCGCACTCCAGTAGGCGCTGGTGTACTCCGTATACGGAATCATCGTGCCGCCGACGCCGGTAACCTCAGGGCTACTGGCGGGATAGCTCACCGCCAGTCCGCCCGTGGCGAGTATACCGTTCGGATCGGTGGGGTTCGGATCGCACTCCACCGCGGCAGTATCACCGGTTGAATTCATGAACGTAATGCCCAGGAGGTTCGCCTTCTTCAATTCCGGCTCGTCGAGTGCGAAGGTCCCTCTTAGACCGGGATTGGCGGCTCCGTACAGCGCCTCGCCCAGTTCACAATTCCCGTAGCTCAGCGTAATCACCGGCGCCAAATCTTGATCGACGGCGTAGTACCACGAATCCCAGACGCCATTGCCGGTGTCATCAGGGGCGTTGACATACAGGATTAGCGCTTGCTGCGCCACGGCGTTGGAATATTCCAGATCGATGTCGGCCTCGAGCAGGTCGCCCGACTGATAGGAATCGGGGGACCCCGGATCGGTCTGGCCCTCCACCACCACATATTTGAAGTTTGTCGTGCTGCAGGTCTCGATCACGTTGGTGCCGCTGAAAAAGGTGCAGCCGGTGATCTGCGGGAGATCGAAGATGGTGCGGAAATCGTTCAAGTCAGCCAGGTACAAGTCGGTCTCGCCCATGACCGCCAGCGTCTGTCCGTTGCCGTCGATGCCCGCAGTGTAAAGTGGCTGGAGATCGTACATGGCCGTGATGTCGCCAGGAGCAATCCAATAACCCTGCCCGGCGCCCGGCTCGGTGTAGGCCGGCTTGGCATGGATAGCGTGCGATTTCGCGGGGAAATTGCTCAATCCGCGAACTCCGGCTACCACACCCGAGAGCGCGGCGGGAATCGAGATCGGAGTGATGTTGGAAAAGTGCTTTTCTCCCTTGACCTCGAAGTTGTGAATCTCGGTCTGGAAGACGCTCTCGGCCTGGGCGGCGGTTCCGCTGAAAACGATAAAGTTGCGCCCCCGCGCCACCCTGACAATGGCAAACCCTTGCGACTGGAGCCATGCGCTGAGCTTCTGAATGTCATTGCGGCTGAGGCCGAAGCGGTCCGCGTACTGCTCTGGCGTGAGCCATTTATGGTAGAGAGGCGAGTGCGGATTCTGCTGCTGCGCCAGAAGCTGGTCGATGGCCTTCTGTTGACTGGCCGAGGGCACGGTGAGCAGCGTCATGTAGCCGAGCCTCAGGGACGGATCGACTCGGCCCTGATCGTACTGCGGCTGAGCCTTCAGAGGAATGCCCGCTGAAAGCTTAACGTTCTGACCGGAGACGATGGGACCGCTGATGCGGTCAGGCGCGGCGGCGAAGCTGAGGGTGGAGAAGATCAGGATGCAGAGCAGGGTGCAGAGGATGGGCGTCGAAAATTTGGACGTCGAAGGTTTGGACAAGGAAAGATGGGACAAGGACAGCAAGGTCGAACACGAGCTTCGCATGGTCACTCCGGTAGAGCAGGATTGTCAGTGGGCTGAACCGCATTATCTACGTGTTTCCCTGTGCGATTCAAGTCGTTCCGCTGGAGTTGTCCGCCGGGAAACTACTTCGCTAACTTTTGCGACCCACGCTACATTGATTCCGCCTCATCGGTCGACGAAGGTTGACGGAAGAAAGCTGCCCTGAGAAGGGCATGGGCTTCACAGCTTGCCGAAAGACTCCGATTCACGCAGGTTTTGGGAAGGGCACGACTTTAGTCGTGCCGTAAGCCATTGAAAACATGCCCGCGCTTCAGCGACTGAGGTGAGTCTCTTGCTCCCTCGACGAGTTTTTCCGCAGCCTCCTCAGCCGTGCCGCCAAGAGCCGCCAGACACAAGGGCTTCAACCCCTGAGGGCTCCGCCAGTCTATATAGTTGATTGGCAGCCGCTGCCAGATTCCTAAGTCTCGAAATCTCCGACTGAGCACGTAGACGCTCGACAGCACAATCGCAAGCTCCAACTAGCTCGCTGATTCTAGTGGACTTACGTCCTTTCTACCGGGAGCGCTTGACAACTACCCACTCACATTCCTATAATTAGCACTCGTGAGCTTCAAGTGCTAACAGTCCCCGTTTCACGGGCGATCCCGAATTCGATTCAACCTACTCAACCACTCTTGAAAGGAGTACGCAACTATGGCAACTAAATTCACCCCGCTGCATGACCGCATCCTGGTCCGTCGGGTAGAAGAAGCCGACACCACCCGCGGCGGCATCATTATTCCCGACTCCGCGAAAGACAAGCCGCAAGAGGGAGAAGTCATCTCCACCGGCAAAGGCAAGATCAGCGAAGAAGGCAAGGTTCGGCCGCTCGATGTGAAAGAAGGCGACCGCATTCTGTTCGGCAAGTATTCCGGCACCGAGATCAAGATCGATGGTGAAGACTTCATCATCATGCGCGAAGAAGAAGTGCTCGGCGTGCTCTCGGGCGCGACAACTTCCAAGAAGGAAACCGCCGGATCGCGCAAGTAAATGTGTGGTGACGGGGCTCTGCCCCGTCCTGAGACAGAAAATTCCGCAGGCCAAGCCTGCATACATCTTAAGGAGCAAATAGATATGGCAAAGCAAATTGTTCACGGAGAAGAGTCCCGTCAGGCGATTCTCCGCGGCGTCAACCTGCTGGCTGATGCTGTGAAGGTTACTCTCGGCCCCAAGGGCCGCAACGTTGTTATTGAAAAGAAATTTGGTTCGCCGACCATCACTAAAGACGGCGTAACTGTAGCCAAAGAAATTGAATTGCAGGACGGGCTCGAGAACATGGGCGCGCAGATGGTCCGCGAAGTTGCTTCGAAGACCTCAGACGTCGCTGGCGATGGCACCACCACCGCCACGGTTCTTGCCCAGGCAATTTATCGCGATGGCATTAAGACCGTTGCTGCTGGCGCCAATCCTATGGCGATCAAGCGCGGCATCGAAAAAGCCGTCACCCTCATCACTGGCAAATTCGACAAAGAAGGCAACCGCGAGAAAGGCGAGCTCGACAAACTGAGCAAGCCCGTCACCGGCGAAATGATTGCGCAGGTCGGCACCATCTCGGCGAACAACGACGAGACCATCGGCAAGATCATTGCCGAGGCGATGAAGAAAGTCGGCAAGGATGGCGTCATCACGGTGGAAGAGTCGAAGACGCTGGAGACGCAGCTCGACGTGGTCGAAGGCATGCAGTTCGATCGCGGCTATCTCTCTCCGTACTTCGTCACTGACCCGGAGCGCATGGAGTCGGTGCAGGAGAACGCCTACATCCTGATCCACGAAAAGAAAATCAGCTCGATGAAAGACCTGCTGCCGTTGCTGGAGCAGATCGCCAAGGGCGGCAAGCCGCTCCTGATCATCGCCGAAGATGTGGAAGGCGAAGCGCTCGCGACTCTGGTCGTGAACAAACTTCGTGGCACGCTGCAAGTCTCGGCCGTTAAGGCTCCGGGCTTCGGCGATCGCCGCAAGGCAATGCTGCAGGACATCGCGATTTTGACCGGCGGCAAGGCTATCACGGAAGATCTGGGGATCAAGCTGGAGAACGTGCAGGTAGCCGATCTCGGACAAGCCAAGAAAATCACCATCGACAAGGACAACACCACCATAGTCGAAGGCAAAGGCAAGCCGGGTGACGTGCAAGGCCGCGTGAAAGAGATTCGCAG
>Ga0181532_10003515_pt1 | contig 14036 bp, 11 predicted proteins | sample PEATcosm2014_Bin_33_FD_119768 | JGI IMG/M metagenome (GOLD analysis project Ga0181532, IMG submission 119768) | Peatland microbial communities from MTU Mesocosm Facility, Houghton, MI, USA - PEATcosm2014_Bin11_30_metaG | ecosystem: Environmental > Terrestrial > Soil > Wetlands > Peat | place...
GGTAACATGATGCGGATCACGCTGGGGGCGTGGCTTAAGTTCCGCTTTGGGTTTGACATTCTCTCGGCCCGCTCGCATGAACTGAGCGGCCTGCTGCTGTTCCTGGCTTACCTTATCTTGATCCTCAGTGTTGACCAGTTGGTGGTTTTCGTGGCCAAACCGGCTCACCCGAGGCGGCACAGATCGAGGCACTCCATGGCAGCGGCGCCGCTGGAACGGAATCCTTTGCCCGTCAGAACCGCTTCCCTGCCGGGGTTGGCGGTTGGATGTGCTTTTGCCTTTCTGGGTTGCGTTCAGCTTGGGCTGGGCTGGGTCCATTATCAGGCCTCGAAAGCACGCCTCCCCCAGGCACAGCCCGCGTTGCGAGAGGGGGCTACCTTCGCCATGCCAGAGCAGATAGGAGACTGGAAACGGCTCAACACCGAGGTTCCTCCCTTGCAGAAGGTCGAGACCATGGGTGTCTTCTCGCAAATCTGGCATTACCGACGGGGCGAGACTCTGGCCTCGGTCGCGCTCGATTATCCATTCCAGGGCTACCACGACGTGACCTTGTGCTACACGCTGCGGGGCTGGGACCTGCTGAAACAAACGGCCCGGTTGCCAAAGGCTGCTAATGCCGGCCCGCCGTTTGCCGAGGTCCAGATGCTTAACCACATGGGCCTGCACGGGGCTCTTTGGTTCAGCGCGGTTGATGAACAGGGCCTTTGGGTGGCGGGGGCGGACCCGAATCCGGGGCTCGGGAGAAGCGTTCTCGCTCGCTTTAGGAAGCAATCCGCCCGTCCGCCGGTTACGTACCAAATGCAGGTCTTGGTCACTGGTTTCAACCCCTTGAGCCTGTCGGACCGGCAGGAGTCGGAGCACTTCTTCCAGCAAGCACGCGGGCTGCTGTGGCGCCAGCTCTTCGCCCAGATGAGGCGCAAACCATGAAGACTGCGCGGCGCTTCAAAAGTTGGCTCCGTAGCCGCGACCGCAGGCTGTTCCGCCGCGGTCTTCCTGCTCTGCTCGGCTTCGTTGCGTGGCTGGTCTTTGGCACGTGCCTTTTCCTTTGGAATTCCCGGGAGGCAGGGTCGCGCTATGTCGGAATCGCGGCGAAGGCCATGGCGACGAAGGACTTCGAGACCGCGCGCATTGCCACCCAGCGCCTGCTCGGCCTCGGCCACGAACCTCGCCGCCAGCACGTCTTCGATCTGGCCTTGTCCCTGGGCGGGCTGGGGCGAGATAAGGACGCCGTGTCTCTGTTGGGCGTCGTGGCTCCGTTGGACAGCCCCGGCTACCTCCCCGGCCACCTCTTCATTGCGCAAACGCTCCTGGCCAAGACCAATGCAACCCTCCAGGAAATCGGCTTTGCCGAGCAGCATCTCAAATACGTCATCGCTCTCAACCCGCAGTCGCTCGACGCGAATGAACTGCTGGGCCGAATCTACCTACGCCTGGGCAAATGGGATCTGGCCCAGAAATACTTAAGTGCGATTGTCTCCAGCAGGCCGCAAACCGCCCTGCTGCTTGCCGCTGCCCTGAAGGCCCAAGGCGATACTGTCGAAGCGCGTGGCTGGGCCGAACGCGCCGCTCGTTTCCACCGCGACAAGGTCGAAGCCGCCAAACTGGACGTTCCTGCCAGCCGCCTCGCCTGGGCTGATGCCCTGGCCATGCTCGAGGACTACAAAGGCGCTTTCACGGTGCTTGAGGCGGGATGGACGCAATACGGGAACAAGGCTTACTTGTCCCCCATGGGGGAGGTTTGCGCCTTGTGGGTCGAATCACTCACCAGGAACAGGTCCAGCGACATGGCCACGCAGGTCGCCTTGATCCAACGCGGTTTGGAGTACGCGCCACAAAATGAGACCCTGCTCAAGCATCTCATAGCCCTTAGCCATATGGAAGGGCCGGAAGCTGAGGCTGCCCGTGCCACGATCACCCGCATGTTGACGGCAGGAAACGCGCCGGCAATCCTGCACTTCACCTTGGCCATAGACGCCTGGCAACACGGCCGCCCCGACGAGGCCCGGCAACACTTCGGCCTGGCTTTTGACTCCGCTTCGCAACTCCCGTTCGTCGCCAACAACATGGCCATGATCTTAGCCGTGGGCGACAAGCCGGACCTGCCTCGCGCCTTGGCAATCATCCAACCCTTGCTTGATCGGTTTCCCAATAACCCTAGCTTTCGCGAAACGCGCGGCCAAATTCTTGTCCGCCTGGGGCGTTGGCAAGAGGGGGTTGCTGATCTCGAATTCGCCCTGCCGCAGCTCGCCTCAACCCGCTCCACCCATTCCGCTCTTGCCGAGGCCTATCGCAGCCTGGGGTTGCGCGACCTTGCCGCGCAACACGAGCGCCTCGCTAAAGGGCTTCCTGAGGAAAGGACCAGCGCGCAGCCGCCCGCCGGGAACAAGTGATTTCGGAGGCGGCGGGCATCTTGCTTTGCCGCAAGCGGCGACATCGTGCCGTCCGGATTGGTACAGGACAAATCAAGCATGACAGCCACGCGGCGGGCGATTCCGCAGCGCCGAATGCCCGGCGCTACTGCAGGCAGAGTGTCTGCTGCTAGCGGGCGGCGTCCTCCAAAGGAGGACTGACGGGCTTGCGGTCCGCCGAGGGAACTTGCGCGGGCGCGTCGGCTCGCGGAACACGGGCCGGCGGGGGATTTCTCTGACGCGTAATCCTCTCGTCAAATCTGAGAGGCCTTTGCTCGCCAGCGTTCCATCTGATCGCGGCTTTCGTCCAACCTTCCGCCAGCAGGTCGCTAACGATGCCGAAAACCTTTTCTTCCGACACACAGGGGCGGAATGGCCGCTCACAACCCGATGGCGACAAAGCTGCTGGGGCGAGGTCTGTGTTCGGCGACTCGCAGGCGGCGGCTTTCAGTTCAAGAATGCCGAACCGCCCGCCCTGGAGCTCATGCCGGACTGAATGGCTGTGCTCACACTTGTCGGTCTGCTCCCAGAATTTCCGCCCATCGGCCAGGGTCAGCGAGATGTAACTGAAGCCGAGCCGTTGAGCGGCAAAGACCAAATTCGCCCAAAGCTCTTCTACTGAGATGCAGCGGTCCCCGTCCAGCACCAGCCAGCGCGTCAAGGCCAGGGTGTACTGAACCTCGCGTCGCATCCCCAGTGAATTGCCTACGACCCTGCCCACCGCGAACCACTCCCGGCTGAACCTCAGTTTGCCGGCGCAAATCAATACGACGATGATCGCAATTCCCAGCAGCAGCGGAATCAACTGGCCCCGGGACGCGAACGCGGCGAAGCCCATCGCCAGGAAGAGCAGCGTCACCGCATAGAGTGTCAGAACGACCCTCCTGCGGGACAAACCCATCGCGAGCAGATGGTGATGGATATGCTTGCGATCCGGTCGGAAAATCGGCAGCCCTCGCAATCCGCGTCGGAGAATGGCCAGCGCCACGTCGAGAATCGGCAACGCCAACACGAACAAAGGCGCCACTAGCGCCGCAAACACGGTCCCTTTGTGCGAGCTGAGGACTGCCAACAAACCGATTTGGAAGCCCAGAAAATACGCCCCGCCATCCCCCAGATAAATCCGCGCTGGTGGGAAGTTAAACCATAGAAAGGCCAGCAAAGCGCCCGCCATGCCCGAAGCGAGCAGTTCGAAACTGCCGCTCTGATGTCCAACGTAAGCCAGCAAAGCCATCAGCATAAGACAAATCCCCCCCGCCAGCCCGTCCACCCCATCTATGAGATTGATCAGATTGGTCATCCCGACAAGCCAAGCCACAGTGATCAAGACGCCCCATCCGTGCAGGCCGATGATTATGCCAGTGAATGGGATTCTGAATCGCTCTATCCCTACTCCTAAAGCACATACGCACCCCGCGATCACGACCTGTCCCACAAGCTTTCGCTTTGCACCCAGCGGCTTGAGGTCATCCCAGAACCCGAGCCCAAACATCGCCAGCGAACTCGCCGCCACAATCCAGCCTCCCGCCATGCCCCCATTGTCCCCGCCGTGGTAAATTGCCCTGAATAGCTCGATTCCGAGATAAGCTGCAATCAGCACCAAGCCACCCAAACGTGGAATCGGTGGCCCATGCCCGTGATGGAAGTCCTGCGCCCGCGCCGGCAGCTTTGCGAGTCGCGCGCCTTTAAGGACTAGCGGGACCGCCAAGGATACCATCACCATCCCGAGCAATCCCGAACAAAGCATAGTCCAATAGCTCATAGCACTGCGTGTCACCCCTGCTCCGCCACGATGGCACCAAACCCGCCCCAGGTTGAACTCATTCGCTTCATCTCACGGAATCCGGTCAGTCGCTTTCATTTGCTAAACGTCACTGCCACACCTTCTTCCAATTCCAATTAAGCGGAGCGGGTTTAATGGTCACGCAAACTTGCAAACCTGCTCCACACGGTATGGCAGCATCATGTAAAGCGTATTGGCAGCTTTATGCAAGCCAATTATGCGCTATCTGGCTTGTTTCCTTTGGTAAAATCCCTAAAGATTTCCGTTGACCTAGTGGCCGCAATCTGATAAAGAAAGCGCAGTTAATGATTTTTGGTGTAGCGACGGTTAACAATGTGGTCCGGAGAATATATGAAGAAAACGACTAGTCTGATGCTCAGCGTGGCTTTTCTGGTTGCCTCCATCGCGTGCGCGAAGGATGCGCTGAAAGCCAATCCATTCACAGAAACCTTGGCGCTTGCGCCCGCCGCCGAGCTGCCGGCTAAAGCGGCCGATTTGGTCCAGCACGCCAAGAGCCGAGAACGGGCAACCACCACTGCAGACGTTGTCAAAGCCGCGCTCGGCATCAATCCCGCCGCCGCCCCGGCCGTTGTCGGCGCGATTGCCAGCGCCGTGCCAACGATGGCGTCTGTCGCCGCTGGTGTCGCCGCCGCCGAGCAGCCCAAGCAGGCAGCCGCTATCGCCAAGGCCGCCGCCGCCGCTGCTCCGTCCCAGGCTCGCAAGATCGTTCTGGCAGTCTGTCGCGCGGATCCCAATGATTACCGCGACATTGCTATCGCTGTCTCCCAGGCGGTTCCGAGTGCCAGCAAAGAGATTCTGAATGCGATTGCCACGGTTTTCCCGGGCCTTAAGCCCTATATCGAGCAGGCCCTCCTTGGCTACGCCGGAAATGTGCCTTCGGTTTCAACCGTTCTCGATCAAGCGGTCAAGATGGCCCAAGCCGCTACGACGCCTGGCGGTGTCTCGTCCGCTATGAGGACGCCTGCCGTCGCCGCGGGCCAGCCAGTTACTCCAACGAGTTCAACTACGCCAGGGACCCCAGCACTCGGCGGGGCGGATGTGCGCGGGCCCGCAATTGGTCCTCCTTACCTACCTCTCACCAGTACGCCCACCAATGTCATTTCCGGACATTCCGGCCAGGTCCCGCCGGGTGGGCGAAACTACGCGCAACCTTAGGCTGCTACAGAACCTCCTGGTCTGTTTTACGGGCGGGAAGGGGTCGGAAAGGGTCGCGCACTTAGTCTCAAGTCGCTGACTGGAGGACGTAGCCGGCCTGTTCGGCGTCTCCAAAACTTGTCAACCAACCGGACCCGCTGGATTGTCGTCCGGCATGGCTGAGAGCCCACCGGCTAAAGAGCGCGTAGAAAGGATGCAAGCCCGCCCTACGGCTCAAGCCGTCAATGGCGAAATCGAGGGCAGCATGCCAGTGGCACGTGCTTGGTCGCCCGTAAGTGAAAGGATTGGGATTGGCCGGGCTGCTGCCGCGGACTATAGTTGGCCCACCATGCAAAACGCACTCCACAAACAGCCTCGTCGCCGCTTCCTCAAGGCGCTCAGCGCCGCCGGCGCTGGGGTGGTGGTTGCCGGCCATGCCCCGCCCATCCTCGCCGCTGCTGGTCCAGCCATGGGGCCAGTGCCGAAACGCAAGTTTGGGCGCCACGACGAGATGGTCTCGTCGCTCGCCCTCGGAGGGGCCACGCTGGCCCGGGCGGAGTCCGTCGAGACCGCCACTCGCATCGCGCATGCAGCAATTGATATGGGGGTCACGTTCTTCGACAATGCCTGGGAATACTCCAAAGGGCGCGCCGAAGAGTGGATGGGCGTCGCCTTGCAAGGAAAGCGTGACCAGGTGTTCTTGATGACCAAAGTCTGCACGCACAACCCTGGACAGGCAACCAAGGAAAAGGCCCTGATCATGTTGGAAGATTCCTTGCGGCGGCTCAAGACCGATCACCTCGACCTCTGGCAAGTGCACCAGATTCTGACGGATGCGGAAGCCGACCCGATCTTCATCCGCGAATACTACCGCCAGTGGGCCTATCGCGACGGGCGCTCACCGCGCGCTCACTACGCCTAGTGCTACGTAGCGGCGGCGGGTGATCTGACGTTACCAGCATCCTGGACAGCCTTGGCGGGAAGCACCAACACGGTGACCAACAGCACCGGACTGTGGAACTGCACGGTATCCAACACGGCGCTCCAGCAGTTCTACCGTTCCGTCGCGATCCGCCCTTGTCCCTGAGCGGCCTCGCCAAGGCCGCCACGCGCGAGATTCCAGAGCAGAAGAAGGGTGGCTTCCTTTTGTACGTCGCTGCTACTTGCAATCAGCATAGAGCGTGGAATAGTAGCAGCAACACCGGATGAAATCCTTGCGCGTCAGTCCATACCTTTGGCTCTTGGCCGCGAGTTGTTTCTGGGGCTTCAGACCCGTCGAGGTTCGAGCCGCAGATGCTTCGAGCAGTCCGGCACCGCAAGACCCCCGGTTGAAGCAGAAAGTGAGTAGTGCGCTCACCGACGCTATTCGGGAGTTTCAAAGCAACAACGACCAGGAGTCGGCCCATTTCGTCGCTGGTCTTCTGGCCTCGCTGGATCAGCCGTGCGGGTTGTCGCCCGGCACGCTTGCCGCGGACGGGCTGCAGATGAAAGAGCGCGTGCGCATCCTGGTGCGGCGCGGCGCGCTGGAAAGCGCCGCCATCCTCAACTGGGCGCAGTGGCAGTTGGTGTATCAGCCCGGTCGCGGCGCGGCCGGTCCGGCCCACCCCAATCACAAGACCGGCGGCAGTCCAGGGCCGGGGGGCCTCGTGCTGTATCTCCCGTTCGACAAGCCGGACGATAAAGGAGTGGTCCACGACGAAAGCGGCGCGGGCAACGACGGCCATGTTTTCGGCGCGCAGTGGGTCGCCGAAGGGCGGTTTGGCGGCGCCTACCGCTTCTCCATCACCAACCTTACCGACCGGATCGTTATTCCCAACAGCGACATGCTGAACCCAGACAACATCACTCTCGCGGCATGGATCAGGACGGCGGACAGGGACGGCTTTTGGAACCGGATACTCGACAAGGATTTTCGCAACGCCTATTGCCTTGACCTCGGCGGGGATTTCAAGGGCAAAGCGCATCGTGGGAAGCTGGAATTTGAGTGCAGCGCGGGCGATCTCGAAACCGCGCGCACGCTTGACGACAACCGATGGCACCACGTCGCCGCCACGTTCGATGGCCGGACGGTCTGCAGCTACATTGACGGCGCCGGCCTATCCCGCCCGGCGAGGACTCCGGGCCCGCTGAGAAAGAGCACGTGGGACCTGTGCATCGGCAACACGGTGGTGGATTATGACACGGGGGAGTTTCTGGCCTTCGACGGCTTGATTGACGAAGTGCGGATTTACAATCGCGCTCTATCCGCAGCGGAAATCAAGGCGTTAACCACCGCCTCCCACGCTGGAGCCGACATTCTTCCCCCGCCTGACGCCGCGTCGAAACCCGCCGCCATCGAACGGCTGAAGCAGGTGAAATCTCTCTATGAGCAGGGGCTCATCAGCAAGGAGGACTACGACAACAAGGTGAAGGAGATTATGGATTCACTATGAGCGTATTCGCGCCGACTGCGAGGCGCTGCTCGGGCGCCGCGATCAGCTTGCGAAGCTCTTCTGCCAACTTCTGTGGGTCGCGGCAGGGCAGGAAGTCCCAGCAGCCGAGCCGGCCCCAATGGTTGACCGCGTCCTTCCACCGGCGGGCGGCCTGGTGTTTGACGTCGGTGTTGTCGTAGCTTTTGCCTTTGACCTCAAGCAGGATGGTCACGCCGTTAGTCAGGCGGACAATGAAGTCCGGTTCATAAACGTGGGGCACGCCGTAAAGCTCATAGGGGATGTTGAATTCAAGGCGGTCGTTGCGGGCGTAGCAGTAAACCACGCCCGCTTGCGCGAGTTTCTCAAGCTGGAAGGCGGCCGACTGCTCCCAGGCCTCTGTGTCACAGACGATGATCATGACTGGCGGGGTGCGGTCCTGGCCGGGGTGCGCCCCCTGGATTTGGTCGAAGCGTTCCTTCCACTCGCCCGCCAGGGTGAGCAGGGCATCCTCGGCTTTGCGGTAAACGACTTCGGGCTTGGGCTTGCCGCCGGTGAGCTTCTCGCCGGCTTTGAGGTCGCGCGTGATGTGCTCCCACAGCTTGAAATACTTCGGGTCCGGGCGGCCCGTATTGTCTATGGCGGGCAGGCGGGGAATCTTGGTGATGCCGCTCTCAATGGCGTCCACGAGACTGAAGTCGGAGACGATCCAAGGGAACGGCGAGCCTTCGGGGTAGCCGCTGCCGTGGATGTAAAACGGGGTGGCGGAGAGGTCCAGGCAGAAGCCGATGCCGCAGGCCGCGTTGATCTTGTCGAGGCCGGAGACCCAGACCGTGGCCTGTTCGTGTCGTAGCGCCAGTGCTGGTCCGGCTCCTTGTAAGGCGAGCAGAGGATAGGGTTCTCGACCCGCTGAATGGGAAGGGACTCAGCTTTGCTCGTCGTGGCCATAGCGGGGAGGTTTCTCGCGCAAGGCGGAGGCTTCGCGCTCCTGCGCCAACTGGGCCCGGACGCTCCGCAGTTCTGCGAAAATGGGATCTTCCGGCAGGAATTCGTCCACCAGGGGGCGTTCCGGCAATCGAGCGATGCGCGCCGTTTGCTGCTTAAGGGATGCTTGCAAGTCCTGAACCAGCGGCGTGCCCTCGCGCGGCAGAAGCTGTGCTTCCATCAGGTGGGCGCAGATGGCAATGGGATTCCATGAGAACTTCTCACCGAGTTGGTCCTTGACCTGGCACGCTTCCTGAAGAACAGGGTCTGGTTTCATATGAAATCATCCCATGAGTTGCAGAGGGGTGCAAACCTCCGTAAGCTTCCAACCCTGCCGCGCAGCCTCACGGCGCAGCCGCAGCAGGATGTGGGCGTTGGCCGGATGCCTCACAACCGTTGTCTCAATATAGACGGTCTCCATATCCCTCAACCCATCGCCATCACCCGCAAGCCCTCGTTCCCGCGCGGGTCAATCACCTTCACCGCCACCTGCCACTTCTGGCCCGCCTTCAACCGGGCCGGGCGCGGGAAGGGCAGGCTGCGCAGGCCGCTCAGGGCGGCGAAGGCTTTCTCGCGCACCATTCTCCGCGTCCTGGCCCGCGAAGATGCCTGGGCTTCGGGACCGGCGGCGGGGATCTTCTTCCGTTTGGCCGGGTATTTGAGGGAGGCGATGGAATCGCTGGCAGCGGGGCTGGCGCCGTCGGAGCCTGAGGTTTTCTTGCGGGCCATAAGGTTGCTTCGATTAGAGATCCGCTTGGACTCGGTCGCAATGATACGCCGGGGCGACCGGGGTTCAATGCCAAAGGGGGAGAATGCCGAGGCGAGGGCGCTTCCTGACACTGCCGCTATGGCGTCCCGTGCCACGCAGGTGGGGCGCGTCACTCCGTGTGCGCCGCCGATCCCACGCAAACTGCCCCAATTCGACCCTGTTTGCCTACGCACGGCGCGCACGGAGTGACGCGCCCCACCATCTGTCGCCAGCCGCGTTGGTATTGCCCGGATGCGATCGAGGCGCAGTAAGGTTAGGAATGCTGATTGACGCTGGGGTAGGAAAGGCACCAAAACGTGCGAAAGCGGGCATCTTTGGCGGCACGTGAGGACCCCCCCATTGGTAAGCCATGGCAGGCCATTGCCTGGCCATTGCCTAGACAGTGCCTAGACAGCACTAGGCTTAATAGAAAATGTATTAAGCCTAGTGCTGTCTTGGCACTGTCTTAGCGCTGGCTTACCACTCCCGTGCCAACCCGGTGCCCCAACCATTCGGGGCGGCTAATACTGTCAATTGAAATCCATCCAGGCAATAAGGCGAGGGCCAGGCGTCGGATCCGCTGGGTAGCCAAACGGGGCCGAGGCCTTCTGGCGGCACGGACAGAAGGACGGTGGAAGAGGGTGTGGGTTCCTGGTAGGCATCCGGTTCGGACTGCGCGGGCGGCCGTCGTTGTGGCGGACATGCGCGTTAACGTGGACATGGGGCGGCAAGGCCAGTAAGTTCAGCCTTCCAGAATGAGTGCCCCCAGCACAGCGCCGCAGCCGGCCTCGGACGCGTGGTTCGTTACCACGCATTGGTCGGTCGTGCTGTCCGCGCGCGAAAAGGGCTCGGGCCAATCCGCCGTAGCGCTCGAAACGCTTTGCCGCACCTATTGGTTTCCCCTCTACGCGTATTTGCGGCGGCAGGGAAGGACGCCCCACGATGCGCAGGACCTGACGCAGGGCTTCTTTGCGCGGCTCTTGCAGAAGGACTACCTCCAGGCAGCGGACCGCGAGACGGGCCGGTTCCGCACCTTTCTGCTGGTGGCCTTCAAGCGCTTCCTGGCCAATGAATGGGACCGGGAGCACGCGCAGAAGCGGGGCGGCTTCACACCTGTGGTCTCGATTGACCAGGAGCTGGCCGAGTCCCGCTTCGCCGCCGAGCCCGCCCACAACGTGCAGCCCGACGTGCTGTTTGACCGGCAGTGGGCGATGACGCTGCTGGATCAGACCATGCGGCAGTTGCAAGAGGAGTATGTGGCCTCGGGCCGGGCGAAGCTGTTCGAATACCTGCAAAGCTGCCTCGCCCGGGAGGAGTCGGCCTTGCCTTACACGGAGATCGCCGCGCGGCTGAAGTTGACGGAGGCGGCGGTCAAGATGGCTGTCCACCGCTTACGCGCGCGTTATCGGGTAATCCTGCGCGCGGAGATCGCTCACACGGTCTCTGGCCCCGAGGAAGTGGAGCAGGAAATCCGGCATCTATTTGCCAGCTTCGGGCCATGAGCTGCTATCACTCCCAAATCTGGTTGTAGAAGTCCACGATGTCGCCCCGGCTCTTGGCCTCTTTGAACTTGATGGCCGAGCGGGGGTGCTGGTTAAGGAAACCCGTGAGCATGTAGGGGAGGTCAAAGCCCCAGAGCAGTTTTGCGCGCATCGGCTCGATCGTGTCCTGCACGCAGCGCAGGATCGGCAGCAGGTTGTATTTCGGGTTGTGCAGGAAGCCAATGAGCAACTCCATCGGGCAGTTGCCTGCGCCGCGGCCCAGACCCGCCATGGTGGCGTCGAGCATGTTGGCCCCGAGGACAATCGCCTCGATGGTATTGGCGAAGCCCAACTGCAAGTTGTTGTGCGCGTGCATGCCGACCTCTTTCCCGGCAGCCTTGCAGTAATGGAGATACTTCCGGACCAGGTGCTCGACCTGCTCGCTGTAAAGGGTGCCAAAGCTGTCCACCACATAAACGGCTTTGGTTTCCGAGCGGGCCAGCAGTTCCAGGCCCTCGTTCAGCTCATACTCCGGCACGGTGGATACGGCCATCAGGTTGATGGTGGTCTCGTAACCCTTGTCGTGGGCATCCTTAACCATCTCAAGCGCGGTGGGGATTTGGCTGATGTAGGTGGCGACGCGCACCATATCAATCACGCTTTGATTCTTGGGCAGGATGTCCTCGTGGTAATCCGTCCGCTCGGCGTCGGCCATGATCGTGAGCTTAAGCTGGGTCGGGTTGTCCCCGACGATGCGGCGAAGGTCCTCCTCCCGGCAGTACTTCCACGCGCCGTGTTCGCCCGGCACAATGACCTTCTGCGAAGCCTTGTAGCCCAACTCCATGTAATCAATCCCCGCCGCCACGCAGGCATCATAGACCGCCTTGACCACCTGGTCGTCGAACTTGTGATTGTTCATCAGGCCGCCGTCCCGAATGGTGCAATCCAGGACTTTGATTTGGGGGCGGTAGGACACCCAGCGTCCGGCGGGCGTTTCTTTTCCTTTGGCGGTTTTGGCGGGTTCGGTTTTGGCGGTCATAAGGCGCGTGGTCTCAACGAGAGTTTCACTTTAAGGCATAAGAGCGCCCATTGGGGCGCATTCGAGATCTTATTATAGGGCAGCAGGCCCCTCGTTCAAGAGCAGAGTTTGAATGCAGGGATTGATTTAGGACGGGCTCAAGAATCGTAGCCGCCGACGTGCAGTCGGCGCCGATCTGCTCTCCGAATGGAATTGCGCCGACTGCACGTCGGCGGCTACGATTCCGCGGTATCTTGAACGCGCCCTGGGATTGATTAACTCGCCGGCCTATGCCTTTTCTTCGATCAACTCGCGGCGTGCTCCGCTCAGGAGTTGCTCGATAAAGGCGGTGGAGTACGCGCCACGGCGGAAGTTGGGGTCCTGCAAGATGGCCTGCTGGAAGGAAATCGTGGTCTTGATCCCGGTGATCATGTACTCGCCCAGGGCGCGGCTCATCTTGTCCATCGCTTCGCGGCGGTCGCGACCGTAGGTAATCAACTTGCCGATCATTGAATCGTAAGCCGAGGGGATGGTATAGCCCGCGTAGGCGTGACTATCCACGCGGACGCCCCGTCCGCCGGGCTGGTAGTACATCTCGATCCGTCCCGGGCTGGGGCGGAAGTCATCGAAAGGGTCTTCAGCGTTGATGCGGCATTCGATGGCGTGTCCCTTGAGCTGGATGTCGCTTTGCGAATGGCGCAACGGCTCACCCATTGCGAGCATGATCTGGTAGCGCACCAGGTCAATGCCCGTGACTTCCTCGGTGATCCCGTGCTCCACCTGGATGCGCTTGTTCATTTCGAGGAAGTAATACCGGCCCTGGGAATCCACAATGAACTCGACCGTGCCGGCGTTGGTGTAGTTAGCCGCCTCCGCGATCTTGATCGCCGCCTTGCCCATCTTCTCACGGAGCTTCTTGTACTTCGGGTTATCCAGCAGCGGCGAGGGGCATTCTTCGACGACCTTCTGGTTCCGGCGCTGGATCGAGCAGTCGCGCTCACCCAAGTGAATAATGTGCCCCTTGTGGTCGCCCAGGATCTGGAACTCGACGTGGTGGGGGTTCTCGATGAACTTCTCCACATAAACCCCGGAGTTGCCGAACGCCTTTTCCGCCTCCCCGCGCGCCGTGTGGTAACCCTTCACCAGGGAGATGTCGTTGTGCGCCGCACGCATGCCGCGCCCGCCGCCTCCCGCGACGGCCTTGATCATGACTGGGTAGCCGATTCGTTTGGCCACCTCGAGCGCGTCTTGCTCATTGTCCACCACGCCATCCGAGCCGGGCGGGGTCGGCACGTCCGCCTTCTTGGCCAGCGCACGGCTGACGGCCTTATCCTCCAGCAAATTCATCGCCCGGGAATTCGGGCCAATGAAACGGATGTTACAGCTTTCGCAGACATCGGCGAAGTGGGCATTCTCGGAGAGGAATCCGTAGCCGGGGTGGATGGCGTCCACATCGGTTATCTCGGCGGCGCTGACGATCCGGTCAATGCGGAGGTAGCTCTCGCTGGCGGCGGCCTTGCCGATGCAGATCGCCTCATCCGCCAATTGGACATGCATCGAGTTGGCGTCGGCCTCCGAGTAGATGGCCACCGTGCGGATGTTCAACTCCTTGCACGCGCGGATTATGCGGACGGCAATCTCTCCGCGGTTAGCGACCAGAACCTTTTCAAACATGCTGAGGGCCTTGAGGCGTTATTGAGTCAATGCGTTGGCACGTTAAGACGGTAAGACCCTGGACAAGGGGCTGCCCGCCGCGTTTTGTTCCCGGCTAGGTTCAACTCGGGCGAAGTTTGAAGAGCGGCTGCCCGAACTCCACGGGTTTGGCGTTCTCGATCAGCACCTGGGTGATCACGCCTTTGGCCTCTGCCTTGATCTCGTTCATCACCTTCATCGCCTCGATAATGCAGACCACAGTCTCCGGGCCCACCTCAGCGCCGACTTCGATGTAAGGGGCTGCCTCAGGGGAGGGTGCGCGGTAGAAGGTGCCGATCATGGGGGACTTGATTTCCAGTTCCAAATCCACGGGTGCCGGGGGCGGGTTGGCGGCCGCA
>Ga0181532_10003516_pt1 | contig 14031 bp, 19 predicted proteins | sample PEATcosm2014_Bin_33_FD_119768 | JGI IMG/M metagenome (GOLD analysis project Ga0181532, IMG submission 119768) | Peatland microbial communities from MTU Mesocosm Facility, Houghton, MI, USA - PEATcosm2014_Bin11_30_metaG | ecosystem: Environmental > Terrestrial > Soil > Wetlands > Peat | place...
AGCGTGATGTGACGGACGGCCTTCTCGGTGTAGCAATGGACGAGCTGCTGAGCAGGCGCAGCGCATGACCAAGCTCGTCTCAACAGTCGCAATCGTGGTCCTGGGGCTGGTGGCGCTCGGCGCTGTCGGCCCCAGGATCGCTCAAATCCTGGGAGCACTGGTCCCCGTGATCCTCGTCACCGCCATCGCGGCGGCGGTGCTCCGCGTGGTCTGGTTCTACACGCGCCGATGGTGATGTCTAGCACTCGGCTGTCAAGACTGACAGCAAATCACAAAACGATCCCGCTTGAAATTGGAGAACTAGACATATTCTGTTCGTTTTTTGTTCGGGATACTAGAGATACCAACCAAACAAGGAGGTCAAACCATGTAGCAACTAAGTCGAAAGGAGGTGTGTATATATGACACAGACTAGACGTATCAAAGTGAAGGGTGTGAGGCGGGACGAGATTGACACTGAGCAACTCGCCCTAATTTATTGGCTGCAAGCAAAGCGGGTTCTGCGCGAACGCCGAGAACGTGAGGCCAAGGAGAAGACAAAGCGCCAGGGACGGGCACATGAATAGTGACCTAGTTCCCGCCCTAGCGGCGGCCGGTGGCGGATCAGCACTGATAACAAGTATTTGGGTTTACGAGCGCCGCCGTGACGAAGCGATGCGAGCGAGCAGAGTGCGTCTCGCCCTGCGGTTCCCCGCCGACGTCGAACCCGTCGTCGCCAAGACCTCCCTCAACGCGCTTTCCGGTCTGCCGGACGAAGTCGAGCTGCTATTCGAGATCGCCGCCGATGGTGACGGCATCAAGTTCTTCATGTGGGTGCCGGCGGTAGTGCGAGCGTCGGTCGTAGCGGTGCTTAGCGGGGCGATGCCGGGACTACGAGTGACCGAGGCTCCCGTCCAGACCCGGCGGGCGACGCTGTCGCTTAAGGTGTTCATCCCCACCCCGAGCGTTCTTGTAACCGAGAACCCGGAGGCTGCTTCTCGAACGCTGCTCAGTGGCTTGAGTGCTCTCGCCCCCGGCGAGCAGGTGATTGTGAGATGGGCCGTCCGCCCAGCTCGCGCGCCCGAGCTGCACACCAGCGAGCGGCCGGATCGCAAGGTCCGCGTCATCCAGCAGGCGTGGCAGCAGAAGACTCAGCTTGGCGGCGGCTTCCAGGTTGCAGCGCTCGTACTCGTGCGTACCGAGCGCGTTGCCCGTGCTCGCGAGCTGGCTGAGCATGTTGCAAGCTCCATTCGCTCACGGCGTGGAGCGGTCGGTGGCCCGCGCATCACTTCCGAGCGTGGTGGTCGAAGCCTGGCCTCGTTGCCACGCACCACCAGGACGAGCGGCTTCCTCAATGCGAGCGAATTGCTCCCCTGCCTCGCACTTCCACTCGGCGACGAACTGATCCCAGGGGTCGAGATCGGTGTTTCGCGTGAGCTGCCCGTGCCACGGCACGTCCCCCGCGAGGGTCGCCGGCTGTTCATCGGGCGTGACAGTCGTGGCGAGCGGCCGGTGGCGCTATCTGCCGAGGCCGCGCGCCACCACATGGCGGTGGTTGCGCCAACCGGCGCCGGCAAGTCGACCCTCCTCATGCGCTGCATCCTGGCCGATCTCGCCCAAGGGTGCGGCGGCATAGTCCTCGATCCCAAGAACGATCTCGTTGCGGACCTGATCGATTCGGTGCCAGCCGAGGCGGTCGACCGGGTCGTGGTGATTGACCCGTTTCAGACGGGGCCGGTGCCGGGCCTCGATCTGCTCGGCCACGGCGATCCAGACATGCGCGCCGACACCGTTCTGGCTGTCCTGAAAAGCATCTACAAGGACGCCTGGGGTGTTCGGATCGACAGCTTCTTGCGGCTCGGGCTTCGTACCGTCATCGAGCTGCCAAACCCTGTGCTCTCGGACTGGATGCGCCTCTACAGCGACGCGGCCCTGCGCAGGCGGGCGGTGGCGAAACTGAGTGATCCGATCCTGGTGGGCCAGTGGCGCAGCTATGAAGAATCCAGCCCAGGGCAACAGCAGGAGTTCATCGCCCCGGCACTCTCTCGCATCACGAGCTTGCTCGCCCGCCCGGCCTTGCGCGGCATCATCAATCAGCGCCGGCCGTTGGTTAAGCTGCCTGAGCTGCTCGCGGAAGGGCGGTGGTTGCTCGTTGCGCTGTCGCCAGCCGCTGGTGAGGCTGCAAGCGATCTGCTGTCGGCCATCGTTGGCTATCTCGTCTGGACCGCGATCGAGGCGCGCGTCGCGCTCCCACCGGAGCGTCGCCGGCCGGTCTACTTCTACTGCGACGAGCTGGCCTCGCTGCATCTGCCGGTCGGTCTTGAGGTTTTCCTCGAGCGCAGTCGCGGGCTCGGCTGTGGTGTTGTCGCAGCAACCCAGGGACTGTCGAGACTGAGCGAGAGCGTCAAGAACAGCTTGCTCGCGAACGCTGGGACGTTGATCACCTACCGCGCCGGCAGCGATGAAGCGCATCGGCTGGCGCGAGAGCTCCCGCCTCTGACGGTCGCCGACATCATGGGCTTGCCTCGCTTTGAGGTTGCCGCTCGTTTGAGCAGCGGACTGGGCAATGCCGTCACGGTCGTCACCGGACGCACCGAGGGACCACCGCCCAGGACCGGCCAGGGAGCTGTTATCCGCCGCCTGAGCGCTGCGTGCTATGGCCGCGACCCGCGCGAGGTCGAGGCGGAACTGCGCCACGGATTCGAGGACGGGGATCGCCACGAGGAGGGTCCGCTGGGCCGGGCTCGGAGGGTGCAATGAGCCGTCCGATCGCCCGACCTATCGCGCAGAGTTCAGACCAACGAAAGTCCCGCTCAGGGCCGGGTTATCCCGAAATAAGGACACGGAAAGACTCTGCCCTGCTCCGTCCCTCTCGCATCTCCGCCCGCCGGCTCGATCGCATAGCCGCTGACCTCAGCGAGCTTGACCTCGCAGTGCTTGCCTTCGTCAGCGAGTATCGCCTGGCCTCGGGCAAGCAATTGGTCAGGCGCTTCTGGCCGAGCGACCCCGGTGACGGTGACCGGCGAGCGCGGGTCGGCCGACGGGCCTTGAAGCGCCTGGTCGACTGGCGAGTGCTCGACCCGCTCCCCGGCCGTGCTCGTGGCGGCGTGCGCGGTGGCTCCGACACGCTCATCTACACGGTTGGGGTCGCCGGCGTGAAGCTGCTTGCCCGGAAAGGGCTCGTGCAAAAGCGGCTCGGCGCACCCAGCGACCGGCACATCGCTCACACGCTGACGATCTGCGAGGTGGCGGTGCGACTCTACGAAGCCGACCGGGCAGGCTTCGTCGAGTGCATCGAGATTCAGGCCGAGCCGGCGTGCTGGCGAGCCTTCCTCGGCCCGATGGGTGCTCGGCTCATCTTGAAGCCCGACCTCTACCTACGGGTCGCTGTTCCCGGCAGCGCCTACGAGTACCGCTGGTTCTGCGAGATCGACATGGCGAGCGAGCACACCGGCACATTGCTCGCGAAGTGCCGCCGCTATCTCGCCCACTACCGATCCGGCAGCGAGCAGCGCGAGCACGGCGTCTACCCGAGGGTGGTCTGGGTGGTCCCCGATGAGCACCGTGCCAACCAGATCGAGGACGTACTGCGACGGCTGCCCATCGATGACCGACGTCTGTTCACGGTCTGCCAGTTCGATGAAGCCGCCCGCTTTCTCGCAACGGAGGTCAGCTCATGAGTGCCACCACGAAGGTCGCGCTCTACCACGATGCCGGCCGCGCCTGGGGGCTCATTGAGGCTGACGCGCTGGCGCTTTTGACGAAGCTCCCCGACAACTCGGTGGACTCCGTCATCACGGACCCGCCGTACGGGATCGGCTTTCACGACGAGCCTTGGGACGCGCCAGGCACGGTCGAAGCGTTCGAGCGGTGGACACAAGCGTGGGCCAGCGAGTGCTTGCGGCTGCTGCGCCCCGGCGGGCACCTGATCGCGTTCGGCGCCCCGCGCACATTCCATCGCCTTACAACCGGGGTCGAGGATGCGGGCCTCGAGATCCGCGACGTGCTGCTGTGGCTCCACGCGCAGGGAGCACCCAAAGCCCACAAGCTCCCCGGCGGACTCGCGCCACTGCTCAAGCCCGCCTACGAGCCGATCCTGCTCGCCAGAGCGCCACTGACGAACACCACGCCGCGCAATCTTGAGGCGTGGGGAACCGGAGCGTTGAACATCGAAGCGTCCCGCGTAAACGGTTACTGGCCGGCGCACGTCGCACTCTCCCACGCTACGGGCTGTACCGCAACACGATGCGCGAGCGACTGCCCGGCCCGGCTGATCGACACCGCGCATCCTGATCTTCGCCCGAGTCGCCTGTTCTTCTGTGCCAAGGCATCAAAGCGGGAGCGGGAGGCCGGTTGCGACGAGCTCCCGCTGGAATCGGATCTGCTTTACAGCCGTCCGGTGCCGCGCTTGCGGCGCAATATTCACCCCTGCGTAAAGCCGCTGAGCCTCATGGGTTGGCTGGTGGCACTGGTCACACCACCGGGCGGCCTGGTGCTCGATCCGTTTGCCGGTAGCGGGACAACCGGGATCGCCGCCGTCATGGAGGATCGGCTGTTCCTCGGCATCGAACGCGAGCCGAAGTACGTCGACATTGCTTGTGCTCGTCTGACGCATTGGGCAGCCGGGGAGCGCACGTGAGGGCTGGCTGGCCTCACGGCTGGTGTAAGGACTTCGGTCTTTACGCCCGCCGACATGGCCATTCAGTACCTACGAGAAGGAGAACCATCATGGCTACCAAGGCCGAGCATATATGGGACGAGATCAACGCTTTGGTCGAGGGGGGCACCGCGAAGGCGGACGCTTTCAAGCAACTCGCCGAGTCCTACGGCCAGCCGGTCGACTCGATTCGAGGAAGTTACTACACCCACAAGCGCAAGGTCGAGGGCGGCGAGGCAGGCGCCAAACCATCACGGACCCGTCGTCGGGAAACGTCGCCGGCAGATGCGCTGGCCGACGCTCGTGCCGCTCTTGAGCGGGCGATTCAATCAATCGACCGGGAGGTCGAAGCGGCCAAGACCAGGGCCGACGAGGCCAAGGCCGAGTATGAAGCGCTCAAAGCGAGCGCTGCCGACCGGAAGCAGGCCATCACCGAACGTCTGGAGGCGCTGAACTGAGCCAACGGGTCGGTCTGGACAATCGTTCAGACCGACCCACACCTACCAAATAACAGGTTGCTTAACCGGCGACTTAACGGGAAAATGGTTAAGCCAATTCACCAAAGAAAGGAGGATCAATTGCCACAAGCTACAAAACAAGAAACGATAATCAAGGTGCGCCGGCGATGAAGCGGGCGGTAATCTACCTCCGTGTCTCGAGCGATCAGCAGGTAGACCGTGGCTACGGCGATGAGGGCTACTCAATTCCGGCTCAGCGTGAGGCGTGCCAACGCAAGGCCGCTGAGCTTGGTGCCGTGGTGGTGCGTGAGTATGTCGATCTCGCCAAGACCGCCAAGACTCGCAACCGGCCGAGATTCATGGCGATGGTCGCCGATATAGAGCGAGAGCGTGACATCGATTTCGTCATCGTGCACAAGCTAAACCGCTTCGCCCGCAACGCAATGGACGATGCCGTGATCGACTACCGTCTGAGCGAGGCTGGCGCACAGCTCGCCTCGGTCCTTGAGCACATCGACGCCACGCCCGCCGGCAAGCTCAACCATCGCATTCACGCCGCCTTCTCAGAGTACGAGAACGAGAACCTGGCCAATGAGATCCGCAAGGGTCAGATAGAGAAGCACCGCCTTGGGGGTACACCGTTCACGGCGCCGATCGGCTACAAACACACGCCAGTCGAGTTCGAGGGCCGGCTCATCAATTCCATCGTCATCGACGATGAGCGCGCCCCACTTGTGCAGCTCGCCTTCGACCTCTACGCCACCGGCGACTACAGCGTCACCCGTCTTCGCGACACATTGGAAGACCACGGACTCACAACTCGTCCGACCCGTAAGGTCGCCTCACGCCCACTGTCCCGGCCTGCCGTCGGCAAGATGCTGCGCAACCCCTACTACGTCGGGATTGTGGTCTACATGGGAAAGCGGGCCAAGGGACGGCACCCGAAGCTGATCGACCAAGAGTTGTTCGACCGCGTGCAGCTACGACTCGACGCCAAGCGCGCCGCCGGAGACCGCCACCGAAAGCACCACCACTACCTCAAGGGCAGCCTGACGTGTGACAAGTGCGGCTCGCGCCTCATCTACGGCAAGCACCGCGGGGTCGGCGGCATCTATGAGTACTTCAGCTGTGTCAGACGCAAGGGCCGCAACGGCGGTACGTGCGCCACTCGGCACTATCCGGTCGACCAGATCGAGATCGAGGTCGCCGCGCTCTACTGGTCCCTCAAGCTCCAACCTGGACAGATCGCGAAGATCCGTGCGGCCGTCACGGCGCTGGCCAAGGAGCACGCTGGCGTCATTCAGAAGTCCGCCAAGCGCCATCGCAGGCGCCTCCAGACCCTTGAAGACAAGCAAGAGAAGCTGCTAGACCTCCACTACAAGAAGGGCGTCTCGGACAACGTGATGCGCAGGCAGACCGAGCGCATTGAGACCGAGGAACGAACCCTCCAGCAACTTCTCAGCCGCTCAGAGTTCGAGCTTGCGGAGATCCGCCAGGCCCTGGACGAGGCACTCAAGCTCACGGAGACCCCGTTGGAGACCTATCTAGCCGCAAGCGACCTTGGAAAGCGGCTGCTCAATCAAGCTTTCTTCAGCGAGATCCGCGTCGGAGAAGACGGCGAAATCCAGACGGCCACCATTGCGAAGCCGTATGCCCGCATCATTGCGCCCCGCTTGACGCGTCGCCCGAAGTGCGCGAGCACCATGCAGGTACGCCGATGGGTCCGGACGAGGGCAAACTCCGACCCCCGTTTTTTGGGGCCGGAGTTTGACCGTGACCAGATTGGCGCGCCCGGAGAGATTCGAACTTCCGACCTTCGGTTCCGCAGACCGATCGACCAACGCCGAACCGCGTAGATTGGGGCAAGCTAGACCGGCAAGACCTACGAGCCGCGCAGCGGTCCGTCACGTCCCAGGACGGTTGCGCCCAAACGCGACGGAGGTGACGATCTGCTTGGTCGGGCTGTCGAAGTACGCCGTCTGCGGGTCGCCCGCGCGCGGCCGACCGATCAGCTGCTCCAAATACTGGTGCACGATGCTCGTGGCGAGGTTCGTGCGGATCAGCTCGTGATCGCCACTTGAGCCGGCGCCCACAAGCCCGTGAAGCATCTGACGAAGGTGCTTTGGAAGACCACGCTCCTCGGCGTCCGCGCCGGGGTCGCCGATCTCCGCGGCGCGCTTCACGTCTAGCAGGCGAGGCTGCAGCTCTGCCAGCCGCTGGAATGCTTGCTCGATTGGGATCCTCCCGATGCTCTCTTCTTCGGCGAATAGGACTTGGCGCTCGGGCGCGATTGGCTGGACCGCGGTGTCCGCTGCCGCAGCCGACAGCAGTCGATATGCGCGATCATGAATGTAGTCATCACGGCGTCTTGAGAGGTCGATCGTGGCCTCAGTCAGAATGTCGGGGCCGGCCTGCAGACGATCCCGCAGCGCCACTCTGGCGCTCTCATCGTCGGGCGCGCTATACGCCGCCTTCCGGGCAGCGCGCTGCACAGGCGCAATCCGCTCCGATCTCACCTTCTCGGCCTGAATGGACGGCATCGCCTCGATGCGCTTCTGCACCGCCTTGCCTACGCGCGCTTTCAAGCCCATATGTGGCTCCGTCGGCCTCGGCTCACGGGGCGATTCTACGACGCTGAATCGCCGGCTAGTTGGACCGACTCCTCTTTGGTCTAACAAAAGCCGCGCGCACGATCCGACGGCGACCGACGATCCCAAAGCTCCCCGCTATCTCGTCTGATCTTCCTCGTCGTCCTCAGGGATCAATGCGCACAGCCTGGTCACCCTTCGATGGGTGCGCGGAGGTTGCCGACCGAGGTCTCGGAACTGCTACCGGCGGTCGGGGGGCTGATTGCGCGCACCAGTCCGTCGGCGTTGTCGAGCCATTCGATCTTCGTTGGCTCGGTTCCTGCACGGCCTCGTCCCACTGCAACGTGAAGCGGCGACGCTGGGCCCGAGTGAGGTGCGTAGCGAAGACCTCGGGCTCCAGCCTTTTCAGCTCAGCCGCGACGCGAGGCGTCGGTGGTGGTGGCGTGAACCAGAAAGCGTTTTCGCTGACGGGCACGACGATTGGAGTCGTTTCCCGATAGGCGATGCGCACCGAGGCGACGCCATCGGGCACAAGTTCGACGATCAGTGCCTTGTATAGGTCCGGCTCGAAGACCCGGCCAGCTTCGTCGACCGCAGCGAATGGTTCACACCCGAGGGGAGGCGCGTTTTCGCTGCCCCCCATCTCGATGATGCAGTCGACCGGCTCGACCAGACGTCGGTGCTGCTCCTCGACGAGTGCGCGTCGCTCCCGCTCGCCGGCCGGCAGACAGTGGGCCGGGAGCACCGCTTCGGAGCGCCCGTACGCCGGGATCACGAAATAGCGTCGGCCGTCGGGGAGCCTAGTCAGCTGACGTACATACGCGGGGTAGTAGCCCGAGAGCTCGTAGACCTTGGAGAGTTCGCGGTCGAGTCCGTCGCCCTCTGGTTTCACCTCCGAAAGCGCGTCGCTCGGCAACGCTGATCTGCGAAAGATGGTGAAACTGGAGAGGATCGTGGCTTCCAACGGGGTCGAGAGCTCCTTGGCGGGCGCGGGCCGGGGCCCGAAGAGCCTGAATGCGGGTGGTATGCAGGATGACGACAGGCGCGTCACGCTGGCTGTCGCCGTCCCGGCGGAGGAACCGCAGGCGGTGAGGATGAGGCCCAGCCCTGCAATCAGCGCGACCATGCCGCTCGGGTAGGCAGGCAGCCGCCCAACGCGAACCTGGCCTAGCAGGTGGTTACTCACCGGCAACGCTCCGTGCTCTGACCGGCGACGCCCAGCCTTGCCGAGTGTGCACGCCACGGATAGAAGCTATCGCGATCGAGGTCGCGGAGCCAACCACCATCCGTGGTGCGTGCAGCAGCCCAGCGCGCTACAACGGCGGGCGGCGACGCCCGGCGGTATGTACTCGCGCACCCCGAACCGTTCGATTGGTACCCATCTGTGGCACACACAGCGCATCAGCCCGCGGCCACGTCGTGCCCAAAGGCGCAAAATCCCTGTGAATCACGGTAATTTGCGGACGCGCCCGGAGAGATTCGAACTCCCGACCTTCGGTTCCGTAGACCGACAGAAGGTAAACGAGGCGCCTAAACTCGGCCGATCTGATGCCCTCAGATCGCGCTCTGCCACTCGTGATCTAGCTGGAGTGGTACTCCAAACGGTACTTCGCTGGCTTGGTACTCCGCTGGTACTTCGTGCTAGAGTCGCAGCCATGCCCAATACTCCGAGCTGGTCAATTGTCGTCGTCGAGCAACGCGGGAACGTCTATTACGAGGCGAAGTTTCGGCACGCCGGCAAGCAGATCAAACGCCGGCTAGGGCTGGCGTGGCTCGAACGAGACGCCGACGGCTGGCACCCACGTCATGGCCGCGTGCCCGCCGATGCCCTCGACGAACGCAGAGCACACGTCAAGGCCGCAGGGGTCGTCGCTGAATACGTGACCGACGCCGCCGAAGTCGAGCGGGTCGAGCGCGAGCGCAAGACAGCCGGCGTGTCCTTCCGCGAAGTTGCCCGCGACTATCTGACTTGGCTTGAGGGCGTGAAGGGCGCCAAGCCGGCGACGCTGCGCGATCATCGGAGCGTGCTTGCAGAGCCAGGCGCCACATACAAGCGCGGCGACGGCAAGATCAACGGACACGTGATGCACGCTCTTGGAGATCGTCCCGCCGCGCAGATCACGTCGCGTGAGATTGAGACGCTGCTAGCCAAGGTGGGGAAGACAGCATGCGCCCGCACCGTGAACAAGTACCGCGCTGTGGTTTCGGCAGTGTTCAGCTACGGGATGCGTGAGGTGGCCTACGGACTACCGGTGAACCCAGCCAGTGCCACGGACAAGCGACGGGAGCAGGGTCGCGGCGTTCTGGTCTACTACGCGCCCGATGAGGTTGAGGCGCTTGCTCGGGCGCTCGCTACTGGTCAGGGGCGCGCCCGTGACGCTGCGCAGGGCTGGGAGATCAAGGACAGCACGCGTGCGAGCATGGCCACTGAGTATCGCCAGGATTCCGAGCTTGTCCGTGTGGCTGCATACACCGGCCTGCGTCTCGGGGAGCTACTGGCACTCCGCTGGCGAGACGTGGACTTCTCGGGTCACGCGCTGACGGTCGGCCGTGCCATGTCGGCCGGCGTCGAGTCGTCTACCAAGAGCGGTCACGTCCGGCGCGTGCCGATGCCTGACCAAGCGGCGGCGGCGCTCGATCGCCTGAGCCGGCGCCAGGACTTCACGGGAATGAGCGAGTTGGTGTTCTGCAATGCGCTCGGGCGCCCTCTCGACGGCTCGGCGCTGCGTCGGCGCTTCAAGCGAGCGCGTGACGCGGCCGGCCTGCGCCCGCTCCGCTTCCACGACCTACGGCACACGTACGGCTCGCTGCTTGCCGCCGACGGCGTCGATCTCGTGACGATCCAGTCTGCGATGGGACACAGCGCGCTTGCCACGACCGGACGCTACCTCCACGCCAAGCCGGCGTCCGAGCAGGCGGCGATCTTCACGCGCGCGTTCGAGCCTACGCAGGGTGCTGAGCTTGGACAGGCGCTCAGCGCCACCTAAGCCCGCTCGACACCGGATCCATCGTCCCAGCCGGCGCCGGGCGCGAGAGGGGCGTTTCACGGGGCTGAGGCGGGCTGCTGATCCTTGGCCCTGCGCTTACGTGCCGGCGGCTCGATCGGCAGCAGATGGCGAAGCTCGATCAAGCGCTGATCCGCGTCGACCAGGTCGTCAGCCTCAACGACTTCGCCGTGACAGATTGGACGACCGCTAGCCAGGTGGCCCACGTCATGGCTGACATACAAGAATGACGGCATCTACGGGGTGAACGGTTCGATGGACTCGACGGGGCCATCCAGCAAGGGGCGATCGTTGCCGGGGGCGCTGGCCTGCTCGCGTGTGCCGTCGAGCGGCTTGTGTTCACCTTTGGCCGTGGCAAGGGCAATATCCCTAGCCTCGGGATGTGGGCCGGGGCGCAGGCCGACAACAGGGTTGGGTCCTGCGAGACGTGGGTCTGTGACAATATCCGTCATTGATTGCTCCGTTCGGTGTTGAGTGGGTCCGGTCAGTCTGAGGATGATGCCTCGCCGGCATTCTTGCCACAGGGATTAGCAGCCGTCGGCTTACCCACAGGCGGCCCGGATGTGAGCGGCAAGCTTCGCGCAATGACCTTGTTACCATCGGGACCAAGCGTACTCGTGCCGTCGTGGTGGTTTGTCAAACTGCCAAGCCACTGATTCGTTCCACAAGCGCCAGGACCTAGTATGTAATCGGGGCCAAGCTCTCGGCTCGGCGTGCCTGCTAGCTCGTCTGTCATTGTGTATTGTCTCCTAGATGAGGGTCAGATCGGGGAAGATCGGGGTCTTGTGTTCGCCACGCGCGACTCTTCTGAGGTTTCTGTGGGAATGCTCGCTGCCGACAGGCTCTGTGCGGGTCCGCGTGGGAGTGCCGATCGCGTCGAGTGACCGATTCACCTGGCCAGGCTGTACCCGACGTTCACCGGCTGCGAATGTAGAGCGATCGGGCCGACTCGTGCCGTGGATATATTCACTCGCGGCTTCAACCGCGCTCGTGGTGATAGCCATACTATTCAGACACCGGATTCTGCGCGATCTCAACCAGTGCCGCATTCAACGGGAGCACAGTCGGTTGACTCGCTGCGAGCGGGGCTTTACTTGGGATTGCCTGCTTCACGCAGATTGCGTGAAGCGATGTCGTTCCTGCTAGCTGCTGTACCTCATCGATCGGCGCGAAATCAGGCGTGGCCGCTTTTAGGTCTCGTATTGGTGACATTTTTGATTCCTTGCTATCGAAGTTGGGGGGAGCGCTTAGCGCCCCGGCCGACACATCGCGTGCCGAATTGCCGGGGCGCGGAGCGTGCGAACGCCATCCGCATGGCTCTAGCTGATCTGACGCCCATCGAGCCAATTGAGCGTCCCTGCTGAAACCGGGGGAGGATGCCCGGCCAGACAAGATTGTCAGCGCGCCAACGACTCAGCGCTCGGGACCGGCGCGCGATCGTATTCACCCTCGGCCGGGAAGTCGGAGCGGCGCGGGCCATCGGTGACAAAGCCGACGGCCTTCTGTGACTTCACGAGGATCTCACACCAGCGCGTCTCAAGGGGCGCGAGCTTGGCGGCGAGTTCGACGCGCAGCCTCTCAATATCCCTTGTCACCTTCACAGCTTCGGGAGTGATCTCAGCCAGCAACGCAGTGGAGTTGGTCACGAGATAGTTCTCGTACGTCAGCCGGGCGTCCTCGACTAGCTGACCCGCGATGTTGACGGCGTCTTGAAAGCGCGTTGCCTTCGTGTCGGCTTCGGCACTATCGCGCTTGGCTTCGAGGGCGGGTGCCAGCGTCGATATCTCCCCGGCTAGAGATGCCCGCTCAAGCTCTGCTAGGTACTCCTGGTGAAGGAGCATCAGGGCCTGTCGCGCGCGCTCAGGCTCGGCCTTCACGTCCTCAAGATGTCGATTGCGCTCGACCCATGCGTCGGCGAGCGCGTTGGCGCCACGGACTAGCTCAGATCCCCCTGCGAGCTTGCACGGGTCGCCTCCCCACGGCCTCCACGGCTCAGGAGCGCTCCAGTCGATATGACGGGCCGGCTCGTTCGGCAATATGGCGATGCTCTCTGGCATTTTCAGTTCCTCCTGCTTGCGGGTTTGGTTACTGCGTCGGCGTGCTGCTCGGGGCGACCTTGGCCAGGATGAAAGCGTGTGACGGCTTCTGGCGGCTCAGGGCCGTGAGAATTGGCGATGCGGGTGTCTGCGGCGTGAAGCGCCCGTCCTCGTCTCGGGGCTGGGCCGCAGTCGCCTCAAGACGTTCAGCCCTCAGATTGGCTGCAGCCTCAATCGCTCGCGCGTTCGCGAGTTGGGTCGTTAGGTCGGTCAATTGGTTCCTCCGTGGTGTTCGATGCTGTTGGTCGATACGGGATGCTGGCCAGGCTAGGTGTTGATGTGCTCGGCGAGAAAGGAGCCCATTCCCCACCGTGCGGTCGGGAGATTGTGGCGCTCGGCGAGTTCACGATAAAGACCGTTCAGACGCGCGCCGTCGTCGCTCTGGACTGCATAGGGGTCGGCCTTCTGAAAGTATGCGCGGACATTCTCGACGCTCTCTACGAGCAGATTCGCGTCTTCGTCACAGAAGGCGTATTGCAGAAATCGATCGCGATCAATCGCGTCTTCACCCTTGAGATTGACAGCGGCGAGTTGGGCAGCGCTCGGCAGGAACGCGGAATGGGTCTCGCGCAGCCAGCGGAGCAGCGGATCGCCACCGTCGAGGTGATCGGGTGGGATCTCCGTGGTGTTCGTGATGGTGGCGCCGGCCGCCTGGGTCTCGGGCGCGGCTCGCTTTCTTGACATCACGACCTCCGGTGACGATGCGGACGGACGCGGCCTTTGTAGGCGGCATCGGGCGTCTCGTCCTCGAAGTGCATCTGCTTGCAGAGCGCGGCAAAGAGGCGCACAGCCTGTCGCGATGTCGCGAGGGCGGGGTTCTCCTTCACGGCGCCTTTGGCCGTAGTGATCGTCAGGCCCTCCGCCGCGATCGTCTTCCGGCAGCTTTCCGAGATGTCGAGTTGCTCGCACGCCGCGATCAACAGCGACAACTCATCGGAGCGCTGCTCCCATTCGGCCGCGATGTCATTGAAGAAACGCCGGCCGGCAGCCTTCAAGTGCGTCGGTGCCTTCGTGGTCTTCGGTGGACTCATGTGTTCCTCCAGGGGTTGGTCGTCAGGAGGCCGTCTCTGGCCAGGAGCTTTGTGCTGCAGAGCCGTCGGTGGCCCCGTTTCAGGCGCGTTTAGGCAGATACGAGGGGCGAATCGCGGTGGATCGCCCGATTCGAGGGCATTCCTGCTTGTCACAAGCGGGCGGATGGCCCGGAAACACGGGGGATTTGGAGATGCTGCCCCGTTTTCGAGAGGTTGA
>Ga0181532_10003518_pt1 | contig 14029 bp, 12 predicted proteins | sample PEATcosm2014_Bin_33_FD_119768 | JGI IMG/M metagenome (GOLD analysis project Ga0181532, IMG submission 119768) | Peatland microbial communities from MTU Mesocosm Facility, Houghton, MI, USA - PEATcosm2014_Bin11_30_metaG | ecosystem: Environmental > Terrestrial > Soil > Wetlands > Peat | place...
CCTCGTTTCTAGCTGCAGGTGCGCGGCGGTTCCCTACTGTGTAGTAGCATCAGAGTGCGGACGGTGACTACGGGTCCCGACCGAAGAATTCCATGTCGGAACCTCATTCCCCGATTCCCACATCTACGCTCGAGTACTATCACGCGCTGCCGGAACCGGTCGGACGACCTCCGCGGAAGCGCTACAGGCTGCACGCGTTATTGCTGGTGGCAACGTGCTTCACCACGCTGGTCACGGGCGCGCGGATGCAGGACAACTTCGCACACAATTTGCCTGCGCTGTCGTTGAGCGATGACTCGGCGCCGCTTTTTCCGGTGGGGTGGATTTTCTCGGATCCGAAACTGATTCTGCGGGGGGTGCCGTTTGCGGCCGCGGTGATGTTCTTTTTTCTAGCGCACGAAATGGGGCACTATCTTTATTGTCGGCGCTACGGCATCTATGCGACGTTGCCCTTTTTCATTCCGATGCCGACACTGATCGGCACGATGGGAGCCGTGATCTTGATCCGGTCTCCCATTCGATCCCGCAAGGCATTGTTCGACATTGGGATCGCGGGGCCGATCGCCGGGTTCGTGGTGGCGCTGGTGTTGCTGGTGATCTCGCTGGGGTGGTCCAAGCCCATGTCGACGACGTTCCATCCCGCAGCAGTGGACCTGCAAATTGGATACCCGCTGATTTTTCGATGGGCTCACGGCTGGCTGGCGATGGTGAATTCGGGAAGCGCCGTAGCGAGGCTTCCGATGAATCGCCTTCTCCTGCATCCGGTTGCGATTGCAGCATGGGTCGGGATGTTTGCCACAGCGTTGAACCTGCTGCCAGGCGGGCAACTCGACGGCGGACACATTTTGTACTCCATTTCGCCGCGCGCCCACTGGTTCGTGTCGCGACTGGCGATTCTGATTCTTCTGCCGATGGCCTACTATCTGTGGACGGGATGGGTGGTGTGGGCGATTCTGTTGCAGGTGAGCAGTCTACGCAGCCCGGTGGTAGCGGAGTTCCCGCGGGTCACGGGAGCCCGGCTGGGGCTGGCGTTGTTTGCGCTGTTCATGCTGGTGTGCACCCTCAGTCTCACGCCGCTCGGAAACCATCCTCTGCGGGAAACGATGCGCGATCTATGGGAGGCGCTACGAGACTTGGCGATCTTTCTCCATGGTTGGATGCTTCACTGGCATCGACATTAGCGCCATCCGGCCGACAGGGCGACCGCCAGCAAATATCGGAGTTATTTCTTACCTGGGCGCGTTAGGGCCGGGATGGTGCGCTGGCGCTCGGAGTCGGCGATCAGCACAGCCAGGCGCTTGCGTCTGGTTTCTTCTTTCTTGGCGCTGATGATCCAATAAGTGGAAGTTCTCTGATACCAAGGTGGCTGCGCGCGGAAGAATTCCCACGCGTCCGGATGCGTGCGAAATTCTTTTTCATACCCAGGCGGAAGCTTCGCTCTCTTTCTGTGCTCGTAGGAATAGATCTCTGAACGACTCCCCTCGCGTTTCTCAAACGTGGCCAGACCTGCGGGGTGCATCAGGCCCAGACTGGACAGCTCGGTAGCACGTTTCACGTTGATGGCGCTCCAAACGCTTCGCGACTTGCGCGGCGTGAACCGGATTTTGTAGCTGATTTCGTCGATGCTCTTGCGGATGCCGTCAATCCAACCAAAGCAGAGCGCGCCATCGACGGCTTCTGGCCACGTAATGCTCGGCTTGCCGGAGTCTCGCTTGTAGAGGCCGACCCACAGTTCGTCGGTCTCGGTATGATGCTTCTCAAGCCAGGCGCGCCACGCGGATGGCGAGGGAAAGAAGTGCGGCTTCGGCGGCATACGGCGAGAATTATCTACGAAACAGAATCACATTAGCCAGAGTGCGTCGACGTCAACAATCACCTGCGTGCGCGGGATCTTTTTTTGTGCGGCATGGGCCAGCATGGCACGCAGGGTCGTGTTGAGATTTTTGCGGCTGGGAGATTTGAGCACGAAGTGGTAACGGTAGTCGCGCTTCAGCCGCATGATGGGAGCGGCGGCGGGGCCCAGCACGCGCACGCCTTCGTGGCGGGTTGAGTCGAACCACTTTCCTAGGATTCCCGACCATTGCAGGGCATCGTCGAGTTTGTCGCTGCGGACCAGAACGTTGGCCAACGCGGAGTAGGGCGGGTAGTGCATCCAACTGCGGAATTGCAGCTCTTTCTCGTAGAAGCCGATGAAGTCGTGGCGGGCCGCGTATTGCACGGCGTAGTGGTCCTGGAAGTATGTTTGGAGCACAACTTTGCCGGGAGTCTGGCCGCGCCCGGCGCGTCCAGCAACCTGGGTGAGAAGTTGGAAAGTACGCTCGGCGGCGCGGAAGTCGGGCAGGCCGAGTGCGACGTCGGCGCCGACCACGCCGACCAGCGTGACGCCGTGAATGTCGTGGCCCTTGGCAATCATCTGCGTGCCGACGAGGATGTCGAGTTGGCCTTCGTTCAAGGCGTTCAATACGCGCTCGAAATCTTCGTGGCTGCGGACGGTGTCGCGGTCGAGGCGGGCGATGCGCGCCTGAGGAAACATGCCGTGCAGCAACTCTTCAAGCTTTTCTGAACCGGTTCCGAGGAAATAAACATACTCGCTGCCGCAGTGGACGCAGGCTTTGGGCACGGGTGCGGTGAATCCGCAATAGTGGCAAACCATTTTGTGCTCGCGTTTGTGATGGGTGAGAGCGATGGCGCAGTTCTGGCATTCGAGCTTTTTGCCGCAGGTGCGGCAGAGGACGACGGGAGAATATCCGCGGCGGTTGAGCAGGACCATCACCTGCTCCTTGCGGTCGAGGCGATCTTTGATTTCGGCGGCCAGCTTGCGCGAGATGACCTGCTCGTGGCCGGTTTCCTGGTATTCCTGGCGCATATCGATGATTTCGACTTCGGGGAGCGGGCGCTGTTCGACGCGGTCGGGCAACTCGACCAGCGCGTACTTGGACTTCTTCGCGTTGAAATAAGATTCGAGCGACGGAGTGGCCGAACCCAGCACGACGACCGCATTCGCCATCCGGGCACGCACTACGGCGATGTCGCGGGCATGGTAGCGCGGCGTTTCTTCCTGCTTGTAGGAGGAATCGTGCTCCTCGTCGACGATGATGAGCGCGAGATCGGCTACCGGGGCGAAGACCGCCGAGCGCGTGCCAACGACCATGCGCGCGGCGCCGCGCTTGATGCGGTGCCACTGTTCGGCGCGTTCGCGGTCGGAGAGTGCGGAGTGCAGGATGGCAACTTCATCGCCGAAGATCTGGTGAAGATCGGCAGCCACCGCGGGAGTCAGGCCAATTTCAGGGACGAGCAGGATGGCGGAGCGGCCGGCTTCGAGCACGGACCGCATTGCGGCCAGATAGACCGCGGTCTTGCCTGATCCAGTGACGCCATGCAGCAACATGCCGGAATACTGGCGCGCAGCAACGCCTTCGCGCACTCGCGAGAGCGCGGATTGCTGGGCTGCATTCAGATCGAAATCGAACAGCGAGGGCCGGGGCCTGGCGCTTGAAACAGAAAACTCTGCCGGCTCATCGAGAATTTCGACGAGTCCGCGCCGAACCAGCGTGGCCAGCGTGGTTCGCGGAACGTTCAGTGATTGCAGAGTTGTTACCGGAACTCTCCCGCCGGAAGCGGTCAGCGTATCGACCAGCGTCCTTTGGTTGTGGTTTAGTTTTCCTTCGGCGGATTTCAGCAGCGCGATCTTGATGGTGCGGCTGGCGTTACGAGCCGCGGACACATCTTCGCGCGCCAGCCATTTCTTGCGAACCATTCCTGCGAGGACGGCGCGGGAGACGCGAGTGGCGGAACGAAGCGTCTCTTCGCGAACGAGGTCAGATTCACCCGGCACGGATTCAGATGCTGCCAGATAATCGAGCACGCGGAATTCGGCGGCTTGTTCCTCGGGAGAACGCTTGGACCGGGCGGACGATCCGGACATGCCGGCGAGATGCAGCGCCATCTGGCCCTCTTCGGTGAGGCGATAGCCGATCGCGCGCTTGAATTCAGCGTTCAACGGCAGCATGGTGCGGAAGACTTCGCCGAGCGGGGCGAGATAGTAGTCGGCGATCCAGCGGCCCAGTTGCAGCAACTGAGCATCGAGAACGGGCGTGGTGTCGAGTACTGCGAAAATGTTTTTCGTGGGGACGGAAGGCTTGCGGTCGTGCAGTTCGGTGACGATGCCGGTCATACGCTGCTGGCGAAATGGAACCAGCACGCGCCCGCCGGTAACGGGAACGGCGTCCGCGGCGAAACGGTAGGTGAAGACCATGTCCAGCGGCACAGGCACGGCGACGTCGCAGAATTCGGGCATTGATCTCAGAGAAGAGCAGTCTCAGAGGATAGCAGTGACGCTTGAGGAAAGGTAAATCGTGAATTTATTCTCGTGTCAGCTTGGCGGCCTTCAGCAAGAACCCTGTCGAGCTTCGCTCGACGGACGGGCGAGTCGCCCGTCCCCACATGAGTCGCTGATCCCGCTATTCCACGGGCTTCTTTGGAGGCTCCAACCCCAGGTACTTCATAACCATCTGCAAATCTTTCCAGGCTTCGCCTTTCTGGCGTGGATCGCGCAGAAGGAACGCAGGATGGTAAGTAACTGCGAGTTTGGTTCCCTGCCAGGAGGGATCGCTGCTGCGCGCACCGGCGGGCAGGAAGTCGTAGAAGCGGCCGCGAAGTTCGGACATGGAGGCATTCATGGCGAGCAGGTTTTTCGCCGCGACCGCGCCCAGCGCGACCATAACTTTGGGTTTGATCACCGAGATCTGGCGCATCAGGAACGGCGAGCAGGTTTCACACTCGTCGCGCTCGGGGGTGCGATTGCCCGGCGGTCGGCACTTCACCACGTTCGCGATGTAGACATCTTCGCGGCGAATGCCCATGGCTCTGATCATGTTGTTGAGCAACTGGCCGGCGCGGCCGACGAACGGCTCGCCCTGCGTGTCTTCATCGGCGCCGGGTCCTTCGCCCACAAACATTAATTCGGCGCGCGGATTGCCCACTCCAAAAACAATCTGCTTGCGGCCCTGTTTATGCAGCTTGCAGCGGGTGCAATCGCCCAGGTCTTCGCGAATCAATTTGAGCGCGGCGATGGGATCCGAAACGGAGTGCTCCGGCTTCGGCGTGAGCACTTCGAGAATGTTTTCGGAGGCGACCTTCGCGACTGCAGCGGATTTTTTTGCGGCCATTTCCTCTCGCTGTTCGTGTGATGTGGAAGATAGATCGTCGACTGCGGGAATGGATGATTCGACTATTGCGCCTTCGGAAACTCGCGCTTCGCGGCGGTAGAAATCGTAGATGCCCATCTCGTGGCAGTAGCGAACTCGCTCGGCGAGGGCGCGGCGCAGGTCAGGGTCAAGGGTGAGGGACATGAGTCGTCGTCATTATACCGTGACGTAAGAACTCGTCTGTGGTTGGGGTGGAGATCCTTCGACTGCGTCAGCCCGTCGCTTCGCGCCGGACGCACTTCGCTCAGGATGACAAACCAGGAGTCAGGCTTTCACGGGCGATTTGCGGTGCTGGCGGAGGCGGACGACCTGGTCGAGGACGCGCTGGGCCACTTCCCATTTTGTGGTTTCGGAAACTTCGACAACCTCGTCGCGGCTGATGATGGTCGCGGCGTTGCGGTCGGAATCGAACCCGACGCCTTCGCGGGAAACGTCGTTGACTACAATGGCATCGAGATTTTTCGAGACCAGCTTCTGGCGCGCATTCTCCAGAACGTTTTCAGTTTCGGCGGCGAAGCCAACAATGATCTGGGTACCCTTGTGGAGCGAGAGTTCCTTCAGAATGTCGGGAGTCGCTTCCAGTTCCAGGGTCATCGGGCCCTTGCGCTTGATCTTCTGGGCTGCAGCGGCTTTAGGGCGATAGTCGGAAACGGCAGCGGTCTTGATGACGATGGTCGCTCGCGGCAGGAGTTGGAGGACTGCGTCGCGCATTTCTTCCGCGGACTCGACTCGCGTGACCTCGGCGGCTCCGGGCGGAGTGAGCGACGTTGGGCCGCTGACCAGAAGGACGCGCGCGCCACGACGCAAGGCGGCCTCGGCGAGAGCGTATCCCATGCGGCCACTGGAGCGGTTGGTGAGATAGCGGACGGGATCGATTTTTTCGCGCGTAGGACCGGCGGTGATCAGCACAGTCTCACCAGTCAGATCCTGCGAGGCGCCAAGCGCTTCAAGCACGGCGGCGACAATAGTTTCATTTTCGGCGAGGCGGCCCGCGCCGGTCATTCCACAAGCCAGGTAGCCCGCGCCGGGTTCAACAATTTTCACGCCGCGCTGACGCAGAATCTGCAGATTGGCCTGCGTGGCCGGATGATTCCACATGTTGACGTTCATGGCGGGCGCCACCACCACCGGCGCTGTGGTGGCGAGGTACAGCGTAGTCAGGAAGTCGCTGGCAATGCCTTGCGCGAAGTGGGCCAGGACGTCGGCGGTGGCGGGCGCAACCAGGAGCGCATCAATCGATTGTGCGACCGCGATGTGTTCGATCGCGGAGTCGATGTTCGACTCATGCTCTTCGCCGGATGCGAACATGCCGGTGATGACTTTTTCTCCGGAGAGCGCGGCGAATGTGAGAGGGCGTACGAATTCCTGGGCGGCGCGCGTCATGATGACTTGCACGCGGATGCCGCGATCTTTCTCCTGCAACAGGCGGACGATCTCTGCCGCTTTGTAGGCTGCGATTCCGCCGGTGACGCCGAGGGCTATTTTCATACGATTTTGATTTTTGATCGATTCAAAAGCTCTGATCCCTGACGTGCGGACCATCAACAATCAAGAAATCAACAATTCCCTCAGTCCTGGCCCAGCGCCTTGTCGAGAGCGTCTTCCGCCTGTTCGGCGGCGGTGCGGGTTTCAGGAATCTCCCACTTCACCTTACCGGCGCGGATTTCATCCTGCGCAATGCGGCAGGGCTTGCGGGAATTGGTATCGACCACGGGGGGCGCGCCGGACTGGAGTTGCCGCGCGCGCCGCGCCGCCACCAAAATGTACCGGTAGTTGCTGTCAAAGCCTTCGATCAACTTCATTGGGACTCTCCCTCAAGAAATCAGGTTTGAAGTCTATCAGCGCCGAACGTCAATTATGCGTTCGGCAGAACACGACTCACTCTCAGGCTTATCCCGCCCGTAACTGCAGGAGCGGCTTCCGACACCCGTTGCGGCGTCCCTAAAATGATACCGCGAAATCTAAGAGTGTGCCGAAGGGGGAAGGGTACCAAAGGACGCCAGGATCGGGGCCACCCGTTCCCGCATGTTCGCCAGCCTGTGACGGTCGGCCAGTTCCACGATTTTCCCGTCGTCGGCGGACAGATGCGACTTGGAACGCGAGCAGCGTTCCGACAAAACGATGGCCTCGAGGCTGTCAATCGATTCCTCGAGATCGGCATTGATCAGAATGTAATCGTACTTGTCGTAGTTCTCAATCTCACGGCTGGCCGCGACCAGCCGGCGCTGGATGACCTCTTCGGCATCCTCACTACGGTGGCGCAGGCGCCACTCCAACGTCTTGCGGTCCGGAGGCAGCACAAAGATACTGATGGCCGCGGGGAGTTTTTGCTTGATCTGCGCGGCTCCCTGCACGTCAATGTCGAGCAGTAGATCGTGGCCCTTCTGCTCAGCCTCCTTCAGAAACCGGCGCGCCGTGCCGTAATAATTCCCGACGATGTTGGCATTGCCGAAGACGTTGGCGTGTTCCAGAAACTCGTCGTCGCGGATCATGCGCTCAAATACTTCGCGCGGAACGAAGTGATATTGTTTGCCGTTCTGCTCGCTGCCGCGGGGAGCGCGGGTGGTGTAGGAAATGGAAAAGTCGAGATCTGGAACCAGCTTCAGCAGTTCGTTGACCAGCGTCGATTTCCCGGAGCCCGACGGCGCCGAGATGATGAAGATGAGAGGCCTGTAGGTTGAGCTTATTCCAGGTTTTGCGCTCATTCTAAGTTTTGCACCTGCTCGCGCGACTTTTCGATTTCCGCTTTCATGGCCAAGCCGGCCTCGGTAATCTTCAGAGCCTCACCGGCCAGGCCGGAAGTTTTCGAGAGCAGCGTGTTGGCCTCGCGGTTCATTTCCTGCAGCAGGAAGTCCAGCTTCTTTCCGATCTCGCCGCCGGCCTCGAGGAGCCCCAGAAAATGTTGCACGTGAGTTTCGAGCCGGACGATCTCTTCCTGAATGTCGCTGCGGTCGACCAGCAGCGCGGCCTCCTGCAGCACGCGATCCTTGTCGACGGTGGCACCCAGCATTTCCTGCAGGCGCGATTGCAGCCGCTCGCTGTAATTCTGCAGCACGGCGCGGCGATGTTGCTGGACGCTCTTGCCGGCCTCGACCAGGTGGGCCATGCGGTCGCGCAGTTCGCGGGCAATGCCGCGGCCTTCTTCCTCGCGCATCTGGTTGAGGCGGTCGAGAGCTTCGCCCACCTTGGCCATGACCGCAGCTTCGATTTCGCCGTCGGCACTCTCGTTGGCGGAGTCGAGCGCGCCCGGAATGCGGAGAACGGCGTTGAGGTCGGGCTCGGAGGCGAGAGAAAACTCGGCGGCGGCGGCGCGGAATGCAGCGATATAGTCGCCGATAATCTCGCGATTGAGCGAGAAGGCATCACTGGTGGTGCGCTCCAGGCTCAGCGAGACTTCGACGTGGCCGCGCCCTATCTTCTCTTTGAGAAGACGGCGGAGCTGCATCTCGAGCGAATCGGTTCCGGAGGGAAGCCGGAAATGCAGATCGAGAAAACGATGGTTGACTGACTTCAGCGAGAGAGCGAACGCCATTCGGCCATCGGAATTGGCGGAGCCGGCGGGAACGGCTTTAGTGCTACCGTCGTCGTGCGAGCGCTGGATTTCGCCTCTCACCTGCGCAAAACCTGTCATCGAGCGTATGGGCATAGGGGCCGTATTCTCAAGTTTCAGCGACGGCGCGAGTTGAATCCGCGTTGGCGAATTGCAGCTCGTAGAGACGCCGGTACGTACCTAGCTTCGTCATCAACTCTTCGTGGCGGCCGATGTCGGCGATGGTGCCGTTTTCGATCACTACAATACGATCGGCGCGGCGCACGGTCGAAAGACGATGCGCAATCACGAAGACGGTGCGGCCGCTCATTAGATTATGCAGGGCGGATTGCACCAGAGCTTCCGACTCGCTATCGAGCGCCGACGTGGCCTCGTCCAGAATCAGGACGGGAGCGTTCTTCAAAAGTGCCCGCGCAATCGCCAGCCGCTGGCGCTCGCCTCCGGAAAGCCGCACCCCGCGCTCTCCAATCACAGTATCGTACCCTGTGGGAAGGGCCATAATGAAATCGTGGGCCAGCGCGGCGCGGGCCGCAGTCTCGACTTCTCTCTGCGGAACCTGCGGCTGACCGTAAGCGATGTTGTTGCGGACAGTGTCGTTGAACAGGATCGTGTCCTGGGTGACGATGCCGATCTGAGAACGCAGGGACGCCAGAGTCACGTCGCGCACGTCGTGGCCATCGATCAGGATGCGCCCGCCCGTCACATCGAAGAAGCGGGGAATCAGGTGAACCAGAGTGCTCTTGCCCGCGCCGCTGGAGCCCACGACCGCGAGAATCTCGCCGCGCTTCACTTCGAGGTCGATGCTTCGCAGGATCTCACGGGACTCGTCGCCATCCTCCAGGTAGGAGAAACTCACGCTTTCCAATCGAATGCTTTGTGAAAACTTTGGAAGAGCCTTGGCGCCGGGCTTCTCGAGGACGACGTCCTCGGCATCCATAAATTTGAACAGCTGCGAGGATGCGCCCAGTGCCTGCTGAAAACTGTTGTTGAAGACAGCGAACTTGCGCACCGGATTGTAGAGAGCGAGGACGGCCGCGACGAAGGTGACGAAAGCGCCCAGGGTGAATTCATCGCGGGCGATCCGGCTGCGGCCCAAGAGCAGTAACAGCGCGATGGCAATCGCTCCAAACGTGTCCATGAGCGGAGAACTGATGGCGGCGGCCGCCACGGACCGCAGATTGGCGCGAAACAAGCGCTGCGCGGCGGTGCGGAAGCGCGCCACTTCCCACGACTCCATGCCGAAGGCTTTGACGATGCGGTTGCCGGTAATGGTTTCGTGCAGAATGTTCTGCACGTCGGCGAGCTGGTCCTGCCCGCGCCGCGTGGTGGAGCGGACTCGCCGGCCGATGCGCACCGCCGAAAAAATAATAAAGGGGACAAACAAAAGCAGCACCCAAGCCAGCTGCCGGCCAAGGATGATCACCAGCACCGCGGTAAAGAGGAACGTGAACAACTGCTGCAGGAACTCGGCCAGCACGCTCGACATGGCGAACTGCACGCGTTCAATGTCGTTGATGATGGTGGAGATCAGGGTTCCAGTGGTGTGCTTTTGAAAAAAGGCAACGGAGCGCCGCAAGACCGAGTTATATAGGTCGTTGCGAAGGTTGGTGATCATGCCGAACCCAGCGTGGTTCACCAAGTAGGTGCCGGCGTAGTCGAAGATTCCCTTTAGCACGGTCGACGCGACCAGCGCGTAAGCGACGATTTTCCAAGCATCGTGTAGATGCGAGGGAACGAAAGATTGAAGATAGATGGGCTTGTCTAATTTCGGGATCGTGAAGAGAACGATGTTTTCCGAACCCGACGCGGGATTCAGCACGCGATCCAGTATCGGCTTCAGCAGGACAAGGCGAAACGCCTCGAGGAACCCGACGGCCGCGAGCAGCAGCACTCCGGGCACCAGTTGGACGAGGAACGGGAGCACGTAACGGACGAGCCGCGTCAGTTGCCGCATGGGACTCCCGGGCGGCGCAGGCCGCACGCGCTTGCCGCCGCTCGAATGGGCATGAGATGCAAGGCCTTATTCTACTTGAGCCATGCCCTGGAGTAGCGTTGTTTTCGCCTCGTGGACTCTACGACCTGCCGGGGCGTTAGGCGCCTCCGGGACCATTCTCCTCCGGCTGCAACAGATCGATTGCTTCCGCTTCGCCCGCGACCTCAACCTGAAGGGTTTGTATTTGCCACACACCCGCATTTTTCTTTGCCACCAAATGCAGCGTTCCCTTTCCTTTGGGACCACTGAGCGGAAACGAAATGTCGACGTCACCTGAGGAGCCCGACGTGTTTAAGTTCCCCGAAGCCAGCCAACCCGCTTTGAGCGGCCGGCCCATCTTCTCTGCCACCTGCGGATTGGCTCGTGCTTTCGCCAAAGCCTGAGTGTAGTAATCGCTGTGTTGGAAAGAGGTTTCCACCAGGACAAAGACGGCTCCAATAAACGAAGCAGCCAGAAGCAACAGTGTCAGGACGCCAGTGGGAACAACCCATTTCCAGTTCCTGCTGAACCAACTCGGTCGAACGTTTGCCCCGACAGGGCCAAAGCTCGGTGGAGTGGACATGTTCGCCTCCCGTCTTTTTCGCCCGGCGCTACACGCCGGTGGTGACGCCATCAAATCTATTTCGGGCTGTCGCGGTGCACGACCTTCACATGGTATCCGGCGTGGCGAAGGTGTTTGCCGACTTCCTCGGCAATCATCACGGAGCGGTGCTGGCCGCCGGTGCATCCGAACGCGATGGTGAGATAGCTCTTGCCTTCATGAATGTAATGCGGCAGAAGGTAAACAAGCAGGTCCGAGATGCGCGAGATGAACTCCTTGGTCTGCGGAAATGAACGAATATATTTCGCGACGCGCGGATCGCGGCCGGTTAGCGGCCGGAATTCGGGAACGAAATGAGGGTTGGGCAGAAAGCGCACGTCGAAAACCAAGTCGGCATCCTCGGGAACGCCTTGCCGAAATCCGAAGCTGACGCAGGACACGAGAATATTTTTTTCCGAGGACTGCGCCTGAAAGCGCTCGGTGATGTGGGCGCGCAGCTCGTGCACATTGAACTTGGAAGTGTCGATGACGAGATCGGCAACCTTGCGAATGGCGCCCAGGTGGCGGCGTTCGGCTTTGAGCGCCGACTTTACCGGCGAATCGGTGCCGAGGGGATGCGGCCGGCGGGTCTCACTGAAGCGGCGCATCAGAACTGAGTCGGATGCTTCGAGGAAGACGACCTTCGTCGGGATCATGCGCCCGACCGACTTCAGGATCTTGGGAAGCTCTTCGAGCGTGGAGCCTTCACGCACGTCCACCACCAGCGCGGTGCGGCGAATCTCACTGGACTGGACGGCCAGGTCGGCAAATTGCGGGATGAGTTGCACCGGCAGGTTGTCAACGCAGTAGTAGCCCAGGTCCTCGAACGCCTTCAACACCGAGGCCTTCCCCGAACCGCTCATGCCGGTGATGATGACCAGTTCGGGCGACGGCTGCGCGGAGTGGGACCGCGTTTTTCCTCGGCTCTTCTTCCCGCGATCCTTCTTTCTTGCACTCATCGAATTTTTCCCGGGCTGGCCAGTGGACCTGCGGGGCTCCATGAACTGCATAGTAGCATCCGGAGCGTGACCGTTGCTTTGAGTTCCAGATCGCCGACTGAGGTTATCGTCTTTCAGTGCGCAAACTGGCGTCGTGCGATTGATTCGTCGAAATCGGAAATCCGGATTTGTCTCCGGCCCGCAAGGGCCTGTAAGCTATGGCGGCATGAAAAAGTTCGAGGAACTGACTGAGCGCGAAGTGCTGGCCCTGGCCATCGCCCTGGAGGAAGAAGACGAGCGGGTGTACTCCGACTTTGCCGAAGGGCTGCGGCAGGACTATCCCGGAACGGCGTCGATGTTTGAAGGCATGCGGGAAGAGGAATCGGGACACCGGCGGCGCCTGCTCGAACTGTTTCAGAAAAAATTCGGCGAACACATTCCGCTGATCCGGCGGCAGGACGTGCGCGGCTTTGTCGACCGGCCGGCGCTGTGGCTGGTGCGGCCGTTGCGCATTGAGGCTGTGCGCAAAGAGGCGTCGACCATGGAGGTGGAGACGCGGCGCTTCTATGAAAAGGCGGCCGCGCGCACGCAAGATGCAAGCATCCGGCAATTGCTGGATGATCTGGCGAACGAAGAGCGCGAGCATGAAGAACGCGCCCAGGAACTCGACAAGCAAAAACTGCCAGACAACGTGAAAGCCGACGAAGAGGTCGCGCAGCGGCGGCTGTTCGTGCTGCAGATTGTGCAGCCTGGGCTGGCGGGGTTGATGGATGGGTCGGTCTCGACACTGGCCCCGGTGTTTGCCGCGGCCTTCGCTACGCAGAAAAGTTGGGATGCGTTTCTGGTGGGTCTGGCGGCTTCCGCGGGAGCGGGCATCAGCATGGGTTTTGCGGAGGCGCTCTCGGATGATGGTAGCCTTACGGGGCGCGGACATCCGTGGGTGCGCGGGCTGATTTGCGGTGCGATGACGGCCGTGGGCGGGATCGGGCACACGCTGCCGTTTCTTTTGCGCGACTTCCGGATGGCACTTTGGGCGGCGGGAATTGTCGTGCTGGCGGAACTAGCCGTAATCACCTGGGTGCGCAAGCGCTATATGGACACGCCCTGGATCTCTGCCGCGCTGCAGGTAGGCTTGGGCGGGGTGCTGGTGTTCATCACCGGTATGCTGATCGGGAAATACGGAGGTTAGAAAATCAATTGATGATTGCTGATTGATGATTGGTGATTGCTGATTGAGAAGCAATCCAAAGTCTCCGCGGCCGACGGGCGCCGCTGGTTTTCAATCAACAATCAAAAATCAGAGTCATCAATAATTGTTTTACGGCTGCGTGTCCAGCGGGTGCGTGCTTTTTTCGTAGAATTCGTTTTGCAGTTTCAGGCTAACGTCGTCGCCTTTCACCGCGCGGATCGCTTTCACCACCGAATCAATCCACCAGTTCATCTGATATTCGCCAAGCTCTTTGGTGGCTGCGGAACCGTCTCCGGAGTAGTGGTTGGGGAAACGCGTGTACCACCAGATGCCGGTGTAGACATCTTCGGGGAGTTTCTGGCGCGCCTGGTCGGCGCCGGACTCATTCTTGGCGCGGTCCTGGTGGACCGTATCGGGCCGCGAGATCATCATCTTCGAGGTCTCGCTTTCACCGGCGTGCATATCGATCGTAGTCTTCCTGGCCGGCCCGCCATGCTGCGGGGTGCGCTCGTCGAACACGTAGATCACGTAATCGTGAGGCTTGTCGAGCTGGGTTTGCGCGAAGTAGGGGA
>Ga0181532_10003522_pt1 | contig 14022 bp, 9 predicted proteins | sample PEATcosm2014_Bin_33_FD_119768 | JGI IMG/M metagenome (GOLD analysis project Ga0181532, IMG submission 119768) | Peatland microbial communities from MTU Mesocosm Facility, Houghton, MI, USA - PEATcosm2014_Bin11_30_metaG | ecosystem: Environmental > Terrestrial > Soil > Wetlands > Peat | place...
ACCTCGGCGCTCTTCGCAACGTCAACTCCCGCGCTTTGCAATCCCTCGGCCCCGATACCGGCTTCGATTCCATCGCCGACGTTCCGCAAGCGGAATCCCTCGGCACCTACCTCAACCAGCTCGATCGCGAAAACTCTTTGCCCAAAATGATTCTCTACAATCTGAATCCCAGTGATAACTACCTCTTCTCCACCATGATCGGAAATTTCCAGGACGGTTCCATCCCCGGCAAAATTCAGTTCGGCAGCGCCTGGTGGTTTCTCGATCAAAAGGAGGGCATCGAATCGCAGTTAAACGCTCTCTCCAACACCGGCTTGCTCTCTCGTTTCGTCGGCATGGTGACGGATTCCCGTTCCTTCATGTCTTTTCCCCGCCACGAATATTTCCGCCGGGTTCTCTGCAATCTCCTCGGCGCTGACATCGAGCGAGGCGAACTCCCTGACCGCGAAGATCTCCTCGGCCCCATGATCGAAAACATCTGCTACCACAACGCCGCCCGTCAACTAGGCTTGCAAGTCTGACTTTTCTTCCTGCTTTTCTTTTGCTTTTTGTAGCGCAGGGCGACTCTTCGAGCCCTGCGGCTTTTTCTTGGTTCTGAAGGGCCCGTCCTTCTGAGGCGGGCCGCTCTTGGGGTTTGTCTTTTCCTGGGGTTGGTTCGTGTATCGGTTAAGCCAAGATAATCCCATCTAAACAATCACCTGGGCGCTGTCATCCCGACTGGAGGCTCGCGCCTTTTGCGAGCCGCAGTGGAGGGATCGCGGCAAACTCCTAGCCATTTCGCGGCGCTGCAGTTTCGAGCCTCCGCAAATTCCGTCCTACTCCGCCACAATCGCACTCTCCACCGTCTCTATATCCACCAACCCCGCGCATCCATACAGCGCCGGCAGCACCCGCCCCGCCGCATGCTTTCTCCGCAATTCCGCAACGCGCTCCGTCCCCGACCGGTACGCCGGCAAATACATTCGTCCCAGCAGCGGATGTCTTCCCCACGCGCCCGAAAGTTTGTCCGCGCGCTCTTCCGTAACCAGGTAATCTCTGCGCAGAGTCTTTGCCACCTCTTCCCGCGCCGCGCCTTCCCCCCAAGTCAAATAGGACGACTCATTCTTCGCATCATCCTGCAGCAGCGCCAGCAGGACTCCAATTTGCATATCCTCTTCCGGCAGTTGCTCCACTTCCGTCACGTCATGCGCAATCAGAATCGCGTTATTCGCGATGCCCTCAAACAGCGTCGCCGCGCGCGTGTTCATCGTCAGCACCGTGGTCTCGAACCCCGCGCGTCCCCGCACATACAAATCCTGCAGGTAAGCAAACGTCGTCACATGCCCCGGCACCACTTCATGGCTCACCAGTTGCTCGAACTCCGGCACGGAAATCTTCAGTGAAGCATTAATCTCATACGTCGCTTCATACTTAGGTTTCCTGTCCGCCGTCCGTGCCCGTCCCAGATAGTTCATCGACCCGGAAAACCACGCATCCTTGATCGGCAGAAATTCGATATTCGCTCGCGGCACTCCGCCCAATTCCTTCGGCAGATATGGCGTCAGGTGCGCCTCGCACAATTTGTCGTAATGCGCGATGAACCCCGCGCTCACCCGCCGTACCGACGCCATTGGCACGCTGCGTTCGCCCCTCCACTCATCCACGGCCTTCAACACTTCCTCGTTCCCATTCTTCAAATAGCCGCCGCGCCGCAGCAACTCCGCCACGCGTTCCCGTTTACTCTCCGGCTTCGATGGCTCCGGCGCGCGCCCCGTGGAGGCCTTCACGCAATCCTCGTAGCTCACCGCCTCGCCTGTTCCAATAGTCGCCAGTGCCAGCTTCCACATCGTCTCCAGCGAAGCCGCCAGCCCCGCCAGGTACGCTCCACGCAAGCCTTTCGTCTTTTCCCCTTCCGCGCGAATTCCCGCAATCGCCCCGGCCAGATCCACCTGCTTCAAATACTCTTCAATCGCTTTGTGGTCCACGTCCTTCGCAGCCACTCCTCCCGATTCCCGTATCCGCGCCGCGGCTGGAATCGTGTACGCCCCAGGCAACGGCTCATCCGAAAACCACGAGTCCGCGATAAATCGCCCCGTTCCGCTCGCGCACATCACATCGCCGCCCCACAACGTGTCCACTCCCAAAACACCTTCGGCCACCCACTTCGCCAGTTGATCCATCAGATCTCCTTTTCTTTTCGTAGCGACCCAAACCAAACGTACAAACACAGCGCTACAAAGAACACCGCCGATACAATCTGCGAAATTCCTTCATTTGCATAGAACGGCGTGCGGATCAAATCTTCCCGGAACTTCGGCAGCAGCCGCAGCGCCGCACCCAAAACCCCGCCTAATGCTCCGCCCGCCATCAACCCCGAAGCAATAATCACTCCACGTGTGCGTACTCGCTCGCCCGGCTCTCCCCCGAGCTTTTCCGACCGCTTGTTCACCAGATGCGAAAGGAATCCACCGGCCAGAATTGGCGTGGTCAGTTGCAGCGGCAGATAGATTCCCAGCGCGAAGACCATGGAAGAAAGTCCGAGCATCTCTAACACCACGGTAACCATGGCGCCCATCCCGAACAATATGTAGGGTGCTGGCTGACCGCTCATGAATCCCTCGACCACGGCTTTCAGCGCGGAGGCCTGCGGTGCAACCAACACCTGCCGCAGATCGCCGGGCGCAGCTTCTCCGAACTGGAAGGCTTTGGCCAGCAGGATAATTGCCAACCCCGCCGTGATTGCCGACGCGACGACCGCGATGAACTTTACCTTCTCCTGTGCCGAAGGCGTGGACCCGATCCAGTATCCGGCTTTCAGATCGGTAATGAATTGCCCCGACGCACATAGCGCCACGCACACCATGCCAGCCAGGGCCATCACGAAGAACATCCCGGTAGTCCCGGAAAGGCCGAACTTCAGCAGCACCACCGCCGAAACGATGACGGTCAGTAACGTCATTCCGCTGGCCGGGTTGTTGGCTGTGGTGGCAATGGCGTTAGCCGCGACCGTGGTGAAGAAGAATGAGAAGAGCAGCGTCAGCCCAATGCCTAATCCCACCACGGTCCAGGAAACATGCAGTTGCCCGAAAAATATGGCCACGGCGATGGCGCCCAGCAAAACGCCGAGCAGGATGGTAATGATGGAAATGTCGCGGTCGGTACGTTTCATGTCTGACGCTTCGCCGTGCCGGAAGGCGTGCAATGCGATGCCGAACGATCCGGCAACCACGCGCAACGACTTGAGAATGCCGACCAGTCCGGCGGTCGCGATGGCGCCCACGCCGATGAAGCGCACATAGCTACGGTAAATCTCCGCAGCTGTCATCTGCGAAATGGGGCTGGTGGCGGGATACACGCTGACGTTGCCCATGTGGCCCCCGATGAACCAGATCATCGGGACCAGCACGAAGTTCACCAGAATGCCGCCAGCGCAAAAGATCAGGGAAATGCGCAGTCCCATCACGTAGCCCAGGCCAAGGATGAAGCCGACGGCATCGAAATTGAAGACCATGCGCCCGCGCTCGGCCAGCGACTTCACCACGGGGAGGAACTGAAAATTCAAGTACTCCTTCCAGACGTGGAACGTGGTGACAAAGAAGTCGTAAATCCCGGCAATGATGGTGGCCTGAATCAACAACTTGGCTGGGGATCCGCCTTTCTCGCCAGTCACGAGCACTTCGGTGATCGCCGTGGCTTCGGGAAAAGGGAACTTGCCGTGCATTTCCTGAACAAAGTAGCGCCGCAGCGGAATGAGGAAAAGAATGCCAAGGCAGCCCCCGGCCAGGCAGATGAAGATGGTCTGCACCGGGCGCGGGTCGAGATGGAGAATGTATAGCGCTGGTACGGTGAAGACGGCGCCCGCCACTACGCTGCCAGCTGCGCCGCCCATGCCGGTGATGATCATGTTCTCCAGCAACGTCGAGCGCCGCCGATACATTCGGGCCAGGCCAATGGCAAGGACAGATATTGGGATCGCCGCCTCCATTCCTTGGCCGACCTTGAGGGCGGAATAGGCCGAAGCGACGCTAAAGATTACGCAAAACACTACACCCCAGAGGATCGCCCGCAGCGTCAGCTCCGGCTCCTTGGCCTCCGCCGCCACGATTGGCTGGTACACCTCTCCCTTCTCCAATGCCCGGTACGCATTACTCGGCAGCGATCGCTTCTCGGTTTCGCTCATCGCGCTCCACCCTCCGCCTGATCTTCACTCACTGTCGCGCAGTAATTCTTCACTTTGCTCTTAAGCCCAACGTCATAATGGCCGATCTTCCGATCGGCCACCATGGTCCTCAAACAAGGAATTCCTTGCGGTCAGTTTCGTGCATTATCTATTTCTTCTTGAAACCCTCACACCAAATGCGCTGCCTGCACCTGCGGCTTCGCCACGTCTTCCGCGACCGTGCTGCTCTTTTTCCCCGCCCCGCCATTCACCCGAACTTCCGTCTCCTGCGCGTCCACCACCGCAATCGCGGCGATGTTCACGATCTCTTCAACTTCCGCTCCGCGCTGCAGCACGTGCACCGGCTTGGACATCCCCATCAGTATCGGTCCAATCTTCTCCTCGCCACCAATCTGCGACAGCAGTTTGTAGCACGTATTCGCTGACGTCAGGTCCGGGAAGATCAGCACGTTCGCTCCTCCCCGCAAGTTCGAGAAGGGATACGTCTCCGCGATGATTTCCGGCACCACCGCCGTGTCCGCCATCATCTCTCCGTCAATCATCAATGCCGGATCGGCTTTGTGCACCAGTTCCACCGCGCGCCGCACCTTCTCCGCCAGCGGGTGTGGTGTGCTGCCAAAATTGGAAAACGACAGCATCGCCACGCGCGGCGTCACGTCAAACCGCCGCGCCGCCTCGGCTGCACACAACGCAATCTCCGCCAGATCTTCCGCGCTTGGCTCGATGTTCACCGTGCAATCCGCCAGGAAATACATGTCGCCGCGCTTTGTCACCAGCGCATACAATCCCGAAACCTTGTGCAGTCCCGCCCGCGGCTTGATCACCTGCAGCGCCGGCCGGATCGTGTCCGGAAAGTGCTGCATCACGCCGCCCACCAGTGCATCCGCGTCTCCCACCTGCACCATTACGGCTCCGAAAAGGTTCCGATTGTGGATCAGCTCCCTCGCCTCCGAAAGCGTCACCCCACTGCGCTGCCGCAATTCATACAGCGTCTGGATATACGCCTCGCGCATCGGCCACGTCGCTGGGTCCACGATCTGGATTTTCTCGAGCGGTACGCCCAGGTCCGCCGCCTTTGCTCGAATCACTTCGGTATCTCCGATCAACATCGGCTGCCCGATTTTCTCCTCCAACATAATATGCGCCGCACGCAGGATTTTTTCGTGCTCGCCTTCCGGGAACAACACGCGCCGCGGTTTGTTCTTTGCCTTTTGAATGATCAGCCGCATCCGTTCGTGCGCCTTGCCCAGCAGCCGTTCCAGCCGCTCCCGGTATTCCTCCAGGTTCACTGGCTCGCTCGCCACTCCTGTTTCCATCGCCGCCTTCGCTACCGCAGATGCTTCCCACACCAGCACGCGTGGATCAAATGGTTTCGGCAGGATGTACTCCGGTCCAAACCGCATGCGCTCCACTCCATACGCATGGCACACGGAATCCGGCACATCTTCCTTCGCCAACGCCGCCAACGCGCGCGTGGCCGCCAGTTTCATCTCCTCGTTGATCGCCGTCGCGCGGACGTCCAGCGCTCCACGAAAAATAAACGGGAAGCCGAGCACGTTGTTCACCTGGTTCGGGTAATCAGAGCGCCCCGTGGCCATGATTACGTCCTTCCTTGTGGCCAACGCTTCGTCATACGTCATTTCCGGATCCGGGTTCGCCATCGCAAACACGATCGGCCGTGCCGCCATCGTTCGCAGCATCTCCGGAGTGAATGCGCCCTTCACGGACAATCCCGCGAACACGTCCGCGCCCTTGATCGCCTCCGCCAGCGTGCGCATCTCCGTCTTCTGCGCGAACCGCGCCTTGTACGGGTTCATCCCCTCCACGCGTCCCTCGTAGATGACGCCCTTGGTGTCCGCCATGATGATGTTTTCGCGCTTTACCCCCAGCCGCACGTAGTGCTCCGCGCACGCAATTCCCGCCGCGCCGCTTCCGTTGAACACCACCTTCACCTTATCGATCTTCTTCCCCACGATCTCCAGCGCATTCAGCAGTGCTGCTCCGGAAATAATGGCTGTCCCGTGCTGATCGTCGTGAAACACCGGAATCTTCATCGTCTTCTTCAGTGTCTCTTCAATGTAGAAACATTCCGGCGCCTTGATGTCTTCCAGGTTGATTCCACCAAACGTCGGTTCCAGCAACTGGCACACCTTGATCACGTCGTCAGGATTCTCCGAGGCCACCTCCAGGTCAAACACGTCCACGTCCGCGAATCTCTTGAACAAGACCGCCTTTCCTTCCATCACCGGCTTTCCGGCCAGCGCTCCGATATTTCCTAACCCCAGCACGGCCGTTCCGTTGGACACCACCGCTACCAGGTTTCCTTTTGCCGTGTATTTGAACGCGTCGTGCGGCTCCTTCTGGATTTCCAGGCACGGCTGCGCCACTCCCGGCGTGTACGCCAGGCTCAGGTCTCTCTGTGTGCGGCAGGGTTTTGTGGGGGATACTTCAATTTTTCCAGGGCGCGCGCCATAGTGATACGCCAGAGCGTCTGATTTCTGTATCGTCATATTTTTCTCCAAACTGCGGGCCCACAGGCGTGTGGGGAGGCGAGGCGAGTGCTTCCGTCCACCTCGAAGGCACGTCGTTCAACTTCCTATTTCACTTCTACCCGTTCAACCGAATTCCGTGTGGCACAGTCAGTGCTGACTGTGCTCTAGGGGTTCTTTACCACACCCCCGCATTCAAATACTCATGAATCGCTTTCGCCGCGCGCCTTCCCGCTCCCATCGCCAGAATCACCGTCGCGCTTCCCGTCACAATATCGCCGCCCGCAAATACACCCTTCCTCGACGTCCGCTGCGATTCGCCATCCGCCTCGATATACCCGCGCTTGTTCGTCTTCAGCCCCGGCGTCGTCGATTGTACCAGCGGATTCGCCGAAGTCCCCGTTGCGATAATCGCCACCGAAAGCGGCACCTCGAACTCCGACCCTTCGATGGGAATCGGCCGTCGTCTTCCTGAAGCGTCCGGCTCGCCCAATGCCATCCGCTGACAACGCGCGGCTCGCAGCCATCCGCGCCCGTCGTCGAGAAATTCAACGGGATTCGTCAGCACCTGGAAATCGATGCCTTCCTGCTTCGCGTGTTTCACTTCTTCCGCGCGCGCGGGCATCTCCGTCTCGCTCCGCCGGTACAGCACGTACGCCTTTTCCGCTCCCAGCCGCCGTGCCGACCGGATCGCGTCCAGCGCCGTATTTCCTCCGCCAATCACTGCCACATGCTTCCCGCGCAAACTCACCATCGGCTCGTCGTAGCGAGGGAATTCGTACGCATGCATCAAGTTGATCCGCGTCAGAAATTCATTCGCCGAATATACTCCGTTCAGGTGTTCTCCCGGAATACCCAGAAACACCGGCAATCCCGCGCCCGTGGCGATAAACACCGCGTCGAACCCTTCTTCCTCGAACAGGTCGTCAATCGAAACTGTTTTTCCTACCACCACGTTCGTCTCGAACTCCACGCCCATCTTCCGCATCGTTTCAATCTGTTCGCGGATTACCTGCTTCGGCAAACGAAACTCCGGTATCCCGTACACCAGGACGCCGCCAATTTCATGCAGCGCCTCGAACACATGTACCTGGTGCCCTCGTTGAATTAAATCGCCCGCTGCGCTCAGTCCCGCGGGCCCGCTTCCTACGATCGCCACTCTCTTGCCCGTCGCTGGCGCATTCGGTGCCAGTGGCGCTCCCGCTTTCTGTTCATAGTCCGCCACAAACCGTTCCAAATACCCGATTCCCAGCGAATCCACTTTCTTGTGCAGCAGGCAGAACCCTTCGCAGTGATCTTCCTGCGGACACACGCGCCCCGTAATCGCCGGCAGCACGTTGTCTTCGCGAATCTTCGCCGCCGCTCCCAGGTAATCGCCCTTCACGATCAGCTTCACGAAATCCTTTACCTTTACGCCCACGGGGCAATAGTCCACGCACGTCGGCTTTGCGCATTCCAGGCACCGCACCGCCTCTTGCCGCGCTAACTCCATCGAATAGCCCAAATTCACTTCCGTAAAATTCATTACCCGCAATTCCGCGGCTTGCTCCGGCATACCCTGTCGCGGGATCTTCATCCGGTCTTTCATCGGCACCGGGTTGGCGGACACTTCCTTCGCCGGACTCACGACTTGCCTCCCGCAATCACTACAGGCGCTTCATCTTTTGCGCCGCCTTCGCATGCGTGCTGGTATCTCTCCAGCGATTCCTTCTCCGCGTCGCGGTACATCCGGTTCCGCTGCATCAACACTCCAAAATCCACTTGGTGCGCATCAAATTCCGGTCCATCCACGCAAGCGAATTGACTCTTCCCGCCCACCTGCACCCGGCACCCTCCGCACATCCCGGTTCCATCAATCATGATCGGATTCAAGCTCACGATCGTCTTGATTCCGTGCTCGCGCGTCAGGTCCGCCACTGCTTTCATCATCGGCACCGGCCCCACCGCCAGCACCAGTTGAATTTTTTCGCCCGCACCAATCAATTCCCGCAGTTTGTCCGTCACCAATCCCTTTTCCCCGTAACTTCCGTCGTCCGTCGTTACGTACAGCGCGTCGCTCACTTCCCTCATCTCTTTTTCCAGCAGCACCAGCTCCCGGCTCCGTCCTCCCAATATCGTCAAGATCCGGTTGCCCGCCTTCTTCAACGCCGCCGTTGTCGGATACGCCAGCGCCGTTCCCACTCCGCCTCCCAACACGGCCACGGTCCCGTAGTCTTCGATCTCCGACGGCTTTCCCAGCGGCCCCACCACGTCCAAAATTGCTTGGCCCTTTTCCAGCGCATTCAATTCATGCGTCGTCTTCCCCACGGCCTGCACCACGATCCGGATCGTTCCTTTTTCCCGGTCCGAACTCTCGATTGTTATCGGAATGCGTTCGCCCCTCTCATGCAGCCGCAAGATCACAAACTGTCCCGCCTGGTGTTTTTTCGCAATCCGCGGGACATCAATCACAAACCGCTTAATCCCCGGCGCCAGGAACTCTGCATCCAAGATTCTGTACATTCCCGCCCTTTCCTGTTCCAATTTCTTCCCGCCACTTCACAATCCTTCACACCGCCACCGGATCGTCCATCACTCCCACCGGCGGCAATATCTCCGTTCCTTCAGACCCGCCCAGCGCCAGCCCAATGCTCTCCGGCGCGGTAATCAGCGCGCGCTTTCCCCCTGCTTCCAGGTACGCCAGCGCCGCTTCCACTTTCGGCCCCATGCTTCCCGCGGGAAATTCGCCGTGCATCAGGTATTCGTGCGCCTTCGCCCAGCTTACATGAAACAGCGGCCGCTCATTTTCTTTTCCGTAATTTAAGTACACATGTTTAACGCCGGTCGAAAACAGAAGCAATTCCGCCTCTAAATCCCTCGCCAGCAGCGCCGAGCACCGGTCCTTATCAATCACCGCTTCGCTTCCACGCAACCGCCCTGCTCGCCGCACCACTGGAATTCCGCCACCGCCCGCCGCAATCACCACGAATCCCGCGTCCAGGCATGCCCGGATCGCTTCAATTTCATAAATTCTTCGCGGGTGCGGCGAAGCCACCACTCTTCGCCATCCTCGCCCCGCGTCTTCCACCACTTTCCATCCAAACTGGTCGCACTTCCGTTCCGCTTCCTCTCGTTGATAGAACGGCCCAATCGGTTTGTCCGGCCGCAGAAACGCGGGGTCGTCCGCGTCCACAATCACCTGCGTGATCAGGCTTACCACCTTTTGCGGCATTCCTCTTTCGTACAGCGTATTGTCCAGCGTTTGCTGCAGCAGGTACCCCATCGCGCCTTCGGTTTCCGCGCCACAAACATCCAGGTGCTGAGGCCCGATCGTTCCATTCGCTTTTTCCGATCGCAACAGTGCCTCGCCCACCTGCGGCCCGTTTCCATGCGTCACCACCACGCGGTAGCCCTTTTGCTGGACCGCGGCGATTCCTTCACACGTCTCCTTCGCGTGCGCCTGTTGCTCCTCAAAGGTGCCGCGCTCGTTTTCCCGCGTCAGCGAGTTCCCGCCAATCGCAATCACCGCAATCGGTTTCATCGCACTTCTCGCATCCTTCAATTTCGTAGGGGCGCCCGCCTCAGGCGGACGCCCCAATCGCCCAGACTCGAACCATCTAGCGTTACTTCTTCCCGTGTTCCTCTTCTTGTCCTGCCATCAAGGCCAGCAAGATTGCTTTGTGCGCGTGCAACCGGTTCTCCGCCTGTTCCAGCGCCACCGATTGCATCCCGTCCAGCACCTCGTCCGTCACTTCTTCTCCGCGATGAGCCGGCAAGCAATGCATGAACAGCGCGTCCGCGGGCGCCATGTCCATCAGTTTTTCGTTGATCTGATATCCCGCAAAATTCCGGCGCCGCTCTTCGCTCTCTTCTTCCTGTCCCATGCTTGTCCACACATCCGTGTACACCGCATCCGCCGTGCTCATCACTTCCTTCGCGTCTTGGACCACTTCGATCTCTGCCCCGGTACTCGAGGCGTCCGCGCGCGCTTCGGTCAGTACGTCCGCATTAGGTTCGTATCCCAGCGGGCACACCATCGTGAAGTGCATGCCCACCTTTCCCGCCGCATGCGCCAGCGACAACGCCACGTTGTTTCCGTCGCCCACGTACACCAGGTGCAGCCCCTTCAATTCGCCTTTGGCTTCCTGGATCGTCAGCAGGTCCGCAATCGCCTGGCACGGGTGCAGCAGGTCCGTCAACGCGTTGATTACTGGTACGCGCGCTTCATGCGCCAGTTCTTCCAGCAACGCCTGCGAAAACGTGCGCACAATCATCACGTCCACCCACCGTGACAAGTTTCGCGCCACATCTCCCACGCTTTCCCGTTTCCCCAGCCCGATATCTCCCGGCGCCAAGTACACCGCATGGCCGCCCAACTGCTCGAAGCCCACTTCAAACGTCACTCGCGTCCGCAGCGACGGCTTCTCGAAAATCAGCGCCGCCATTTTCCCCTGCAGCGCTGTTACGAACGTTTTCGGATGCGCCTTCACTTCTGCCGCCAGCTTCAGCAACCCTTCCATTTCCGTAATCGTGATGTCGTGCAGCGACAGGAAGTCCCGCTTATGCGCTCCCATCGCGGGTTTCAGATGCCACGGCGTTACCGTGGGCGTTGCGCCCAATCGTTTGCGGTACATGTGCGTCTCCTCTCAACCCACTTTCACTTCCACTTCCTTGCTCACGAATCGCCGCATCACGTCCGCCAGCGTCAACTTTCCGCGTTCCTTAACTTCATAAGTCACTCTTAGCGAGTCCTGCCCGATCGCAATCAGGTGCCGCAAATCAATCGGCGTCGCTATCAGCACAAAGTCACACGGTGTCCGCCGGATCGTTTCCTGCAGGTCCGCCAGCTGCTTCTCGCTGTAGCCCATCGCCGGAAGCAGCGCACCCACGTGCGGGAACTTGACGAACGTGTCGCGAAGGCTTCCCACCGCGAATGGCCGCGGATCCACCAGTGTTGCTCCTGCTCTCTGCGCTCCAATCACGCCCGCGCCCAGCGTCATCTCACCATGCGTCAGCGAAGGCCCGTCCTCGATCACCAGCACGCGCTTTCCGCGCAGTTTTTCCGCCCCTTCCACGATTACCAGCGATTCCGCTTCGACGATCTCAGCCTTCGGGTTCCGCTGCTGCACGTTTTCCCGCACGATCTCAATTGCTTCTGGCCGCGCCGAATCCACCTTGTTGATGACCACCACATTCGCGCGCAGCAAATTCACTTCGCCCGGGTGGTACAGCACTTCATGTCCCGCGCGGTGCGGGTCGACCACCACGATCTCCAGGTCCGGAAATATAAACGGCGTGTCGTTGTTCCCGCCGTCCCAGATGATTACGTCCGCTTCCTTCTCCGCTTCCGCCACAATCGCCGCGTAGTCCACTCCGGAATAGATAATCGTTCCGCTCTGCACGTGCGGCTCATACTCTTCCCGCTCTTCAATCGTGCACTCCTCGCGGTCCAGGTCTTCCACCGTTGCGAACCGCTGTACCCGCTGCTTCTTCAAATTCCCGTACGGCATCGGATGCCGGATCGCCACCGTCTTCAGTCCCCAATCCTTCAGCAGCTTCGCCACGCGCCGCGATACCGGGCTCTTTCCGCATCCCGTCCGCGTCGCGCAGATGGACACCACCGGCACCGTCGCCGCCAGCATCGTTCGCTCCGCGCTCAACATCTGAAAATCCGCTCCTGCCGCCAGCGCCCGCGACGCCAGATTCATCACCTTCACATGCGATACGTCGCTGTACGAAAACACCACCACGTTCACTTTCTCGTCTTTGATCAGCCGTTCCAGCTCTTCCTCCGGCACAATTGGTATTCCTTCCGGATACATCGGGCCGGCCAATTCCGCCGGGTATTTTCTTCCCGCTATGTCCGGTATTTGTGTTGCCGTGAACGCCACCACGTGGCTCCAGGGATCTTCCCGGTAACACACGTTGAAGTTATGAAAATCACGGCCTGCTGCACCTAGGATCACAATTCGTTGTTGCATAATTACCTCCGGCGAGGAGTCCCGTGGGACCTTTTAGAAGAGCCATGTGGCAAGGAAGGCCCTGAACGCAGTTCCAGTAATACACTCACCAAGCATGCAAGCCGAAAGCCACCCACCCGCAGCATGTCGTTTAAGTAATACTCTCTATTTAAATGACTTATGGAAGCCTACGGAAGGGAATTACCACCCCCGCCTCACCCGCCTGAGAATAGCGACCCAACCCTCCAACCCACCCTGCGCCAATCCACCCACCCCAGCCAGCCCGTCGCCCTTGTAGGCGCTCGGCATTAGCCCTGCCGATGAGGGTCCGAACTGCGAGGAATAAACACTGGCGAGGGGATGTGGACGGCAGGTGCAAAAATGTCGGCGCGCCGACATTATTCAAATATTTTTATAGCAAACCAAAACTCGAATAAGAGGGATTTTGTTGCAAAGCGGGAATGACCTTTAAAATCAGAGAGTTAGCGCGAGATAATTCGAATGAAATGTGGCTGATTCAAATGGGCCAAGTGCGAGATTTCGAAATTAGGGCTGGTTGTCGCGCTGAAAATCTGCGTCGGCAAGTCCCTGCTGAGGATTCCGTCCTCGTGTTGTGCCGTGAAACTTAGCCATGCCGGGGGCGTGCCACTCTCGATTTGTGAGGTGGAGTTTCCGATGCGAGTGGGACAGGAGCGCGGCTACTCCTCGCTCTCCCCGACACTAAAATACTCACAATCCGGGTGCTGAAACACCAGCGCGCTCACGCTGGCTTCCGGGTCCATCATGAATCCTTCCGTCAACTGCACGCCAATCTCTTCCGGCCGGAGCAGACTCCATATCCCCGCCTGGTATTCCAATTCCGGACAAGCGGGATAGCCAAAGCTGTAGCGTTTTCCGCGATAGCGCGACGTGAATCGCTGCGCCATGGTCATCTCCGCCGGATCGGGGAATCCCCAATCTTCACGGATTCTCCGGTGCAGCCACTCCGCGCAGCCTTCCGCCGTTTCGATCGCCAGCGCCTGCAATCCATGCGACTTGAAATAATATCCGTCGTGCTTGGCCTTCTCGGCGCGGTCCCGTATGTCCTCGCCGGCTGACACCACAAACACGGCCACGTGATCCCGCTGCCCATCACGAGCAGGCAGCACGTAATCGCTCAAGCACAATTGATCCCCAATCTTCTGCCGTCGGAACTTCCACGTGTGCACGGGTTCCGCGCCCCCAGGAGCAAACAGATGCAACGACTCGCCTTCGGCTTCCGCCTCAAAAAACTGCCACACCGCGCGCACCTTCATGAACGTCGCGGCTTCGTTCTTCACCTCTTCCATCTCGTTGAACAGCTCCACCGCTTTCTCTTCCCGCGCCGCCAGATGCTTCTCGAAATCTCCGCGATATCCCATGTGCCGTCCGTATAGCATGTATGGATTGATGTAAC